>Ga0315273_10007200_pt1 | contig 13918 bp, 9 predicted proteins | sample YL17G02_0_MG_FD_205753 | JGI IMG/M metagenome (GOLD analysis project Ga0315273, IMG submission 205753) | Sediment microbial communities from Yellowstone Lake, YNP, Wyoming, USA - YL17G02_0 | ecosystem: Environmental > Aquatic > Freshwater > Lake > Sediment | place: USA: Wyoming | collected... | reverse complement strand
ATGGGAGAAAAAGTATCATGATCATCCGCTACAAAGGGGAAGGTGAACCAGTTGGGTTTTCCCGGCACACGCAGGGCCACATAGAAGTTGCGCACATCCATCAACCTGGCAAGCGAGAGATGGATGGACTGGAATAAGGTTGGCAGGTCAGGGGTGGTATTTACGGCTTCGGCCACCTCGTAAAGGACAGTACGCAACGCATCAGCTTTCTTTTGCGAACTGACATCACGCAGGATTACACCAACCCGATAACCCTTATCTGTTTTGATCGGAAGGAAAACCTGTTGCAAGTGTTTTTGCTGACCATCGGACATGGACAGCACAAATTCGTCCGGTTGGTCAAAGAAAGCAGCATGCCCACTGTGGAGGACTTCATGCATGGATGTCTGGTACTTCTCGTAAAGTTCCGTTGTACGGTTATTTGGTTTTAATAACCCAAACTGCACAGTGATAAAGGGTTTACCCATAGCTTCTCGGCCGGGTAACCCTGTAATGCTCTCACTTGCCAGGTTCCATTCATCAATATTCCCCTTTTCGTCGACCAGGATGAATCCTTCGGAGAATTGTTCAATGGTGGTGCGGAATTTGGCTTCGCTGGTGCGCAACGCATCTTCAGACCGTTTGCGCGCGGTGGCAAGCGCGATCTGCCCGGAGACAAAGCTCATCAGTTCCATATCTTTTTCAGTGTAAAGATCGGGGTCCCGGTAGCTTTGCACCACAGCCACGCCAATCACCTCATTATTTACTTTCAAAGGCACTCCGAGCCACTGGTGAGAAGGTGGACCAATCGTCCTTTCCACTCCTCTATTGAGGAGCTGATCGCCTTTCCTCAAGCCTTCCATTGTAGATTGTCCTGTAAGGGCAACATAGGCTGTCAGGGAACCACTCAGGTCTTCCATGGGAGCAAAAGTATCCAGTTCATCCACAGCATAGGGGAATGTGAACCAGCCTGGCTTTCCGGGAACGCATAATGCCACGAAAAAATTACTCACATCCATCAGTTTGCCAAGAGAAGCGTGAATGGCTTTATATAACGCAGGCAAATCGGGCGTGGTATGCACAGCCTCAGCCACCTCGAACATTACCGAGCGAAGCTGATCAGCCCGTTTTTGCTCAGTAATATCACGGGAGATTGTGCCAAAGCGATGCCCTCTCTCCGTTTTTACAAAAAACGGAGAGAGGAGCAACATCCTTTGCTGTCCGTCTGCGGTGAAAAATGAGGCCTCAAGATTTGGTGATGTGTTTGCTAACTTTCCGGTTCTCAATGATTCGAGCACATTTTTTTTGTAGGTTTCCAGGCGGTCCGTCGTGCGCCTATCAGGCTGGGTGGCTTTTATTTGTATCTCCCAATATGGTTTACCGAGCACTTCATCGCGCTTGAAACCGGTGATGGCTTCATTTGCCTGGTTCCATTCATCAATTGCGCCCTCTTCATCAACCAGCATAAATCCATCGGTGAATTGTTCAATGCTGGTGCGAAATTTCTCTTCGTTTTTACGAAAATCCATTTCCACTTCTCGCCGTCGCAGCGAGACTGCGGCAATGTTGGCAAAAGTGCGCAGTAATTTCTCATTTGGCGTTGCCTGGTCTTTTTTCATCACAACCAGTGCGGTACCCATCAGTTCATCCGCGTATGAAAACCCAATTCCAATCATTGTGCCTATCTGGAATATCTTTTGAATTGCCGCGCCCACGACAGGGTGAATAGCCCCGAAACTCACATCGCTCAGGTTATCAGAGCGCTTTACTGCAATATCGATGATTTCTTGGTACTGCTCCGGGCTGACCGGATAGCGAATATTGGTAATATTGTTTTTCAAAAGTCTGTTCACTCTTTTTAAGAGGGAATGATCTGCGGTCAGAAATTTTGTATAGAGATTCTTTTCCAGCGGGTCGTAGACATTGATGCCCACGACAAAAGCCCCGGTCAACTGTTGTAATCTCAGGGCGATAAACTCTTCGAGGTTCACATCTCCGGGCAAAGCAGCCATCTCTACAGCCAAGGCATTGAGCGCCTCGAGATGGCGGTTGTATTCCTCCTGGGCTGCCCGCATCTTCAGGCGGTCAGTGAGGTCCCGGGAAATTCCCAGCATGGCAGGTTTGCCCAGGTACATAATCTTACGAATGCCCAATTCCACAGGGATCTCACAGCCGTCCTGCCGGAGGTGTGTGGTTTCATAGAATTCTTCTGGACCACTCATGCTCTGCAGATGTTGTTTTGCCCCCGGGGCAATCCTGGGGGGAATAATATCAAAAACTGCCATCTTCAACATTTGCGAGCGGGAATAGCCAAGTTGATTGCAGGCAGCATTGTTTACCTCAATGAACCTTCCGGAGGCATCCGCAATGAAGATGGCATCGGGAGCGAGTTCTACAATGGAGCGAAATCTTTCTTCGCTTTCGCGCAGGGTGAAATCTGCCTGGCGGTGCTCGCGACGTAATTGCGACTCGGCCAACTCGCGCTGCACGGCAGGCACCAGGCGCGCCAGGTTGTTTTTCATCAGGTAATCATGCGCACCAGCTTTCATCATCTCTACGGCAGATTCCTCGCCAGCCTTTCCAGTGACAACGATGAAAGGGATGTCCAACCCACTCTGACTGTACAGCTGGAGAGCCTCCGGCCCGCTGAAATGTGGCAGGGAATAATCTGAGATGATGATATCCCAACCGGGTCGCTCCAGGGCTGCACCCATTGCCTCGGCGTTTTCCACTCTTTCCACAACTGGTTCGTATCCACCACGGCGCAACTCATGGATAAGGAGAATCGCTTCATCCTCTGAATCTTCTACCAACAATACCTTTAATGGCACACTCATATCCAAAATCCTTTCGAACCATCCACATCATGATAATTATTGCCGCTTGAACGTACGTTTGCCATTTTTTGCAGGATCAATCTTTTTCTTTTGCGTCTTATCCTGATACATCTGGTTGTCAGCCTGTTTTAATACGTCCAGTAAATCTGCGCCCTTTTCACTCGTTGCCACTCCCATGGATAGACTGAGACCAGGATGCGGATAATCCCGGTTATAGTCCGCAAGTAGAGCCCGCATACGGGCCAGAGCCACATGGGCTGTAAGGGCGTCAGTAATAGGCAATAATACCGAAAATTCATCACCGCCAATACGTGCGACTATATCTTCCGCCCGGAAGGCGCTTTTAATCAACCGGGCGCAGCGTAACAAGAGCTCGTCTCCGGCGGCATGTCCCAGGGAATCATTGACTTCTTTCAACCCATCCACATCAATCATCACGATACTGACCGGGTATTGCCGGCTGTTTTGCAGCCGGGTGAGTTCCATCTCGAAATAGGCGCGGTTGTATAGATCAGTGAGGGTGTCGTGGGTGCCGATATAAATTAATCGTTCTTCAGATTGCTTTTGGCTGGTTATATCGCGGCCAAATACAGTGACACCGATAACAGGGCCATCCATGATACGAATTGGATTAAAACGATATTCCATGTAACGGGGTTGGGTGACGATAGGGGTCTTTATATCAACGATAAAACTCTCGCCAAGTAAAGCCCGATCATAGTATTCCTTCCAATCTCCTGGTTTATTAGAGGGATAAAATTCAACCAGGGCGCTTTCGCCTCTGGCAATTTCATGGTCCAGAGCACTTCTGACATGCTGTTGGAAGTGACGATTACCGATGATGAGCCGGTAGTGAGAATCCACTGACCAGATGTCGCCGGCTGTGTTTTCGATCAGAATATTGAGATTGGCCTCGTTCTCGCGCAAGGCTTCCTCAGCCTGTTTTCGCTGAGTGATGTCGGTGAACATGGCAAAAGCACCCTGGAAGCAACCTTCTTGATCAACCAGGGGCGCGGCAGAAACCAGGCACCAAACCGAGCTGCCGTCAACCCGGCGGTAGCGCTGCTCGTATACATCCGTAAGGCCGTTTTTTCGTTGAGCTATTCGTTTTTTAAACTGCGGGATATCTTCCGCAAACATAAAATCGGTGGCCAGGCTGCCCTCAAGTTGCTCCATGGTACAACCCAGCATCTCAGCAATCTTGCGATTGGCAAAGGTGGTACGTAATTTTGTGTTGATGGCCCAGATGCCTTCTGAAGCAGTCTCCACCATGCGCCGATATCTGGCTTCGCTTTCGCGCAGCGCTGCTTCAGTCTGGCGGCGTTCGCGGCGCCCACGGGCTTCGGCCAGCTCGCGTTGAACCACCGGTACCAGGCGCGCCAGATTGTCTTTCATCAGGTAATCGTGCGCCCCGGCCTTCATGATGGCCACGGCAGCTTCCTCTCCCACTTTTCCGGTTACAACAATAAAGGGGATATCCAGACCCCGATCCTGATATAGCCTTAAGGCATGCGGGCCGCTAAATTGGGGCAGGGAATAATCCGAGAGGATGATATCCCAATGAGAGGATTCCAGGGCTGCAAGCATACCCTGAGGAGTCTCGACCCGTTGGGCTTGCAACTCGAACCCACCGTGGCGCAATTCACGCAACAGCAAGAGAGCATCATTTTCTGAATCTTCTACCAGTAAAACGCGTAAGTGATCCGCCATCTAAAGTACCCTGGTTACATGTTTGATTCCAAAGGGATATTTTCAAGAGTCAGAGTGAGGTAAATCGCAGTCCCTTTTCTCAATGGCACTCTCGGCCCAAATACATCCCAATCCCACGGCTGTCGGTAGTGGCTTCCCGCGCCAACCCGAGTCGTTCTTCGTCAGCCCGTAACATCTCACAATCGTGGGTATGGTTATCAGGACTCCCGGGATTATTCAGCTTGAAACGGTTCTTAACACTCATTGATTATTCCTGCTCCTGGCATGCGGAAGAAACCCTCATGCTTTTATATTTCTTATCGGATGATTGCATTACATTATAAGTATTATACAACGTCGGTTCAGTTGCAACCCGGATATTTTTATTGGGAAAGTTGACAGGAAGAACCATATCGATATAATCGTATTAACCCTTTCGTTATATCAGGGATAAACAGATGGATGAGCGATCCAGACTTCTTTATGAATGGCTGCCAGCAATTTGTGGAAAGCTGGTGGTTTCCTGCCAGGCACTGGAGGGTGAACCTCTCTTTGGTGCGGAGATTATGGCGCGCATGGCGATTGCCGCTGAGTTAGGTGGGGCAGCCGCCATTCGCGCCAACTCACCGGTGGATGTTGCTGCAATCCGCCGGGCAGTTGGTTTGCCCATCTTTGGTCTTTACAAGGAGAAAATAGCTGGAAGCGAGGTATATATCACCCCCACGGTGAATCACGCGGCGCAGGTTGCCCGGGCCGGGGCGGATGTGATCTGCGTGGATGCCACCAACCGGAAAAGGCCGGATGGTCAGTCCCTGATAGATTTTATCCAATGCATCAAGGAAGAAACAAAACGCCCGGTGATGGCAGATATCTCCACTGTTGAAGAAGGTCTTATGGCTGAAGCCAGCGGCGCTGACCTGGTTTCGACCACCCTATCCGGGTACACCGATTATAGCCCGAAGATGGAAGGCCCGGACCTGGAACTTGTATCTTCACTGGCATCCAGATTGCGAGTACCGTTGATGGCAGAAGGCCGCTATTACACCCCCGAACAGACTGTTGAAGCGATCCGTAGAGGTGCCTATGCTGTGATTGTGGGGGGCGCCATCACCCGCCCGGCTGAGATTACGGCCCGCTTTGCCGCAGCTTTAGCCACGGCAACCAGACACAGTCCGCCGCAGATCCCTTAGAAACGGCATTACCGTTCACCAGCCGCAATGGATGCCAGGTAATCGGCGCGCAGTTTTTCACCGCGCTTGCCGGCAAGCGAAGAATAGAAATATGGCACCTCCCAGGAGACTATCTTTTCGCCAACCGCGGCAGCATTGGCTAATTGCACACGCAGCCGTTCGAAGCTGGCCGGGATAAAATCATTGGGTGTGTTGACAGCTTGCCGTTCAAATGACTCAACGTTTACCCAGAGCTTCATATTGCAATCTTTACACACCCGTTGCCAGATGTTAAAAGAGGGTTTGAGGTGGGGCAGGCGGTTGCCAAAAGTTCCCACGGAATCCTGGGGGGTCATATAATCGATGGGAACATCCTTAAACAGTGCCAAGAGAAATTCATATATCTCTTGAGACTGACCCTCATTGTAGAAAGTGCCTGGGGATGCCAGGATGGGCAGGCCAGGACAGAGATCCTTTACACCCAGGCAGACTTCACGGAAATAGCGGTTTAATAGTTTCTCGCGTTCCGGCTGGCGCTTCCCGGGAAATGCAGTCTCGGGGCTCATGTAGAAACCCTGGAAACCGCCTTTGTAAGCCAGCAGCTCACGAAAACAGGCGAGTTGATCATCACGATCCCGGTTGAATACATCAGCGCTGGCAGACTCATCAAAGGCAGTCATATTACCCAGACCGCCCAGGAACAGGGTCATCCCCTCGGCGGCAACTGCTTCACACAATGGTTCAATCGAATTCCAGGTTTTAAAATCAGCGAAAAGTTTGGAAAGGTAATTACTCTCACGCACCTCAAGCCAGACAGCCGCCTGATAGATGATCGTGTCGATGCCCAGCTCTTTTAATTCCCGCAGGAGAGACTGCCAATCCTGCCTGCCAAAGTGCATGGTGGGGCGGCCGATATAGTCGGGCGGGTGGGAGTATATGAAAGATCCGGTGATGCGACCTCCATTTTGCGGCTCAACCAGCGAGGTCAGGTATTCCCGGTTTAAGTCGCGCCCATACTGCATGGATTGCAAGGTCCCTTCCACCGCGTCGGGACCAGGGATTACCAGCGTGAAATCAGCCTGTTTAAGAAAATGCATATGGTGCTCTCCGTGAAACTCGTGATCAGGTAATGGTATAGATGTCATAACAAGTATAGTAGGTCTGGGAGTCCCTGTCAATCAGGGGCTTGGGATTGGTCAGAAATTCAGAAGTGGCTATTGACAAAATAGAAATATTGTTCTATACTGGAGATATCCTGTAGAAAAAATGTTCTTTTTAGAAAAAGGAGGCTTTTCCATGAATATTTCTGATGCTCGCCCAAGACCAAATTTTGGACAATTGCTGGCGAAGTTGCGCTCCCATCCCGGGGTAATGTTCGGCGTGATTATGCTGGTGGCCATTCTGGCCTTTGAAAGTTTCAACTATAGCACCACCGATTACGCCCTGGGTGATCTACTTGGCGGTCTTGAGTTTGCCGGGTTGCGCTGGTCCACCATCCTCGCCATCGCCTTTTGTGGCATCGATTTCGCTGGAATTGCCCGTCTGTTCACTCCACAACAGGGTGCAGAGGAGCCAAAAGAAGTCTGGTACCTGTTTGGCGCCTGGTTGCTGGCTGCCACGATGAACGCCATCCTCACCTGGTGGGGTGTCTCCATGGCGATAACCAATCATCCGGTGCAAAGTACATCTGTGCTGGATGCTGAAACGGTTACCAAGGTGGTGCCGGTTTTTGTGGCGGTAATGGTATGGATCATCCGCATTTTGATTATTGGTTCATTTTCGGTGGCCGGAGACCGCCTGCTGTGGGGCAATAATCACCGGGTACCCAATTCCACCACCCGCCGCAATATTATCACCCCCATAGCCAGCACGCTGTCTTCTTCAGCATCAGCACGTCCGGCAGCCACGCGCCCCACGCCCATTGAAGCCAGTTCCTACCGTCCTGAACCGACCTACCATAGTGTTTCCATGCGCCCCCGCCCTGGTGGCAACAGCGAAGATACCACGCGCGTATAATCATACCCTCGAGCGGCCTGCCAGTGCATTATCCAGCCAGGCAGGTCGCTCCTATTTTTTTAACGGTAACCATACACAGAATGTCGTCCCTTTTCCCTCTTGTGAAGTCACCTCAATTGAACCCCTGTGGGCGCGTACGATCCAGTTGGCAATGGATAACCCCAGCCCGAAGCCGCTCCCGGCACTGCGTTTGCGCGATTTTTCCCCCCGGTAAAACCTCTCGAAGATGTGCGGCTGGTCTTCCGCAGGTATCCCGGGCCCAGTGTCGCTGATGATGAGCTGTGCTTGTTCAGCCCCCTTGCGCAGGCTCATTGTAACCTGCCCGCCTGCCTGGGTGTACTGTACTGCATTCCCAACCAGGTTGAGCAATACCTGTTTGAGCCGGTCGCGGTCTCCCCAAACCTGCACCTGGTCAATCTCGGTCATACGCACCTGGATGCGCTCCCCTGCCAGTACTTTCATTTGTTGGTACACTTCCAGAAAAACCGTATCAATCTCCACCAGGTCTGAACTGAGCGGCAGGCGCCCTGTTTCAGCCTGGGCCAGGAGCAGCAAATCTCCTACCAGGCGTGTCAGCCGGTCCACCTCGGCATCCACCCCATTGAGTGATTCTTCATCGGAGCAGCCGAACTTGCGCATCAGACCCACATTCCCCTTGATCACCGTCAGGGGTGTGCGCAGTTCATGGCTGACATCAGCCAGGAAGCGGCGCTGCGATGTGAACAGCTTCTCCAGGCGTTCCAGTGTCTGGTTAAAAGCCTGGATGAGCTGCCCCACTTCATCCTCCCTTGAGCCGGTCAGGGGAATCCGCCGCTGCAGGTCATCCGCACGGGTGATCTGAGTAGCCACACGCGTCACGGTTGCCAGCGGGGCAAGTGCTGACTGGGTGACCAGCCAGGTGATCAGGCCAGCAAGCAGCATGGAGATGGCCGCCAGTAAGATCAATACCGTTGCCAGGGATCGCTGGATGGTATCCACAAATGACATGCTCAGTCCAATCTGCAGCGCGCCCACCGGGCCAATCGCGGTGGTTAACGGCAGGCTCAAGACGCGCAGATGCATCCCGAAGGTCTCGGTTGAATGATATACCACTTCGGTCGTAGAAAGGTGACTTTCATCCAGGGGGATGGTCCAACCTGCAGGGCGGGACATTTGTAGATGGTGGTCATTATCCCATACCTGGATATATAAGTTTTCCGTCGCCTGAAAACTGACCAGGGAGCGGGTATCCAACCGTTCCGCATTGGTCATGTGGATCAGTTTTGTCAATTGGTCGGCTGCCTGGTTCAGGCTGCTGTCAATCTGGTCAAGGAGGGCAACGTTCACCAGGCTGTATATCAACCCGCTGAACAGCATGAGAATTCCCCCCAGGATCATGGTATATAAAAGTGTCAGTCGCAGGCGGAGAGACATCAGGGTGTTTCACGCAATACGTAACCCACCCCGCGCACGGTGTGGATTAAGCGTTGTTCTCCCTCAATTTCCAGCTTTTGACGCAGATATCGGACATATACATCCAAGACATTGCTCTCACCACCAAAATCATAGCCCCACACGCGATCAAAGATCATTTCCCGGGTCAGTACCTGGCGCGGGTGGTGCATAAAAAGGTCCAGCAGATCGAACTCTTTGGCAGTTAATGGGATATTGCGTTCATTGCGCGTGGCCTGGTGTGTGGAGATATCGAGGCTCAGGTCGGCAAAGGATAACACCGGAGCGCGGTCCTGCTGCGTCCGCCGCAGCAGAGCCCGCACGCGTGCCAGCAGCTCGTCAAGCTCGAAGGGTTTTACCAGGTAATCATCGGCGCCGCTATCCAGCCCATTAATGCGATCCTGCAGCGTGTCTTTTGCCGTAAGGATAATGATGGGGACATTGCTGTTGCTGCGCAGTGATTTACAAACTTCCAGTCCATCAATTCCCGGAAGCATCCAATCCAGGACCACCAGGTCCGGGTTATGTTCGCGGGCCATCGCCAATCCAGTCTCACCATCCAGGGCTGACAGGGCCTGGAACCCTTCATAAACCAGTCCCCGTCGCAGGACTTTTACGATGGCTTCATCATCTTCAATTATCAAGACAGTTTCGTTCATTGGCCCCTCCATTTATATTTTTGATGTAGTCCGATCCTTATCATCCCAATAAAAGAGGGGATGAATGGGTGTTTTGAGCGAGCGCAACCCGCCCAAAACACCCATTACCCCTGCTTTTTAAGAAGTTACTTCGATTATACAGACTTGCCTACACATTGGCAAGCAAAAATGTGCTGATCTGGCTGAAAATGCTGATAAATAAGATTAGCAGGACAAAAGTCAGTATAGGTCCAAGGACAACCCTCAGGGGGTGTTCATAAGGATTATCGGGCAGGAACAGGTTGCGGCTGACCGATAGCGTGGCAAAGGTTGAGATCAGCAACATGCACAGGATGATTGCCCCTCCGAAAGCAGAGTCGGTGCCCGGAATAAGGCTGGCAACCAGGGCTGATAGAAACGCCAGGAAGGAAATTGCCAGCGAGGATAAATAAAGTGTTCCCAGGGATTTTAAGACTTGCTTGAAGGGCTGCATCTGGATGGCTCCCACACCGATGCTAACCCCAACCATCGTTCCGAGCTTGGCAAGCAGGGGGAGTGCCAGGGCAGCCAAAAAACCGGGGATAGGGCTGTTTTCTGGATGTAAGCTTGCCAGAACCGGGAAAGCCGTAACGCTGGTAAAAGCCAATCCTACCAGAAATGCACTCAGCGGCCCGGTTATCTTGCGAAATAAATGAAAAAATGGCCGGATGACACGGTGCCAGACCATATCCAGGAACAGCACATCACCCCACACAGTCACATTGGAGGTTTGGTTCTTACCGGTAAAGGTGATTTCGGTCGAAGCAGTCCCTTTCCAGGGCGGAAGCCGGTGCGGCAGGACATTGATATTCACCTTTTGAACCGCTGGCCCCGAGAGCACGATTTGATCGGGCTGCACTTCCACCCAGGGCACCGGGCTTTTGATTTGCAGCCTTAGATAGCCTCGTCCGGCGTTACGCAGGCGCAGGCTCACATTTTTAGGTTTCAGACCAATCCGCCCCAGGTCAACCTCAGCCGGTTTAAACTCCAGGCGCGGTCCCGGCAAATTGGGAGCCACCAGGCGTAAGGCGGCTTCCAGTGCCTCGTTGGCGTCTGTGTTTTGTTTCAGGAAATTCTCAATGGAGTTGGCCAATCCATCCTGGAGCAGTTCATTCCGCACCCACCCGACGAAAGTGCCATCTGCAAGAAGCTGCAGAGCACCTTCCCAGTTACGCTCTGCAAGATCCACCAGGTCTAGCGGCTGGTACAACTTTTCGCCATTGGGCAGGGTCAATGGGGCTCGCCCGGCGCGGGGTAGACAGGCTTCCAACAGGTTCTGAAATTCCCTGGCTGTGATGCGTTCTTCGGGGGTCTCCTGGGTTGCCAGCAGCATGGCTTTCTTCAACTGGGCAGGCCAATTTGGGGAGAAGTAATCCTCTTCCAGTAGACCGGCGTGCGGCATGGCAAAATTGGCTGCGGCGGTTTTGCGTTGTTCAAAAATGCTCTCCCCAGCCAGGACAAAATAAAGAGAAAGGCCAATGGCATACATATCTGCCGCAGGCGTTGGTCGCTGAGACCACTGTTCCCAGGCGGAAAAATTCCAGCTTCCTGCAGGAACATAAGATGTGGTCTTGCTACCACCGGCGTTAATCGCCCGGGCGAGACCAAAATCAGTCAACCAGGTCTGGTTAAAATCATCCTGCAGGATATTAACGGGTTTAATATCGGCGTGAACGATGGGCGTGGGCAGGGAATGCAGGTTCGACAGGGTTTTAAGCACTGCAATGAAACGTTCCACCACCAGGCGCCAGCCTGGACGGTTCTGTTCACACCATTCCTGCAGGTTTTGCCCCTCGATGAATTTCATCACCAGGAAGAACGAGTTGTTAAAGTCAAACGCGTCATATATGTCTGGCACCCCCGGGACCCCGGCATTGTGCAACTGTGCCAGCATGCGCGCCTCGCGCCGGGCGTATTCCAGGTCGATCTGTGTCTGGGGGGGACCGATGCGCTTGATGGCGCACAAACGGTTGAACACTTTGATATCTTCTGCCAGGTACACATGTCCCAAACCACCCTGTCCGAGGGTACGCACCAGGTGGTACTTGTCATGTAACAACCCCCCTCCCGGCAATGCTTCACCGCAGGAAAGGCAGTAACAGGTCTCCGGTGTATAGGGTCCGCTCTTACAATTGGTGCAAATCAGGCCGGTCAATTGTTCTCCGAGAATTATCATTCAGCCTGGCGACGCGCTGGTTTATCCAAATAGTATACCCGTGATTTGTATCAAATGTAAAGTTATTTTGCGCTATAATCACCCCTATGAGCGCCGAACCCATCTGGGTAGCCACACCGGAAAAATTTTCTGGTATGTTGAAAAACCTGGAACAACAGGTAGTGGTTGCTGTGGATACCGAATCCAACAGCCTTTATGTATATCATGAGCAGGTGTGCCTGATCCAGTTCTCCACCGAAACAGTGGATTACCTGGTGGACCCGCTTTCCCTGGCTGATCTCTCGCCGCTGGCGCCGTTCTTTGCTGACCCAAAGATCGAAAAAGTATTTCATGCTGCCGAGTATGACCTGATCTGCATGAAACGTGATTTTGGTTTCACATTTGCCAACCTGTTTGACACAATGGCCGCCGGGCGCATTCTGGGCCTTACGCGCATCGGATTGGCTGCCATACTCGAAGATGAGTTCGGAGTTCTCCTGGACAAGCGTTTCCAGCGGGCCAACTGGGGCGTGCGTCCACTTTCACAGCCCATGCTGATTTATGCCCGTGAAGACACCCATTACCTGATTCCATTACGGAACCGTTTAAAGTCTCGGCTGGATTCCGAAGGACGCTGGCAGATTGCCCAGGAAGACTTTAAACGCCAGTGCGATGTGGAAATCCCTGAGGTGGAAAACGCCGGCGGTTGCTGGCGCCGGGTGGTGGGAAATAACGAACTGACCCACCGCCAGGTGGCAGTGATCCAGGAACTATGCCGCCAACGTGACCGTTGGGCCATGCAAGCTGACCTGCCCCCCTTCAAAGTGTTAGCCAATGAAGTCCTGCTTAAAATTGCTTTGGACTCTCCAAAGACGATGGATGACCTGGCTCAGGTGCGTGGGTTGAACTCGCATGCGGTCAACCGTTATGGCTCGCGATTGTTGGATGTTGTAAAGAAAGCGCAAAAAATTCAGCGCGAATCCTCGCTGGTTGGCAGTCGCCCGAATCCAAGCTACATGGCCCGCCTGGAGGCATTGCATACCTGGCGCAAGCAAATGGGATTGAAGTGGAAGGTGGAATCAGATGTGATTTTGCCGCGTGACGTGATGGTCGATATTGCCGAGTCCGGCTGCCAGAATCCGGATCACATGCAAATTCTGATGCACACTGTCCCCTGGCGCTTTACCCAGTTCGGGGCAGATATCCTGCAGGTATTGGTTAAAGCACAAAAATAACAGTTCTTGGAGAATTAACATGAAAATTCATATCAATGGCGCTGCCCGTACAGTAACCGGCTCTCAGTATTTGCTTGAAGTAAATGGCAGCCGGCTGTTGTTGGAATGTGGGATGTTCCAGGGCCGGCGTTTCGATACGTACCAGGTGAACCAGAACTTTGACTTTGATCCTACCAGGGTGGATGCCATGATCCTCTCCCATGCCCACCTGGACCATTCCGGCAACCTGCCCAACCTGGTGAAGAATGGCTACTCAGGTCCCATCTATGTCACACCCCCCACAGCCAGGCTGACCGACATTGTTTTACGTGATTCCGGGCACATCCAGGAGGCCGATGCGTTGTTTGTCAATAAAAAACGCGCCGCCCGGGGTGAACCACCCATTCAGCCCCTCTATACCATTGCTGATGCGGAACACGTGGCCCGTCATTTGCGCGAGGTTGCTTACGAAGATCCTTTTGCGCCCATTCCAGGAGTGGTTGCCCGCCTGGTGGATGCCGGGCATATTCTCGGCTCAGCCGCAGTGATGCTGGATATCGAGGAGAACGGGCGCAAGACCCGCCTGTGGTTTTCGGGTGATATCGGGCGGTTAAACCTTCCTTTATTGCCAGATCCTCAGCTCCCACGCCAGCCGGATATATTGATGATGGAATGCACCTATGGCGATAAGAATCACGGCGACCTGGATACTGCTTACCAGGAATTCCGCGATGTGGTTGTGCGCACCGTG
>Ga0315273_10007199_pt1 | contig 13919 bp, 7 predicted proteins | sample YL17G02_0_MG_FD_205753 | JGI IMG/M metagenome (GOLD analysis project Ga0315273, IMG submission 205753) | Sediment microbial communities from Yellowstone Lake, YNP, Wyoming, USA - YL17G02_0 | ecosystem: Environmental > Aquatic > Freshwater > Lake > Sediment | place: USA: Wyoming | collected... | reverse complement strand
GCCTGCCGACCGTTGTGTCCCGGGCCTCCTATCTGATTAATCTCGCCAATTTCAAGGCCCATCGCTACATGGGTGTGACGCTCTGTTCCAAGAATCACTTCGGAACGCTCAGTTGCGACGGAAACGACGGCCAACCGTATCAAAACGCTCCCCATGCCGCCGGTCTTCACAGCTATACCGCGGTCCACGACATCACCATCCCCGGTAGCGCAGAGTGGAGCTTCATCGGGAGGCCTATGGGAACGTACAACACCCTGGTCGACCTGATGGGGCACAAAGACCTTGGGGCCAAGACGCTTCTCTTCATGATCGATGCTCTCTATGCGGTGGAGGCTGAGGGGAATGCGGTGTCGCTTGCGAGCAGGTGGAAGTCAGCCCCATTCAATGGGCGCTGGACGTCGAGTCTGTTCCTTTCCCAGGACAATATCGCCATTGAATCCGTCGGCCTTGATTTCTTCAGAACCGAACAAGCCCTCAATTCCGCCTATACCTACACCTACGGTGCGGTCGACAATTACCTCCATGAGGGGGCACAGGCGGACAATCCCCCTTCCGGAACATTGTACCATCCCGACGGCGGCACGGTCCGGCTGCAGAGCCTGGGAGTGCATGAGCACTGGAACAATGCGGTCGAAAAAAACTACTCGAGAAATCTCGGAACAGGCAGCGGCATCGAGCTGGTGAGACTGCGGCCTGCGGCGCTGACCGCCGTGAAGGAGGGAGGGGGGACACCGCCCGCATTTGCTCTCCTCCGGAATTATCCGAACCCGTTCAACCCCTCGACCACCATCACCTTTTCGATCTCGCAGAACGGGTCGGTCAACCTGGAGGTCTACGACATGACAGGCAGGCATGTCCGTACGCTGCTCAGCGGTGAAGTTGCCGCGGGTCATCACACCGCGCAATGGGATGGCAGGGATGAGCGGGGGTCCTCCGTCGGGAGCGGTGTCTATTTCTATCGTCTGAGAGTCGGCTCGAATTTTTCAGACTCAAGAAAGATGTTGCTTTTGAAGTAGTATGGAAACGCCAATGCTTTGGGAGCCCAGTTGAGAAAATCTGTTATCCATGATCCATGGAAGACGGATAATTCTCCGGAGCCGGACAGGCTCGGTCTTCTTCATCTTCGCCAAACCGCCGTGGTATCCTACCCCGCAATGTGACTCTCACCTCACCCTACCGTGCGCAACAAGGTCATTCCAGGATGTCGCCTCCACAGTAACCTGCCATCATCCCGACCCGGCACACTCAGGCCGAGGGGACCGCTTCCCCCCCGAGGGCTCTCTTGGGCAGGTCCCACGCCGGAAATATCTTCAGGAGGATCGCCAGAACGAGAAGGGGGAGAACCAGGAGCGCCAGCGTCATGAGCAACCCTTCGATCCCACCCAGCTCCATCTTGTACGCCGTGAGACCGCGAAAGCTCTTCGAGAACATCTGCCCCCCCACCACCACGTTCCAACGGGTCGCAAAGATGCCCAGCTGGATCAGGATGACCGATAAAAAATAGAGAAGCTTCCGGAGTTCCTCCTCGAACCGGAACAGCCTGATGGCCACCATGATGACGAGCGGGATGAGCATGCCGAGGAGGACCTGGATGATGACCAGGCTGATGAAGAGGCGGTTGCTCACCATCTCCGACAGGATCTTGATCGACTCCTCGCTCTGGTAGAGGCGGTGAATAAAGTCCAGGAGTTCGAGGGAGAAATCCACGATAACCGTGTAGAACAGAAACGAGGCCATGGTGTCCAGGCACTTCATGTCGATCTTCTGTCCGCGCATCGGCGTAATGACCATATACAGGATGATCACGAGCGCGATGCCCGAGACGATCGCGGAGAACAGGAACACGATCGGCATGAGCACGCTGCTCCACCATGGATTCGCCTTGATCGAGCCGAAGATGAACCCGACGTAGCCATGGAGGAGGAATGCGGAGGGAATGCCGATGATCGTGATCGCCTTCACGACCTTCTTGTCGAACGCCAATCCCCGTTCGCTCACGTCGTTCGAGAAGAGGGCGATCGTCTGGTGGATCCACTTCATCGGGGGTTTCTCCTCCCGTGCCCAGAGGACGATGTCCCTGCGGTAGGTAAACCAGATTTCGAGCAGGAGGACCACCATGAGGTACCAGGCGTAGACAAAACCGAACATCGCCATCGCGGAGGTGAAGTTCGGGTTCAGAAAGATCTCGAACGATCGCCCGGGATGGCCCAGATGGAGCAGCAGCGGCAGTGGCGCAACCAGGAGAAACGCCAAGGCGGTGAGGAGCGACAACCGGTAGACCGACTGGACCGCCTGAACGTTGAAGACTTTGACGAGGGAAGCAAGGATGAAGGCGCCTGCCACCAGCCCGGTGAGGTAGGGATAGACCACCACGAGGATACCCCAGTGAACCTCGATCTCGTTCGGGTAGATGTAGCCGGTAACCTGCCGGAGCAGGTCATAGAGTCGTGCGTAGTCGGGCGTCATTATCGGACCTCCCCGTCAAGGTCTGCGTAGGTGACTTTCGGTTCGGTGTTGAGGTGTCCTTTCAGGACGTGGAGCTTGTTCATCCGGCGGAACCGGGTCAGCGGGCTCGCCGTGCTGCGCATATCCCCGAATATCCTGGCCTGGGTCGGGCAAACCTCGACACAGGCAGGGAGCAGTCCCTTCGTGATGCGGTGATAGCAGAAGGTGCACTTGTCGGCAGCTTCGGTCACCGGGTTAAGGTAGCGCGCGCCGTACGGGCAGGCCTGGATGCAATAGCGGCAGCCGATGCATCGCTTCTCGTCCACGAGGATGACCCCGTCCTCGGTGGCGAATGTCGCCCCGACGGGGCACACCTGCACGCAGGGAGGATGGTCACACTGGTTGCACAGCTTCGGGACGAAGAAGCTGCGGAGCACCTCTCCCTCGCCCCCCACCTCCGCCGGTCCTTCCAGAGCCCGGTCGATGTTCCGGACCGTGGCCTCCCCTCTCCACCGGACACTATAGCGCTCCACCCAGGTGCGAAAGAAGAACGGCTCGCGGGGCACGTTGTTCTCATCCTTGCAAGCCTCAACGCAGCGGCCACATCCGATGCACTTGTCGACCTGAATGCCCATGCCGTAGTAGTGGGCCGACGCTTCGTACCCCTCTGCCCGCGCGGGGGCGCGCCTGATGAGGAGGCCCAACACCCCCCCCGGGAGAGCAACAGCAAACAGTTTCTCGAGAAAGCCTCGTCGTTCCATGGCTACTTGATCTCCGGCATGTGAGGGTAGTGGCACTGCCAGCAAAGGTATTTCTCACCGTGGGTCACAACATCGATTTTGGGCGTCTCCCGCACCGCGGAGTCTTTGGCGTGGCACTTCCCACAAAACTCTCGCTCCTTCGGGATTGAGGCCAGGACAGCACGCGGGCTCGTCCGGTGCGCCACCGGGACGGCATGGCAGGTAGTACACTCGAGCAGGACGTGGGGAGACAATGCCTTCGTCCGGGCAATCTCCGCGTGACATCCCCGGCATTCCTGCGGCGTCGTAGGGGGTTTCGGGTCGTGGGGATTGTGGCACGTGATGCACGCCTTCAGGGGATTGTGAGCGGCGGGGTTGATCTGGGGAAACCCTGTCGGACGGGAGCGGTCGTACGCATGGCAGCGAACGCAGAACTCACGGAGACGCGGAAGCGAGGGCTTCACCTCCATCGGATTGTCTGCGTGATCTCTGGCAGTGCCGTGGCACGTCTCGCAGGAAAGGTTGCGGTGGTAGCCCTGGCGTTTCACGCCGTACTCCTCATGGCAGTCCGCGCACACGTCGGAGCCGGCATAGCGAACGGGACGTGCCGTCTCGCGCTCGATCGTCGCCTGCCGTTGCAGGCGGGTGTCGGTCCATGAAGCAGGCAGGAGCGACCGCACCAGTAGCACCACGGCGATCAGGACGACAAACACCGCCGCAAGCCTCACAAGTGCGTCGGGAAAACGCTGGAGGAAGTTTTTCATCGGTTCTCCTCGGGGCCGCAATCGTCGCATATAAGAAGGGTGGGCTTCGGCCGTGGGCCTTCCCTTCACCGCCGTGCCCCTGGGAGGCAGGGGGGGCGTCATTGCACGTTATGACAGTCGCTGCAACTCGTTCGTTGTCAGACGCCGCCTATGCCGGCGGGTGGCACTACCAGATCGCCGTCAGCCCCACCCGGATGGCGTCCCGCAACTTCCATCTCCCTTTCGCTCATTGCGCTCGCACATCAACAACTAACTGACTTCGTTGTTCTCTCCCGGATTCAAGCGTAATCAGCCTGACGGCGTTCTCACGCTTAGGCAAGTCGTCGCCCTTGTTGACCGTGGAATTCGAATTTGTGCGAAGAACAGCAGAATGGGAGCTGTTGCGGGATTTCTCTGCCACGCATGAGGCCTGCGTCAGCCGACCATGGGCAAAGGAATTGCCCACCAATATAATACCTAGCAATCCAGATGTCAAGAACGTAAGCGCGATGAATGCATATCGAGTCGGGTTCAGGTCGCGTCTCCCCCCCCCCTCTTGTCCCCCTCTGGAACTCCGGGTTGGGCAGACATGATACGCGGATAATGGATAATCGGCCCGAGCCAGTCTCAGACTATTCTCTCTTCGCCAATCCTGTTGCTCTCCACCCCGTAGTTGACTCTCGCCCCCCCCTGCTGTACATTATCGGCGTACGATGGCTTTCCTGGACGCAAGGATCATCCACTCCCGCGGAAATCTCCCATGATAGACATGATTCCCGAATTCCTCACGAGCGGTGTTCAGCCAGTGGTAGGAATTGTGAGAAGCCGGGCGATGCTTGCCAGGATCCGATGGGAGGCAAATTGATCGGCACGACCGTCTCTCACTACAAGATCGTCGGGCAGCTCGGTCAGGGGGGCATGGGCATCGTGTACAACGCTCTGGATCTCCGCCTCGACCGCGCCGTCGCTTTGAAGTTTCTCCCTCCCGATCTCATTCGCGACCCCGAATCAAAGCAGCGGTTCATTCACGAAGCGAAGGCCGCCTCGGCGCTTCAGCATGCGAACATTTGCGTCATCCACGATATCGAAGAGACCGATGACGGACAGGCGTTCATGTGCATGGAGCTCTGCCAGGGTGAAACGCTCAAGGTGATGATCGAGCGAGGCCCGCTGCCGGTCAAGACTGCAGTGGACATTGCCCTCCAGATTGCAAGCGGCCTCTCCTGCGCCCATGAAGCCGGCATCACCCACCGCGACATCAAGCCCGGCAATATCATGGTGACAGCGCGCGGCGACGTGAAGATCGTGGATTTCGGCCTGGCCAAGCTCGCCGGACAGACGCTCTTGACAAGAACCGGGACAACGTTGGGCACCGTCGCGTATATGTCCCCGGAGCAGGCGCGCTCCGAGTCGGTCGATCGGCGAACGGACATCTGGTCGCTCGGAGCAATCCTTTATCAAATGCTGACAGGCCGTCCCCCCTTCCCCGGGGAATATGCCCCGGCCGTTCTCTACGCAATCATCAATACAGAGCCTGAACCGGTGACAGGCCTGCGCAGCGGCATCCCGCTCGAGCTTGAACGGGTCGTCGCGAAGGCACTGACGAAAAACCCCGAAGAGCGTTATCAGCACACCGATGAGCTCGCTGCTGACCTTAAGGCCGTCGTGCGAAGACTCGAGGCCGTCGGAACCGGTCAGAAGCCTGCGGTTTCTCCACGTAAACCCGTCCACTGGGCGTATTATTCGGTTCTCCCGGTGGTGGTGCTTCTGGTCGCGCTCGGATACTTTCTGCTCCAGTCCGGCGAAGCACCGATTGATTCTCTTGCAGTCCTTCCTCTTAACAACTTCTCCGGCGACCCGAAACAGGAGTATTTTTCCGACGGTATGACCGAATCGTTGATCGCCGAGCTGCAAAAGATCAAGGCTCTACGCGTCATATCCCGAACTTCGGTCATGGGTTACAAGCAGACAGACAAGAAACTCCCCGAGATCGCGAAGGAGTTGAATGTCAGGGCGGTGATTGAAGGGTCCGTCGTTCGATCGGGGGACAACGTCCGGATTACCGTGCAGTTGATCGGAACGTCGCCGGAGAGGCACCTCTGGGCAAACTCCTTCGACCGGAAAGCGGAGGACGTGCTCGCGCTTCAGAGCGATGTCGCGCAGGCGATCGCGAAGGAAATCAGGGTCGCGGTGTCGCCCGATGAGCAGAGGCGAATTGCCAGCTCCCGTCAGGTGAATCCCGGGGCTTACGAAGCGTATCTCAGGGCTCTTGCGTATGCAAACAGGTTCACCGAAGAAGGGTTCACCAAGGCAATCGAATTCCTGAACCTGGCCATTGCGAGAGACTCCAACTACGCTGCCGCCTACGCGGGGCTCGGACTCGTCTACAACGCCCTTGTCGCGTACGGCTATGGCTGGATTGCTCCCCGTGAAGGCTGGCCAAAGGCCAAGGAACTTGCCCTGAAAGCGCTGCAGATCGACGAAACGGTCTCAGAAGCGCACACCGTCTTGGCCGACGTGAAATTCTACTTTGAGTGGGACCTGAAGACAGCCGAGAAGGAATACCGGCGGGCGCTTGAACTGAACCCGGGCTCTGCATATGCGCATTACCTCTACTCAGACTTCCTGGCCTACACCGGAAGATTCCCCGAGGCTTTTGCCGAGGGGGCGCGCGCATCAGAGCTCGACCCTCTGTCGCTCGAGTTCAAACGGGGCATAGCCAACTGCTACTACCTTGCCCGCGACTTCGATCGCGCGACTTCGCTGCTTGGAGAGATACTCGCGGTCGAGCCACGTTTTGCCTTTGCTCATAGAGTGCTGGCCTGGACATATTGCGCAAAGGGCATGTACCCGGAAGCGATTGCGTCGGCACAGGAGTATGTCCGCCTCCAGCCCGATGACATTCAGGGACGGGAATTGCTCTGTCAGGTCTACGCGGTTGCCGGTGATCGTACGCGCGCGGAGAGCCTCCTTCGAAGCGTGCTTTCCGCTTCAGACAAAAAGTACCTCAGCAGGACCTGGCTTGCGCGTGTCTACGGATTGCTCGGACAACCGGACCGCGCCTTCGAATGGCTCGACAGGGCATACAAAGAAAAGGACATAGACCTGGTCGTACTTCGGGTCGATCCGCAGTTCGACGTTCTCCGCTCAGACCGCCGTTTCGCCGCTGTGCTCAAGAAAATAGGTCTGGAATTCTGAGAAGGAAGGCCGCCTTTAGCCAATGCACCTGTGCGGCAGCGTGAAGCAGACCGAATGGAGCACCTGCGTTGGATTCAACCTCTCTGTCGAACCCACGAGGCAGCCAATCCCCCGAGCCGGCAGAAGCAGGTGAGGCGACAGCGGGCTCACCAAAGCCTTCGCGGACTTCACATCCATGGATCAAACAGGATCTTGACGGCTTCTTTCCTCCGGAGTCGCTCTACACCTTCGGCATATCGCGTAAACGGGAGTCGTCCGCTGATCAGGGGGGCCAGTTTCAGTTTGCCTTCCAGGATCAGGGCATATGCTTCTCCCGCAGCCACGCGCGTATGTGTCCCGTACCCGAGGAGGGCGAACCCCCCCCACCATTGTTCCGGGCCGAATCGGACATGCTCGCGGAGCACGCCGAAGATCGCCACGCTCTTGCGGGTGGACCCCATCAACGCTTCAATCGAAACCGGCAACCCTGTCGTATCGAGCGATGCATCGAATGCATCCGGGTGGCTCCGTCCGGTGGGCCAGGAATATTCTCCGGGATCCCAGACCTCGTCCGCACCGAGCTCGACGGCCAGTCGTCGCCGATGCGCCAGAGGATCGAGTCCGATCACCGTCCTTGCGCCATAGGCGCGGGCGAGCTGCACCGCAACCAGTCCCGACGGGCCAAGTCCGCCGATCGCCAGTCTCTTCCCCTCCATAGGCTCGCACTGACGCAAGCGGTCGAACGATCCCTGGACGCACATTGCCAGCTCGAGGGAAGCGATCTCCACCGCCCGTAACGATCTATCGACCTCGATCAGGTCTTCGGCACGAAGAGCCGCGTACTGGGCGTAACAGCCCATGCGCCTGTTGCCGGGGTCCCGCCATGCGGCCACGTGCATACCGGGAGAGAACGAGCGGACGTCATGGCCGACCGAAACAACCTGTCCCATCGCCTCGTGCCCCGGGTGACCGGGCACAAGGGGATAGTCGAGCGATGTCCCCGGGAACATCGGCCTCCCCTCCATCATGTGCAGATCCCACTGGGGACATGTGGCGACGCCGAGAATCTTCACAAGTACCTCGTCCTGCGCCGGTGCCGGCATGTCAACTTCTTTCCATGCCGCCCGATGAGGCGCTTCGAACTCGAGAGAATGCATCCGTTCAGGGAGAGGGGACATGGGGCTACCAGTCTAGAATGACCCCGAGGACGGGTTCGGTTTTCGATTCGATCAGCTTCCAGGCGTCTGCCGCCTTTGCAACCGGGAAATGGTGGGTAATCAGGGGAAGGGTCTCGAGATATCCCCCTGCAATCATCCGCAGGGTCTCGTCCATCCGGTCGCGCCTCCAGCCTGAAACCAGGTCGATGGTGAGTTCGCCGTAGCGCGGGGGCTGCAGCGCAAGCTTCTCGTTTGTTCCGTAGAAGCCCGCCGAAACGAGATGGCCGAAGCGGCGCATGAAGGGCAGAACCGATTCCAGGAGATCAATCCGGCCGACCGTGTCGACCGCAACCTGCAGCTTCTCCGCGAAGTGCGATTTCAGGTATTCCTTCCAGTCCGTCGTCCCGGTGTGGACGACATGTCTGAACGGCCGGCCCGAAAACAGTCGCAGGCGCTCGTCATGCCGGCCTACGAGAATCACTTCGGCCCCTCGCCATGCAAGCGTCTGCGCGGTCCAGAGCCCGACCATTCCATCCCCGAACACCAGAACGAGGTCGCCCACCTCCACGCGGGGCCGCTTGCCGGCGTTGTAGCCCACCTGCGCAAGTACCATTCCCGCATACGCCATCGGATCGGTGCCGGGTGGGAGCTTCCAGACTTGTTCGCGTGGACAGACCGAGGGAGAAACATGTCCCCCGTAGGGGTGATGCATTCCCTCGACGCGTCCGATTGTCGCAAAGACCGTCTCACCCACCATCACATCATCGATCTTCTCCCCCACCCACTCAACCACTCCAACTTTCTGGTAGCCCGCGACAACGGGAAATGGGAGGAGATCTCCCAGGCGGTAGGGTGTGTCCCCGTCGGACCGCTCCCCGCGCAAATACGACCCTTCCGTGCCATTGCTGATCCAGGAATGGGTAATCCGAACGAGGACCTCGGACGGGCCCGGATCGGGACATGTAATGGTTTGATAGAACACCGTGTTCGGTCCAGTGAAAACAACCCCTTTTGCCTGCATCCTCGACGTCGCTCTCATTGTGGTGGGACCGCTGAGTCCTCCGGCATCGTCCGCCTGCCGCGGGGATTCCATCGGAGGGACCGGGGGATGATCTCCTCCCCGACGATACAGGTAGATAGCAAAAGAATAACAGAAGGGCAAAGGCTTTCCTCGCGACCGACCTTGGTCGTCGCTCTACCATCGTACTACCATCGTACTCGTCTCCACGGATTTGATTCTCCGCGTGGAGATAGCTACCTTTCTGCCGACGTTACGTACCAGCAGAAACGGGACATCAACCCCGGGAAGACCTTCGCAGTGAACTCGCAATTCGAGAAACTCTCCAATTCCTGCCGACCACTTCAGATTATTCCCTCTTTTGAAGAGTGGGCAGGGACGACCGACGACGCCATCCGCGACAGGGTCCTCGGTTTGTTGAAGGCGGGCCTTGGCGGGCTCGTCACCAACGTCAGCCTCAAGAATTACCTCCGCGATGAGAAGGCGTGGGAGGTGCTCCAGCGCGGCGTCAGGATCGCGCACGAGGAAGGACTCAGGGTCTGGATCTACGATGAGGAGGGATACCCGAGCGGTGCGGCCGGGGGGCTGGTGCTGGACCAGGCGCCGTCAGCCGAAGCCCAGGGACTCATCAGGGTCGTGGACCCGGCCGGAGGGATTCGTTATGAGGTGGTGACACTCTATGAAGCCACCCATGCAACGGAGAATTTCTACAAGAAACGTCACTACATCAATATCCTCGATCCCGTCGCTGTCGCGACGTTCCTCGAGGTGACGCACGAGCGTTATGCCCGCGTTCTCGAGCCGATCGACCGGTACGTCGAGGCATTCTTCACGGACGAGCCATCGCTTATCTCCGCATACGTTCCGAAGGACCGGGACTATCCTCAGACACTTCCATGGCATCCACGCGTGCCGGAGGAGTTCCTCGCGAGGAAAGGGTATGATCTCCTCCCTCACCGTGAGAGCCTGTTCGTCGATGTGGGAGAGATCGACAGGAAGATTCGATGCGACTTCTACGACGTGATTGCCGATCTATGTGCCGAGACCTATTTCGGAGGATTGCAGCAATGGTGTCACCGCCACCATGTCGCTTCGAGCGGACATCTCCTGGGGGAGGAGACCATGGTGTGGCAGACGGATTTCGACGGGGACCCGTTCGCCTGCTACCGGAAGTTCGACATACCCGGCATCGATATGATCCTCTCGGACCCGGAGAAGATCATGGCGAAGGAATACTTTATGGTCCCGAAGGTGGCTGGGTCTGCAACCCGCCTCCGGGGGGGGCGGCGGCTGATGTGCGAGATCAGCGATTTCTTCGGAATGATGGACAAGCACACCGCCACGATCGACCAGATGCAATGCACTGCCGGGATACTCTTTTCCTTCGGGGTGACCGATCTTTGCTCCTATTATCCTCTCTCCTTCGCGCCGGAACCCGAGGTGAAGCCGACGGAGTTTTCGACGGGAGAGTACCGGAAGTACACGGAGTTTGCGGCCCGTCTAAACTCCATCTTTACCACGGGGGAGGTCGAGCCGCGTGTCGCAGTTCTCTATCCTCTTCTCTCTCTCTGGGGACACTTTACCCCTTCCCCTCGATCGATGTACGAGCCCCATCCCAATCCCGACGTACGGTTTCTGGATGGGGCGTTCACCGATCTGTGCCGGAGCCTTCTTCAGCAGCAGATCGACTATGATATCGTGGATGAGAGGAGTCTCGCCGGTGCGGGCATCGAAGGGAAGGCGCTGGTGGTTGGCGAACGGCGATATCACGCTCTCCTTCTGCCTCCCGCTGACACTGTCCGGCTCCGGACGATGGAGACCATTGTCCGGTTTGTCCAAGGTGGTGGAGCGGTGTTCGCCCATTCACTGGTTCCCGGGCACGCAGCCGAGGGCCCGCAGGATGACACTCGGATCAATGACATGGTCAAGAAGATCCGGGCCGCGGGAGCCCTCGGAGGGTCCGCGCCGGGATCGCCGCCGGTCGGCTATCTCATGAAGTCCCGCATACCTCCCGCATGTGACCTTGCCCCCTCGTCACCAAACATACTGTGCACGTTGATCCGGAGGGAAGAGGGCCTGGCGTACTTCTTTGTTAACGTTTCCTCCAGGGGCTATACAGGCACCTGCACGTTTCGGGCACCCGGCGATGCTTTTCTGTTTGATCCCTCCTCGGGAGACGAACATCCGCTCCGGCGCGAGAAAACGAGCCTTTCACAATCGCGGGTCGCACTGACCCTCCGACCCTTCGAATCACTCTTTGTCCTCACCCGGTAGGTCTGTCGGGGGTTGCACGGCCGTCAAGAAATGCGGGGCACGCATTGTTTTGAGGGATCTCCTTGGTTGTCGTACCGGATCTCTTTCAAGGCCCTCCGTCCGGAGGGCCTGCAAAGCAATCCGGATGTCAAGATCCTCAACTCGATGAGTACCCTCTGTGCTGAGATCGAGTCTCGTTTACCCCTCACCGGTTTCCCTCTCTCATTTCAGGTGTTTCCCCCTTGCAGGTGTCCCCCCCTCCCCACAATTTGACTCTCGCCCTGGAGCACACTACCTTACCGCTGTACCATAGGTTCTTCGTGCCGTCGGGATCACACACGCCCGTGTAGGCTTCCCATGATCGGCAGAGTAGTCTCCCACCACAAAATCCTCGAACATCGAGGCCGCAACCGGCGTCACAGTGTACGTTGCCCGGGGTTGCGCAAACCTCTCTTCTCTGTGGCAGTACCAACTTCCAGGAGGCGCGTCATGAAGAAGACACTCAAGACTCTCTTCTCCATTGCAGTCTTTGTCGTATCAACACTCTCCTCCCCCGCCCAGGGAGACTCCTGGGTGCCCGCCGAAGGACCGTTCGGCGGTCTCATCCAGGCGCTGGCAGTTGACAGCACGGGAGCCATCCTGGCGGGCACATTGAACGCAGGGGTCTTCCGGTCCACAGACCAGGGCCAAACGTGGACACGCGCCAGCGCGGGACTCGGCTCTCTTACAATCTCCGCCCTTGCCGTTCACCGGGACGGCGCATGGTTCGCAGGCGTGATGGGAAGTGCGAAGCTGTACCGGTCCTCGGATCAGGGCAGGAGCTGGACCGCCGCAAACACGGGCCTGGGACTCACGACCGTGGATGCGCTGCTGTGCGGTGACTCATCACTCTTCGCCAGCGGATACTACGGAGTCTACGCCTCAGCAGACAGCGGCAAGTCGTGGACGGACATCAGCAATACTCTCTCGGCAGTACGTGTCACATGTCTTTCATTGGAGCCGGGCGGAGGTCTCTACGCAGGAACATACCGGGGAGTGTTCTATTCGACCGACCGAGGGACAACCTGGGAACAGCGAAACTCAGGGCTGGCCGCAGACACCTCCGCACAAGATGTCGTGATAGCAGCAGGCGGGGAGATATTCTTGTCCACCTCTCGCAATCAGGGAATCTACAGGTCAACCGATCATGGTTTGAGCTGGGCAAAGAAAAGCACGGGCATCCCGAACGGCTACAACGCCGGGATGATGATCAGCCCTGATGGCAATGCCTTCGCCAGTATTCAGCACGCCAACCTCTTCCGCTCAACCGATCTTGGGGATTCCTGGGCTCCCGTGACGAACGGGCTCCTGGAGAGGGATGTTCGGGCACTGAGCTACTCCGGCCATGGGGACCTGTATGCCGGTGAATTCGGAGGGGGGGTCTCGCGATCGACCGATGCCGGGCTGTCGTGGGTGCGGGGGATCCAGGGGATGTCAGCCAGCTCCACCACAGGACTCTCACACAACACACCTGTACTGCTGTTCGCAGGAACGAGCGGCTCGGGCATGCATCGCTCGACGGACGACGGACGCACGTGGCACGAGGCAAACACAGGCCTGACCAACGTCGACGTTCGCGCCACCGCGGTGGGCCCAAGCGGTATCGTGTATGCCGGGACTTTCAGTGGCGGCGTGTTTCGGTCGGACGACGATGGGATCACCTGGTCCCCGAAGGCAACCGGCATGGGCAATACCGAAGTCTATGCATTCCTCACGATCGGAGCCGACACCGTGTTTGCGGGCTGCAGAAATACCGGAGTCTTTCTCACCACAGACCGAGGAGAGAACTGGGTGCCTTCCGACTCAGGCTTCCCGGCAGCCGTGACAATATATTGTTTCACTCGATTCGGTGACGGCATGATCGCCGCAGGCACCAATTCCGTGGGCATCTATGTCTCCACAGACGGGGGCCTACATTGGCAGCAGAGTGACAGCGGTCTGACAACCACTGATGTCAGGTCCATCTTCGCCAGTTCCCCGACCACCCTCTTCGCAGGCACTTACGGGGGTGGGATCTTTCGCTCAACGAACGCCGGAGCGTCATGGCAATCGGCCAATGCCGGATATGAGAACTATGCCTACGCGATCGTTTCAGCCCCCAACGGCAATCTCTTTGCCAGCGGCGACAACGGCGTCTATGTGTCAACCGACAATGGAGACTCCTGGACGCAGACCATCGCAGGGATGGGCTATTTGAGAGTCTACAGCCTTGATGTCAGTCCGAACGGAACGCTTATTGCGGGAACGTACGGGAACGGCGTGTTCCATAGTGCGATTCCTGTCGAGGTCCGAGGGACGGCGATCGGCAGGTTACCGTCGGCGCCGCACCTGGAGCAGAACTACCCCA
>Ga0315273_10007198_pt1 | contig 13919 bp, 18 predicted proteins | sample YL17G02_0_MG_FD_205753 | JGI IMG/M metagenome (GOLD analysis project Ga0315273, IMG submission 205753) | Sediment microbial communities from Yellowstone Lake, YNP, Wyoming, USA - YL17G02_0 | ecosystem: Environmental > Aquatic > Freshwater > Lake > Sediment | place: USA: Wyoming | collected... | reverse complement strand
AGGCGAAGGGTCGTGCATGGCACGCTGCCCACGCCAATGACCAGCATGCTGCCCGTCACAGGCGGCTCGACCTTGACGCCCTCGGGGATTGACACGACGACGGGGTTGGCGAAGCCGACCTGGAAGACGAGGTCTTTGCCCTGGAGCTTCGCCGTGTAGCCGACGCCGACCACCTGGAGGGCCTTGGTGTAGGCCTTGGTGACCCCCGCGACCATGTTCGCGACGAGGCTGCGGATGAGCCCGTGGAGGGCTTTGGTCTGGCGCAATTCGTTCATGCGCTCGACCCGTATCTGCTTGGCGGCCTCATCGACGGTGACCCGGAGGGCCGGGGCAAACGTCTGGGTGAGCGTGCCCAGCGGCCCGGCCACTTCGATGCGGCCATCAGCCACCGTGGCCTTGACGCCCGCGGGCAGCGGGACGGGTTGATTCCCGATACGCGACATCGTGCTTGGCTCCGCCTACGCGACCGTGCAGAGAAGCTCGCCGCCGACTTTCTCCCGCCGGCACTCGCGGTCGCTCATGACGCCTCGCGGGGTCGAGAGGATCGCGATGCCGAGGCCGTTGCACACGCGGGGGATCTCGGCGACGCCCCGGTAGATGCGTCGGCTGGGCTTGCTCTGGCGTGTGATTTCGGTGATGACCATCTCGCCCTCCGGGCCGTACTTCAGGTACACGCGCAGCTTGCCCTGGACGCCGGCTTCGAGGGCCTTGAAGTCCGTAATGTAGCCTTCGTCTTTGAGCACCCGCGCGATCCCTTGCGCCATCTTCGACAGACGCACGTCGACGGACGTCGAGCGCACGTTCAAGGCGTTCCGCATGCGGGTGAGCATGTCCGAGATCGGGTCGGTCATCATGGCAGACAGATTCCCTTGGGTGCCCCGGGCGCGGCGGCTGTCACCAGCTCGCCTTCTGGACGCCGGGGATCTGGCCCTTCAAGGCGAGCATGCGGAAGCAGATCCGGCAGATGCGGAACTTGCGATAGTTCCCACGCGCCCGCCCGCAGAGCTTGCAGCGGCGCACGATCTGCGTCGAGTACTTGGGCGTCCGGTTCGCCTTGTTGATCATTGCCTTGCGCGCCATGCGCTGCCTCAGCCTTTTCTGAACGGCACGCCGAAGAGGGTGAGCAGCTCGAGCGCTTCCTCATCGGTCTTGGCCGTCGTGCAAATGGTGATGTCCATCCCTTGAACGACCTGGACGTCGTCGACTTTGATCTCGTGGAACACGAGCTGCTCGCCGATGCCCATCGAGTAGTTGCCCCGCCCGTCGAACGAGTTGTTCGGCAGCCCGCGGAAGTCGCGCAGACGCGGCACCGCGGTGCTGATCAGGCGGTCGAAGAACTCGTACATCCGCGTCCCGCGCAGGGTCACCTTCACGCCAACCGGGTAGCCTTCGCGGATCTTGAAGGCGGCCACGCTCTTGCGGGCTTTGCAGACGACCGGGCGCTGGCCAGTGATGGCCGCGAGGTCCTTCTGCGCCTGTTCGAGCCGGGCCTTCTCGTCGTGGGCGTTGCCGACGCCCATGTTGAGGACGATCTTGGTCAGGCGCGGCACGGCCATCCGGTTCTTGTAGCCGAACCGCTCGACCATTTTCGGAACCAACTCGGTTCTGTACCGCTCAAGCAGCCTGGGCATGGGTTAGTGCACCACAGGAATGACGGTTTTGCACTTGGCGCAGATCCGAACCACTGCCTTGCCGTGCCCCTCGAAGCGGATGCGCACGCCCTTGTGGCACTTGTCGCAGTAAAGGGCGACGTTCGAGGCATCGACGACCGCTTCCTTCTGGATGCGTCCGCCGCGCGGGTTGTTCTGGCTGGGCCGAACGTGCCGCCAGCGGTAGTTGCAGCCCTGGAGGAACAGCTTGCCTCGCTTGGGATTCGCGCTCAGCACCTTGGTCCGCTCGCCCTTGCGGGCGATCGGCGTGCCCTCGGCGTTCTTGCACGAGGTGATGTCCTTGAGGAGGACGACCGTGTCGTTCTTGCGTATGTGCATCAGACCACCTCGGCGGCGAGGGAAACGATTTTCATGAACTTCACACGCAGCTCGCGGGCCACGGCGCCGAAGATGCGCGTGCCCCGCGGGTTCCCGTCGTTGTCGACGAGCACCACCGCATTGCGGTCGAACTTCACGTACGAGCCGTCCTCGCGGCGCAGGCCGCGGACGGACCGGACGATGACGCCGCGGCAGACCTCGTGCAGCTTGACCGTGCCGTTCGGCAGGGCCTTCTTCACCGCGACGACGATGATATCGCCGATATTGCCGTACCGGTGCTTGGAGCCGCCCAGCACGGTGATGCAGGCGACCTCCTTCGCGCCGGTGTTGTCGGCGACGTCGAGTTTGGTTTCCATCTGGATCATGGCTGCTCAACTCCGCGCGCGCGTGCGACGATTTCGAGCAAGCGCCAGCACTTGGTCTTGCTCAGGGGACGGGTCTCCACGATGCGGACGGTATCGCCGACGTGCGCTTCCTTCTTCTCGTCGTGGACCTTGTACCGCGTGGTCGCGCGGATGTACTTCTTGAAATGCGGATGCATGACACGGCGTTCGCTCTCGACGGTGATCGTCTTCTGCATCTTGTCGCTGATGACCACGCCGGTCGCGCTCTTGCGTTGGCCTCGCGTCACTTCGTCTTCTCCAGCTCACGTTCCCGCAGGATGGTCAGGATGCGGGCGATCTCGCGCCGCGTCCGCTTGACCCGGGCCGGGTCTTCCATCTGCTCGGTGTTTGACTGGTAGCGCAGGTTGAACAGCTCCTTGCGGTGGTCGTCGATCTCGCGGAGCAGTTCCTGTTCCGACAGCCCGCGCAGCTCGCTGGGTTTCGTTGTGCCAGCTTTCATATCTTCGACCTCCGGGCCAGGAACCGGCTCCTCATCGGGAGCTTGCGGGCCGAGCGGTTGAGAGCCTGCCGGGCAACATCCTCCGGCACCCCGCCCAACTCGTAGATCACGGTGCCCGGCTTCACGACGGCCACCCAGTGAGACGGCTCGCCCTTGCCCTTCCCCATGCGGGTCTCCAACGGCTTCGCCGAGATCGGCTTGTCGGGGAAGATGCGCAGGTATAGCTTCCCTTCGCGTGCCAGAAAGTGAGTGGCCGCGACGCGCCCCGCTTCGATCTGGCGCGCCGTAATCCACCCAGGCTCAAGGGACTGCAGGCCGAACTCGCCGAAGGCAACCGTGTTGCCGCGAGTTGCGTTACCCCGCACTCGTCCCCTCTGGCTCTTCCGATGCTTGACTCGCTTCGGCATGAGGGGCACGGCGGACCTCCTTTTCGGCTATCTTGCCGCGATAGATCCAGACTTTGACGCCAATGCAGCCGTACTTCGTCCTGGCTTCGGCCGTTCCGTAGCTGATATTCGCGCGGAGCGTGTGGAGCGGAATCGAGCCCACCACCAGCCGCTCGCTGCGGGCGATTTCCGCGCCGCCCAGGCGGCCGCCCGCCTGGATCTTGATCCCCAGGGCGCCCGCCTGCATCGTCGTGTCCGCCGCCTTCTTGAAGACGCGGCGGAAGGGCGACCGCTTTTCGAGCTGCTCGACGAGCGACTCGGCGACGAGCTGGGCCTCGAGTTCGGGCTTGGCCACTTCCGTGATCTTCACCTGGACTTCGCGGCGGACGAGCTTCTCGAGATCGCCCTTCAGGCGGTCGATCTCGGAGCCTTTCCGGCCGATGATGATGCCCGGCCGCGCCGTCTGGAGGATGACCTTCACCTGGTCGCGGGTCCGCTCGATGTCGATGCGCGGAATCCCCGCGGCATGGTAGGCCTTCTTGATGAACCTGCGAATCCTCTCGTCCTCGACGACGTACAGGCCGAAGGTCTTCTTGTCGGCGTACCAGCGCGACCGCCACTCTTCGGTGATGCCGATACGCAGCCCGATCGGATTGACCTTATGTCCCATGGCTAGCCTCAGCCTCCACGCCGTCGCTCAGGACGACGGTGATATGGCAGCTCCGCTTCAGGATCATGTTCGCGCGGCCCATGCTGCGCGCCCGGATCCGGCGCAGGGTCGGGCCGGCATCGACACAGGCGCTCTTGACGAAGAACTGATCTTCGTCGTAGCTCGAATCCTTCTCCTGGGCATTGGCCCACGCGGCTCGCAGCACCTTTCGCAGGAAGGCGGCGCCCCGCCGCTTCTCCAGGCGCAGCACGGTCAGCGCCTGATTCAGCGGCATATCCTTGACCAGGGTCGCCACGGGCCGAACCTTCGTCGGCGAGATCCGCGCGAATTTATGGGTCGACCTGAAATCCATCGCGTTCTCCACGCTCACCACTCGCACGCCCAAGTGGGCACTTGGGCGTGGCACCCAGGATGTTCTTCCAAGCGGCGGGTGCCACGCTCACGCTCTTGCTTGAGCGTGCGGTTGACAACATACCCTACTTCTTGCGCCCGCCGTGCCCGCGGAAGGTCCGGGTCGCCGCGAACTCGCCCAACTTGTGCCCGACCATGTTCTCGGTCACATATACGCGCAGGAAGTTCTTGCCATTGTGAACCATGAACGTGTGCCCGATGAACTCCGGCACGACGGTGCAGGCGCGAGCCCACGTCTTGAGCGGGTCCGAACTGCGCCGGTCCTTTTGGACCATGACCTTGCTCAGGAGCTTCTGATCGACGTACGGGCCTTTCTTGATCGAGCGCGACACGATCGCGTGCCTCCAGAGTTAGCGCCGTTTCTCTCTACGGCGGATGATCATGGCGTTGGACGGGCTCCGACGCTTGCGGGTCTTCCCGCCCTTGGCGGGCTTGCCCCACGGCGAACAGGGATGCCGGCCGCCCGAGGTGCGCCCCTCGCCGCCGCCCATCGGGTGCGACACAGGGTTCATCGCGTTGCCGCGCGGGACCGGGCGGAAGCCCATCCAGCGGTGCCGGCCCGCTTTGCCGAGTGACTCGGACGAATGGTCCGGGTTGCTCACCTGGCCGATCGTGGCCCTGCACCGGAGATGGATCTTGCGGACTTCGCCCGACGGCATCACGATGTGGGCGTAGTCCCCTTCCTTCGCCGTGATCTGCGCGGAGAGCCCCGCCGAGCGGACGAGCTTCCCGCCCCGGCCGGGCATCATTTCAATGTTGTAGACGGGAAGGCTGGCCGGGATGTTGGCCAGCGGCATGCAGTTCCCCACCTTCGGCTCGACCTTCTCGCCCGATTCCAGGATCTCGCCGACCGTGAGCCCCTTGGGGGCGAGGATGTAGCGCTTCTCGCCGTCCGCGTAGTGCAGGAGGGCGATGCGGCCCGAACGGTTGGGGTCGTATTCGATCGCCGCCACCTTGGCTGGGATGCCGTCCTTGTTGCGGCGCCAGTCGATGATGCGGTACATGCGCTTGTGGCCGCCACCCTGGCGGCGGACGGTGACGCGGCCGTTGTTGTTGCGTCCGCCGCTCTTCGGCAGCGGCTCGAGGAGCGCCTTCTCCGGCGTCCGCTTCGTGACGTCCGCGAAGTCGTCCAGCGCGGTGAACCGCATGTTCGGCGTCGTTGGCTTGCGTTGGCGAATGCCCATCGGAATCGTTCCTGCGCTTACAATTCGAGCGTGCTGTCCTTGGAGATGAAGACGAGCGCTCGCTTCCACGAGCGGGTGCGGCCGGCCTTGAAACGCCGACGCCGCATCTTGCCCGTGCGGTTCATGGTTCGGACCTTGAGGACCTTGACGTTCTCGAAGATCGCCTCGATGGCCTGGCGAATCTCGATCTTGTTCGCGTCCGCGGCCACCTCGAAGGGGTACGCCTTGAGCGTCTCCTTGAGGCGCTCGCCCTTCTCGTTGAGCAGGGGCCGCAGCACGACTTGGCGTGGATCTCGCATGGCTTCACCTAGGAAGTGGCCCCGGCGGCCTGCGCCGCCTGACGGGGGGGCCGATAGGACTTCTTCATCGTTTCGATCAATTGTTCGAGGGCTGTGCGCGTGATCAGGAGGGTATGATACCGAAGCAGGTCGTACGCGTTGATCTCCACGACGGCCTTCATCGCCGTCCTGGGAATGTTGCGGAGAGACTTCCAAAGGTTCTTGTCGTGGCCCTCGAGGGCGACCAGACAGCTTCGCTCGATGCCGAGCTTGCCCAGGATGACGGCCATCTCGCGCGTCTTCGGCTGCTCGGCCTTCAACTCGTCGATGACGATCGTGCCGTCCTGGAACTTCGCGAGGAAGGCCGACTTCTTCGCCACCTGGAGGGCCTTCTGCGGCATCGAGTAGCGGTACTCGCGCGGGTGGGGGCCGAAGACGACGGCGCCGCCGCGCCAGAGCGGCGAGCGCTTGAAGCCCGCGCGGGCGCGTCCCGTGCCCTTCTGACGCCACGGCTTCGCGTGGCTGCCGTGCACCTCGCTGCGCCGGAGCGTCGAATGCGTCCCGGTCCGCTGGCACGCTTCATACATGATCACGGCGTCGCGCAGGACGCGCAGGCGGACGGTCGACCCGAACAGGGCCTCGTCGATGGCCATCTGGCCGACCACCTGGCCTTCGCGGTTATGGACTGGCAGTTCCATCATGCCTTCTTGCTCGCCTTCAGTCGGATCGAGGGGCGGACCATCACGTAGCCGCCGGCCGGCCCCGGCACCGCCCCGCCGACAACCAGCAGGTTCCGCGCGGCATCGACCCGCAGGACCCGCAGATTCAGTTCCGTATGGCGGTTCGCGCCCATGTGGGCCGCCATGCGCTTGCCCGGGAAGACGCGCGAGGGCGCGGACGACATGCCGATCGAGCCGGGCTGCCGCACGTTCATCGAGCCGTGCGAGGCGGGGCCGCGGCTGAAATGGTGGAGCTTAATCGTGCCTTGGAAACCCTTCCCCTTGCTCACCCCGATCACGTCCACCCGCGCGACATCCGCCAGGAGGTCGACCGCGAGCGACTGGCCGGGCTTGAACTCCGCCGTGGAGGCGACGCGGATCTCGCGGACGAATCGCTTCGGCGTGGTCTCCGCCTTGCGGGCGTGGCCCAGCTCGGGCTTCGTGGCGCCGCGCCGCTCGTTGGGCTTGCGGGCCTCGCCCTTGCCGTGCTTGCGGCGGAACGGCTTGTCGTCGAAGCCGATCTGGAGGGCGCTGTAGCCGTCGGTCTCCTGCGTCTTCACCTGGAGGACGACGCACGGACCGACCTCGAGGACCGTCGCCGGGCGGGCGACTTCTTTCGCGTCCCAGATCTGCGTCTGCCCGACTTTTCTGCCCAGAAGACCAGCAATCATTGCAGAACCCTTGGCCTTAGAAACCGGGTGCGTCACCCGTGCCGCGTCCCGCGTGACAAGAGAGGAGCAGGGAGGCAACCGCCTCCGCCCCTGCCTTTTCTGCTTTGGTCACGCGTCACGCGTTACGCGTCACGCATCACGCCTTGATCTTGATATCCACGCCGGCCGGCATCACCAGCCGGTGGAGCGCGTCGACCGTCTGAGCCGTTGGCTCTTCGATGTCGATGATTCTCTTGTGAGTACGGATCTCGAACTGCTCGCGCGACTTCTTGTCGACGTGGGGCGAGCGGAGGACGGTATAGCGCTCGATGCTGGTGGGAAGCGGAATGGGGCCGTAGACCTTCGCGCCGCTACGCTTCACCGCCTCGACGATCTGGCGGGCAGACTCGTCGAGGATCTCGTGGTCGTACGCTTCCATCCGAATGCGCACCCGCTGCTCGGCCATACACAGAACTCCAGCGAGCCACCTAATGAGGCCCACACGGCCTTGACCCATAGTGCCAGAAGTTCCCATTATACTCATCGAGGCCGTTTGAGTCAAGGGGAAAAAAAGCGTAGCAACCGTTCCGGTGCGCAGCGGCAAGCGGGTTCGGGGTTCTCTCTGCCCTGCTCGTGCTCCCTTCTTGGCGGGCCGAAGAAGGAAATCCGCGACTGAGAATCTGAACGGTTACAAAGCGTAAACCGCGATGGACCCGTTCCAGGGACACGCGGGACGCCTGCACGCCCTGGTCCTCCCGCACGCAGCCCCCATCAGCGATCGCCCAGAGCTTTCTCGACCTCGACAGCCGCCAAGTCGGTCTTCCCAATGAGGTGCCACTCCTCGAGAAAGGGAAGCACGTGTTCCAGCACCTGCTGCGGCGCCTCAAGGTGCGGCGAGTGGCCGACACAGGGAAGCACAACCAGCCTGGAGCCCTCGATATCCTTCGCCAAACGCTCGCCCTGGGCGACGGGCACGATGCGGTCTTTCCGGCCCCACAGAATGAGCGCTGGCTGACGGATCGCCCGGTGCCCGTCCTCCCATTTCTCCGGGTCGTCGGGGACAATCTGCCGCTCCTGGGCGATGAACGCCGTAGCCGTGCCGGGCCGCCTGGCTTCTCGGAGGTACAGGGCCTCGATCTCGCAGGAGATCTTGCCCCGATCGTGGAAGTTCTGCTTCAGGGCAATCCAGGTGATCGTCCGCGACGGGAGGACGCCGAGCACCAGGTCCGCGAGGAGGGGCGTCGTCCAGAACCAGCGCCCGCCCATGGCTCCCGCGCGATACGCGGCAGGGTCGAGCAGCACCAGCGCACGGACCTTCTCCGGGTTCTTTCGCGCGAAGACGAGCGCCTCCGAACCCCCGAGACTGTGGCCGACAAGAACGGCCTTCCGGACCTCCAGGGCATCCAGCACGTTCTCCAATCGCTCGGCGTGAGCCACGATGCGGTAGTCGCCGTGGGCCGGCTTGTCCGACCGCCCCGCGCCCAGGGCGTCCCAAACGGTGACACGGTACCCGGCCTTCACCAGCTCAGGCTCTACGAATTGCCACCCCAGGCTGGAATCGCCCATTCCGTGGAGGAGCACCACGTCGGGGCCTTCGCCCGTCTGGCGGACGAAGAGCTGGTGGCCGCCTGCCTCCACCATGCGCCCAGGAGGAAGCGGGGGAAGGGCTGCCAGATCCAGCCGCCGGCAGCAGGCCGAGAGGAATAGCGCGACAACCAGCGTTGCTCCGAAACGCAACGGCGTCGCGGGCCGCATAGGGTAGGACAATCTGAACAAGGCCGACCCTCCTCTCCCCTTCCATGGGTCAATTGTACCCGCTCAGAGCCGCAACGCAAGCCCTTTTCCCAGATACCGAGTCGGCCTCTCGACTTGGGATTTCGTCATTGCCCGCTCTGCGCTGCTCGTGCGCCCGCTCGTGCTCGTCTTCCCCGAACAAGAAGTCTGAGTACCCGGAACTCACCTCGCGTTTGTGCGAGAGGACGCAGGGGATTAGAATGCCAGTAACACTTCAGCCGAGTGAGGGTCTTCTCTTAGCCCCGAGGGGGCGTAATGGAATAGCCCAGGGCGAAGCCCTGGGAAAAGGGCAACCCCGGGTTCAAGCCCTGAAAGGGCGGGACATCGACTTTTGTTTCGCGGCGAAACGAGAATCGACCCTTCGGCTCTCCTCCGACTCCGGCCGGTCGGTGACGCCCCTTCAGGGCTTTGTGGGTTACCGCTCGTCCTTCCCAGGGCTTCGCCCTGGGCTATTCCATCACGCCCTTTCAGGGCTAAGAACCGATGTTCTGAGAGCATTCTGTCCTCATTCAGCTGAAGTCTTACGAATGCCGTTCGTGAGACAGGGCCTGCACCGACAACCCTGGGGCGAGAGGCCATGGAGCAGCACGCGGTTCGAACTCGGGGTACCGTGGTCTTTCTGCTCCTCCTTGGAGTCGGTGGCTATGGGAGGAGCTTGGCAGCGGACTGGCCGATGTGGCGCTGCGATGCGGCGCGGAGCGGGGCATCGCCGGAGGCGCTGCCGGCCGAACTCCATCTCCAATGGTCCCGCCAGGTGCCGCCGCCTCAGCCTGCGTGGCCCGATGAGCCGCGGCTGGCGTTCGACTGGGCCGCCGAGCCCGTCGCCGCCGGAGCGACCCTCTTCGTCCCCTCTTCGGCCAGCGACAGCCTGACCGCTCTGGACATCGAGACGGGCCAAGAACGCTGGCGTTTCTACGCCGAGGGGCCGGTGAGATTCCCGGCGGCCGCGTGGGAGGGTCGGGTCTATCTGGTTTCCGACGACGGATACCTGTATTGCCTCGATGGGGCGAACGGCAAGCTGCTCTGGAAGCACCGCGGCGGCCCGGACGACCGCCGGCTTTTGGGCAACGGGCGGCTGATCTCGGCGTGGCCGGCGCGCGGCGGCCCGGTGACCGCGGGAGGCCGGGTGTACTTCGCAGCCGGGATCTGGCCTTCGATGGGCGTGTTCGTCCACGCACTCGATGCCGCCACCGGCCGCGTCCTGTGGACCAACGACACGAGCGGCTCGCAGTGGACCGAGCAGCCCCACGGCGGCGGCGCGCCCAACGGCCCTGCGCCGCAAGGCTGCCTGGCGCTGGCGGGGGACAAGGGAACGGGGACCAGGGGCGAGGGCCGAGGGGCGAGGGAAAACGCTCGGGAGGCGGAACCCTCAGGCCTCGCCCCTCCGGCCTCCGGCCTCAGACTTCTCGTGCCCTGCGGGCGCACGTACCCCGCCGTCTTCGACGCCCGCGACGGCCGGCTCCTCGCCTGGCAGATGGGCTCGCGCGAGGACGTGGGCTGCCAGGTCGTCGCCGCGGGCCGTTACTTCTTCGCCGGCGCGCTCTGCGGCTTCGGAGACGGCGACGCGTTCCAGACCCTGCGCCCCGAGGGCTATCGCCTGCCGATTGTCGCCGACGGCATTCTCTACCGCAGCACCTTCAATCTCGTTCCGCTCGATCCTGAGGCGATTCTCTGCCATCGCCCCGCCGACCCGTCGGCCGGAACGGAAGCCATGGACCTCACCGGCGGCAAGTGGAACACGGAAACCCGCGGCGGCAGGGAGACGAAAACCTTCGCCTTCCCCTCCTCGTGGCGCCTGCCCGGATTCCGCGCGGAGATCAAGGCGGGCAACCGCCTCTACGGCACACTTCCCCTCCCGAAGGCTTCAGACCTTCGGGAGGGTATTCGGCCCTCTTCCCTCCCGAAGGTTCCAGACCTTCGGGAGGGTATCGTCTCGGAGGTGGCGGCGGTGGACCTGCCTGATGCCGCAGGCGTCCCGCGCGTCTCTTGGCGCGCACGTATCCAGGGCCATCCGCTGACGATGCTCGCCGCCTCCGGCAAGCTCGTGGTCGTCACGGCAGAAGGGATGATCTACTGCTTCGGCGGCAAGGCGTCCCAACCTGTGGCCCACCCGCTACCCTCCCGCGCGCTCGAAACCCACGGGAAGGCAGACGCGGCGAAGCAGATGCTCGACGCCGCAGGCACGGAGCCAGGATGGGGCGTCGTCCTCGGCGTGGCGGACGGCCAGATCGTCGAGGAACTGCTGCGGCAGTCGCAACTTCACCTGGTTGCCATCGACGCCGACGAGCGGAAGATCGACGCGCTGCGCCGCCGCTGGGATGAGGCGGGCCTCTATGGACGGCGCGTCGCCGCCATCGCGTGCGACCCGCTCAAACTCCCGCTGCCCTGCTACATGGCCCGGCTCATCACGTCGGAGGATCCGAAGCTCGCCGGGTTCGACTCGGGGGCCGAGTTTGCGCGGCACGTTTTCGCTGCACTGCGGCCATTCGGCGGCGTGGCCTGTCTGGCGCTCAGCTCGTCGCAGCAGACTCAACTGACCAGTTGGGTCGGGCCATTCCGGCTTCCCGAGACCTCGACGAGCCGAATCGGCGATTTGGCGGTCATGAAGCGCGAAGGGCCGCTGCCCGGCAGCGCCAACTGGACCCACGAGTTCGCCGACGCGGCCAACACGCGGATGGCGCCGGACGGCCTCGTCAAGGGCCCCTTCGGGCCGCTCTGGTTCGGCGGCGAACTCGCCAACCACCTGGTGTTCGCGAAGACCCTGGTTCCGGCCACGCCGCCGATCGTCGACGGCCGCATGTTCATCCAGGGGCCGGGCGCGATCCGAGCGGTCGACATCTACACGGGCACGATCCTCTGGACCCATCGCTTCGACGACAACAAGGAACGCCGCAGCGTGACCTTCGACCGGGGCGATTGGCGCGTGACCTACAAGCCGCCCGCCGGCGGCTCCCGCGATTACTCGAAGATGAAGCGCGTCGGCTACAACTGCGTCGCCGTGCCCGACGCGGTCTACCTCGCGTGCGGTCCGGAGTGCCTGCGTCTGGACCCCGCGACGGGCCAGGAGCGGAGCAAGCTGACGGTCACTGGCGACGATGGACGGCCACTCTATTGGGACACCCTCCGCGTGGCCGAGGCCGGAGGCCCGAGGGACGAGGCCGGAGCGCTTCGGCTCTTCGGTCTTCCCCTCGACCCTCGCCCCTCCGGCCTCGCCCCTGGTCCCCCTTCCGGGGATGTGCTCGTGGCCACCGCCATCTCGCCCGACGTGCCGACCTCGGGCTATGGCTTCACCCGCGACGAACTGGGCCTCCTCCGAAAGGAGTTCCAGGGCACCGACCACTACCGAAACCTGGAGGCCATTCCGGCCAACTACCTGATCGGCCTCGACCGGCAAACCGAGAAGGTCCTCTGGCGGCGCAAGGCGCGGCACGCCTTCCTGGGCGGGCAGTGTACCTGGCACCTCTGGGGGGCGCAGAGCTACCAGGACAGCACGATTGCCGTGGGCGGCGGCAGGGTCTTCTGCCTCGACATGCTCCCGGGCGACATCCTCGCGGCGATGAAGCGGCGCGGAGTCGAGCCGTCCCTCACCCCGCAGTTGGCGGCACTCGACGTTCGCTCGGGCCGGGTGGTCTGGGAACAGCCGGTCGAGCGGTTCTCCAGCCTCGCGTATTCCCGGGAGTTCGACGTCTTGGTCGAGACTGGCGCGAAACAGATGAGCGCGCGCGGGCAGGGCTTTTCGGGCGAAGGCATCACCGCCCGAAAGGGCTCCGACGGGTCGCTGCTCTGGAAGGCCGACAACCTCGAAGGCCCAGTCGTGCTCCACCATCGGACGATCCATGCGAACGGCCCGGCCCTGGACCTCCTGACCGGCGCGAAGGCGCTGATCAAGCATCCCCTCACGGACGAGCCCATCCCCTGGGGCTACCCTCGCGGCTACGGCTGCGGCCTGCCGCTCGGGGGCGAGCACCTGCTCACGTTCCGCTCCGGCACAGCCGCCTATTACGACCTGACCGCCGACAGCGGAACCGTCTACATGGTCGGGATGCGCGCGGGATGCGTGAACAGCTTCATCCCCGCCGGCGGCATCCTCAACGCGCCGAACTACGCGTACGGCTGCGCGTGCAACTTCCAGAACGACACGTCGATGGCCTTTGTCACCACGCCCGATGCAGGTGGGGCAGGCGTCCCGCCTGCCAGCAGGCAAGATGCCTGCTCCACTGCGGATGCATGGGCATCGATCAGCCTCCCGCCGATCACCCAGCCCGTCCGACGGATCGGCCTGAATCTCGGCGCGGCCTGCGCCCGGCGAGCCGAGAATGGCACGCTCTGGGTCCCCTGCCCCGAAGGCATCTGCGGGCCGGCCCGAGTTCGCGGCGAAACCGAGCCGTTGCGGCCCTTCCGCTGGCATCCCTCGCAGGTGGACGGCGAGGGCCTGCGCTGGGTAGCCGCCTCGGGCATCGACGGCGTGCGGAAGATCACGATCGACCTGCGCCCAGCCGAAGGGCCTCCCCTCCCCTACACCGTGTCTATCCAGTTCATCGAGCCGCAGCCTGCGGCGCCGGGGGATCGCGTGTTCGACATAGCCTTGCAGGGAGCCGTCGTGGCCAAGGACTTCGACATTGTCGCCCAGGCCGGCCGCGCGCGTCGGGCGGTCCTGCGGAAATGGAGCGGCATTCCCGTGCGCCGCCAGTTGGAGATCGCTTTCATCCCCAAACCCGGCTCGAGACTGCCCCACGCCGCCGTCAGCGGCGTCGAGATCCAGGCCGAGCCGCACTAGTGCTACAACGCTAGTTCCTGGCCGCGCGACGGAGGAGGAAGATCTCGCCTGTAGTACAAGCGAAAAGCCAAGAGCATAGGCAGGGGAATGGGGGGCAGGGGAATGAAGAGAAGAACCCAGCCAGGACGATTGCCAGCGAAATGACAGGTGAAGCCGGATCGGGGTTTCAGCCATGCTGCCCCCACCCGTCTGAGAATCCTTCCCGGCCTTCTCCTTCCT
>Ga0315273_10007197_pt1 | contig 13920 bp, 14 predicted proteins | sample YL17G02_0_MG_FD_205753 | JGI IMG/M metagenome (GOLD analysis project Ga0315273, IMG submission 205753) | Sediment microbial communities from Yellowstone Lake, YNP, Wyoming, USA - YL17G02_0 | ecosystem: Environmental > Aquatic > Freshwater > Lake > Sediment | place: USA: Wyoming | collected... | reverse complement strand
CCACCGAGTAGACGTGGATGAGGAACCCCACGAACGTCACGAAGAACAGCATCACCGCCGACAACGGGTCCAGCCGCAACGCGAAGTCGATCGAGAGGTCGCCGGCGGCGATCCAGCCGAAGACCTTCTCGACGTGAGTCGTTCCGTGCAGCCCGGCATAGCTGCCGAGGATGCCGAGGGACAGGAGCAACGTGGCGCCGATCGAGCCGACGCCGATCACCGAGGTCGTGCGGTGCGAGAAGCGCATCGCGCCGGCGAGAAGCAGCAGCGCTCCGGCGAGCGGCAGGACGGGAACGACCCAGAGCAGGTTCAGCATTGCACGCTCCTACCAGCGCATCACGTTGAGGCGGTCGACGTCGATGGACTGCTGCTTGCGGAAGATCGCGACGAGCAGTGCGAGGCCGACGGCGACCTCCGCAGCGGCCACGGCCATGACGAAGAAGACGAACACCTGCCCGTCGAGCTGGCCGTGCTGGCGGCCGAATGCCACGAGGGTCAGGTTGACGGCGTTGAGCATCAGCTCGATGCCGAGTAGGATCGAGATGCCGCTGCGCCGCAGCAGCACGCCGGCGGCACCGATGGCGAACAGCAACGCCGCGAGGATGAGGTGGTAGGTGGTTGGGATGACCATGTTCAGTGCTTCCTCTTGACCAGCACCATAGCGCCGACGAGCGCTGCGAGCAGCAGCACCGACACGAGCTCGAAGGCAAAGAAGTAAGGGCCGACGAGCATGCGGCCGATCTGGACTGCGGTTCCCGGCACCGGTGGCGGCGCCTGGCCGTGGAAGGTGAGCAGCACCACGACCCCGCCGAGCCCGGCCGCCAGGGCCGTGAGCGTGCCGGCGACCCGCTGGAACGGTCGCGGCTCGTGGACCGGGTGCTCTGCCGGCGCGTTCAGCAGCATGACGACGAACAGGAAGAGGACGAGGATGGCACCGGCGTAGACGAGGATCTGCGCGGCTGCGAGGAACGACGCACCGAGCAGCGCGTAGTTGACCGCCACGCAGAACATCGTCACCACCAGCGACAAGACGTTGACCACGGGGTCGCGGTGGGAGACCGCGAACAGCGCGGAGATCACCGCCACCGCGCCAGCGACGAAAAACACGGCGGTCTCCATCACCCCCCCCCCCAGATTCCGGTCGAGAGTTGAGAGTCGAGAGTCGAGAGAAAACCTGTGGCTCTCGACCACTCCTGAGCACACGGGTTGTCAGGCTCCTGACTCTTGACTCTCAACTCTTGACCAGTCGTTCTCCTCATAGCCACCCCATCGTCATGGCGACGCCGACCCATACGAGGTTCAACGTGGCCAGCGGCAGTAGTCCCTTCCAGCCGAGCGACATGAGCTGGTCGTAGCGGAAGCGGGGCAGCGACCAGCGCACCCAGACGAACAGCCACAGGAAGAACGACATCTTGACGAGGAAAACGCCCATCGAGACGATCAACCCGAACCAGCCGGTCAGATGCACGCCGGGCAGACTCCACCCGCCGAAGAACAGCGTCACCGCCAGCGCCGACGCCGTCACCATGTTGATGTACTCGCTCATCATGAAGGCGCCGAACCCCATCGCCGAGTACTCGACGTGGTAGCCGGCGACCAGCTCGGTCTCGGCCTCCGGCAGGTCGAACGGCAAGCGGTTCGTCTCCGCGAACGCCGCCACGAGAAACGTGATGAATCCGAGGAGCTGCGGGATGAAGTTCCACACGTGCTGCTGCTGCCGGGCCACGACGTCGTCGAGACGCAGCGATCCAGTGGAAAGCAGGACTCCGAGCACCGACACGGTCATCGCCAGCTCGTACGAGATAAGCTGCGCCGAGGAGCGCAGGCCGCCGAGCAGCGAGTACTTGTTGTTCGAGGACCAGCCCGCCAGCACAATCCCGTAGACCGACAGCGATCCGAGGGCGAACAGGTAGAGGACGCCGACGTCGAGCTGCGGCGCGACCGTCAGCCCGCTTAGCTCGACGCCGAAGAGCTTCACGTCCTTGCCGGCGCCGAACGGGATGACGATGAACGTCACCAGCGCGACGAAGACGGCAATCCCGGGCGCCAGCCAGAACAGCAGCTTGTTCGCAGCGGTCGGCGTCACCCGCTCCTTGAACAGGAGCTTGACGACGTCGATGATCGGCTGGAACAAGCCCCAGGGACCGACGCGGTTGGGGCCGAGGCGGTCCTGAATGAACGCGGCGCCGCGTCGTTCGACCCAGACCATGATCGGCACGATGGTCAGCACGATGGTCGCGACGACGAGCAGCTTGACCGCGGTGACCGCGAGCTCAGCCCACATGCTGGCGCTCCCGGAACGACTGCTCTCCCATGCCGCCGAGCTCACTCCACTGCATCCCGGCAAAAGCCTTCTCGCTCGCCGCCATCGCAGCGAAGATCCCGGCCGGCGTCTCGAGATCGAGGGCGCCGGCGCCGAGCTCGCGCGCGAGGAGGGTCAGCGAGACCCAAAGAGGGCGTGCCTCGCCGCGCGGCTGGAACGCAGGGGCGAAGCGCTGCACTGCGCCGGTCGAGCTGGTGAAAGTCCCTTCATTGCTCGCCAGCGATGCCGCGGGCAGTACCCACGTTGCGACGTTCGCGACAGCGTGGTCGGTGCGGGCGAAGGTGATGGTCGGTCCCACCCGCAGAAGCTGCAGCGCCTCCTGGCTGGCCAGAAACGGGTGAGCGTCGGGGTCGAGGACTATGGTGGCGTCGGCGGCGCCATAGAGGAACCGCGACAGCCCGTTGGCGTCCACCATCCGCATGCCCAGGCGCCGGGCGCCTTCGCTGTTGGGATGGGCATCGGCGGACAGGTGCCATTCCCCCTTGCCGTTCTTCATCCGGCGCTCCTCGCCGTGGTGCACCGGCACCACGACCTCGCCACGCAGGTGCTTCCCGAACAGAGCCTTGGCAAGGTGCAGCTCCTCGTTGGACATGGTCGCCGAGGCAACGACGCGCAGCGTCCGTGCGGCCCCAAGGTCGAGTGCCAGCGCCCGGATCGCCTCGCTCCAGGACACCGTGTGGAGCTGGGCGCCGACGCGGTGCTGCGGGTGCCGGCACGTCTGGTCGTTGAGCGATTCAGCAAGATAGCGCCCGTGATCGCACAGCCAGGTTGCGTTGATCGCCGGGTTCTCGCGCGGCGTGAAGCGGTAGACGACACGCTCGTGGTGATCGATCCATAGGTTGCAGCCGATCGAGCAGCCCGGGCAGATCGAAGGCGTCGACCGCAGCTTCCAGGCGCGCTTGCGGAAGCGAAACTCGCGCGCGGTCAACGCTCCAACCGGGCAGACGTCGGTGGCGCACGCGGAGAACGGGTCGTCGAACGGCCGGCCGTCGAACGTGTCGATGTAGGCATGGTTGCCGCGCGACTTGTAGGTGAGCTGGCTGGTCTCGGAGATCTCCTGCGTCATCCGAATGCAGCGCGAGCAGTGGATGCACCGGTTCTGGTTCTGGATGACGTGGGGCCCGAGGATCCGGCGCTCGAACCCGGGGAACGTCCGCCGCGTCTCCACCATGTGCGTCAGGTCGACGCCCTCCTGGAACGAATGATCCTGCAGGAGGCACTCGCCGGCCTGGTCGCACACCGGACAATCCAGCGGGTGGTTGGCAAGCAGGAATTCCATGACCGCGGCGCGCGCCTCGCGCACACGCTCGGACTTTTCTGACTTGACGATCATGCTCTCGGCGACGGGTGTCGCGCAGGCAATCGCCAGGCGCGGCTGCCCCTCGATCTCGACCATGCAGATACGGCATTGTCCGACGATCGAGAGGTGGGGGTGGTAGCAGAAATATGGAACGTCGACACCAGCCTTACGGGCCGCCTCGATGAGGTTGGTCCCGGCCGGGACCTCGACTCCGCGGCCATCGATCGTGAGCTTCGGCATGGGTCTATCGGGTCTCGGGGGGCCGGTCGCCCCCCGACCTTTCGTTGCAGGGGGCTCCGCGCCGCTCCGTCCGCCCGCCCGGCGCTCCAGCCCCCCGTGCCCCCGCGCTCGGGAGGCAAAGCCTCGCTCGCTGGCCTCCGCGCCCTCGCCCCCCGCACGCATGCGTGCGGCCCCCTCGCGCCGCCGGCAAAGCCGGACGGCGCTCGGCCTTCACCTCCAGCACCCCCGTGGAGCCTCTACGTAAGCGCAACGCATGTTTCCCTGCAAGCACTTTAGGTCCTCCTACTCCCCGAAGCCGGGTCTCGGGCCGGCCCAGGGCAGCACGGGTAGCTTCTTCTGCGGGAGAGGGGAAGCGGAGGCGACGCGGCGGTCGAACTCGTCCCGGAACTTCTTCACCATGCTCGAGATCGGCAGGGCAAAGGCGTCCCCGAGCGGGCAAATTGTCATCCCCTGCGAGGCGAAGCGGCAGATCCGAAGCAGGGTGTCCGGGTCGCCCGGGCGGCCGTGCCCGGCCGCCATGCGGTCGAGAATGTCCATCGCCCAGTCGGAGCCCTCGCGGCACGGGGTGCACTGGCCGCAAGACTCGTGGGCGTAGAAGTGGGCGAGGTTGGCCGCCGCCTCGACGATGTCCACCGACTTGTCGAGGACGATCACGCCGCCCGAGCCGAGCATCGTTCCCGCCTCGGCACAGGCATCGAAGTCGGCGCGCACGTCGATCTCGGCGGCGGTCATGATCGGCGCCGACGAGCCGCCGGGGAAGAACGCTTTCAGTGCGCTGCCCTTGCGCATGCCGCCGCAGTGCTGCTCGATGATCTCGCGGAAGGTGACGCCGATCGGCAGCTCGTACACGCCTGGCCTGGTTACGTGCCCAGAGACGCAGTACAGCTTCGGCCCGGTGTTGCGCGGCCTTCCGATCGACGCGAACCAGTGCGCGCCTCTGGTGATGATGTGCGGCACACACGCCAGTGTCTCGACGTTGTTGACCACCGTCGGCTTGCCGAACACGCCGACGACCGCGGGAAACGGCGGCTTGAGACGGGGAAACCCGCGCTTGCCCTCGAGCGACTCGATCAGCGCCGTCTCTTCGCCGCAGATGTAGGCGCCGGCCCCCCGGTGGACCCAAATATCGATGTCGTAGGAGCTGCCACAGGCGTTTCTGCCGATCAGCTTGCGCTCGCGGGCCTCGGCGATCGCCTCCTCGAGGATGCGCGCCCAGCGCACGAACTCCCCGCGGATGTAGATGTACGCCGTGTTCGCTTTGATCGCGAACGACGCGATCGCGATGCCCTCGATGAGCATTTGGGGATCGTGCTCGATCAGCTCGCGATCTTTGAAGGTGCCGGGCTCGGATTCGTCCGCGTTGCAGATCAGATAGCGGGGCCCCGGGTGGTCCTTGGGAACGAACGTCCACTTGCGGCCGGTCGGGAACCCCGCCCCGCCGCGGCCGCGCAGCTCGGACGCGATCACCTCCTGGGTCACCGCGTCCGGGTTCATCGTCAGTGCCTTCTTTAGGCCGTCGTAGCCGCCGGCGGCCAGGTAGGTGTCGAGAGCGCGGGAGTTGGCCTTGCCGCGGGCGCGCAGCAGCACCGGTTCCATGCTCACGCCCCTCCCTTCAGCTCGTCGAGGAGCGCGTCGAGCTTGTCGGGGGTGAGGTTCTCGTAGTAGTCGTCGTTGATCTGCACGACGGGTGCCGTGCCGCAGGCGCCAAGGCACTGCACCCCGATGAGCTGGAAGACTCCGTCGTCGGTCTTCTCGCCGGGTCGGATGCCCAGCGTGCTCTCGATGTGGTGCGCCAGTTCCTTGCCGCCGCAGATGGCGCAGGACAGCGTCTCGCACACCTGCAGCACGAACTTCGCCGGTGGCCTCGTGTAGTACATGGTATAGAAGGTAACCACGCCTTCCACGAAGGCCGGGCTCTCCTCGAGGTGCGCGGCAACCGCCTCCATGACTCCCGGCGAGATCCAGCCGTAACGCTCTTGGCAGAGCCAGAGCACAGGCAGCAACGCCGCTCGCCTGGTCGGGTAGCGGGTGAGCACCTCGACGATCCGGGCCTCGAGCGCGGGATCGAACGCCACGCTCTGCACCGAGGCCGGGGAGGCCGCCAGCAGCGGTCGGGTAGGCATCAAACGGTCTCCCGCCGCGACCAGTCGAAGGCGCCCTCACGCCACAGGTAGGCGTAGCCGACGCCGAGGAGCGCCAGAAAGATCAGGCCGTCGAGCAGCACGGTCGTGTTGCCCTCCTCCAGCAGCCCGCGGGCCGCGACCGCCCACGGAAACAGGAACGCCACCTCGACGTCGAAGACGATGAAGATCATGGCCACGACGAAGTAACGCACCGACACGCGCTTGCGCGAGGTGTCGAGGAGGGGCATGCCGCTCTCGTAGGTCTCGCGCTTGCGCGTCTCGACGAGACGGCCGCGGCGAAACAGGGCGGTCACCCCGACGAAGAACACCGCTATCGTCGCGGCAAACGCAAACGCAACAAGGATAGGGACATACTGGGCCATTACTCCCCCCTAGTGCCCAAATTCACATGCGAATGTTGCCCTAACTCCCGGGGGCCGTCAACTAGTCGAAGAGCACGACGAAATCACGTATGTCGCCGTTGTGCACGCGAATCAGGCCCACCGGGTCGCCAGGGTACACGATCCGCTCGATCGGCAGCGGCGGCAGGGTGCGCGACCGCTGGTGCCGGTGGACCGCGATGGTGGTCTCAGATAAGGCGGCGCCGCGGACCGAGATACGGCCGAAATCCAGCTCGACGGCGCGAGCGCCGCTGGCCAAAGCGGCCGGTGCGCGGACCGCAAACGTCGCGAAGCGCCCCCAGCGCTTGTCCCGGCGACGCCCAGAGCTCTCCCCCAGCCGCCGCAAGCCAAGTAGCGGTAGGCGAGGGCTGCGGCCAGCAGGCAGACGGCCGACGCGAAAGGGAAGCCGGAGCCGCCGAACTCGCGGAAGAGCCGGAACGTCGGGTCGAGGCACCAGATCAGGCTGGAAACCCAGGTAGCCGCGGCCACGTGGCCGACCGGGCGGTCGAGGACCACGACCGCCGTCGCGACGAGCAACGGGACCGTCAAGAAGCTGAGGAACAGCCAGACCTTGAACGCCGCCACGGGATGTGCCCGACCGAAGGCGGCCACGAAAACCTCGGCGGCGTGACTCGACGCCGACTCGGCGAGCTTCGCCGGCTAGCCGGCCATCAGGAACGGGTCGAACGCCCACTGCGTCGCGGGCCCGTGCATGCGCTGGTAGAGCAGGCACGAGCGCAGGTGGACGGCGTAATCGGCAAACAGCACGGGGCCATCGCTCAGCGTGAACGAGGGAGGCAGGAGTTGGGCTAGACTGCAAATCCGTGGCTGCGGCCACCACTGGAGGCAAACCATGAGCGCGATCGTCCTGGATGCCAACGACCGCAAGGAGCTGCTCGCGAGGTTCCTGCGCTACGTGCAGGTTGACACGCAGTCGGACGAGAACTCGACCGCCAGCCCGTCGACCGAGAAGCAGAAGGACCTCTCGCGCATGCTCGCCGAGGAGCTGCGCGGAATCGGGCTCGACGACGCACGCATGGATGACTGGGGTTACGTCTACGCGACGCTCCCGGGCAACGTTCCGGCCGATCATCCTGCTGCGGGAACGGTGCCGGCGATCGGCCTGATCGCCCATGTCGACACCTACTTCGCCACCTCGGGCGGCGGGATCAAGCCGCAGGTCATCGAGACCTATCAGGGCGGGGACGTGGGACTTCCCGGCGACGCCTCGATGACGCTCCGGTACGCCGAGAACCCCAACCTAGCGCTGTGCGTCGGGCACACGCTGGTGACCAGCGACGGCACGACGCTTCTCGGCGCCGACGACAAGGCCGGGCTGGCCGAGATTATGACCGTCGTCGACTGGCTGTCGCGGCATCCCCAGTTCATTCACGGCCCGGTGCGCATCGCGTTTACGCCGGACGAGGAGATCGGGCGCGGCACCGAGCATTTCGACGTCGCTGGCTTTGGGGCTAGCTACGCCTACACGCTTGACGGCTCCGACCTCGGCGAGGTCGAGGACGAGACGTTCTGCGCCGACTCGGCGCTGGTCACGATCCAGGGCCACGACGTCCACCCCGGCTATGCCAAGGGCAAGATGACGAATGCTTTGCGGGTCGCGGCGGCGATCGTCGAGCGGCTGCCGGTCGATCGCCTTCCCGAGACGACCGACGGCAGGATGCCCTACCTCCATCCCTATGCGGTGAGCGGCGACGTCGGCCGTGTCGAGCTCAAGCTGCTGGTGCGTGCGTTCTCGGTCGAAGAGCTCGGAGACCGGGAGGAGACGCTGCGGCTGGTCGTCGGTCAGGTGCGGCAGCAGTTTCCCGAGGCGCGCATCACCGTCGACGTGAAGGAGTCGTATCGCAACATGGGGACAAAGATCGCCGAGGATGCAAAGGTCCTGGACTACGCCTGCGAGGCGGTCGGGCGCGCCGGCGTCGAGCTGAAGCGCAAGGCGATCCGCGGCGGGACCGATGGTGCGCGCCTGTCGTTCCAGGGGATTCTCACGCCGAACATCTGGGCCGGCGGGCAGAGCTTCCACTCGGTGCAGGAATGGGTGTCGCTGGAGTGGATGGCCAAGGCAGTCGAGGCCACGCTGCACCTGCTGGGCCTGTGGGTCGAACGATCAACCACGAACGCTTGATGAAGCGGCAGGGCCGAGCTTCGACCCAGGCGAGCAAAGGCCCACACCGTCAGGCGGGGACCGGCGACCTGGCGGTCAGCCGCGAGAGAAAACCGCGGTAGCCGTCCTGCCGCGCGGGGTCCCAGCTTTCCAGGGTCAGGCGGGAGCGGACGAAACCGCCGAGGAGCTGGCAGATCCACATCGACGCGAGCTCGCGCGGCTTGATCTCTCGGTCGATCAACCCGGCCTCGGCGAGGGTCTCGAAGTACCAGGTGATGCGCTGTCGGTACTCCTCGAGAAAGGCATTGCCGGCTTCCTGGAGCTCGCTCTCCCGATGCGACGTGGCCGCCAGCAGCAGCTCGAGGAGGGCGCCGTGGTGCAAGGTGAAGTGGTGGATGTGACCACCGAGCTGCTCCTCGATGCCGATCGGCTCCCCAGCCGCACCGGGCGGCAGCTCGGCAGGCATCGACGCGAAGAGCGCCTCGGCCACCTGCTGAAGAGCCGCCGCGAGGATGGCCCCTTTCCCGGAGAAGTAGCGGTACAGGGCAGCCTCGGTGAAGCCAAGACGGCGCGCCAGAGCCGCCGTGGTGACCCTCCCGACGCCTCGGGTCTCAACCAGGTCGACAATGGTGTCGACGATCTCCTGAGCGCGTGAGTGAGATTGACTCATTGTCACTAACATACGTTATCGTTGCAGATAATTCAAGTAGTCACAGATTCGCAAGTAGCTTGTCCGGGGTCGCCGGGTCGCCTTCGAGCGAGGCGCCGAGAAGCCTGGCGCGGACCGATTACACGTGAGCGCGGGCCAGGTCGCGCTGGGTGAAGGCAAGGGAGAAGACGAACCGTATCAGCCAGCGCGGTAGAGATCGGTAAGGTCAAGCTCGCGCCGCGCCGCGGCCTTGAGCACGTACATCACTTCCTGCGCATCGGCGATGTTGGTCTTGGAGTCCGCCATGGCGCCCTCCAGGAGCTGCCGCGCCGCCTCTCGTCCCTCGTCGCTCTCGGGCGTGACGGCGAGAACCTCCCGGCACAGCTCGAACTGCTCGCCGCGCGGGCACGGTCCGCGGCGCAGCCTCGCGAACATCGAGCGCCAGCGAAGAAGGTCGTCGGGAGCAGGCACTTCACGAGTGTATCATCGCCCCCTGTGTTCGCCCGAGTTGCGCTTCCCACAGCCGTCCCCGAGGCGCTGACCTACTCTGTCCCCGCGCTCCTCGACGACCTCGTCCGGCCGGGTGTGCGGGTGCGGGTCAGCGTGCGTGGGGCCAAACGCGTCGGCATCGTGCTCGATCGCAGCGACCAGCCGGGTTGCCCCGTCGATCGGGTGCTGCCGATCGTCGAGGTGCTCGACGAAAGCCCGATCCTGCCGCCGCACGTCTTCGACCTGATTCGCTTTGCGGCGGACTACTACGCCTGTCCCGTGGGCACGCTGGTGCGCGCCGCGGTCCCGGTGCCGCTGCTGCGCGTGCCGCCGCCGATGGTGCTGCCCGGGCCGCGCGCCGCCGAGGCGATGCTCACGGCTGTGGGCGACGAGCGACGCTTGCTGGAGCGGCTGTTGCAGACGCGACGGATCACAGTGGCCCGGTTGCGGTCGGAAGGCTGGGGGAGGGAAGAGCTTCTCGCGCTCCTGGCGCGCCTTGCGGAGCGGCATGCCGCGCAGGTCGTGGATCGCCAGCCCGCATCGGTTGGCCTGGCCACGCTGACCGCAGTCGTGCTCGCCGACCTGCCGCCGGAGGAGCGCGCGGCACGGATCGGGCGCGCCCCCGCGCAGCACCGGGTCGCCGCATGGCTCGAGGAGCTCGGTCGCCCCGCCTTCGAAGGCGAGCTGCGCGCGGCCTGCGGCTGCTCCGCCGGGGTGCTCTCCGAACTGGTGCGCAAGGGTGTCTTGCGGCGCTTTGCGCAGCAGCGCCAGCTTGCGGCCCGGCGCTGGGAGCTGGTGGCGCCGCCCGCGCCTGCGGTCCTCACGCCTCATCAGCAGCGCGCGGTCGATGTGGTCAGCGCGGCAATCTCGGCCGGCGAGTTTCGTGCCTGGTTGCTGCTCGGCGTCACCGGTTCCGGCAAGACCGAGGTCTACCTGCGGCTCGCGGCGGAGGCCGCGACCCGAGGGCTGCAAACGCTGGTCATGGTGCCGGAGATCGCGCTCACCCCCGCGCTCGCCGGACAGCTTTCCGCCCGGTTCGGCGACCGCGTCGCGGTGCTCCACTCGGCGCTGGCCGAGGGGGAACGGTTCGCCGCATGGGAGCGCGCCCGGCGTGGCCAGGTCGACGTCGTCGCCGGGCCGCGCTCGGCGCTGTGGGCGCCGCTTTCCCGCCTCGGTCTGGTCGTCGTCGACGAGGAGCAGGATTCTTCCTACAAGCAGGACGAAGAGCCGCGTTACAACGCGCGCGACCTGGCGCTCGTTCTCGGCCAGCGGTTGCGCGTCCCGGTGCTGCTCGCGTCGGCTACCCCGTCGCTCGAGGTGTTGTGGCTCCTCCGCCAGGCGCGGATGGAGGTGCTCGAGCTGCCGGAGCGGGTCGCGGGCGGTCGGCTACCGGGAGTGGAGCTCGTCGACCTGCGCGAAGAGGAGCCCGAACCGGGCGAGCACGGCCAGCGCTTCTTCTCGCGCCGCCTCAAGGAGCTGCTGGCCGCGACGGTGGCCGCGGGTGAGCAGGCGATCCTCCTCGTCAACCGCCGCGGCTGGGCGCCCGTGCTGCTGTGCCGCGAGTGCGGCCACCAAGCGACCTGCGGCGAGTGCTCGATCGCCATGACCGTGCACCGGCGCCAGGGCTGCCTCCTGTGCCACTACTGCGGCGCGCGCCGCGAGATCGTCCGGACATGCCCGCGGTGCGGCGGCGCCGTCCTCGAGGACGTCGGCGCGGGCACCGAGAAGATCGCGGAGCTGGTCCGCGGCCTCCTCCCCGACGCGCGCATCGACATCCTCGACCGCGACACGGCGCGCTCGCCGGCGCAGCTCGTCGCGACGCTCGAGCGCTTCGCCGCCGGGGCGAGCAACGTGCTGGTCGGCACCCAGATGGTGTCGAAGGGCCATCACTTTCCGGGGGTCACGCTCACGGCGGTGATCAACGCCGACAATCTTCTGGGCTTTCCAGATTTCCGTGGCGCGGAGCGCACCTTCGCGATGCTCACGCAGGTGGCCGGACGGGCAGGTCGCGGCGAGCGGCCGGGGACCGTCGTGATCCAGACGCTCAACCCGGATCACCATGCCATTCAGGCCGCGATCACGCACGATGTCAAGGGTTTCGCCGAGGCGGAGCTGGCCTACCGGCAGGCGTTTCGCTACCCGCCGGTGACCAAGTTGGCGCTCGTTCGCTTCGAGTCGGCCAACGAGGCTGCCGCTGTCGAGGCGGCTCATCGGGCCGCAGCGGCGCTCGACCCGGCGCCGGCGGACGTGCGGCTGATCGGTCCGGCGCCGGCGCCGCTCGCCCGCCTGCGCGGCCGCTGGCGAGTTCAGCTCCTCCTCCTCGCGCCCAACCGACCGCCGCTGCGAGCAGCGCTAACCGCTCTGCGCGCCGCGGAGGTGCCGCGCGGCGTCCATCGCGTCATCGACGTCGACCCGCTGAGCACCGTATAAGAGAAGGCAGGGTCTGCGGTGCGAGCGGCATGAAGCGCGCGCGTAAACCCGGTTGGAGGAGTGCGGTGCGGCTTGTGACCGGAGTCATAGTCGAGAAGCCGAAATGCGGGTACCATAGTATCTTGAGGATTTCGTGCGGGCTGCGGCCGTGCGGTCGCAGGTGGAGGTTGCCGATGCGCTCCCGTTCTCTGGCCTGTTGCGTTGTCGCGCTTGTTTCGGTTGCCGCCTTTCTGCCCACCCAGGCCGGTGCTCAGGGGCACCTCCGCACGGTCATCGGCGCCGGCTCGTACTTTCCGCTGCGCGTCGGCAACACCTGGACGTATCAACGGTCGGGGGTCGGCGGCACGTCCGAGTGGACGGCCGAGGTCGCGGAGAAGCAGACCCCGCCGCGCGCCCTGCCCTACCACATGCTGAGCGGCTACTTCGCCGGGCCGGTCCACGCCGTTCGCTCCGATCCGTTCGGGACCGTGACCGAGAGGAGCTCCGGTTATCGCGACTTCCTCTGGTACCTCCTCGGTGCGCCGGTGGGAACGATCTGGAGCATCCAGCTTCCTCCTTCGCCGGTCGCCAACCCGTTGCCCGACTGCATCAGCGGCGCCAAGCTGACGCTGGCAGCGCGCAGCGAGACCGTTCAGGTGCCGGCCGGGGAGTTCACGCATGTCGTCAGGGTGGACTGGACCTCGGCATGCGTCGACGCCGGAATCACCTCGGAGTGGTTCGCCCCCGGAATCGGGTTGATTCGCCGTCAGGAGACCTCCATCGCCGGGCCCGTGACCTCTGAGCTTCTCCGCGCCGACCTCGGCGGTGTCGTGCTGCCGCGCGCCGGCTACGTCACATCGCTCTCGCTCGACCGCCCGTCGTACGTCAACAACCTGATGCCGCCCATCGGTCCCGAATCGTTGCCGACGGTGGCCGGCAGTTTCACCGTCAACAACCGCTCCGACGCGGCGATGGCGCTTGCTTTCAGCGGCTGCAAGAGCGTCTCGCTTGCCGTGCTGAGCGAGGCAGGTGACGTCATGCTCATTGCCAGGGGCGACGACGGCGGCTGCTGCGCGTGTCGGAACCTGGTCGAGTGGGACTTCTCGCACGGCCCTCTGTCGATCCCATTCAGCGTGAAGCTGGCGACCGGGAAGGGTGAGCCGCTCCCGGACGGCTCTTACGTGGTGTCGGCCACCTTGGAGACTCGCGATGCCGAGCCGCTCCGGGCAGCGGCGCGCGCCAGAATCGACGTCACGTCCACCCACTGACGCGGCGTCGCAGTCCGCTCGCGGTCCCCGGTTGTCGCTTCTCGTCTTCTTCAGGACAGGCAGCGGGCGAGGCGCCGGCACCCCTCGGCGATCTCCTCCGGCTGCGCGAAGGTGAAGCACAGACGCGCGAACCTGGCACCGTTCACCGCGTCTCCCTGCGTTTCGTCGATACCCGGGTAGAACGCCCGCCCCGGCAGGAAGGCCACACCCTCCTCGATGGCGCGAGCGAACAGGACCTGGCTATCGATGTCGCCGAGGTCGAGCCAGAGGAAGAACCCGCCCTCCGGGTCGGACCAGGAGACCGGACGTCCGCCAAGCGCCGCCCGCATTTCGGTGGCCATCGACCGCGCCTTGACGGCGTAGTGGGTGCGGATCTTCACGAGGTGGGACTCGAGGAACCCGCGCTCGACGTACTCGGAGACCACGACCTGCGCCACCATCGGCGTGCACAGGTCCATACCCTGCTTGGCGATCACCAGGCGGCGAATCAGGTCGGGATCACCGATCGCCCAGGCGACGCGGACACCGGGCGCCAGGATCTTCGAGAAGGAGGACGCGTAGATCACCCCCTCGCCGCCGGCGATGGAGAAGACCGA
>Ga0315273_10007196_pt1 | contig 13921 bp, 12 predicted proteins | sample YL17G02_0_MG_FD_205753 | JGI IMG/M metagenome (GOLD analysis project Ga0315273, IMG submission 205753) | Sediment microbial communities from Yellowstone Lake, YNP, Wyoming, USA - YL17G02_0 | ecosystem: Environmental > Aquatic > Freshwater > Lake > Sediment | place: USA: Wyoming | collected... | reverse complement strand
ATTGGCGGGCGGCCTGCCACTCTCTGCGATCACCGGGCGTGCCGATGTCATGGATGCATCCAATCCGGGCGGTCTCGGCGGCACCTATGCCGGAAATCCCGTCGCGATCGCGGCCGCCCATGCCGTGCTCGACGCGATCGAGGAGGAAAAGCTCTGCGACCGCGCCAATGCCATCGGCAAGATCATTCTCGATCGCTGCAACCAGATCAGCAGCCGCTCGAACCTGAACTGCGTGGGCGATGTAAGGGGCCTGGGCGCCATGTGCGCCATCGAGCTGGTAAAGGACACCGCGAGCGCGGAGCCAGCGCCGCAGCTCACCCAGGCTTTGATGAAGGTCGCCAACGAGAACGGGCTCATTCTTCTATCCTGCGGGATCTACGGCAACGTCATCCGCTTCCTAGTGCCCCTCACCGCCAGCGATGCGCTGGTTCGCGAGGGCATGGACATTTTCGAGACGAGCCTCAGCGAAGCCGTCAGCCGGGTCGCGTGAGCTCGTCGGGAATTCAACTTACATCGCGGTTACGAGGCACTGACATGAGCGCAAGGCTCGCGACGAACGATCTCGAAGCATTCTGGATGCCGTTCACGGCGAACCGGCAGTATAAGAAGGCGCCGCGCCTGATCGTCGGCGCCGAACGCATGTATTACACCACCGACGATGGACGCCGCGTGCTCGACGGCACGTCCGGATTGTGGTGCGTCAATGCCGGCCATTGCCGGCCGAAGATCGTCGAGGCGGTCCGCAAGCAGGTCGGCGTGCTCGATTTCGCCGGCACCTTCCAGATGGGCCATCCACGCGCCTTCGAGTGCGCCTCGAAGCTCGTCAACATCGCCCCACCGGGCTTCGACCATGTGTTCTTTACCAACTCGGGTTCTGAATCCGTCGAGACCGCGCTGAAGATGGCGCTCGCCTATCACCGGGCAAAAGGCAATGCATCGAAAACCCGCCTGATCGGCCGCGAGCGCGGCTATCACGGCGTCAATTTCGGCGGCACTTCGGTCGGCGGCATTGCCAATAATCGCAAGATGTTCGGCACCTTGTTGAACGGCGTCGACCATATCCGGCACACTCACGACTTGGCCCGCAACGCCTTCAGTCGTGGCGAGCCCGAGCATGGCGCCGAGTTGGCGGACGATCTCGAACGACTGGTGGCGCTGCACGACGCCTCGACCATCGCCGCCGTGATCGTCGAGCCGGTCGCCTGCTCCACCGGCGTGCTGGTCCCGCCCAAGGGTTATTTGCAGCGCCTCGCCGCGATTTGCGCCAAGCACGACATTTTGCTGATCTTCGATGAGGTCATCACCGCCTTCGGCCGGCTCGGCACGCCGTTCGGCGCCGACTATTTCGGCGTTTCGCCCGACATCATCACCACGGCGAAGGGCATCACCAACGGCACCATCCCAATGGGCGCGGTATTTGTGACATCGAAGCTTCACGACGCGTTCATGGGCGGCGCCGAGGACGTCATCGATCTCTTCCACGGCTATACTTATTCAGGCCATCCCGTCGCTTGCGCGGCCTCCATCGCAACGCTTGAGGTCTACAAGGAAGAGGGACTGTTGACGCGCGCGGCGGAGCTTGCGCCTTATTGGGAGGATGCCATCCACTCGCTTAAAGGCCTGCCGCACATCATCGACATCCGCAATATCGGGCTGGTCGGCGCCATCGAATTCGAGCCCCTACCGGGCGAGCCGGGCAAACGCGCCCACACGCGGTTCGTCGAGGCGTTCGAGCGCGGGCTGCTGGTACGGGCCACCGGCGACATCATTGCGCTGTCGCCGCCATTGATTATTGAAAAGGAAGAGATCGATCAGTTGATCGATATTCTTTCTGGCGTCCTCAAGACGGCACATTGAGCGCCTTAGGCCACGAGCCCATGCAAACCATCCAGAATGCCATCGGCGGACGCAAGCTCACATCGGCGTCGAAGCGGCTCTCAGCCGTTTTCAATCCTGCGACCGGCGAGCAGATTGCAAGCCTGCCGCTCTCGACAGCCGAAGAGGTGAATGTAGCGGTGGCTGCAGCCAAGAAAGCCGCGGTCGAATGGGGCGCGACGCCGCCGCTGAAGCGCATCAAGCCGATGTTCCACTTCAAGGCGCTTTTGGATCGTCATGCTGGCGAGATCGCTCGTGCCATCTCGAAGGAACACGGCAAGACACACGAAGATGCGTTGGGCGAGCTTGCCCGCGGCATCGACGTGGTGGATTTCGCCTGCGGGATTCCGCATCTCCTGAAAGGCGAGTTCAGCCGCAATGTCGGCCCCGAGATCGACAGCTGGTCAGACCGCCAGCCGCTCGGAGTCGTCGCCGGTATCACGCCGTTCAACTTCCCGGCCATGGTGCCGATGTGGATGTATCCGGTCGCCATTGCTTGCGGCAATAGTTTCATCCTGAAGCCGTCCGAGCGCGACCCCTCGACCTCAATGCTGATCTGGGACCTGTTCCAGGAGGCGGGCTTCCCGCCCGGTGTGTTCAACATCGTGCACGGCGACAAAGAAGCCGTCGATGCGATCCTCGATCATCCCGACATCAAGGCTGTGAGCTTCGTCGGCTCGACGCCCGTCGCCGAGCACGTCTATCGGCGGGGTTCCGCGGCGGGCAAACGCGTGCAGGCGCTCGGCGGCGCCAAGAATCATATGATCGTAATGCCGGATGCCGACATGGATCAGGCGGTCGACGCACTGATGGGGGCAGGCTTCGGCTCCGCCGGTGAGCGCTGCATGGCGATCTCGGTCGCGGTGCCTGTCGGCGAGAAGACCGCGGACCGGCTGGTCGCGGCTCTGGCCCCCAAGATACGCACCATGAAGGTTGGACCCGCCACGGACCCGGAATCCGAGATGGGACCGGTGATCACGGCGGAGGCCAAGCACCGCATCGAGGGTCTCATCGGCCAGGGCGTGCAGGAAGGCGCGGAGCTTGTCGTCGACGGGCGCGGCCTCGAGTTGCAAGGTTACGAGGGCGGGTTCTTCCTCGGCGGCTCGCTGTTCGACCGCGTGACCAAGGAGATGAGCATTTATAAGACCGAGATTTTTGGGCCGGTCCTATGCGTGGTCCGGGCGGGCAGCTACGCGGAAGCCGCCGAGCTCGTCAATAGCCACGAATACGGCAACGGCACCGCCATCTTCACCCGCGACGGCGACGTCGCCCGCGCCTTTGCCGCTTCGATCGAGGTCGGCATGGTCGGCATCAATGTGCCGATCCCGGTTCCGGTCGCCTATCACTCCTTCGGCGGCTGGAAGCGGTCCCTGTTCGGCGATCATGCCGTCTACGGCCCCGAAGGCGTGCGCTTCTATACGCGCCTGAAAACCGTGACCGCGCGCTGGCCGACCGGCATCCGCGGCGGGCCCGAGTTCAATTTCCCAACTTGAAATAGAAAGCCGGTCCGTTCGGGGGAAGCGGACCGGCTACGGACGCGGGGGGGTGTGCGTCCGGGCAAAGAGTCTCGCCGGCGACTTACGCAGCCGCCGCGGACATCACTTTTCCCGTCGTGCTTTCGTCGAAGCCGAGCGAGGCAGCGACCGCTGAATGCGTGATGCGCCCGTCGCGGACATTTAGTCCGGCCGCAAGGTGCTTGTCGTCGTCGAAGGCAGCCAAGCCACGGTGCGCGAGCTTGATGACGAAGGGGAGCGTCGCGTTGTTGAGCGCTTGCGCGGACGTGACAGGCACAGCGCCCGGCATATTCGCCACGCAATAATGAATGATGCCGTCGACCTCGAAAGTCGGATCAGCGTGTGTCGTGGGTCGCGAAGTCTCGAAGCAGCCGCCCTGATCAATGGACACGTCGACGAGCACGGCGCCGCGCTTCATGTCCTTGAGCATCGCACGCGTGACGAGCTTCGGCGCACTCGCTCCGGCAACCAGCACTGCTCCGACCACAACGTCGGCGCCGAGCACTTCGGTCTCGACGGTCTCCATGGTTGACGCCAGCGTGTGCACGCGGCCCTCGAACAATTCGTCGAGCTGCCTCAGCCGCGGCAGCGAGCGGTCGATGATGGAAACGTCGGCGCCGAGGCCGACAGCCATGCGCGCCGCATGCGTGCCGACGACACCGCCGCCCAGCACCACCACTTTGGCCGGGCGAACGCCCGGGACGCCGCCCATCAGCACGCCACGTCCACCGGTCGGGCGGCGAAGCGCGATCGCGGCAGCTTCGATTGCCAAGCGCCCGGCAACTTCGCTCATTGGCGCGAGCAGTGGCAGGCCGCCATTGGCATCCGTCACAGTCTCGTACGCAATCGCCGCCGCGCCGGACTCCATCAGGCCGCGGGCCTGATCCGGATCGGGTGCGAGGTGAAGATAGGTGAAGAGAATCTGGTGCGGCTTGAGGCGCCGGTATTCGACCGCCTGAGGTTCCTTGACCTTGACGATCATCTCGGCGTCGGCGAACACGGCCTCAGCCGTCGGCACGATCCGCGCGCCCGCCTTCACGTAAGTAGCATCGTCGGCGAAGATGCCGGCGCCGGCGCCGGACTGCACCAGCACCTCATGACCGCGCGCTACGAGCTCGCGAACCGAGCCCGGGACGAGCCCAACTCGAAACTCGTTGCACTTAATCTCTGTCGGAACGCCGATGCGCATGCTGCCCTCCACTCGCAATATCCTGACGGAAGCATGCCCGAGATTCGCAAAGGATTATTGGCGTTTTTTGCTGAAATCGCCTAATATACGCAGAATAACAATATCTATATCGTTTCAGGCGCAGAAAAATGATAGAAATCGATCTTGATGCGCTGGATCGCGCTATTCTCGGGGCCCTGCTGGAAGACGGCCGCCAGAGCCAGGTTGAGCTCGCCGAGAGCATCCCGCTTTCCGCCACGGCGATCGCCCGCCGGATCCGCGCTCTTGAGGACAGGGAGGTCATTCAGGGCTATCAGGCGCGCATCAGCAGGGAGGCGCTCGGCCTGAGCATGACCGTGATGGTGCAGATCAGCCTCAAGAGTCAGAGCGAGGAGTTGCTCAACGCCTTCGAGCAGGCTGTCGCGTCCGCGCCTTCTATCGTCTCCTGCCATCTGATGTCGGGGGAGGACGACTATCTCATCACCGTCATGGCGCGCGACCTAGCGGATTACGAGCGCATCCATAAGGAGCAGCTGTCGCGGCTTCCGGGCGTGGCGCGGCTGAAGTCGAGCTTCGCGCTGCGTGAAGTGGCCAACAGGGCGCTGCCCGCCTCTTGCCTGCTGCCGTCGCGCAAGTGAGATCGAAGTCATCCCGACCAATGGTCGCGCCGATTGGTTCCGACGAAGCCGGGCAGTGGCGCTCGTATCCGCAATAAGCTAGTCTTCATGCCGAGCGCACAGCACAGTCATGGGGGGCCTCGTCACATGTCGCGTACGCCTTTATTCGCCACCGTCAAGAAGGCCCTTGCCCGTTCTTTCCATAATCAAGGTCTGGTCCTCCCCCAATCCTCCGCGCTGACAAGACGACGACTGTTGCGGCTTTCGGCCGCCGCGGCCGGCGCAGCGATGCTGTCGCCTGTACTGGACTGGAGCGCCGACGCCAAGCAGCGGCGGCCAAAGGGGCCGGTCGCCATCATCGGCGGCGGCGTTGCCGGGCTCACGGCCGCCTATCGCCTGCAGGCCGCCGGCGCCAAACCGATTGTGTTTGAAGCGAGCAATCGTTGGGGTGGGCGCATGTTCACCCAATTCGATTTCTACAAGGGTATGTTCTGCGAGCTCGGCGGCGAGTTCGTCGACACCAATCACGAGGATTTGCAGACGCTCGCCACCGAGCTCGGCGTGGAGATGCAGAAGCTCGCCGCCGAAGGCGACGGCGAGGATCTGTATTTCTTCAAGAACCAATTCCATATGCCAAAGGAGATGCTCGACCCGGAAAAACAGACCGGCGCGTTTGTGCCGATTGCCAAGCAGATCGCCGCCGACGCGGAGAAGCTCACCGACAAGCACGAAGATTGGACGCGTTACGCCCGCAAGCTCGACAAGATGAGTCTCAAGGCCTATCTGGAGCAGTTCCGCGGCAAGACCGATGACTGGGCGATCGATCTGCTCGATGTGGCCTACAACATCGAATTCGGGCTGCTGACGGAGGACCAGTCCAGCCTCAATATGGTGGACTTCATCACCACCGATCTGAGCACGCCGTTTCAGATGTTCGGCGAGAGCGATGAGGTCTTCCGCATCAAGGGCGGGTCGTCGGCGCTGATTAAGGCCCTGGTGGCCGCGCTCGAAAACAAGATCGAAATGAAGCAGGGCCACGCACTGACGGCGCTCGATTACAAGGGCGGGAAAATCGTCTTGGGCTTCGATGCACCCGGCGGTCCGGCCTCCGAAAGTTACGATGCCGTGATCCTGGCGCTGCCATTCACCAAGCTGCGGCAGGTCAAGGGTTTGGAGGGTCTGCGGCTCGGGCCCGACAAGCTGAAATGCATTCGCGAGCTCGGCTACGGGTCGAGTGCCAAGATCTTGCAGGGCACCACATCGCGCGTATGGCGCACCCCCGAGTCGGGCCTGCCCGCGCCATCGAACGGCACCTTCTATTCCGATCTCGGCTTCCAGAATTTGTGGGATTCAAGCCGCGCCCAGCCTGGCGAGGCCGGCATCATCACTAACTTTTTGGGCGTCAAACCCGGCCTGAATGACGCCAAGTCCGCGCTCGACGCGTTCCGCGCCGACCTGCCGAAGATGTCGCCGAAGATCGCCGAAGCGCTCGATCCCAACGCGGTCGTCTCGTGGTTCTGGGCCGTCTATCCCTTCACGCTGGGCAGCTACGCCAGCGCCAAGGTAGGACAATATACGACACTGTTGGAGGTGGGGGCGGAACCGGCACTTGGCGGCCGCCTGCAATTTGCCGGCGAGCATACCAGCGCCGACTTTCTTGGCTTTATGAATGGTGGCGTCGAAAGCGGAAACCGTGCCGCCGCTGCGCTCGTCGAGGTCATAGCGCTGCAAAAGTGAGTGTTCAGACAAAGCCGAATTCTGGGCTTGCATGCCAGTGGCGCGAAGGCCCGTCCTCGACTAACATCTTTATGGTTTGCCGGGGTGGCGGCCCTGTCGGAACCGGAAATCCGAGACCCTAGCGGGTAGTGTTCCCCGCGTCTCGTTTGAGGGGAGAAAACAAATGAAGTCCACAGGACGTGTCTCAGCAGCTTTGATTATCTTGCTTGGCCTCGGCGGCATCGCGTATGCCGAGATGCCCAAAGCCGTCGGCGACGGCGAAGGCGAAGTCGATATCGTGGCCTGGCCCGGCTATATCGAGCGCGGCGAGACCGATAAGGCATATGATTGGGTGACTAGCTTCGAGAAAGAGACCGGCTGCAAGGTCAACGTCAAAACCGCGGCCACCTCGGACGAGATGGTGACGCTGATGAACCAGGGCGGGTTCGACCTGGTCACCGCATCGGGCGATGCGTCGTTACGATTGGTCGCAGGCAAGAAAGTCCAGCCGGTCAATGTCGAACTCGTCCCCAGCTGGAAGACCGTGGACGACCGGCTGAAGGATGCTCCCTGGCACACCGTCGATGGCACCCACTACGGCGTTCCGTACCAATGGGGCCCCAACGTGCTCGCCTACAACACCGAAGTCTTCAAGGACGCGCCGACCAGTTGGTCGGTGGTGTTCGAGGAACAAAACCTACCGGACGGCAAGAGCAACAAGGGGCGCGTGCAGGCCTATGACGGCGCGATCTATATTGCCGACGCCGCCGTCTATCTCATGAAGAAGAAGCCCGAGCTCGGCATCAAGAATCCGTACGAGCTCAACGCCGAACAATATGCGGCCGCGGTTGCATTGCTTCAGGCGCAGAGGGCGCTGGTCGGCCGCTATTGGCATGACGCCATGGTGCAGGTGGACGACTTCAAGAATGAAGGCGTTGTCGCCTCCTCGTCCTGGCCGTTCCAGGTCAATCTGTTGTCAGCCGACAAGAAGCCAGTCGCTTCGACCATTCCGGCGGAAGGGGCAACGGGCTGGGCCGATACCACGATGATGCACTCAGAAGCAAAGCATCCCAATTGCGCTTACAAATGGCTGGAGCATTCTCTGAGTCCCAAGGTGCAAGGCGATGTCGCGGCTTGGTTCGGATCTGTGCCGACGGTGCCCGCGGCATGCAAGGGCAACGAACTCCTGACGGACACCGGTTGCGCCACCAACGGCTTCGACAATTTCGAGAAGATCTGGTTCTGGCGGACGCCGACGGCCAAATGCGAGAAGGAGGGTGCCTGCGTGCCCTACTCGCAATGGGCTAAGGACTATATTGCCATCCTCGGCAAATAACTGATCCTGCAAAGAGCGGCCCGGCCCACCAAAGCCGGGCCGCTCCCGCAATGAGCCTCCCAATGTCCTCAGCCGTCAGTTTCCGCAATGTCTCGCGCCGGTTCGGCTCGGTCCGCGCCGTCGATGGTGTCACGCTCGACATCAAGGAAGGCGAGTTCTTCGCCATGCTTGGGCCCTCAGGCTCGGGGAAAACCACCTGCTTGCGCCTGATCGCCGGTTTCGAGCAGCCCGACGAGGGGCATATCGAAATTTTCGGTGAAACCGCCGAAGGGGTTCCGCCCTACAAGCGCAACGTCAACACGGTGTTCCAGGACTACGCGCTGTTTCCACATATGACGGTCGGCGAGAATGTCGCCTATGGTCTCAGGATCAAGGGCGTTGCCCGGGCCGACCGCGAAGCCAAGGCGCGCGAGGCTCTCGCCATGGTCAAGCTCGCGAAATATGAGGGTCGCCGTCCGTCGCAACTCTCCGGCGGCCAGCGCCAACGCGTGGCGCTCGCGCGCGCGCTCGTCAACGGACCCAAGGTGCTGTTGCTCGACGAGCCGCTCGGCGCGCTCGACCTCAAGCTTCGAGAGCAGATGCAGGAGGAGCTGAAGGCGCTGCAGAAGACCCTCGGCATCACCTTTGTCTTCGTTACCCACGATCAAGGCGAAGCGCTCTCGATGGCGGATCGCGTTGCCATCTTCAACGATGGCAAGATCGTCCAGGTCGGTGTTCCCACCGACGTCTATGAGCGACCGCAATCGCGTTTTGTCGCAGACTTCGTTGGGTCGTCGAACGTGCTTTCGCCTTCATTTGCCTCCCATCATGGCGGGGCGGCTAAGTGGACCAGCCTCAGGCCGGAGAAAGTCGGCGTGTACGCGCCGAGCACGGCGGCGCCGGCGCAAAACGCTCACGCCGACGGCGAAATCAAGATGATCAGTTATCAGGGGTCGGTGACCCGCTTCAGCGTCGCGATCGAGAATGCGCGCATCACGGCCGAGGTGCCGGCCGGCGGGCCCGGTTTTGAGCAGGGCGACAAGGTCCGGCTGATTTGGCCCAGGACCGCCATGGTCACCATGGAGGATGCATAGTTGAGCCAAGCGACGACTGTCGAAAGGGAAGAGGGGTTCCTCGACAGGGTCTCTGATTTCCTGTTGGCGCGTCCCAAGGTCTTTACCGTTCTTCTCTTGTTGCCGCCTCTGTTGTGGATCGGAGTCGTCTATGTCGGCTCGCTGTTTGCACTCCTGCTGCAGAGTTTTTATTCGCTCGACGATTATTCCGGGCTGATCGTCCATCAGTTCACCCTTGCGACCTACGCGCAGCTGCTCGAGACGGCGAACCTCCAGATCATCTTTCGCACGGTGGCGATGTCGGCGCTGGTCACGCTGGCTTGTGCGATGATCGCCTTTCCGATTGCCTATTATGCGGCGCGCTATGCGCGCGGCTGGACCAAGGCGTTGTTCTATCTCGCGGTGATGATGCCGCTATGGTCGAGCTATCTGGTCAAGGTCTATGCCTGGAAACTGATCCTGGCCAAGGAAGGCATCATCACCTGGATCGCCAAGGGCCTGCATCTGTCGTGGCTGCTCGATAGAATTCTGGCGCTTCCGACAATCGGCGGTCCGTCGCTGTCGTTCAGCTATATCGGCACCTTCCTGGTGTTCGTCTATATCTGGATCCCCTACATGATCCTGCCGATCCAGGCGGCGCTGGAGCGTGTGCCTTCAAATTATATTGAGGCGTCGGCAGATCTCGGCGCCGAGCCCCGCCAGACATTCTGGACGGTGATTTTTCCGCTCGCGCTGCCCGGCATCATTGCCGGTTCCATCTTCACGTTCTCGCTGACGCTCGGCGATTACATCGTGCCGACCATCGTCGGCAACTCGCGTCTCATGATCGGCCAGGCGGTCTATACGCTGCAGGGCACGGCTGGAAATGTTCCGCTGGCGGCCGCTTTTACCGTCGTGCCCATGGTGATCATGGGCTTTTATCTATGGATGGCTAAGCGCATGGGGGCGTTCGATGTCCTCTGATCCCAACCGCGCCACGCCGCTCGGGGTGCGCATTTCAGCCATTGCCGGGCTGTTGTTTCTGCATCTGCCCTTGGCCCTGATCCTGCTTTATGCCTTCACCACCGAGGAGCGGAGCTTCCAGTTCCCGCCGCCCGGCTACACGACCAAATGGTTTGGTGTCGCCTGGTCGGAGCGGCCCGATATTTGGCCGCCGTTCTATCTCTCGCTCGAAGTTGCCGCGATCGCCACCTGCCTCGCGGTCATTTTCGGAACCCTCGCCGCCGCGGCTTTGTCGCGCGCCCGCTTCTTCGGCCGTGAGACCATCTCGTTGCTGTTCGTGTTGCCGATCGCGCTGCCGGGCATCATCACCGGCATTTCGCTTCGCTCCGCCTTTGACATCATGGGGATCGACTTCTCGATCTGGACCATCGTGCTCGGCCACGCCACGTTTTGCATCGTGGTGGTCTACAACAATGCCATTGCCAGGTTCCGGCGCCTTTCCGGCAATCTGATCGAAGCCTCTATGGATCTCGGTGCCAATGCCTTCCAGACCTTCCGCCATGTGATCCTGCCGCAGATTGGAACTGCGCTGCTCGCCGGCGGCATGCTGGCTTTCGCGCTGTCGTTCGACGAGGTCATCGTGACGACGTTTACGGCCGGTCAGCAGTCGACCTTGCCCATCTGGATGTTGTCGGAACTGATCCGGCCGCGTCAGCGTCCAGTGACCAATGTGGTCGCCGTCTTCGTCATCGCGGTTACGCTGCTGCCGATCCTTGCCGCGTATTACCTGACGCGCGAAGGCGAGCACACCGGCGGCTCATCGAAATAGATTGCAGGGAGGGATTGTCCATGCTCGACACGCAAATGTTGATTGGTTCGAAATTCGTCGCCGGCAGCGAAGCCGCGGAGGCCGTTATCAACCCGAAGACCGAGGAGACAATCGTTACTCTCCCCGATGCCTCCCCGGCTCAGGTCGACGCGGCGGTACAGGCCGCCGATTCTGCGTTCAAGACCTGGTCCCGCACGACGCCCGCCGAGCGCTCCACGCTGCTGTTGAAGCTTGCCGATGCCATCGAGAAGGATGCCGAAGCGTTCGCAACGCTTGAAGCCCTGAATTGCGGCAAGCCGAGAATCCGCGTGCTGCAGGACGAGATGCCTGGCGTTGTCGACTGCTTCCGGTTCTTTGCCGGCGCCGTTCGCAACATGCATGGCAGCGTGGCCGGCGAATATATGTCGGGCTTCACCTCGATGATCAGGCGCGATCCGGTCGGCGTAGTGGGGTCGATCGCGCCGTGGAATTATCCGTTGATGATGGCCGCGTGGAAGCTTGCCCCGGCGTTGGCCGGCGGCAATACCATCGTGCTCAAGCCGTCGGAGCAGACGCCGCTGACAACCTTGAAGCTGGCCAAGATCATAGCCGAAATCTTCCCGGAGGGCGTGGTCAACATCGTCACTGGCCGGGGTGCCACGGCCGGTAATGTTTTGATCAGTCACCCCAAGGTGGCGATGGTTTCGCTGACCGGCAGCATCGACACCGGGCGAAAAGTCTTGCAGGCGGCGTCCGGCACGATCAAGCGGACGCATCTCGAGCTTGGCGGCAAGGCGCCGGTGATCGTGTTCGACGACGCGGATCTCGAATCGGTAGTCTCCGGCATCAAGACGTTCGGTTATTACAATGCGGGCCAGGATTGCACCGCCGCCTGCCGCATCTATGCCGGCAAAAAGATCTACGACAATCTGGTGGCGGATCTGTCGAGCGCGGTCAAAGAATTGAAGTTCAATCTGCCAAATGACGATGAGAACGATATCGGACCGCTGATCTCGTCGGCGCAGAAGACGCGGGTGCAGGGCTTCGTCGAGAAGGCGGGGGGGCAGAAACATATCTCGGTTACGGCTGGGGGGAAATCGCCGGGCGGCAAGGGTTTCTTTTTCGAGCCGACGGTGATCGCGGGCGCCAAGCAGAACGACGAAATTGTGCAGAAAGAAGTGTTCGGCCCCGTGGTGTCGATCACGCAGTTCGACGATGTCGAGCAGGCCGTAACTTGGGCCAATGACAGCGACTATGGACTCGCCTCATCGGTGTGGAGTTCGGATGTCAGCAAGGCGATGGCGACCGCGGCGCGATTGCAGTACGGCTGCACCTGGGTCAACACCCACTTCATGCTGGTGAGCGAGATGCCGCATGGCGGACTCAAGACCTCCGGCTACGGCAAGGACCTCTCGATGTACGCGCTCGAGGACTACACCGTCGCGCGCCACGTGATGGTGAAGCTGTGAGGCTATCGCGGTTTGCATCAACCGCCATGGGCGATTGCCGCAGCGATTAGGATCGGCAATGTGACGGCAACCAGCGCCAAGGTGGCGGGAATGACTCTGGGGATGTGGGTAGGGTGGGCGGCACGAACCGAGAGTCCGCAGGAAGCCCAACATTGACCCCCGTCAAATACAAGTGTGCAATGGCGGTTTACCGCTGAACCAGGCAATTCGGATTTTAGGGAGTGAGGCCATGTCGCGTCTTACCTTGAGCTTCGCCATCTTCATCGCCTTGACCTCGAACGCGCTCGCCGAGGATCCCGGCGATCCGCAAGCCGGCTTCAATATGGCCCAGCAGGTCTGCTCGAAATGCCACGGCATTTCCGCCGAGCCGTCGCCATTGCCGCAAGCGCCGCGCTTCAGGGAGGTCGCCGACCAGAAGGGCATGACGGGCACGGCACTTACCGTCTGGATGCAGACCTCGCATCCGACCATGCCCAACATCGTGCTGACGAAACCAGAGACACTTGACGTCGTGGCCTATATCTTAAGCTTGAAGGGCCGCGAATAGTGTATCGAGGTCCCAGCGAGGCTGTTGAATGAAGCTGGTCAGGATTCTGCTTCCGATCGATCAAGGCGGAACGGGCGAGGCTTGCGCGAAGGCCGCACTCTCCCTCGCCGAGCGTTTTAGTGCCGAGCTTGAAGTTCTGCATCCCTGCTTGGCGGCCTGGCAGCGGCTGCCTTACGCGACCGAGCTCAGCCCCTATTATTTTCAGGAACTGATCAACACCGGCTCGGAACAAGTCGCCTTCGAGAAGGGCGAAGCCAAGAATTGGTGCGATAAGTCGCTGAAATCTTCAGGCGTGGCGATCGAGTTTTGCTCCATCGAAGGACTGATCGGCCCCACGGTCGCCATGCGCGCGCGGGTCTCCGATTTCACGGTCCTGCCCACGATTGACGCCTCGCAGTCCTCCTTCTGGAGCACTGCGCGCGATGCCGCTCTGTTCAATTCCGGCAGGCCTTTGCTTGCGGTTCCGGAAGGCGCATCGGCTGCGTTCGGCGAGACGGTTGTCATCGCCTGGAAGGATAACGGCGAAGCAACCCGCGCGGTGTCCGCCGCCAAGCCATTCCTCGCCACCGCGAAACGCGTTCGCCTCATTGCCGTGAGTGAAGGCGACGAGGAAGACGATCAATCTTTGCCAGCCATGGCCGACTATCTCGGTCGCGCTGGGTTCGAGGTTGAGCAGGCGAGGGTCGAATGCGGTTCGCGCGATGTCGGCGCGGTGCTGCTAGAGGAGGCAAGCGCGGCCAAGAAGGGCATGCTCGTCATGGGCGCCTATGGCCATCGGCGCTGGAAGGAATGGGCCTTTGGCGGCGTCACGCAATATGTGCTGCGCCATGCGACGCTGCCCGTTCTCATGATGCACTAGGGCGGAAGCGGTTCCACA
>Ga0315273_10007195_pt1 | contig 13922 bp, 14 predicted proteins | sample YL17G02_0_MG_FD_205753 | JGI IMG/M metagenome (GOLD analysis project Ga0315273, IMG submission 205753) | Sediment microbial communities from Yellowstone Lake, YNP, Wyoming, USA - YL17G02_0 | ecosystem: Environmental > Aquatic > Freshwater > Lake > Sediment | place: USA: Wyoming | collected... | reverse complement strand
CGACGGGTTCACGCCGCAAAGCTACGCTGCAGCCAGCGCGGGTGTAGCTCAATGGTAGAGCCCCAGCCTTCCAAGCTGATTACGAGGGTTCGATTCCCTCCACCCGCTTCCCCAGAAATAGGCGCAAACCCTGTCGTGGAGCGGGTTTGCGCGTTACCGGCGACTTCAGGTCGATCCGCTCAAGACCGCTGAAGTCGGCCCTTTTCGGTGTAAGACTTCCCCACAACTTCCCCACACGGAGGGGGCCAGCGCGAACCTGCGCAGGGCATCGATCACGCTCGCCCGTGCCTCGTCGCGCGTCTGACCCTGGCTGTGAGTGCCGGGCACCTCGGGGATGGAGCCGACGACCCAGCCGTCGTTGCCTCGCTCGTAGACGATCGTCAGCCGAAGCGACTCGCTCATGCGGGACACCGACCCGCCCGCCCCGCTCACCGATCCAGCTCAGTGCCTCGAGGGCTCGGTGGCTCTCAGGCCGAGCGGAGAAGCTGCTGGACGCGCTGATGCGAGAGCCCGAGCAACTCGGCCGCGTCACGACGCGAGAGGCCGGACTCGACGAGCGCTTGCGCGGCGGCGCGCGTCGCAGTGGCTGCCTCGGCCTCGGCGCCGCGCGCGCGCTCGCGCTGGCGTCGTGCGCTGTCGGTAGCACGGCGCGCCTGCGCGGGCAGCTTCACCTGCAGCTCGATCGTGATGCTGTCACGGTCGACATGAGGATCGGTTTCACCGGCATCCATCAGGCCGACCTCGAGCCAGAGCGCGATTGCGTCCCGCAGGTAGCCGCGCAGACTCGCCAGCGTGCGCGCATGGGTGTGCACACCGCGGAGGGCGGGGACGCCGGCGATCCAGTTACCAGACCCGTCGCGCTCGACCTCGGCGACGTATGTGGTTTTGCTCACTGTTGCAGCCATCGCGCTCCTAGACAGGGCTCGAGATCGCGTTCGATCGCCCTCAGCGTGCCGGGCGGAATGTCGCCGCTGTGGACCGGGATCACGGTCTGGCAGCTTCCGCATCGGACGATCAGGTGTGATCCGCTCTGCCGTACCTCCTCGCAGTCGAGACGACGTAGCAGCCGCCTAAGTGATCGAACCTGCACAAGCTTAGTCTAGTTGGATAGGCGGACGAGCGTCTAACGAGCTAGACGAAGATTGCTGTTGCGTCACGAGTCCAGTTGAGCGAGCCGGCGTCCGGTGGTCGCTCGCTCGAGATAAGCATCGATGAGCGTGACAGCTTCGTTCTCGTTCCCAGGCATCAGGTGCCCGTAGAGGTCGAACGTCGTCTGAATCGACGCATGGCCGAGGTAGGCGGAGATCGCCTTCGCGTTCACGCCGGCCGCGATGACGAGGCTGGCGAAGGTGTGGCGGCATTCGTGCAGTCCGATCGGCGCCAGGCCCGCGCGCCGCCAGGCCGTGAGGGCTCGTCCGCGAGCGACGTTCGGCGTGAACGGGGACTTCGCGCTCGTGCCGAAGACGAAGCCCTGCTCTCACCGTGTGACGAGCTTGTGCTCAACCAGGAGGTCACGGAGCGCGGCGACGATGGGGACGTTGCGCGACCGGCGCGGCTCTTCGGCTCCCCGATCTCGCCCTTGCCGCTCATGCTGCGCTCGACGCGGATCAACCCGGCCGCGAGGTCGACGTCCTGCCAGAGCAACGCGCGGAGCTCGCCGCGTCGAAGGCCAGCGTAGAACGCGCCGCCCCACAACGCCCGGTCATCCTCTCGGAGAGCGTCGATCAGCGCCGCGGCTTCTTCAGGCGAGGCGATCCGCTCGCGGCGTCCGCGGACAGCGGGGAGCCGGAGCCGCTCGCAGGGACTGACGGCAAGGTCGCCGTCCTCGATCGCCAGGCGGTAGATCACCCGCATCGGCTTGAGCGCATTGCGGATCGTGCTCGGGTCGGCGCCGGCAGAGAGCATGCCGTCGACGAGAACCTGGACGTCGCGGCGTTGAATTCGCGAGAGCCTCACGCCACCGAGCATCGGGAGGACGTGCAGCCGCAGCGAACGCTCGTACTCGCGCACGACGGCGGGCTTGTACTCGTCACCGGTCCTCGTTCGGATCGCGCCCGACGCGATCCCGGCGACGGTGCCAGCCGTTCTCGTCCGTCAGAGCCCGCCGGCATCCGGCGGAAGCGTCTGACGAAGCGTCTGACGGCTCGGAGAGCGTGTCCCGAGTGCGCCGGGCGTAAGCAGGCTCGCACACGCGAACGTGCGGCGCGTGCGACCATGCGCGCGTGATCGTCAGACCACAGGAGCCGCGCGACTACGAAGCAGCGAAGGTTGTCTACGCAGAAGCGTTCAAGCGACAAGATCACGGCGATCGTGTGCCACTCGAGGTGGGGATCTTTGCCGCACTTTGGGAGGCGAAAATGTCTCCTCCTTCGGGTTCGCGGATTGGTGAAAGATTGCCTGGCTTGGTTAGCCCATGACTCCCCGCGAGGCGTCAGTCGGCTGCGAATGATCGGTCCTCGCTCGGGGAACATTGCCGCGCAATGGCGCAAACAGCGTTTATCCTCCTAGGGTGGTAGACCGGCGTCGGTTGCTAGCGATCGGCCTCTGGTTTGACACAATTAGCTGCGCCATTGTTGCGAAAGGAACTGCACCATGACCAAGGTGGTCGCCTTCATGTCGATGTCTCTCGACGGCTACGTCGCCGACGAGAGCGACGGGGTCGCCGAAGTTTTCGACTGGTACTTCTCGGGCGACGTCGAGGTCCCCATGCCGATCCCGACACCGGACTGGACGTTCCATGTCTCAGCGCCGAGCGCCGACCACCTGAGGGGCTTGATGGCTGAGGTCGGCGCCTTCCTCACCGGTCGGCGCACGTTCGAGGTCGCCGGCGGCTGGGAGCAGCACCCGTGGGATGTCCCCACTTTCGTCGCCACGCACCACGTGCCCGACGGCTGGCCAAGGCCCGGCTCGACAGTCCAGTTCGTCACCGACGGCATCGAAAGCGCCGTTGCACGAGCGAAATCGGCTGCCCTCCCGAAGTCCGTGGCAGTGCACGGCGCCCAAACCATCCAGCAGTGCCTGGACGCCGGGCTGCTCGACGAGATCCACATCGATCTGGCTGCCGTGTTGCTAGGCGCAGGAGTGCGGCTGTTCGACCACCTCGCCAACACGCCGGCCGTCCTCGGGAATCCGACAGTCGTCACGGGCATGGGTGTCACGCATCTGCGCTATCCCGTGCACACGTCGTAGACCAAGCGGGGCCCGGTCGCCTTACGCGGTGGCGCAGATTGACGAGATCGACGAGATCGATGACGGCCGCGTCCTTTCGCGCCCCGTCCGGTTCCACTTCGGCATCACGTCGTTCGGCGTCAACGCATTTACAGCTCATCAGGTGGGCGATCGGCTCATCAACGAGCACGACGAGTCACAGGAGCATGACCTGCAGGAGGAGCTTTACCTAGTCCAGCGCGGGCGCGCGACGCTCGAGCTCGACGGCGAGCGGGTGGACGCACCCGCGGGCACACTCGTCTTCGCTCGCCCCGCCGTTAAGCGGACAGCGTTCGCTGAGGAGCCGGGGACGACGATCGTTGCGCTCGGCGGAATTCCGGGGAAGGCGTACGAGGCCCAGGGCGGCGAGATCTGGATGCCGCTCCACCATCTCTACGAGTCAGGCCAGTACGCCGAGGCCGCCGATCGGGGGCGCGAGTTGATCGAAGCTCATCCCGAGTACGCCGGGCCGCTCTACAACCTCGCGTGTTGCGAGAGCCTCGCCGGTCGGACAGACGACGCGATCAGGCATCTCCGGCTCGCGATCGACCGCAAGGAATCGTTCCGTTCGCTTGCTGCCGAGGACAGCGACTTCGACCCGATCCGCGCCGAGACCGCTTTCAAGGAGTTGGTTCAGGGCAACGCAGGCGAGCCGACTACCGGGTAACAGACTCGCATCGGCCGCTTCGGGTGACATTCCCGAACACTCGCGCACCTGAACGTTCTGTCCCACTGGTGTGCCGATGAGCAACTTGCGGCCTGTCGGCGAGTATGGTCCGAGCTAGATGAACTCGGGCGACGCCACCAATCTTTGGGCCGAGGTTCCCGACTGGGGCGACGGCGTCGGCGCGAGACGTGTCGTACGCTCAGCGGGCGCGGTGCTCGGTAGTTCGCTCTGGGAGTTTCAGTCGGGCGCATCACAGTTCGTCTACCACTTTCACCATGGAACAGAGGAGCTTCTGATCGTGCTCCGCGGAACGCCCACCGTGCGGATGCAAGACGGCGACGTCGCGCTCGTGAAAGGCGACGTAGTGCCATTCGCTCGCGGGCCGCAGGGTGGCCATCAGATTCGGAACGACAGCGAGACGATCGCGCGCGTCCTCATCATCGCGGCGCACGCGGAGCCGGACGTCGCCGAGTACCCCGAAACGGGCAAGGTCGCTCTGATCGTCGGCGGAGAGCATCGGTTCCATCGCGTGACAGACGCCGTCTCTCACGCCGGGTCTGAAACGGTGGTGGAGCCCCCTCCAACTGAGTAGAGCCCCGGCGCGCCTGGCCGTTCGGGAAACATTCCCGCATAGTCGGGCAGCCGAGCCGTCTACTGCAGCTGAGTCCAGACTGCCGCTTCGGCTCCTGTGGACTTCACGGCACAACCCTGCGCATAACGCAGTTCCTTTTGCCTTTCGAGCGGATGTAGCTGAATCCGGCCTGCTCGTACAGAGCAGGTGTGCCGTTGTAGAGGACGGAGACCTTCTTGCCGTCGTCGGTGTCGTGCGGGTACCCCTCTACGACCCCTCCGCCGGCCTCCGCGATCAGTTCTACGGCGCCACGAAGGGCGATCGCTGTCACGCCCTCCTGCCGACTGCCAGCCGATCTCGTTGTCGGCGATCGACACGCCCGGCGGTAACCCCTCCTGCAGACCCGTCACCTCGGTGCCGCCGTCCGCATCGACGAGTGTGATCGTGATCTTCATCTCGCCGCGCAGTGCGGGATCTACTGTCTCGAACTCGTCTACTTCGACGACTCGCTCGTGGGGAACGAGTTCTACGAAGCGGCCCCGGTAGGTGTCGGTGTGCGCGGTCGTTTTGCCGGTTTCGGTGGACGCGTCGTAGGTGAGGGAGATTCTGAACGTGCCACCCTCTCGCCGCCTTCGGCCGGCATCGGGGCGCACCCGTCAGTGCGAATTGTCGGGTGCAGCGACTGTCTTGAACGTGAGTACCAAATATGGTAGTACCAAATATGGTACTAGTGTGGCTGGAACCTGGTACGATCGTGTCGTGACCGGATTCGTAGGACGCGAAGAGCAACTGAGACGGCTGAGTGAAGCCCTCGCCGCAGTGCGCGAGCCCGGAGCAAGGCCGGGGCGGATGCTCACGATCCGGGGGCGTCGTCAGGTCGGGAAGTCAACTCTGGTCGAAGAGTTCATCCAGAGGGCGGGCACTCCGGCGGTCTTCTACGTCGCTTCGCGGCAGCCCGCAGAACGCGAGCTGGAGCTGCTCGGCGAGGCGATCGCGATGTCCGGTGCCGAACGTGCAGGGGACGTCGCGCGTGCAGGGTCTCTCGGATCGTGGGAAGCCGCGCTGGCGCTGCTTGCGGGGGAGGCGACTCTCGAGCGGCCGCTCATCATCGTCATCGACGAGCTCCCGTATCTCGTCGACGAGCTGCCCGAGATCGAGGGGATCCTGCAGAAAGCCTGGGACCGCACGCTCGAGCAGGTAAACGTGCTCCTGCTCCTCGTCGGTTCGGACATCTCGATGATGGAGGCGCTGAGCGCCTATGACCGGCCGCTCTATGGGCGGTTCCACGAGATGATCGTGCCGCCGCTTCCGCCGGCGCAGATCGGAGAGATGCTCGGCCTGGATGCTGCCGCTGCGCTCGATGCTTACCTGATGATCGGCGGGTTTCCACGTCTGGCCACCCTCTGGAAGCGTGGCGAAAGCATGTGGAAGATGCTCGCGCGCGAGCTCAACAACCCGATGACTCCGATCGCGGTCGTCGGTGAGCGGTCGGTCAACGCCGAGTTCCCGGCCGACGTGAATGCACGCAAGGTGCTCGCGGCGATCGGAGCGGGAGAACGAGCCTTCTCGGCGATCGAGCAGCGGGCAGGCATGCCCAAGACGTCGTTCGTGCGGGCACTCGAGACACTCGAGCAAAAACGCGTCATCAGGAAAACCACGCCGTACTCGACGCGACCCGTCGGGAAGCCGCCACGGTACCTCGTGGTCGATCCCTACCTCCGCTTCTGGCTTCGGTTCGTCAACCCGAACCTCGAGCTCCTTCAGCGCGGCCGCGGCGACATCGTCGCCGAGCGGATCCGCGAAGCCTGGAACGACTATCGCGGCCACGCCATGGAACCCCTCGTTCGTGAAGCGATCGAACGGATGCTTCCCGACTTGCGATTCGGTGGCGCTCGCTTCGTCGGTGGCTACTGGACGCGCGACAACCGCGTCGAGGTCGACCTGGTCGGGGGCCAAGACGAGAACCGAAGCGACACGATCGACTTCGTCGGTTCGATCAAGTGGCGCGAGAACGCGCAGTTCGGCCGCTCAGACGTCGCCGCGCTGATCGCACATCGAGCACAAGTGCCCGGTGCGACCGACGACACGTTGCTCGTCGGCGTCTCCCGCTCGGGTTTCGCAACGTCCGACCTCGACATCGCGATCGGCCCGGAAGAGCTGATCGCGGCGTGGCGGTGACAACCAGCTCAACGCTTCCGTGGCTGAGGCGATCAGTGGTGCAGCTCACTGCGTTGAAGGTGTCCGAGCCACATTCAGTTCCGCCCAAGACCCAGCGCCACGTTCGATCCCGAGCGCCGGATGCGGAACCACTTGGCCGGTCGAGCCGAGCGCGAACAGCCCTTCCTGCGCCAGCACGCCGCGCGCGCGCACGGAGCGGTGCCACTGCACGCACAGGGCCGTCAGCGCCGCCCGGTTGATCCGGTTCAGCACGTTCGCCTCCACCAGGATCGGCACGATCTCGTCCCACAACAGCAACGCCGCCGCCGGAAGATCTTCGGGCGGAGTTGGACGGCCCAGCAGAAGATCGAGATCGTGCTGGCTGGGCTGCGCGGTGACCGGACGGTGAGGGAGGTCTGCCGCGAGCACGAGATCGCGGAGACGCTGTACTACGGGTGGCGCGACAAGCTGCCCGAGGGCGGCCGCGAAGCGCTCGCCGGCAAGGACGAGCGCAACAGCGAGAAGGAGCTGGGGCGGAGGATCCGTCCCAGGTGGCCGGGATCGTCGTCGGCCTTCCTCGACCTAGCCTGCCCTACGACCTTGCTCGCCACTCGGGTCGGCGGCGGTGTAGCCCGGGTGGCCGGAGCCTTCTCCGGCGTCTCGAATGAGTCGAGGCGCTGCTCGAGTTCGGCTACACGGCGATCGAGAGGATCAATCGAACGCAGCTTGGTTGCGACATCACCGAACCGCTCGCCTACCCGCTCTTTCGCGTCGGCGAGCACGCGCCGCGGAAAACCGACAATCCGCCGGAGCGTCGCCTCCCCCCTGTCCGCGAGCTCAGCAATCAGATCGTTGTCGCGGGGGCCTTCGGTCTCAGCCATACACGGGACCATATGGCACCCGACCTCGCGTGCAGGGAACGATGCTGGGGCAAAGCCGCTCCGGGAGGTCGAGCCAGGAGCGGGGAGCGAGTGGCTCGGGCAATAGCGGAGCGCGGCCGCAAGGACCCGCACACCCGCCCACAGCGCACCCGCGCCGCCGCTGACCCCGCCTACCCGGACCTACGGAGACGGCGCAACCCCCTCGGGGCCACGCCATTACCGCCGAGCAAGGCAATTACGGCCCAGCCGGAGTCGGCGCAGGCACGCCGATATGCAGGAATACTGGAACTGAGCGGAGTTACTGTGGAACAGTCCGTTCTTTCCCTCTATCTTCTTCTCCTCTTTGCGTGCGACCGCCCCCGAACAGGCCATGGTCCGCGAGGACAGGCTCAGTGGTTCCGGGATGCGTGTTCAGTGGCGACACGGATGCGGCACGGGCGGGAGTTCTTCACCGTTGGGAGGTGAAGGGAGGCCCTGATGCGACGGTTGATGCTGCGTATCACGGCCGTCGTGGTTGGAGTGGGTGTCGTGCTGGCGGGGGCGGCTCCCGGATCGGAGCGGCAGGCAAGGTCTCAGACGCCTACCACACCGTCGCCGACATCGCAGCCGTCTCGAATGCCGACGTGTGGGCGGTCGGGGAAGACAACAACGACTACGACAATGCGTATCCGTTGATCGGGCACTGGAACGGAACGTCCTGGAAGATCCAACCCACGCCATTCAGCAGGATGGAGAGGATGGGCCTCGCCGCTATCTCGGCCACACCGCCGACCGACATCTGGGCAGTCGGCGAGCATCTCGTCGTCCGCTATTCCTGCTGAGCGACCGCCGGCCTGTAAACGCCACCGAACTCCCGCTGCCGGCACTCCGGGCAGAACACGTGAAGCTCGTCCGCACCACCTGACCCAGCCCCCGACGGCGTCGTTCGCGCCTGTCAGCCGAGCGTCGTCGCGGACGCAACGTTTGAATACGTCGAGTGGCCCGCTGCGTTCGTGGCGCGCACGCGGTAGTAGGACGTCGTCAGCGGCCAATGTCGCCAGTGCAGGTACGTCGTCGCGTTGGCTGCGACGCTGCCGACCTGACGCCAGCCGCTGCTGCCGTCGAACGACCGCTCGATCCTGAACCCCGTCTCGTTCGCCGCGTTGTCCGACCACACGAGCCCGATCAGCGACCGCGACAACGCTGCCGCCGTGAGGCCGGACGGCGCGACCGGCACCGTCGGAAACGCGGCCGGAACTGCCGACAACTCGTTCGAGAGGCCGCCCTCGCCGACGACGTTGACGGCCGACACCTTGTAGAAGTAGGTGGTGCCGTTGACCGCCGTCGAGTCGGTGTAACTCGTGCCCGTCCCGACAGGCGCAACCAGCAGCGTCTCACCGCCCGCACTGGTGCCACGGTAGACCCTGTAGCCCGTGACCGCCGAGCCGCCATCCGACCCAGGCGCACTCCAACCCAGGCTGACCGAGCTGTTGCCACCCGCCGCCGTGGTCAACGTCGGCGGACCCGGCACCGTCGCCGGCACGGTCGGCGTTCCCTCGTAGCGGGCGAGGCAATAGTCCCAGTTCGAGTCGCTCGAGCATCCCCCGGCGGCGACGATTCTGCCGTCAGCCTGAACGACGACGGCGGAGGCCCGGTCGAAGTCGGTGCCGATCGCGGTGATGACCTTGCCGCCGCCGCCGAACGAGGTGTCGAGGCTGCCGTTGCCGTTGTAGCGCGCGAGGCAGAAGACGGATTTGCATCCCCCGGCGGCGACGATCTTGCCGTCAGCCTGAACGGCGACGGCGACGACCCCGTCGCCGCGGGAGGAGATGTCGGTGGTGACCTTGCCGTCGCCGTCAAAGGACGTGTCGAGGCTGCCGTCGCTGTTGTAGCGCGCGAGGCAGAAGACGCCGTTCCCGGGTCCCGGGGTCGTGTCGACATTGCATTCCCCGGCGGCGACGATCTTGCCGTCAGCCTGAACGGCGACAGTGTTGCCAAGGTCGGCCTCGGAGCTGAAGGCGGTGGTGACCTTGCCGTCGCCGTCGAAGGTGGTGTCGAGGCTGCCGTCGCTGCTGTAGCGCGCAAGGCAGAAGCCCCAGTTCGAGCTGATCAAGCAGGTGCCGGCGGCGACGATCCTGCCGTCAGCCTGAACAGCGACGCCAGCAGCAATGTCGTCGCCGCGGATGTGGGTGGTGACCTTGCCGTCGCCGTCGAACGACGTGTCGAGACTGCCGTCGCTCGAGTAGCGGGCGAGACAGAAGTCATCGGTCGAGCTGGTCTCGCAGCTTCCCGCGGCGACGATCTTGCCGTCAGCCTGAACGGCGACCGCGTAGGCCACGTCGTAGCCGGAGCCGATGGCGGTCGTGACCTTGCCGTCGCCGCCGAACGACGTGTCGAGGCTGCCGTCGCCGTTGTAGCGCGCGAGACAGAAGTCATCGTACGAGGCGGTCCAGCAGTTCCCGGCGGCGACGATTTTCCCGTCCGCCTGAACGGCGACCGCGTAGGCCACGTCGTAGCCGTAGCCGGAATCGGTGGTGACCTTGCCGTCGCCGTCGAACGACGTGTCGAGACCGCCGTCACTCGAGTAGCGCGCGAGGCAGAAGTCATCGTACGAGGCGGTCCAGCAGTTCCCGGCGGCGACGATCCTTCCGTCAGCCTGAACGGCTACGGCGTAGGCCCGGTCGCTGCCGGGGCCGATGGCGGTGGTGACCTTGCCGCCGCTTCCGAAAGTGGGGTCGAGATCGCCGGGGGCGGCCAGTGCGGCGGACGGGATCGCCGCGAACACACAGACAGCGACAACGAATGCGAATGCGGCGCGCACCCTGATCCTTGACACCCCGTGCTTCCCCTCCGACAGCACAACCCGGCGCATCAGCGCCTCCCTCCACCCCAAGGCTGCCGCACGCCCGTACGCAGCGCATCCGCGCCGTCGCTGAACTCGCCTACCCGGAACTACCGAGCTCCCGCTGCCGGCACTCCGGGCAGAACACGTGAAGCTTGTCCGCACCACCTGACCCAGCCCCCGACGGCGTCGTTCGCGCCTGTCAGCCGAGCGTCGTCGCGGACGCAACGTTTGAATACGTCGAGTGGCCCGCTACGTTTGTGGCGCGCACGCGGTAGTAGGACGTCGTCAGCGGCCAATGTCGCCAGTGCAGGTACGTCGTCGCGTTCGCTGCGACGCTGCCGACCTGACGCCAGCCGCTGCTGCCGTCGAACGACCGCTCGATCCTGAACCCCGTCTCGTTCGCCGCGTTGTCCGTCCAACCCAGCCCGATCAGCGACCGCGATAGCGCTGTAGCCGTCAGGCCGGACGGCGCGTCGGGCACCGTCGGTGACCCGGCCGGAACTGCCGACAGCTCGTTGGAGAACCCGCCCTCGCCGACGGCGTTGACGGCCGACACCTTGTAGAAGTAGGTGGTGCCGTTGACAGCGGCGTTGTCGGTGTAGTTCGTCCCCGTGCCGGCAGGCGCGGCCAGCAGCGTCTCTCCGCCCGCAGCGGTGCCACGGTAGACCTTGTAGCCCGTGACCACGGAGCCGCCATCCGACCCAGGCGCACTCCAACCCAGGCTGACCGAGCTGTTGCCACCCGCCGCCGTGTTCAACGTCGGCGCCCCCGGCACCGTCGCCGACGCCGCGAACACCCACGCCGCCCCCACATCGCTGTCGTCCCAGGGGCCGCCGATCAGGGCGGTGTTCCCATCAGCCGACAACGCCACGCTGTCGCCGAACCCGGAGAGCCCGTCCGCGCCGCTTCCAGTCAGCTTCGCGCCCTGCGCCCAGATGCTGCCCGAGCGGGCGAACACCCGCACCGCCATGAGCTCGCTGATCAGGGCGGTGTTCCCGTCCGCCGACAACGCCACGCTGTCGCCGAAGTAGCCTGCGCCGCTGGCGGTCAGCTTCGCGCCCTGCTGCGTCCAGATCGAGCCCGAACGGGTAAACACCCACACCGCCCCCACGTCGCCGTTGTCGCGGGGGCCGCCGATCAGGGCGATGTCCCCATCAGCCGACAGGGCCACGCTGCGGCCGAACTGGACGATGAGCCCGACGTCGTCGCCGGCGGCCAACTTTGCGCCCTGCTGCGTCCAGGTGGAACCCGAGCGGGTGAACACCCACGCCGCCCCGGTGCCGCTGCCGTCGCCGTAGCCGCCGATCAGCGCGGTGTTCCCGTCCGCCGACAGCGCCACGCTGTGGCCGAAGCAGATGCACCACGTGCCGCCGTACCCGCCCCCGCCGGTCAGCTTCGCGCCCTGCTGCGTCCAGGTGGAGCCCGAGCGGGTGAACACCCACGCCGCCCCCGTGTTGCTGGTGCCGTCCGCGGAGCTGCCGATCAGCGCGGTGTTCGCATCCGACGACAAGGCCACGCTTTCGCCGAAGCCCCTTGCGGCGCTGTCGGTCAGCTTCGGGCCCTGCTGCGTCCAGGTGGAGCCCGAGCGGGTGAACACCCACGCCGCCCCCACAAAGCTGTTGTCGTACCAGCCGCCGATCAGGGCCGTGTTCCCGTCCGCCGACAACGCCACGCTGGAGCCGAACCTGCCGGCTCCGCTTTCGCCACCGCCGGTCAGCTTCGCGCCCTGCTGTGTCCAGGTCGAGCCCGAACGCGTGAACACCCACGCCGCCCCCGCGCGGTTGTTGTCGTCGGGCCCGCCGATCAGGGCGGTGTTCCCGTCGGCCGACAACGCCACGCTGTCGCCGACGTAGCCGGCCCCGGCCTCGTCGCTGGCAGTCAGCTTCGAGCCCTGCTGGATCAACGGGTCGATCGTGAGCGGGTAGCTCGCGCCGCGGTCCCAGACCCGGATCAGGAGCCCGCCGCCGTGGAGTTGGAGCGCTGAGCGGAGCGGCTGCCCGCTCGCGTCGGTTGCCGACAGGGCGCAGTAGCTCAACCCCGGCTGGCCCGGACGGGTCAAGAACACCGTCCCCGACGCGGCCTGACGCGCACGCACCTCGCCCGCGAGCTGCAAGGCAAGCGTGACCGGCCCGGTGGTTCCTGCGAGGCGGTGGGAGAGCGTGAACCCCTGCTCGATCCCCAACGGACCCGCCGCATACCACTCCGTCAGCCCGCCCCTGTCGAGCGAGACACGGTTCGCGTCCGCAGCCACGGACAGCACCTCCGGCCGCTCCAGCCGGACGCCGCGACCGACCCCCGCAACCGTCATCGACAGCGACACCCCGCCCGCCCGCAACCCAGCCCCGCCAGCGTCAACGTCTGCCGTGACACCGCCGCCGCTCAGCCGGTAGCCGCCACCCGAACGGTGGGCAAAGAACGCGGGCGACTCCGCCCCGAGCGCCGCCGAAACCGCCGACCGGGCCGCCACCGGCAACGACCCCAAACCCTGCCGCGCCGCTCGCCCCTTCGACGGACCCGCCACCGGAGCGCCGGCAGTCACACGCTGCGGAACCCCGGCCGGCTTCCCGGCAACCGGCGAACGCACAGCCCCGGGACCGCCAACCAACACCGCCGCCACCGACAGCGCCACCAGGCCGATCCTCGATCGCGAGCGCCTGCTCACCTTCAGAGCACGCATCGACGCCATCCCCTTTTCAGCCCCCACGCGCCACAACACCGAACGACATCGATACGCGGCCGATAGGCAGCACAGGCGCATCAGCGCCTCCCTCCACCTACAGGCTGCCACACACCTGCGCCTAGCGCATCCGCGCCGCCGCTGACCCCGCCTACCCGGAACTACCGAGATCGCGCAACCCCCTGGGGCGACGCCATGAACCGCTGAGCGAGACAACTGCGGCTGAGCCAGAGACGGAGCAGGTCTTCCGATTTAGTGGCTTATGGAACTGAGCAGAGTTACCGGAACAGTCCCTTCTTCTTGGCTGCTCCTCGACTCCGGGCAGCGGGCCTGGCCAGAGCTCGATTGCGCGGTCGGCGAGCTCGTTGGCGCGAGCAAGGATCTCGTCGCTGCCCCATTTGTTTTCCTCGGCAAGGGCGCGGTTCAGTTCCAGGTGGCTTGCCGCTGTAGATCTCCTGCTTGCGCTCAACGGGGGCCGGCGTCGCCCGGAACTGCATCTGGCACACCAGGAACAGGGAATCGGTGGGTATCGGGACGCTCCCGCCGTCCCATGGCGCAGCCCTGAAGCAAATTGAACAGATGTCTCGGTTCCCCGTCGTAGGTTCTCCGCCAGTTTGCCGGGAGCCTCGAAGGCGGTCCTGTACGGTCATCCGCAAGCCCAGGGCGGGACAGTAAGGCCTCGGGGAGCGGAGCGGGCGAACTGGCTTCATGTGTTCTGCCGGGAGTGCTGCAGTGGGAGTTCGGTAGTTCCGGGCAGGCGGGGTCAGCGATGGCGCGGATGCGTTGCGGGTGGCTGTGCGGCAGCGTGGAGCGTGAAGAGGCACGGTAGGGTGCAGACCTGTGCCTGGATCGACCCGAGAGGAGGAGTGATGCAGCTCGAGGAGTTGATTTCGGGTGCCCGCGACGTCGTGAGCGTCAAGCGCGTCTATGGGGATCCG
>Ga0315273_10007194_pt1 | contig 13924 bp, 18 predicted proteins | sample YL17G02_0_MG_FD_205753 | JGI IMG/M metagenome (GOLD analysis project Ga0315273, IMG submission 205753) | Sediment microbial communities from Yellowstone Lake, YNP, Wyoming, USA - YL17G02_0 | ecosystem: Environmental > Aquatic > Freshwater > Lake > Sediment | place: USA: Wyoming | collected... | reverse complement strand
CGTATCTCTGCTTTGCCCCTCAAAGAATGACATGGCTCCGATCTTGCCGTTAGCCCGGATGGCAATGCCGGAGAGCTGCAGCTCTTCATAGTGAGATAAGGCAAAGGACACGGCCACCTTTTCGCTGGCAAGCACCGGATCGGAGTCGCAATCCTTCCAATCGCACCAAAGATCCAGGAAATCTTTGATCTCACCGAGATTCTCTTCGCTGATCATCTCTATTTGGGGCATGCAGGTCTTCTGAAATTTGTTAAGTTGATGCCGGATGGTTAGATATTTCTTGCCAGGCAATTCCGCCAGATCCGAGGCCAGATAGACATATTCAAAGTACTTTCTCTCCGCGTGAAATTGCAGATCCGGATGGAGCCTGGCTATCCACTCTCTCGTCTCCGGGTCCAGGATCACGAAGGGATACTCTTCCTTGCTCTTTGCAGCAAGTCTCAGGACGTCTGCTAAAAGCTCGGGATTTCTAGGGCCGATGGGCGGACGGTAGCGCGTCATTTCGGCAATGGTGCTGCAAAGTACTATGCAGTCTTGTACATAGGCGTACCTGTAATGGGCATAATCATTCCAGCAGACCATGTTGGTGAAGGTATTATCGCTGTGAACCTGGCAGTAACCCTGGGAATGCTTGCGAAAGAAATCCCGGTCCGAAAGAGAGACGGGCTTGAAGTCGGCAAAACTTAACATCCTTTTGCATCCCCATGAAATAGCATAGGCACATGACCGGGCATGGGTGCAAATCCTATAGATCGATAAAACTCCTCTTTGCCAGGCTCGGCTATCAGGCCTATCCAGGTGATCTTGCGAATTATGCACTCCTCTAGAAGCCTTGTGAGAATCATTTTCCCCACACCCCAGCTCCTCCAGCCTTCCAGCACCACCAGATCCTGAATATAAGCATCTGCAATCCCCTCGGAAATCACACGGCCCATACCCACCGCCCTGCCGGTAGAAATATCAATCGCTACGGCGAATAGAAAGCTTCCCCTGATCAAATCGTTGATTCTACTTGCATCCATCTCCTCCTTCCACCAGTCTGCGGCTCGATAGAGATCCACGATCTGCCCCTCTTGCCAGGATCGGACGAGATCGACCCTGAATGAATTATCATTTGATTTTTCTTTCTGAGATTTATCTTCCGTCAATTTAGGCTTCCCCTTCGCCGTATTCGTTTGTTCGTTAACTTATCCACTTAAAGACCACATTCTCGTCTCTCTTTGGGGCTTTCTGATCGAGTTTGACCGGATAGCCGAAGATAAGACAGCCCGCCAGCTTGCAAACAGACGGAACGCCCAGATCATCCATAACTGCCTGCACCTGGCCCAATGGAGCGCCTAGGCCAATCCAGCAGCTTCCTATTCCCAGTGATCGGGCCGCAAGCATCATGTTCTCCGCCGCGAGAGCGCAGTCGATCTGTGGGGAGAAGGCATCGGGATCTGAGAATATCATTATCAGAAGCGGGGCATTAAAGAATATATTGAAGAGCGGCCGGGACACCATGTTGGCCAGAGCAATCAATTCCGGCTTGGAGGCCTTGGCATCCAACTCCATCCACAGCTCTTTGGCTTTGTCGGAGAGCTTATTCATCAACTCTCTGTCCTTAATGACTACAAAGCGCCAGGGCTGCTTGTTGGCAGCGCTTGGTGCATAGGTTGCGGCCCGGATCAGCTCCCGGATCACTTCGTCCGGAACATCATCGGGAAGATAATCACGCACCGAGCGGCGGGAGTAGATGTTCTTTAATACATCATTCATCGGGCTTTCAAGACGAGGATTGTGCAAATCATTGCTCATGATAATATCTTATGGGCTTCAAGGCTTATAAAATTATAAGGCGAGAGGAGACAGGCCTATCTGTATCCTCTCAAAAATAGAAGATTAATCCACCCTCATGAAGAGCTTCCCTTCACACCCGCAGACGGGACAGACACCGGGCGCTTCTCGCTCCACTGTATTGCCGCAGTAGGGGCAGACGTGGTAGGGGAAAATCTCCTGGCTGGGGCTCAAGTTGTCCAAGAGCTTCCTGTAGAGCTTGGAATGAATCTTCTCCACCTCATTGGCATAGTGGAATGATGTCACCGCCGCCTTATTGCCTTCTGCCTTGGCAGTCTCAATCATCTCCGGATACATAGTCTCCCATTCTTCATCCTCTCCGGATATGGCCGCCTGCAAGTTCTCTTTGGTGGACTTGATGCCTTTTAAAACTCGCAAATGATTTACGGCATGAACCTCTTCAGCTGCTGCAGCAGCCCGGAATAGTTTGGCCGCCTGGGCGAAGCCTTCTTTATCCGCCTTGGTTGCAAAAGCGCTGTACTTGCGATTGGCCTGCGACTCGCCGGCAAATGCCTCTTTTAGGAATTTCTCTGTTTTGGACATGGCTTGGAACCTTCCTTTGCAGGACCCTTCTTTTTGCTTATCTATCTATGCTTTACGCAATAAGCAAAAATCGTGCTGCTCCCGGGGGCTATCACCTGCCCGGGCCCGCCCGCCTTCACGTGGACGGAGGCATCCGAACTGGGCCACGGTGGCTTCAGGGGCTTGGTGAGCAGAGGGACAGAAAGCCATATGCTGCTAAAGGTGCAATCCTGTTCTCTTGGCGCTCTGATCTGCTTTGGCCAGGCGAACGCCGCCCGCCTCTTGCAAATGTTTTTCTAGATCAGGGGGTGCACTTTTGCTGAGGGGGATTTTGCTGGAGAAAAAGGCTCCTTCCTTAAGTAAGGCGTAACAGAATAAGCCCAGCTCTCTGTCGTAAACCACTGAGTATCCATCTTCCGTCTCGTATTGGGCATAAAACTCGTCACCATGGACTACCAATTTGACTTCCTGTCCCTTTTCTTGAGGGAAGGTCAGCTTCTCACCAAATATTGCACTCATAACAGCCTTTCCGGATTCTTTCCCTTTTCTCTAAACATCCACCAGAAAAATATTTGAATTTTCCTATGAGTACTGCCAATATCTTCTGGAACGGGGCCATCTCATTGCCTTGATAAAGTCCAAGGAGAAAAAGAAAGCTTTTTCATCCATCCCTGACTATTATTACTTGGAGTGTGAAATTATTGGCCGAGAGTGAGAGGATGCAAGAACTGACCGAAATACTGAAAACAATAACCGGGGAGATGCAAAAGGCCCTATCCGCCAGGACTGCAGTTGGCGATCCTGTCACTGTGGAGGGCAAGACCGTCATCCCCCTAATGAGCGTGGGCATGGGCTTTGGTGCAGGTTCCGGTTCTGGAACGCAGGCCAGTCCGGGCGGAGGCGGAGGTGGTGGGGGTCTAGGCATGAAGCCCGTTGCCGTGATAATAATCGATGAGCAGGGTGTAAGAGTGGAGCGGCTGAAGGAGGCCCAACACACTTTAATTGAGCACATGGCAGAGGCTGTGCCAAAGCTCTTAGAGGGCTTGGCCCGCAAAAAAGAGACGCATGTGCAGATTAAGGGCGATGATGAGCTGTCCTGAAATGCACAGATGGGACCCTGCTGACTATCAGAAGAGCTCCTCTGCCCAGTACAATTGGGCCATGGCTCTAATTGCCGGGCTGAAGCTTGACGGCGATGAACGAATCCTGGATATCGGATGTGGAGACGGCAGGATCACTGCCCACCTGGCCGGCCTGGTGCCCAATGGTAGTGTCCTGGGAATTGATCTCTCGCCGGAGATGATCCGCTTTGCTGCCGGCAAGTATGCAGATAATCCCAATCTCTTCTTTCAGGTGGGCGATGCCTCCGACCTGCACTTTCCTGAGGAATTTGATCTGATCGTGTCCTTTGCCTGCCTGCACTGGATCAAAGATCATTTGCCCGTCCTGAAAGCCGTCCAGCAGAGCCTGGTGCCTGGCGGTCGCTTTCTCATGCAGTGTGGGGGGAGGGGTAACGCCGCCCGGATCCTGGACCTTACCGGCGATCTTGCCGCCAGCCCGCCGTGGATGGTGTACTTCTCCGGCTTTTCCTTTCCCTACCACTTCTACGGGCCGGAAGAGTACAGGATCTGGCTGGCGGAGGCAGGCCTTCGCTCTCACCGAGTAGAGCTGATCCCCAAGGACATGGTCCATCAGGGTCAGGCGGGCCTGGAGGGCATCGTCAGGAATACCTGGCTGCCTTACACGGAGAGGCTGCCTGCCCATCTGCGGGACGAGTTCGTAAATGAGATAGTGACAAGGTATCTGGAGAGTTATCCTCTGGATGAGAATGGCCAGGCTCACGTGCAGATGATGCGCCTGGAGGTGGAGGCGGAAAAGCCGATATCATCTAAATATTTAAAGATGTAGTTTGCATCATCTCTTATGGATCTGTCCACTCTGCTCTTGGTTCTTCTGGCTGTATTCATAGTAATAGTATTCTATTTCATTACTATATACAATCGTTTGCAAGGTTTGAGAAACGGTGCTTTCGCTACCTTATCTCAGATCCGCGTGGCTATGAAGAAGCGGCTGGATATGGTAGAGCAGCTCGTGGACATGGTGAAAAGCTATGCCCATTTCGAGAAGGCGACGCTGGAAACGATAACCAGCATGCGGACCGATCTGTCGAGCGCAGATCCAAGAGACATTCGCAAGATCAACAGTGACAGCTTGAGCCTGCTCTCCGACATCAAGGCTGTGGCTGAGAGCTATCCCGCCCTCAAGACCTCAGATGCCGTTATCAATACCATGAATGCCATTCGCGAGGTGGAGGATGAGATCTCCCGGCACAGGTACACATACAACAATATCATCCAGGAGCTGAATACCATGATCGACACCCTTCCTTCCAGTCTCATCGTCTCCTCGGCTCAGCTGACCAAGCAGGAGTACCTCAGCTTCGAGGAGGACGAATTGCGCCGGGCAGGCTATCTGACCTCGGCGGAGATCGAACCGCGCCGGCCGGAGACGGGATGGAAATGAAAAATGCCGCGGCCGTGAGGCAGCAATGGGTGAAGAGCGTCAAGCTGCGGTCTTGATCGGCCTGGTATTTCTGGTAGGTCTTGTCGGGCTCTTCTTAACCGGCAGCCTTCCCGGAATGGAGGGATCATTTGGTTCCGGCGTCACTTCCGGTATCAGCCTGGGAGATGTTTACGTGGACAGCTACCGGGCCGATGTTTATTTGAACGGGACCCTGGTCGAGCAGTTCGTCTATGATATCAGTGCCTCGGGAAAATACAAAATGCTCTATCGTTCCTGGAAAATGCCCCTTTCTGCGCAGGGCCTCAATTCACCTTACGTAGAATTGCTCGATGTATCGCCGCCGCAAGGCACAGTGCCTTACATGAAAGACCAGGCAGGCAAGGTGACTGTTCTCTCCGTTCCAGGGAAAAAATATGCCCAGTGGATTAGTGATTTGGCGGAGAATAACGAGGCAGGATGCCTGCAGCCGCAGATGTTTTCCGCGAGAAAGTACCGCATCGATTATCGTTTCCGTATTCACCCCTATCTGGAGTGCGACCAGGAATTTTGCCACTGGAATTTGAATCTGGCAGATAATCATCTTCCTTACCGGCAGGTCTCCGTCTATATCCATGATCCCGAAAACCTGCTGGTCTCACTCTTCCCCCACCCAAAGATGGACTTTAGACGAGTGGGCGATGCATGGGTCATTGTCGGCAGAAGCCCTAAGGATGAGATAATCGAGCTGGAGATGCTTCTTCGATCGAATGCATCTCAAAATATTGATGGTTTCCCAAGGCAGGTGCCGGACGTAAAAGGGAAGACCCTTTCTGCTCAAGGATCGGACTATAACCTTCTCTTGCCCCTGCAGGCATTGATCCTTTTCTTTCCCGTTGCTCTCTTGGCCGTCTACTACCGATTCGGGCGAGAGAAGCGCTATACCGTTCCCAAGACGTTGAGCTATATTCCCTCCAAAAGAAAGCCTTGGCTGGTAAACCTGGTCTTTAAGGGAGACGCTTTTGACTTCGACAAGGATGGTTTCTATGCTACTCTCCTGGATCTGGACCGGCGCAATATTGTAGAGATAGACTCCGTGACCGGCACAAGAGTGAAGTTATTGTTGCCTGAGGAAATAGGCGAGGACGACTACGAGCATAATGTTCTGGATTTCTTTAAGAGCAACTCCATCAAGGGAGTCTTCAATGCTCGAGCCTTTGAGGATAGCATAAAAAACCTGCAGAAATCCAGCAACACATCGCGGCTGCAAGAGATGCACAAGGCGATGGATGGCCTCCTTAGATACAGTAATCAGGATGCTGCCTGCGAATTTGTGGCGGGAAGAAGCTTGAGGTGCTTTGGAGGCATTCATTTCCAGCCAAAGTATCTGATCTTCGTCCTCTACTTCGCTTTATTCTTTTTTGCCTCATTAGGCGGATTTAGCATCCTATCCACTCCATTGGTTGTGGCTCTCCTTATCCTGCTGGTCCAGTCCTCCGTGGTGGCCTTTGCCCCCTCCGCCCTTTTCGGACGGTGGAAGCAGGACTACTACAAAGAGAAGCTAGAGTGGGATGCCTTCCGGAATTTTTTGTCAGACTTTGCCATGATAAAAAATTACGCACCCGAGGACCTAGCCCTCTGGAAGGAATGGCTGGTCTACGGCACGGCCCTGGGGGTAGGAGATAAAGTGGCAGAGGCCATGGCCGACTTGAGCATTCACATTCCAGAGGCGGTAGCTGTGCAGAGCATGCATACCCACTTCAACAATGCCTATTCCGACAGCAGCCCAAAATCAAGCCGCTCAGGCGGGAGTGGTGGCGGCTTTGGCGGCGGTGGAGGCGGAGGGGGAGGCGGTGGTGGTGCAAGGTGATGCCCCAATCCTTGCTTCTCCCCGATCGAAAGGTTTTTTATTCTCTAATTCCTTCCTCTTGGGGAATGAGCGAGGGAACTAACGATACTGAGAAGAAGGGCTTTGCCAAGCAGAAGCTCGAACTCAAGAATAATAAGCTGGATCTTAAGAGCAAGCTGAATCTAGATGACATGGATCTGGGCGTATCCATGCCTTCCACGAATGTAAGTGAGTACATGCGGGTTCTAAGGCTGGCCCGAAAGCCCAGTCGTGAGGAGTTCAATATGATCGCCAAAATCTCAATGGCCGGTATAGGCATCATCGGCACCCTGGGATTTGTCATATATGCGCTGCTCACTGAACTGCCCAAGGCCTTCTAAAAAAACCTTAAAAAATTTTCAGCTCTTTTTGAGCATACAGCGCATATCTTTTTCAGCTCTCTTTAGCTTGTGCTTTATTAAGAGCTCGCAATGTGGCTCCGAACTCCGATTCCACCAGAGTCTTCACTCCCATAGTCTTGGGATGAAGATCCAGCTCTACTGTGACATGCTGGTGACCCAGGTCGCGCAGAGGCTTGACCTGGCGCGGTCCATTGGTAATCGAGAATATCTCCATGCCTTCCAGAGCAGATACCGGCAGGGCATGGGGCACTCCCGAGATCACGGCAAAGTCGTAATGCTTCTTTTCTGCCAGCTTTTTCACGGCATCACCTGTCACCGGGTACTCGTCCAGTCCGCCGATGAGCTTGAAATTCACCTTCCGCTCCAATAGATCGCGGGCAATATTGGCTGCGTCCCTTCTCACTTTGGGCAGTCCCACCTGGTCGTCTAAGTTGGCGAGAGTATCCACCTGATCGCCGGCAACTTCGGCCACGGCCGCGGTAATGTCGGCAAACATGTAGGCCGTCTCCTTCTTGGCATTGAGGATATTCAGGCCCTTCTTGCCTTGCCGGATGAGATGGAGAAGCCTAGCGGCAGCCTCGTATTTAAGATCCCCTCGCTCCGGAGCCAGGTACTCACTGCTCGCCGCTCCGTAGAGCTTCTCTACAAGGGTGGCTTTCTCGAGCAGGCCCTTCTGGCGGAGAAGCTCTGCCTCATCTATGATTCCCTTGTCTCTTGCCGCCTCCAAAGCGAGGATCACGCCTTTGGTATTGTCCCTGTAGCCGGCATGAACCTCTACCTCCAAGACGGGTATGTCCAGGTCGGCATTAAGGACGGCCTGATGCAGATCGTCGCCGATGATCATGCTGCTGCAGGTTCCTGAAATGGCCATGAGCTTGGGGTGGAACAATTCCTTGGCCTTCTTGAGGAGTGAGGTGAGCGGCTGCTGACCTCCGAAGACGAATCCCGCTTCGTCTAATGCAGTAGTAAGTACCCGCACTCCGTCCTCCTCTAAGAGACGGGCATGCTTGAAGCAGCATCCGCTTGGGCCATGCAGTATGACCACATCGGCACCAAGGTCGCGCAGAGTGTAGAGAGCTGCCACAATGGAGCTTGGTCTGGGATGAAGTATCGTTAAGTTTTGCACTTCGCTTGTCATTTATATCACCTAAAGCATTTTACACAGGAAAGCAGCCTTTTCGGGCTGTCTTTCTGAGCCATTTCCAGCCCTTGCTGCAGATTTTTGGCTGTTGCTGCCCCCAGCTCTTCTGCCAGGGGGACAAGCCTTTCTCCTACTATTATCAGCTTTGTCATCTCGCTTTTTCTTTGCCGGAGTAGGTCGGAGAGTGCAGGAATGTTCATGCCTTCGCATACTGTTTCGCACTCTTCTCCCACCACCACGAGAAGGTCGCTGCCAGAGGCCCGGTCAAGTGCTCGTGCCACATCCCTGACTTTGAGCCCGGAGTTGGAGCTGTCGAAGAACGTCTGATTTGGCAGCCGTTTGATCTTCATGCGCCCGGAAAAGCCGTCAAACCCACAAAGAGCCTGAGCGATCTCGCTTCTCGGTATGCCTGCTTCGTATGCGGCTGCAGCCGCTCCCGCTATTGCCGTCTCGTAGCCCAAAAAGTCCAGATCCTGGCCCAAATCCATATGCACCTCTTCTTTTGCAAAGATCAAACTATCGGGCCTGGCATAAACCTTTCCGCCTCCGGCAAAAGAGACATCCGGGGAGAGCCGAGCGTCTATGTTGGCCAGAAGCTTCGCGCCCTTCTTGGCCAGGGAGAGCATCTGCATCTTGGCAGTACTGGCCCACTTCGTGGCATTGGCGATGAGATAGTCTCCGGAAAGGCTGGTCACAATCCCATAATCGGCCAGGCCAGTGCCGCCCAAAGAGATCTCACAGATCAGGGCCTGCACTCCTTGAGCCTTTGCGACTTTTGTAGCGTGGATCACATTTCCGGGTGTGATGGAAAGCCCCTTTTCCAGAAGGCGGACTTTGCCATCCTGCCAGATCTCCAGGCCGCGGGTGGTGTGGGATAAGACCTTCTTTTGCTGGGAGAGAATCAGGGCCAGCAAGAGGGCCGTGGAGGTCTTGCTGTGCGTGCCCGTCACCTCGAAGAGCTCCATAGCAGGGTCTTCTTTCTCCCTCAGTAGTTCGCCCACCGCCTGATGGTGGGTGATTATCTTCTTCTTGGCCTTCTTAGCCGCAGCTAGGGCCGGATTATCAGGGGAGAGGTGCACGGGGGCTACTACCAGGTCGAAGTCTGCCAGATTGGTGATTTGGTGATATACTTCTATTGCCTCTGCCGGCAGGCCTGATTCGACCATCTTGCGGGCTATTGCCGCTCCGCCGTGGATGGTGTCGAGTACGGCTACCTTAGAGCCTCTTTTGCCCGCTTGTATGCCAGTGTAGCAATGCATTCGTCCACGCCCAGGGGCTCGGCACAGATGACCTCCACCTCTTTGCCCCCTATCTTCAAAGTGCCTCTGCGCCTTTGCGCATCTATGCCCATCTCCTGGGGAATGTCCTGGCGGGTATGAACCCCGTGCGCCAAAAAGAGGGGTAGAGCCACGATCTTCGATACATTGGTTCCTGCAAAGCTATTCAGACCCTCCGGGATGCTGGGCTGATTCATATTGAGATAAGCGGTCCTGACCGGTCCGGAGTGGGTTTTGCTGATCATCTGGGCGAGCGATTCCACCAGCTCTTTATTGTAAGGCAGGCTGGAACCATGCCCTAGCACAAGTATGCCTACGTCCTTCATTTGGAAACACCAGTATTACTTTTCACAAATCCCGTGTTAAGAGGCGATAGATTCATAAGTACTAAATCCTTTCGAGGCATGGCTGCTTGCCGGGGCTCAAGGCCAAAGGAGATGATAAGCATCCGCACGAAGTGGGCAAATGTGTCATCTACATTCTCTGCTTGTATCCTATTTCTAACGATCCTGATTTATCCTGCCTTTTCCCAGGAGGTCGTTCTCTCTATTCACGAGAATTACACCATGGAAAATTGCACATTGCAGGTCGAGGATATAGATTCGCTGGCGGCAAAGGTTTGGCTTTTAATACTGGGTGGGCAAGAACCGTCTTTATCAAAGGTCCTTTGCATAAATGATACATTAAGCTGCGGCAAGCTGACGCTGATGGTGAAGAAAATTTACGCCGGTGAGAGTGCCGACCTTGTCTGCCTAAAAATTAATAGCACAGACTAGAAATGCTTTTCGAAGATGCCTGCCATCTCAGAGGGCTTCTCGATAACGAAGACATCCTCCATCTGTCGCAGCCTCTCTACATGCTGTGCATCCTCTTTTCGGATGCGAAGCCGCATCTCGCTGCCGTCAGGGAGAATTGTGGTAATGATTCCGGGCTTGTAGTCGCAGGGCATGATGTATGTGGGAACGAATGCCTTCTGGGACATGATGGCGGCATTGGAGAGCAGCGAGTCTGCCAGGCCCAATGCGATCTTGGCCACGGTATTTGATGTCGCGGGTGCAAGCAGCAAAAACTCATAGCGCTTCACCTGCAACTGGCCGGCCAGGAAAGGTGAGTTGGCGTTGATCTCCACCCAGACCTTATCGAAGTGCTTCTCTAAGGTGTTGAAGAGCTTGTAATATTTGATGACCTGCTCGCCGGCCTTGGATACGAAGACGCGCACATCCACCACATCGTCGTACTGCTTCTGCAATTTTATCATTGCCTCGACCGTCTCCTCAATGCGATCGCCGCTGCCCGTGATCCCCCAGGCGATCTTTCTCTTCGCGCTATCTTTTGCCATAATAATCACTTCCCTTCATCTTCTCCAGACGTACTACGGTCTCCGCGAACCTCTTCACTGTCTTTCTTAGCGATCGGAAGCCTTCTTCGTCCAACATTACCCCTTCCAGTGTATCGCGAGACCAGAATGTTGCTCCCAGGTTGGCGCCAAAAAATCCCCCGCTCACCGGGATCATGCCGTTGAGGATATAAAAGGTATGAATCTGCTGCACGGCCAGCTCCTGGCCGCCCATGCGATCGCCTCCAACGGCTATGGCCATGCCGGGCAAGAGTCGCAGAGCGTTGGGGTCGGCTGCCAGTGTGGCCCGCGTTCTATCTATAATTATTTTTGTCTGAGCACTCATGCTGCCGTTATAGACCGGTGTGGCGATTACAAATCCTTGCGACTCCCTGATGAGGGGATAGAGCTGATGCATATCGTCTTTGATTATGCATTCCTTGTTTTTGAGGCAATAGTCGCAGTGCCGACAGGGGCTGATCTGCTTGCCTCGCACGGTGAATTGCTCCGTCTCCAGGCCCTTCTCTGCAAGCATCTTGAGGGCCTCGCTAAGGATATGCTCCGTGGCCATCTTCCTGGGACTGCCAGATATGCCGAGTATCATGATCGTCTATAGGAGCTAAAGATATTTTAGATTTGCCGGAAGAGCCTCTTGCTCTACATAGGCCCAGCCGGAGTAGAAGAAGGATGGAGCAGCGGGGCGAAGGGATGCAAAAAGTATTATGCGGGAACTGCCAATGCAATAATCATGATCAGTGGAAAGGCTTGGGTCTTTGGAGACGATGTGGACACAGATGTGATCATCCCTGGCAAGTACCTGCGCACAAAAGATGCGAGGCTGTGGGCTGAGCATGCCATGGAGGGCTTAGAACCACAATTTGCTTCCCAAGTGCAGAAGGGCGATGTGATTGTGGCGGGCAGAAACTTCGGCAGCGGCTCGTCGCGCGAGCAAGCGCCCAGGGCCTTGATGGGGGCGGGCGTGGCTGTCGTGGTGGCCCGGTCCTTTGCTCGTATCTTCTACAGAAATGCCATTAATGTAGGGTTGGCTCTGATCGAGGCGGATGTGCCCTGCCAGAAGGGCGACATCGTAGAGGTGGATCTGGCGCAGGGAACGGTGCGAGTGAGGGATAAGGTCTATCAGGGCACCAGGCTACCTGATTTCCTCATGGAGATACTGGAAGACGGGGGCCTGGTGGCGCACCGAAGGCGGCAGAAAGGATTGGCATGATGGGATGATCTTTCCGGATGAGTATAAGTTGGTGGGCATAAAGGACCGGGAGCGGCGGGGTGAATCCGTCTACTTTGCCACCGAGTATCTCATAAGTCGGGAGGGGCCCGCTCTCTACCATGTCAAGAGTCGCGGCTCGGGCTTCATGAGAGAGGTGGTAGAGCTGGAGCCGATCGCCTTCGGCCAGGAGATCATGTTTTATCCTGCTATTGTGGACACCAGGAATCGGGCCCTGCTCATCGAGCTGGCGGACGGCATCAGCCGGAGCGGAAGTGCGAACACTGTCGTCTTTCGGGGGCTGGATGAGCACATCACCTTTGTCAAGGACCCTGACAGATCCCTCGTTCTGACCATTGAGATCCTGGATGTCTCGCCTCCTGATCCGCCCTGGTTGGTGCACGTTCTGGGCGGCCTGGAGGCCTGCGGCATCCTGGGAGACCTGACGGTTCGTTTTGTGCCTCGCATCCTGGATCTGCGTCGGTTTGATTGCGACTGTGTTTATTACCCTTGTCGGGCCTCGGGCCTGGGGCGCTCTTTGGACACGGACAGGGTGGTGCACGAGCATCCCAAGATTGTGGGCTGCGAGGTCTCGCGAGAGATCTTTCTGGCCAATAATCCCGGCAAGGATTTCGAGTTTGTCAATATCTGCCCCCTGCATAGTTCGGAGGCAGCCTTTGAACCGAGGGGACCTTTTATCACTCGCTGCTGTCGTTCCGAGCGGCGGGGCAAAACCAGCAAGAACGGGCAGCCTGGCATGGTGGTGCATTGGGGAGACGGGGCCTGGAAGATAGCGGAGGCAGTGAGATGTCTGGTGCAGGATCTAAGAAAGTAGCTGTCGCCGCAGGCGACGGCATAGGTCCGGAGGTAATAGAGAGCGCCCTGGCGGTGCTGGATGCCGCCGGCGCGCAGTTTGAACGAGTCCCCCTGGAGATTGGCCTAGCTCGCTGGAAGAGGACGGGCCTGGCTATGGGCGAGGAGGACTTGGAAGCCATCAAAGAGTGCGACTGCGTTCTCTTGGGGGCGATCAGCACGCCGTCCGATCCCAATTATAAGAGTGTGCTCCTCCGAATACGAAAGGAGCTGGACCTTTATGCCAATATCCGGCCCTTTCAGTCCCAAGAGCTGGATTTCATCATCGTGCGGGAGAACACTGAGGGGCTTTACTCGGGTCTGGAGGAGGTGGGGGTGGAGGAGTCTCATACCATGCGGGTGATAACGAGGGCCGGCTCGGAGAGGATTGCAGAGATTGCCTGCGACCTGGCGAAGGTCCGGCGAAAGCTGACCATCATTCACAAGTCCAATGTGCTGAAGAGCGACCGCCTCTTCCTGGAGACCTGCCGCGCCGTAGCCGCGCGGCGGGGCGTGCTCTGCGAGGACATGCTGGTGGACGCCGCCGCCTACAATCTGGTGGTGAATCCCAAACGATTCGACGTGCTGGTCACCACCAATCTCTTCGGAGACATTTTGAGCGATGAGGCAGCAGGAGTGATAGGCAGCCTGGGACTATGCGCCAGCGCCAACCTGGGTGCATCTCATGCCCTTTTCGAGCCCATCCACGGCAGTGCGCCGGACATCGCGGGAAAGGGCATCGCCAATCCCGTGGGAGCCATCCGTTGCGCGGCCATGATGATGGAGTGGCTGGGCGAGCCCAAGAAGGCGCGCCGCATCGAAGCGGCGGTGCAGAGGGCGCTGGAGGGCGGAGCGCGCACGCCGGATCTGGGCGGGGACTGTGGTACTGCGGATGTGACAAGAGCGGTGGTGGAGAATTTAGAGACTTTTTGACAGGGGATGGAGAAAAAGAGTCAATGCTGCGGCGGCGGACCCCGCTGCACGCA
>Ga0315273_10007193_pt1 | contig 13928 bp, 9 predicted proteins | sample YL17G02_0_MG_FD_205753 | JGI IMG/M metagenome (GOLD analysis project Ga0315273, IMG submission 205753) | Sediment microbial communities from Yellowstone Lake, YNP, Wyoming, USA - YL17G02_0 | ecosystem: Environmental > Aquatic > Freshwater > Lake > Sediment | place: USA: Wyoming | collected... | reverse complement strand
ATGCGCTTCCTTTAATATGATGTGTGTAACAGCCAGCCAGAAGGCGCCGTCTTGTCCGGCATGAACAGGAACCCAGGTATCGGCATATTTGGCAACCATGTTAAAGTCTGGTGAAAAAACTACCGTTTTTGTTCCGTTGTGGCGCGATTCAGCGAAGAAATGAACATCGGGTGTTCTTGTCATTGCCAGGTTAGCACCCATAACAGCTACAAATTTCGAGTTAAACCAGTCAGCACTTTCGGCCACATCCGTTTGCTCGCCCCACATTTCGGGAAACGAAGGTGGTAAATCGCAATACCAATCGTAGAAACTCAGGTTTAAGCCTCCCATCAGCTGGAGAAAACGGGAGCCAGCGGCATAGCTGATCATCGACATTGCCGGGATTGGAGAGAACCCGGCAAGCCTGTCGGGACCGTATTTCTGAACAGTATATATGTTTGCAGATGCAATGAGTTCCAGGGCTTCTGTCCAGCTTACCCTGCGTAAACCACCTTTCCCTCTTGCTTTTTGATATTGTCTCCGTTTTTCGGAATTTTCCTGGATATTTTTCCAGGCTTCCACCGGGTCTCCAATCCTATTTTTCTCGGCTTGAAACAAATCAAGCAAAGCACCACGCATGAGCGGATATTTAACTCTTATTGGACTGTAAAGATACCATGATGCTGATATTCCACGTTGACAGCCACGTGGCTCATAAGGTGGTAATTCTTTATCAAATACAGGATAGTCGATTGCCTGAGTTTCCCATACCACAATACCATCTTTAACGTGAATATTCCAGCTACAGCCACCTGTACAATTTACTCCGTGTGAACTGCGAACAATTTTATCGTATTGCCAGCGACTACGATAAAAATCTTCCCATTTTCTGGTTTGTGGTGATATTAAATCTTTAATCCAGGTCATATTGTATTGAATATGTTGTGATTACTTAGAATATCGTACTTGTCTTTTGATAATTGAGTCGTTAACACTACGGTGTTTTCGTTTAAACCAGAGTAAAGTAATTGTTAGTGTAATTAAAAAGGCGAGTAATAGGGCCGAATGCAAAAACCAGCTCTTTTCCATAAATACCAGCTCAGGATTCTGTACATCTGCATCTTTCAGGAATAATTGGAGGTATGCATTTTCTTCGTCAGTAACAGGGCTGTTTTTATATGTTTTCATCATTGATGGGAATGGCGGCGATGCAATAATTCCTTTTATTCCGGCAAATCCACCTAAACGGATATATGCTTTGGAAAGGTCTTTGGCTAAGGTCCCTCCTTTACCAATAGTATTATATGTTACATTATGACAGGATGTGCATGAAGCTCCTCCATTTTGAAACCGTCTTTTTCCATTAAATAATTCATATCCTGTATATATGTCCTGATGAGAATTTGTTTTAAGCAGAGAGTCAATTTTGTGTTGCAACGCCGCCAGTTTTGGGTCAATTGCTGCAAGTCCGGCTTTACCTCCATCAATGTGACTCAGAATCAGATTTATCTGTTCAGATGTAAGGGCGTTGTTCGGCATTGGAACATTGTTGTATTCTTTAAATATTGCTTTAGCATCGGTATCTCCTGAGCTAATTAGCTTTGATGATGACTGAATGAAGCTTACCAGCCAATCATTTGTCCTGCGTTTCGTAATTCCTTTTAAATCGGGACCAATCATGCGTCCACCTCCTATGGAATGACAAGCTGTACATGATTTAAATAGTGTAGCACCATCCTGAGCTGAAACAGCCTGATTATATACTCCAGTGATCAGAAGACCTGTTAGCGCAATTGTGAAAGTGTTAATTTTCATTACTAACGATTCTTTTGTGGTTAAATATCAATATATATGGTTGTTAATACATGTTCAGATTTTTTCTTATACACTCAGTACAAACTGTGTTTCCCAGGATTTACCAGTTTCCTGAGACAGAACTGTAAGCACAAATAGTTTCTTATTTTCTTTTGAGATTATTGCCTTTCGACCAATCACTTCACCTTGTCCATATAAGCTATGGTTAACTTTATCGCCTAACCTTGGCATAAACGGGTATGAAACAGTAAGTTGCTGATCTTCATTTTCAACAAGTTTAAATGCTTCATTAAAAAGAATGGTTTCAAACATTTCAACAAATTCATTGTCATTCATTTCGTTGAGTTCAGGATCTTTTAATCCCTCCATCCACTCAAAGAAAAGTTTAGTGGTCTTTTCCTTTACTGAATTTATTATTCCAATTGGGAATGGACTTCTGACATGCTCATGGTTGGTGAACCAATATTCAAAACCTGGCTCAATAAATTTAGCTGAAATTATTGATCGGGTTTGTGCTGATTCTAATTGTTTCGTTTGATTCATTATGATTCTGATCTATGCATATCTTTATTAGAGCGATTATTTTGTAAAAATCTTACCTGCCTTTTTAATACGGAATAGATTATAAGCGACATAAAAAATTGCTCCCCATACGGCAGCAATGATTCCATTTGCCAATAAAAGCAACCAAACGGGACTTTTATTGCGCGACCCCCATAATGATCGCTGATTGAAATATTTGTCCTCCATTATCATCGGTTCTCCCCATTGCCGGATTACTTCCGATTCGGCATTATTATAGAGAAAATCATTTTCAACTTTTACAAGCAGGCTAACATAGCCTTCAGCATCTCCAATAATATTATCGGGAAATATCACCTTAACTTTTCCATCTGTTCCGGTGTAATTAGAAAGTTCGCCTATGCTCATCAATCCAAAATCCCGCTTTACATAGAAATGAACATCGACTTCCTGAAGCGGTAATTTTGCTGAATCAGCAGAATATACGAATGCCGTGACAGATTTTATCTCATCTCCGGTAGATATCTCGAGTTTCACATTTTTAGCCGGAGGTATTGCTGAGGGGTTAATAAGTACTCTCAGATAGTTTATGACTGCCCATATTTCGTCATCCTTCAATGTTGCTTTGAATGGTGGCATTTTGTCTCTTCCGGTAGTTATTTTATAGAATATGGTACCATCTGCTTGTTTTTGAAACTCTTTAGCTATTAAACTGGCACTTTTAATGAGGCCCTGGCCATCAGCCTTTGCTCCATGACAAGCTACACAGGAACGTGAAAAAATATTCCTGCCCATTGCAACATTCTTAGGTTCAATGCTTAAAGGATTTATTTTATTCACCATTTCAGCAGGGACCTGCCAGGCAATAAGCTGAGAAAACGTATTCAGACAGCCAGCTAACAGGATTATTGAAACCAGAATAATGAACTTGCCCATATCAGGAATTATTAATTGTTTCATTACTGATACCTTTTTCGTGAGCAGTTTCCCAGATAGGAATAATGGGAAACAACTTTATGAATAATGAAATAAGCAGTGCAATAGCAGCTATGCTTCCTATCACTATTGTGCATTCCGACCATGTCGGGCTGTAGTGGTGATAACTTGCAGGATAATTCTGAATTGGAAGGAAAGGATGGAGCAGGGTTGGTGTCACGATCAGGTATCGCTTAAAAAATGCTCCGATCACAATAAATACAGATATAACAAGAAGCGGTTTTGGCTTTCGGAATAGTTTGAAAACCATAAGAAGGATGGGAACAATCATTCCCAGAATCTGTACGAGCCAGAACATGAGAGCGTAATCGCCTACAAGCAGGCCCCGAATATTTGCACTCTCTCCCGACTTCATTTTATATGCTGGTACCATGAATTCATTCAGATTGAAATACAGGTATACAAGTGATGTAAGCACAAGCAACTTACCCATCATATTAAAATGCTCATCAGTAATATATTCTTCAAACTTATATTGCATACGGATAAAATACATAGTGACAATTACGCTTGCGGCTCCAACCATGAATGCGCCGGCAACGAAATATGGACCAAAGATGGTGCTGTCCCAACCTGGCCGGAGCGTAGATGCAAAGAGCCATGAAGTTACTGTGTGAATTGAAAAAGCCATGGGGATTATCAGTACCATAAGGACTGTTAAAGAAAAGTTCAGGATTTTAAACTGATCTTTGGTCCCCTGCCATCCTAATGAGAGTATTTTATACATTCTTTGCTGCCATCCGGGCTTGTGCCCCATTTTTTTTTGAAGCAAAGCAATATCAGGTATTAATGGAAGGTAAAGAAGCAATAGACTGATCACCAGATAGGTAATAACCACAATAATATCCCAAACAATTGGAGATTGGAGCCTGCCATAAATAAATATGTGCCAGAGCCTGTCGGGTCGCCCCATATCAACCACGATAATAGCAAGTGCAGAAAGAAGGGCTGTTACTGCAATAATCTCTGAGATTCTGGTCAGGGGTGTAGCCCATTTAATATTACTTAGTCTAAGAATTGCAGTAATTAACGAACCCACGAGGCTAACAGCAATCAGAAAAACAAAATCAGAAAAATAAAGCCCCCAGGATGCAATATCACGCATATCCGTAGTGCCTAATCCGTACCTGAGCTGCCGGACATACATTACTGCAGCAGTACCAATAAGCGAGAGTAAAAATCCAATCCACAGTTTGAAGTATGGACTGATATGGTTCATGGGGAAAGTCAGTGTTGTAACTATCTCCTGAAATTGTTCTTTCTCAATTTGTTGTTCTTTTCGATATAAATCATTCATATTGAAGGACTTTAGCTATTACTATTTTCGATATCCGGCATAAGTGCCCTGTCTTTGGGTGGTAAATAATATACCGAAGGGGCTGTCCCCAAATCTTCCATCAGACGATATCCTGCATTTTTTGAAAGAAGTATCTTAAGAGAAACTGTCTCGCCCGATGTCCCATTAGTTACCGAATCTTCATATTCATTGCCAAAGTAATAGACTCCATTTGGACAAGATGACACACAATACGGCAACTTCCCTTCGCGCAAACAATCTGCACTGAATGTACATTTTGTTACAGTACCTTTTTTTTGTGGAACATTTTTTTCAATATCGTAAGGTATATCTTTATATTTCTCAGAGTCTCTGGGTTCGTACCAATTAAAGGACCTTGCTGAATATGGACAGGCAGCGATACAGAACCTGCAGCCAATGCATCGTTCATTGTCAATTAAAACTATACCATCACTTCTTTTAAATGTGGCATCTACCGGACATACTTTTACACACGGGGGATTGTCGCAATGCTGGCAATGTTTTGGCATGAAGTAGGGTGCAGTATGATCGTTGTCCTTCATGATCAGTACATTCAGGTGATGTTGTTCAGGACGTAATTGATGAACAGCCTGGCACTTATCCATGCACTTTCGGGCATTTTTGCATTTCGCCAAATCAACCACCAAAACGAATTTCTTACCCGGTAAGCCTTTTCTGCTTTCAGAATTATGATTTTTGGCTAAGTTTTTATTCAGGGTTGAAATATATGCTGAATCAACTTCAACCAGTTCATTGTTACTATTAAGAAGCTTTTCTTTATCACCTGATCCGACTTCTTTTAAATTTGTACGACAACTCTGAATTATTATGGGCGAAACCAACAAAGAACTTATGCCCAGGGATCCAAAATTCAAAATGAATTTTCTTCTTGAACTGTCTTTTTCCGAGTTTTTCATTTAATAAATTATTTGTTCTAATGTCGCTAAATTACAATATTAGAGTAGTTATTTCCAGGATTACTAAATTTATATTTTGTACATAAAAGTACAAAAATTTCTATTACATGATAAAAAGGCCTTTTAATAATTTAATATTAATTTTATCTCGTTATTATGCAAAGGTGAAAAAGCCGGTGGACCTGAATATAGTCAGCCGGAATAAATTGGCATCTCCTGACTGTAAATTGTCAGCCAAATGTTTGCCGGAATATATATAAATTTAGGGTGTGGTTTTTAATTTTACATTTGTCATTTTAACCACAATAAAATAGAAGAAAAGTAAGACAGAGTCAGCATTTTATTTTCATTGCACCTTCATTTATAATACGTAAATTGTACTCCTTAATGATTTGAAAATGAATAAATCAATACGAACTTTTCTGACAGCGATGGCTTTTCTATCAATTTGGTTACTAACAATATCCGAATCATTTGGTCAGAAACCTTATGGTTCAGGTTATTTTGGCAACTGGATAACTGACGAATCAGGTCTGCCGGCTTATAACTATACCTGTAATCAGGTTACTGACCCTAAATCTATAACTCCAACCTACAAAGAATGGCGACTTTCCACTGACCAGTCACATGAAGTTGGAAATGACAGACTAGTAGGAGTGGCGTCAAATTATGGCTATATCCAGATACGACAGGACGAAGGATCTCCCAAATTCCTGAATGATTATAATCCTTCTGCCAAGCAGTTTGGCGGAGGATTCGGCTACCTCACAGATGGTAAATCGGTTCTAAGCACCTTTTATAATGGCAAAAATAACGAGTTTGAAAGAGTTTTTGGAATAGGATATTACAGGAAGAAAGTTAAAAATGAAAATTATGGAGTTGACCAGGTTCTATATGCACCGTTTGGGGACGATCCGGTAATAATCTCCCGGGTCACTATTACCAATAACTCAAAAGCAATTGCCAATCTTCGCTGGATTGAATACTGGGGAGTTAAAACGTACCAGTTCTCATGGAGGTCTGATATACTGGCAATATTGACTAAAAAAGCAGATCTTCTTATTGTTCCGGATTTCAGGCGTCAGCTGGCAGACAAATTCACTACCAGTGTTTCAGCTGTTCCAAATGGGTTAAAAACGACATACGTTTTTAATGGCTTTACTGAGAACGAAAAGAAGCAATGGGAATCTCTTGAAAAGATTATGACAGGCGTTGGTAAGGGATTCTTTGGTGATCTTGTAGTTGCCCCGATAAAGGAAATATCATATGAAGACTATAATCTGGCCCCAACATTCCTTGTTTCACTTAACGGTAACCCGGCAGGTATAAGTACTGATGCAAATTCCTTTTTCGGAGAGGGAGGAACGGAATTCCCTGATAGAGTATTCGAATCGTTTTCTTCTTCTTCCAGTTCCAAAGTTCCTGCAATGTTACTTGAAGAAAAAGTAAAATTGAAGCCAGGTGAATCGAAAACATTGTATTTTTTATATGGATATATACCCGATGGTTTTTCATTGGATAAATTGGTGGAAAAATATTCTTCCGGGAAGAAAAAAGGGTTCATTGTTTCATGTAATCAATGGAAATCAGACAGGATGCGATTTTTCGTCAATGGTTCAGATTGGATTGACCGCGAAATGGCCTGGAATTATTACTATTTGCGAGGGAATCTGACATACGATTCTTTCTTTAAGGAACACATTCTCTCTCAGGGTCATGTTTATCAGTATTTGTTGGGAGCGCAGATCGCAATGCGCGATCCTCTTCAGCATGCTCTTCCATTCATCTTCAATAATCCGCAGATCGTAAAGGAACAAATACGGTATACTTTGAAGATGATGAAACAGGATGGAGAAATTCCCTATGGAATTACAGGTTTCGGACATTATGTGCCTGTGGAATTCAAACCTTCGGACCATGAACTATGGCTGCTATGGTTGGCAAGTGAATATGTTTTGGCTACAAAAGATATTGATTTCCTCAGTGAAAAAATTAAAACATATCCAATATATGCACAGGACAATCCTGAAAAATCAGTCATCGAATTGCTGAAAACCGCTTACAATCACTTTACTGCAATTTCAGGAACCGGGAAACACAAAATCCAGCGTTTGTCAAATGGCGACTGGAACGATGGAGTAGTGTCAGCCTACGTTAAAACTGAAGATAAACCAGGTGTAAAAAAAGAAGGTGAAAGTGTCCTGAATGCAGCAATGGCTCCTTTCGTACTGGATTTGTTCGCCAGTTTACTCACATATATTAAGGATACCGACCTTGTCCCGGAAATTCACCTTTATAGCGATACGCAGCGAAAAGCTGTTAGAGAACAATGGAATGGGAAATGGTATAAAAGAGCTTATTTGTCAGATAAATTAGGCTGGATCGGAGATGATCTTTTATGGTTGGAGCCACAGCCATGGACAATCATCAGTCAAATTACAAATGATGATCAGAAGAAAATGCTAACAGAACAGATTGATAATTTGCTCAGGAAACCCTGCTTAATCGGAGCGAGGTTGATGAGCGGGCCTGCCAATGAGGTCCAAAACGGGACTAAAACTACCGGTGTTTTAACAAATGGTGGTGTTTGGCCATCCATTAACGGAACCCTGATCTGGGCACTCGCCAAATCAAATCCGGATTTGGCCTGGGATGAATATAAAAAGAACTCATTTGCGAATCATGCAGATAAATATCCCGATATATGGTATGGTATATGGTCGGGCCCTGATAGTTACAACTCCGATCTTTCAAAATATCCCGGCCAGACCATGTTCAATGAATCTATCCTGGGCGGTGAAGGAACTAATATTCTTGGTAGTATAAACTGGACAGATTTTCCGGTAATGAACATGCATCCTCATGCCTGGCAATTGTATTCTGTATCAAAACTTTTAGGGATCGAATTTACAGGGAATGGCTTGCACCTTGCACCTGCTATACCAGAAAGTGAATACCACTTTTATTCAAAACTAGTTTCAATCGAAAGAAAAAATAACTGGTTCAAAGCTTCCTACCAACCGCTTAGAGAAGGCATATATGAAATTTCTATAAAATTACCTGGTAAATTAAGCATCCTGAAAGTCAATGGAAAAAGAAAATCAATCCAAATGGATAATCAGGGAAATATTTTCTTTATTGGAAAAGGAGGAGGAACCAAACCATTAACTTTTGAAATTCAGTAGAATCTAAGTAAATCTGATATCATTATTATCATATGATATAATTATGGATGCTGAAAAAATTCTATCAGACTATTTCAGCGATCCATATGTAATACCACCTTGTTAAACATGTGAAAGTAAGTCAGGAAATGGGTCCTGACTGAAATATGGAGAAAAGGCCTATTGATGTGCAGTGACAAAGGCTGAAAGTCCGTAGTTGATAAATCGGTGTTCCTTGTTCGTTATTCAATTGATTACTGGAATCACTTGGCAACTTTGACACACATTAACCGGCTTTGATCCCGGATCAGGAGCTTGCCATCGGCAAGTGCCAACGGTGCCCAGTTTTGAGCTGGCGATCTTTGATCGCCTGTTTCTGCTTTGAGCAACTCTGCTGATGCAATCGGCTTAAAGGCTGAAGGATCAGGCTCAATAAGATACAACTTGCTGCTACCATCAGTGCTGAGCAGCAAACCATCGGCGAGAATCATTCCACCCTTATCAAATAAGGGAGACCTTGAGGTTTTCCATTTAACCTGGCCCTCCATACTCATACAAACCAGGCCGTCTTTTCTTTCGTTGGTTGTATATTGAGCATAAAAATAGCCGTTATACAGAACCGGAGGCTGCGTATGAGCTCCGAAATCAGGATTTTTATAAAGTTCTGTAACGCCGTAGCTGCCATCCACTTTCTTTTCGATTTTTATCATTGCCGCACCAGCCTGGTATCCACCTGTAATCAGTACTCTGCCTTCACCGGCATCAACTGCACAGGGGGCTGGAATTCCACATTGCCAGTTCGTATATTCCCATAGTATTTTTCCTGTAAGCGGGTCAATTCCAACCACTTTACCACCGGTGGCGTTTTCTCCACGACCAGCTGAAGCAGTTATCATTATAACATGGCTATCTCCGCCAACTTTTACGATTGCCGGACTAACATATCCGACAGGTCCAAGAGACGGCGTTGTCCATCTAACCTTACCCGTGAGCTTTTCATAAGCCACAACCCCTGCCTGAGGAGTCTGTGAAGCCAGAATAAGCAAATCACTGTAAACAAAAGGACACTGAGCAATTGCCCATCTCGGAATTTCACCGCCGCCGAAATCCGTCCAAATGTTCTTATCCCAGACGGGTTTGTGTGTGTTGATGTCGATGCAATAGAGGTTTCCGTAAGGACCGCACGAATAAATTCTATTGCCGTCTAAAGCCGGTACACTTCGAGAGCCGGGAAACATGACAGAACCGGGAGCTTCATAACCAAAATTCCAGAGTTCTTTTCCACTGGAAAGGTCAAAACACCTCAGTTTATCGCCAACCTTGTCATCTCTATCCAGTAAATAGACCTTACCCTCTTTTACAACAGGTCCGCCAAAACCTATTCCCACATTAACTGTCCATAGAACTTCCGGCCCTTGCTGAGGCCAGGATCGTAAAATATCTTTCTGGGCTGACAAACCATTTCTGTCGGGTCCAAGATACTGGGGCCAGTCTTGTGCATAAATAGAATTTATTGCAACAAAGCAAAAAAGAAAGAAAATGCTTCTGCGACAAATATTTGTTTTCATATTATTGCTGTTTTAAGTTTTAAACTCTCAAGTTTCTAATCTGGAAATTATTATGCAATAGATGATCTGATCTGATCTGATCATAATAAGTTGCTAATCATTCTCTAAAAAGAAAAAACAAGGCATAATCACGAACAAGATCATCGGCCAACCATTTTTGCGCTGCTTTCAGGATATCTGGCACCCTGTACCTTGATTTTTGATGAAGCAGTTTCTATTTCATGAAGATCGTCAGAGGTTAGTTCAACTGATGTTGCTCCAATATTCTCATCCAAACGTACCTTCTTAGTGGTGCCCGGGATTGGAACAATCCATGGTTTCTGTGCAAGCAACCAGGCAAGTGCAATCTGAGCAGGTGTTGCATTTTTACGTTTTGCAACCTGTTCAAGCAAATCTACAAATACCTGATTTGCTTTACGGTTTTCTGGTGACATTCGTGGAACAACGTTACGGAAATCGTTACTGGCGAATGTTGTATTTTCATTGATCTTTCCAGTAAGAAAGCCTTTCCCAAGCGGACTGAATGAAACGAATCCGATTCCAAGTTCATCAAGTGTAGGTAATATTTCCGTTTCAGGCTCTCTCCACCACAGCGAGTATTCGCTCTGGAGCGCAGTTACCGGCTGTACAGCATGTGCGCGACGAATGGTTTTCGCTGCTGCTTCAGACAGACCGAAGTGCTTGACTTTACCTTCCATAATTAGCTCTTTAACTGTTCCGGCAACATCCTCAATTGGCACGTCGAGGTCAACACGGTGCTGGTAGAACAGATCGATAGCATCTATCTTTAGCCGTTTGAGTGAAGCTTCAGCAACCTCTCTGATATGTTCAGGCCGGCTGTCCAGCCCCTGGGTCGGACCGCCATTTCGATCAAGTTTAAAACCGAATTTGGTGGCTATAACCAACTTGCCGCGGAAAGGGGCAAGTGCTTCGCCAACCAGCTCTTCGTTAATGAATGGTCCGTAAACTTCAGCGGTATCGAAGAATGTAACACCCTGTTCAACTGCTGAACGTATAAGCGAAATCATTTCATTTTTGTCTGCAGCAGGACCATATCCAAAACTCATTCCCATGCAGCCGAGCCCGATAGCCGATACTTCAAGGTTACTGTTTCCAAGTTTGCGTTTTTGCATTCAGTTATCAATAAATAAGTGATTTTAAATATGAGACAAATATATACAAGAAAAGGAAACGATCCTGCTTGCTCTCACACTCGCTCTGTTTTTTTACCCCGAACCTTACTGCCGGCAGGCAGACGGTCAGAAGTGAAAAGAACAGAAAACAGAGTTCATCTGCAAATTCTTACCGTTCAAAGGCCGGAAGGAACGTTCAATAACAAAAATTTGTCGTTCGTTGATTTTATTTCCTGGAGTAAATGCAATCACCCAATTTTGGTATGCCATGATGATTCTCATTCAGGGACAGTAAAACATGAGGGGAATCATTACTAAATTTTAGTATTAACATAATCTCTAACCTATGAAGAAATTTTTATTTCTGACTATTGCGTTTGTGATAATTTGTATTTCATCGCTTTTCGCACAAACGAAAGTCGTTACCGGCACAGTGAGATCTTCTGTTGAGTCAGAAGGCCCTATCGCCGGTGTAACAGTATTTGTAAAAGGAACAACCACTGGTATTAATACAGGAATTGATGGGAAATACTCCTTGTCAATTCCCCAGAATGCCACAACTATTGTCTTCACCTATATTGGAATGAAGAAACTGGAAGTGGAAATTTCCGGGCGTAATATTATTGATGTGGTTATGGAACCTGATGTATTGGGTCTTGATGAAGTTGTTGTAACAGCCCTCGGTATTTCCCGCGAAAGAAAATCCTTAGGGTATGCTACACAGGAAGTTAAGGGGGATGCAGTTTCCACAGTTAAAACTGCCAACTTCATGAACAACCTTTCAGGGAAAGTTTCAGGTGTTCAGATTAAAAGGAATCAGAACATGGGCGGCTCAACCAATGTTATTGTTCGTGGTAACAAATCATTGTTAAACAGCAACCAGGTCCTTTATGTTGTAGATGGGGTGCCTATTAACAATAACATTGGAAAATACACTGATGTTGGTGTTACATCAAGCCAGGCTACTGCTACTGCCGGATATGATTACGGGAACGCTGCTGCCGATATTGATCCTGAAAGCATTGAAACCATCAATGTTTTGAAAGGTTCAGCAGCTACAGCACTGTATGGCTCCCGCGCATCTGCCGGAGTTATCATGATCACTACCAAAAAGGGAAAAATATTAAAGGAGGGAGAGAAAGCTCCTATAGGAGTTTCATTAAGTTCCGGTTTCACTTTCAGCAAGATTGATAAATCAACTTTCCCCACCTATCAGGATCAATATGGTGCAGGATATGGTCCAGCCATTACAGGCCCTTATTTTGCCTCCAGAACCACATCAGGCAGCCTTACAACAAGTGATCCGGTAAATGATCCTCTGGTAAGATGGGTACAAACAACAGAAGACGCATCGATGGGCGCAAAATATGATGGACTACCAGTATGGGGCTGGTATTCAGTTGACCCTGAGTCACCCTGGTACAAGCAATCTAAACCCTGGGAATTTTCAAAGAATGGCCCTATCACTTTTTTCGAAACACCATTAACTTATACGAATACAGTGGCAATTGAAAAGGCTACCGATTTTAGTTCTGTAAGGCTATCCTATACTAATTATAGTGCTACCGGATTGCAGCCGAACAGCTCACTGAAGAGGAATAATGTGATGTTAAGCGGTCAGTGGAATATTAATAAGAGGCTTACGGTTACCGGTATAGCCAATTACATTAAGCAAAATGGAAAAGGTCGTAATGTAACCGGATATAATGGCAATATAGTTACCAATTTCCGGCAGTGGCAACAAACAAACCTCGATTTCAAAGACTTGAGGACTGCTTACGAGCTTACCAAAAGAAATCTAACATGGAACTATAATTCATCACTGGATTTTCCGATTTATTCTGACAATCCTTATTGGGATGCTTACGAGAACTATGAAACTGACACTCGAAACCGATTTATCGGAAATGCTTCGGTTAATTATGAAGTTGCTGATTGGTTAGATGTTTTTGGACGCATTTCAGCAGATTCATATTATGAACTGCAGGAAGAAAGAAGAGCCATAGGTAGTGTTGCAATGCGCTTTGGTATTGCTAACGTTCCAAACCCTATTGGGTCAGGTTATCTTCGCAGGGATAATACTTTCAGTGAGTATAATATTGACTTAATGTTGAAATTCAATAAGAAGATCGGAGCTTCGATCAGCCTTAATGGAGTAATTGGTTATAATGAACGGAGAACTACCAATACATACTTCTATAACTCCACTAATGGTGGGCTGATTATTCCCAAAGTCTATTCATTGCAAAACACCAGAAGTGCATTACCTATGCCCAAAGAGGTAAATCAGATAGTAGGTGTCAGGAGCGAGTATGCCAGTGTATCAATAGGATATAAGAACTTCTTGTTCCTGGATGGGACTTACCGACTCGATTATGCTTCTACATTACCTCCGGAAAATAATAAATATCAATATCCATCAGTAACCGGGGCATTCCTTTTTTCCAATGTATTTAAAGCGGATTGGCTGACCATGGGTAAACTTCGTCTAAATTATGCACAGGTCGGTAATCTTG
>Ga0315273_10007192_pt1 | contig 13929 bp, 12 predicted proteins | sample YL17G02_0_MG_FD_205753 | JGI IMG/M metagenome (GOLD analysis project Ga0315273, IMG submission 205753) | Sediment microbial communities from Yellowstone Lake, YNP, Wyoming, USA - YL17G02_0 | ecosystem: Environmental > Aquatic > Freshwater > Lake > Sediment | place: USA: Wyoming | collected... | reverse complement strand
GAGCGGTCAGCGGTCGGCCAACCACCCGACGCCTGTCGGCGTTTCGGTCGCCTTGCCGCCCTGCTGCCGGACGCCTGACTCCAACTGCTACCTCACCCGTTCCCGGGCCAGGGCGACAATCCGCTCGGCCTGTTCGGCGAAGCTGAGGTCGGTCCCGTCCAGCGGGATCGCGTCCGGGGCCATCTGCAGCGGGGCGACGCTTCGTTGTGAATCGGCCTCGTCCCGGGCGGTCAGCGCCGCCGTTTCCCGCTCGAGCACCGCCGGGTCCACCTGCTCCCCCCGCTGGCGAAGTCGCCGCTCCGCCCGGGTACGGGCCGAGGCCGTGAGGAAGACCTTGAGTGTCGCGTCGGGGAAGACCACCGTGCCGATGTCCCTGCCGTCCACAACGAACGACCGGCCGGCCCGGGACAGGCCGCGGAGCCGCTCATTCACCCACTCCCGGATCTCGGGTAGTGCCGCCACGGCCGATACGAGTCTGGTGACCTCCGGGGTGCGGATCGCGGCATCCACCGGCTCGCCGCCGAGGTACACCGAGTATCCGCGACCGTCGGAATGGAGCGCGAGGCCCCGGCCCTCCGCGGCGAGGAGGATGGCGTTCGGGCTGAGGAGGCTCCCCGGGACCGCGGCACACTCCCGGATCGCGACCAAGGTCACCCCGCGGTAGAGGGCACCGGAATCGAGATGGGCAAATCCCAGGGCGTCGGCCACCGCCTGCGCCGTCGACGACTTCCCGCTCGCGGCCGGGCCGTCGATGGCGATGACGTGGGCGGCGGCTCGGCGGCTCGGCGACTTGGCGGCGCGGCTCACCGGCGGATGGTCCGCAGCATTTTCGGAAATCCCGGAAAAGAGACGGCAGCGCAGCCGAGGTCGTCGACCTTGACCCGGGCACCGGGGAGAGTCCCCAGGACCGCGAAGGCCATAGCGATGCGATGGTCGCCCTCCGATCGAACCCGGCCGCGGGGTGGAGCGGACGTCCCGGTCACGTGCAGGTCCTCCCCCACGACTTCCGCGACTCCGCCCAACGCCCGGATGTTCCCGGCGATGAGTGTCAAGCGGTCGCTCTCTTTCACTCGGAGTTCACCGACTTCCCGGAACACGGTGGTACCCTGAGCGCGCGTGGCGAGCGCCGCCAGCATCGGGATCTCGTCGATCAAGGCCGGCACCTCTTCCGGCCGAACCTCGGCGGCTCGGAGCAATGCCGGTCGTGCCACCAGAGTGGCGATCGGTTCGCCGAACTGGATTTCAAGGCCGTCGAGGGCGACCTTCGCTCCCATCCGGTCCAGGACAGCCAGAAACCCGACCCGGGTCGGATTGACGCACACCCCGGTGATCTGCAGTTCCCCGCCCTCCGCCAGGATCGCCGCCGCGACGGGAAAGGCGGCGGACGAAGGATCCCCCGGCACCTGCATTTCGAATGGGGCGAGGACTCCGCCGGGCTGGAAATGCACCCAGCCGTCTGCTTCCTCCACCTGAAAGCCGAAAGCGCGGAGCATCCGTTCGGTGTGGTCGCGGGAGCGGCCGTGCGGTTCACGCACCGACACCGGGACCCCGGCCGCCATTCCGGCGAGTAGCAGGCAACTCTTGATCTGGGCGCTGGAGACGGGCATCTCGTGGCGGAGCTGCCTCAGTTTGCCGCCCCGGATCGTGAGCGGCAATGTCCCGTTCTCGTTGGTCTCAGTGATGCGGGCGCCCATCTCGGCCAGCGGCACGGTGACACGCCGCATCGGCCGGCGGCGGAGTGAACGGTCGCCGGTCAGCGTGGCGGAGAAGGGATGCGCCGCGAGCAGTCCGAGCAGGAGGCGGGTGGTGGTGCCGGAGTTGCCACAGTTGAGGACGGTGGCTGGTCGCCGGAGCCGACCCCGGCCCTTGATCATCACGGCCCGCTGCTCACCCAGGGGAGAGATCTGAGCACCGAGCTGGCGGAGCACACGGGCGGAGGACCGGGCATCGAGTGACGTGAGCAGGCCACCCACGTGACTGGTGCCTCGGGCCATCGCTCCGAACAGCAGCGCACGGTGAGAGATGCTCTTGTCGCCGGGGACGCGAAGGGTGCCACCTACGTGCATCGACGCCTCAAGATCAACGATCAGGGTTAGCGGCGGGGTGTAATTCCCGAAGGTGCGCCCGGCTCTGCATCGAGGCGACGTCGGAAGCTCGCCCCTTCCTCGAGGTAGGCCAGCAACCCCGCGCGATCCCCATGCTCGAGGAGGGAGCGGAGTTGGGCGAGTTCTCCCTCCATTCGCTCCAAGGCTTCGCGAACTGGCCCCTGATTCATCATGAAAATGTCCGCCCACATCTCGGCCGGACTCGCCGCCAGGCGCGTGGTGTCCCGCATCCCGGTTCCGAACGAGACCCCCTTGAGTCCCGGATCGCGGCTGACCACGCGGGCCAGCGCGCTGGCGACGGCCTGGGGCAGATGGCTGGTCCACGCCAACTGCACGTCGTGGTCGTTGGCATCGATGAGAATCGGATGCGCCCCGAGCACGGCCTGCCAGAAGTTCATGATCTCGCGGGCCGCGCGGTCCCCTTCCGGGCCGGTGGACGATACGTACACGACGGCGTCGGTGAAGCGATCGGGCCGGGCCCCGGCCCAGCCGGCGATATGGGTCCCCGCGAGAGGGTGACTGCCGGCGAAGCGCTCCGCCAGTCCCGCGAGGCGGGCCCGCGCGACCACTGGCGCCTTGATGCTGGCGACGTCCGTCACCAGTGCACCCGGAGCCAGTTGGGGTCTGAGGACCGCGAGGAGATCGAGCACGGCGCGGGGGGGGGAGGCGAGGACCACCAGATCCGCGCCTTCCACCGCGCGCGCCGGGCTATCGGCGATGTCGTGCAGGGCACCTGAGCGCAGCGCCGCGACGCTGTCGGAGCGCTCAGGCGAGTAGCCGATCACCGTCGGGATTCCGGCCAGGCGGGCCTGCCATGCCACGGACCCTCCGATGGCCCCGAGACCGATTACCGCGAGGGAATGGGGGCGCATAAAGGTCGGTCGGCCCGCGGCCGATAGTGGGATCGGTGCATAGGTTGTGGTTGAACTGGTCCAAACGTAGTCCCCCAGCCACACCTCCTCAACCGAACCGGATGGACCCGACCCGGACGCTGGGCGGTGGTAGGGGCTGACCAGGCTCGAGGAGCTGGTCCGGGTGCGGGGGAGCGAGTCCACGAGGACGGGGTGCGGGAGGGCGTGGAGACATCGGAGCGGCGGACGGGCGGAGCGGCGGACGGGCGGGCGGGCGGGCGGGCGGGCGGACGGGCTCGCCAATGAGAGCCCACAGACCAAGCCCCAAGTGCTGATCGCAGACGACGACCCCCAGATGCGGCGGCTGGTCAAGGCGGTGCTCGAGCGGGATGGGGCCCAGATCTTCGAAGCAGCGGACGGCCTCGACGCACTGGAACTGGTGGCGCAGCACCAGCTGGACCTGGTGGTGCTCGATATGGACATGCCACGGCTGGACGGACTCGGCGTGCTCGAGGAGCTGCGCGCGAGTGTGGCCACCGCCCAGATTCCGGTTATCGTTCTAACTGCCCGATCGGATGATACCGAGAGCCGCGCCCTCGACCTCGGGGCGCAGGACTACCTGACCAAGCCGGTGCGGCCAACCGCGCTCTCGGCCCGGGTGCGGGCAGTCCTGCGACGGGTGAGGGTTTGAGTGCGTTAGCCGTTAGTCGTTAGCTGACAGCTGACAGCCGATCGCCGCTAGTCAATAGCCGTCAGCCAGCCTTGGAGCCACGGATGGCCACGATCCTGATTGTCGAAGACAGCCCGGACAACATGAAGCTCTTCCGCACGCTCCTCACCCTGCGGAAGCACACGGTCGTGGGTCTCACCAGCGGGGATGGCCTGCTGCCCACGATCGAATCCTCCCAGCCGGCATTGGTGCTGATGGACATCCAGCTGCCGGGAAAGGATGGCTTCGCGCTGCTCGAGGAAATCCGGCGGTCGCCGCACCGGGCGTTGCGCGTGGTCGCTCTCACCGCGCACGCCATGGCTGGGGATCTCGAACGGGCTCTTGCGGCAGGATTTGACGGCTATATTACGAAGCCGATTGACATTCGCAGCTTCCCGGACCAGGTGGCCCGGGCGCTCGAAGGAGAACGAGTCACGAACTGATGGCCCAAACCCCTCCGCCCGCCCCGAACCCTACACCAGGGTCCCCGGACCGACGTGCCTTGCTACAGGCCTTCCAAGATGTGGTCCGTTCCGAGCAGGAGAAGAAGTCCCATCCCTCAGGACCCGAGTCCACCGCTTCACCGCGCACCACCCGGACGGTCCTGCTTCTGGCTGCGGCCGGCCTCCTGATCATCCTTGTCGCCCAGCCGCGCTGGCTGTTCCCGCGGCCACCGGAAGAGACCCCGGCGCTAAGCGAGGCCAGCCTCCGAGTGCGGATGTTCGTGGAGATTGACCGGGTCGAGCGGTTTCGCGCCGACAGCGGGCGGCTGCCACGCACCCTGGTGGAAGCCGGCGCGGACACCTCGGGGCTGACGTACACGCCGGCGGAGGGTGGCTACACGCTCAGCGGGGTCAACAACGGGCTCTCACTCACCTATCGATCAGGCACTCCCCCGCGCGAGTTCCTGGGGACCAGCTATCGGATGATCACGCAGCGAGGAAAGTCATGAGGGACCGCCACGGCTGGACGATGATCGAACTTCTCGTTGTGCTGGTCGTCATGGGGCTCCTGGCGTCGATCGCGATCCTCAAGTACATCGACCTGAGCCGCACCGCTTTCGCGGCCAAGATCGCCGGAGAGTTCGGCACGGTACGGCTTGCGGCGTACAACTACGAGGCCGATCACAACAACCAGTGGCCGGCCGAGGTGGGACCCGGCACCGTCCCGGTGGAGCTGACCGACTATCTGCCGAAGGGATTTTCCTTCCTGAAGTCGAGCTATCAACTGGACTGGGAGAATCGCGGCAGCAGCACCGACCCCTACCAACTCGCCATCGCCATGACGACGGCCGATACCCGCTTGCTGAATGCGCTGGTGCAGAACCTCGGCACCAAGGCACCGTACTACTTTGCGGGCAACCGGTTGACGTACATCCTGATCGATGAGAATGGGAATTACTAGCTATCGGCTATCGGCTGATAGCCGATAGCTGATAGCCGATAGCCGCTACTCCTCGATTCGGTGGCGGGCGGTGGTTTCACGTTCCCACTGGCGCGCGATCTTGAGGACGTCCGGGTCCACCCGCGGAAACTGGGGGTTCATCCGCTCGAGGGTCTCCACCACGACCTGGGCCACCAGCAGGTCGCGGGTCTTCTTGCGATCGGCGGGGACCAGATACCAGGGCGCCCAGTCGGTGCTGCACTTTTCCAGGACGTCCTCATAGGCCTCAGTGTAATCGTCCCAGCGCTTCCGCTCGTCCAGATCGCCCACCTCGAACTTCCAGTTCTTCAGAGGATCGTGGATCCGTTCAATGAGCCGGTCCTTTTGCTCCTCGCGAGAGATGTGCAAGAAGAACTTGAGGACGGTAACCCCGTTCTCCGTCAGCATCCGCTCGAAGTCGTTGATCTGGTCGAAGCGCTTCGACCAAGCCCCCTCGGGCACCAGTCCGTGCACCCGGACCACCAGGACGTCTTCGTAATGCGAGCGGTTGAAGATCCCGACCGTACCTTTGGGGGGAACGAGCTGATGCACCCGCCAGAGATAGTCACGAGCCAGCTCGTAGACGGTGGGCCGCTTGAAGGTGCTCACCACGCAACCCTGCGAATTGAGCGGCCCGAACACCTTGCGGGTGAGCCCGTCCTTCCCCGACGCGTCCCGCCCCTGGAAGACGCAGAGCAGGGCGCGCTTCGACTCGGCGTATAGCGCGGTCTGCAGTTCGGGCAGACGCGCGAGCAACGGCGCCAGCTGCTGTTCGGCCTCGAGGCCCCGCGGCAGGCGGTCCTCGACGGCGTTGTCGTCGTTAAGCTTGATCCGGGCACCAGGTTTGACAGGCTTGAGCAACATGCGATCCTCTCCAGAATGCGGGCGGACGACGGAACGTAGGAAGATGCGCCGCACCGGTCGACTCGGCGAGGCTCATCCTCCACTCCCTCTACAAGAGGTCTTCATGCATCTTCGTCGGGACTCGACCGTGCTCCTCCTGCTCCTCGCCGCTTGCGGCGCGGCACCAGACTTGGGCCGAGAGCGCGAGGCACTCCTTGCCGCTGACCGGGCCTTCGATTCGACGGTAGCCGCGACCGGGCTGGAAGGTTGGGTCGGCTTCTTCGCCGACAGCGGACGCCAGGTGGACGCCTACGGGGATTTCCTGGTCGGGCGGGCCGCCATCCGCGACCACATGCGTGGACTGCTGACCGACAGCACCCGGTCGCTCCGATGGACCCCCGACCACGCCGAGGTCTCCGGCGACGGCACGCTGGGCTACACGTGGGGCCGCTGGACGCTCAGCCGAAGGGGCCCCGACTCCGTTCCGGAACTCGGCCGAGGCCGCTACCTGACCGTCTGGCGGAAACAGGCGGACGGCAGCTGGCTGGCCGAGGCGGACGTAGGGACCGACACCGAAAAGCACTGACAGCGCCGGGTCGCCGCGGCTGGTCGGAGCGACTTTGGGGCCCCCGGTCAAAGCCGCTCGAACTTGGCCTGGAAGAACCGCAGATACCGGGGCTCGTAAGTCATCCGGAGCCCCCGGGTTTCCCCGCGCCGGTCGTAAATCGTCTTCACCGACTCCGCCACCACATCCATGTGTGCCTGGGTGTACACCCGTCGCGGAATGGTGAGCCGGGTCAGCTCGAGCTTCGGGTAGTAGTGATCTCCGGTGTCCGCATTCCGCCCGGCACTCACGATCCCACGTTCCATGGCCCGAATCCCCGAATCGAGGTACAGCTCCGCCGCTAGCGTCTGGGCCGGAAACTCGTTCTGGGGGATGTGCGGGTAAATGGCCCGCGCGTCCAGAAAGACCGCGTGCCCCCCGACCGGCTGGACGATCGGGATCTCCCAATCGGTGAGGAGTTCGCCAAGGTAGTGCACCTGCCCCACCCGGGAACGGATGTAGTCGTCCTCGAGGCACTCCTCGATCCCGATCGCCATGGCTTCCATGTCCCGCCCCGCCATCCCACCGTAGGTGTGCAGCCCCTCATAGACGACGATCAGGTTACGCAGTTCCTCGAAGAGGGTCCAGTCGTTGACCGCGAGCCAGCCCCCGATGTTGACGAGGTTGTCCTTCTTGCCACTCATCCACGCGCCATCGGTACAGGAACAGAATTCCCGCACGATCGCGGCGATGGGCATGTTGGCATATCCGGGCTCGCGCTGCTGGATGAAGAAAGCGTTCTCCGCCATCCGGGTGGCATCGAGGAAGATCCGGATCCCGTGGCGGTCGCAGAGCGCCCGGAGTGCCTTCACGTTTTCCATCGACACCGGCTGCCCGCCGGCCATGTTCACGGTTCCGGCCAGGCTCACGTAGGCGATTCGATCCGCACCCTCCCTGGCGATCAGCGACTCCAGCTTGCCGAGATCCACGTTCCCCTTGAAGGGGTGACGGCTGGTCGTGTCGTGCGCGGCATCGACGATGACGTCCACGAAGATCCCGCCGGCCAACTCCTGGTGCAGCCGCGTCGTGGTGAAGTACATGTTACCGGGCACGAACTGGCCCCGGGTGATCGCGCACCGGCTGAGAAGGTGTTCCGCACCGCGCCCCTGATGGGTCGGCAGGATGTGGGCATAACCGTAGTGGCTGCGGACCGCTTCCTCGAGCCGATAGAAGTTTCGGCTCCCCGCGTAGGCCTCGTCGCCAAGCATCATTCCCGCCCACTGGCGATCGCTCATGGCGCCGGTGCCGCTGTCCGTCAGGAGGTCGATGTAGACGTCGGCTGACTTGAGGAGGAAGGTGTTGTAGTCGGCCGCCTTCAGGGCGCTTGCCCGCTCTTCCGCGGTAACCCGGCGGAGCGGCTCGACCATCTTGATCTTCCAGGGCTCAGCCCAGCTGCGGCGGCCGAACTGCTGGCCCATCGTCTTCGGTACGGTATGCATGGCAGGCCCGGGTTCGAGGGGAGGCGAGGCGAGGCTAGCCGATCTCGTCTGAGGAAATCACGAAGTCGACCGGAAGTGCCTTTCACACAGAGCCCGCCAGCCGCGGCGGCGGGAGCATCCGTCATGGTCGGTGCCTGTTGGCCCCCCCAAACCGCGGTCGCCAGACTGTGGCGGAACACCAGAAGTCCGGCACGATCCCATGCGCCTTGCCCGGCAAAGCCGGCGGGTAGCCGGCTGGAAGCCCGCCGCCGGGGCCGAGCCGGTCTCCGGTTCGAGCCTGGACCGTCAGGTCGCGAATGGCCTGCGCTTGGCAAGAAAATCGCAACTCAATTGCTCGGAACCAGGTCAAAGGGCCCCACCCGGGTACCGTGAAGGCCAGAATCTCGGTGGGGAGAGGCGCTGGAGGGTCGGTCTGCCTGCCTCCAGCCACGCCTGTGGCATGGCTACCACACATGGCTCGATGGGTGCCAGCCACGGTTGGCGCTAAGCGGCTGTCGCCGACAATCGGCGGGTTGTCTCACGTCTCGAAAGGGGGCTCGCGCATGAACTCCGTGTTCTTCGACGCACCACATACCGACGCCGAACGTCGCACGGCCTTGTACGCCGGCCAGCTGTTCGCCTACACGCCCGTTGCCAGCGCCCGGGCGCTGGTTGAGTTTGCGCGCACCCTGGTGGTCGAGGCCTTCGGCGGTCTGGACCCCCGCACGGCGCAGTATCACATGCCGGTCGAACGCTACGCGGCGCTGCTGGCGGCGTTGAAGCCGAAGTTCATTCATCATCCGCAGTCCAAGGAACTGCTTCGGGCGATGCTGACCGAGATGGGCTGCGATCCGGACAAGACCCATTTCGACGTGCCGCGGATGCGCACCTCGACCAGCGACGGCTATCTCACCACGGGGATCGCCTACGCCTTCCACCCGCACCGGGATACCTGGTATTCGGCGCCGATGTCGCAGATCAACTGGTGGCTGCCGATCTATGATATCGAGCCGGACAACGGCATGGCCTTCCACCCGGCGTACTGGGACCGTCCGATCAAGAACGGGTCGCGGGACTACAACTACCACGAGTGGAACGCGACCAGCCGGAAGATGGCGGCACAGCAGATCGGGGTGGATACCCGCAAACAGCCGAAGCCGGAGGAGCCGATTGAGCTGGATCCGCAGATCCGGCTGGTCACCCGACCGGGGGGCGTGATCCTTTTCTCCGGGGCCCAGCTGCACTCCTCGGTGCCGAACACGACGGGCAAGACCAGGTTCAGCATCGACTTCCGTACCGTGCACCTGGACGACGTCGCGCAGCGGGTCGGCGCGCCGAACATCGACTCCGAGTGCACCGGCACCTGCATGAATGACTACCTGCGGGTCCGCGACCTGGCTCATGTTCCCGCGGAGTTGCAGGCCCTATACGAGGATGGGACGCCGCTCGCCTCGGAGGAGATGGCCAGGCGCTAAGGTCCGGGGGACGGGGCTGTCCGCGGCCTGCTGAGGAGATTGGAAAGAACAACGCGGGCCCCGTTGCCGGGGCCCGCGTCTTTTCCCTGTGGACAGCCGTGCTTACTTGGCCTGCGGCTGCAGCTCGATCGTCACCGTGTTGATGCTCCCGGTGAACGGGAACGGCGACTTGTAGGCCTCGTCTGCCGGCGCGCCGGTGTCCAATCCGATGTCCAGCGTGGCCCCCAGGCCGAGTGCGAGAGGATGGGTCCGCTCCATGCGCGCCTCGCCCACCTTCTGGTCGTTGACGTAGAGCGTCAGGGTGGCGCCCTTCCCCCTGCCGCCGCCGTCGTACCCGAACTCGCCGCGCAGGACCACATGGCCTTGCGGCAGGGGCTTCGTTCCGACGACGCGCGAGTAGCTGCGGCCGAGGAAGTTGCCGCTGAACACCGGCTTGCCCTTCTGCACGTAGAGGGAGAACCCGCCGTCCAGGGCACCCATGTCCCACACGACGCCGTTGACGGCGCCCTTCGGGATCTCGAGGTCCGCCGCCACCGTCCACGACTTGTTGAGCAGGTTCGGCGCGCTGCCGCCCGGTAGCGCGGCGACGCCGGGGTAGTAGGTGAAGGTGGTCCGCCCCGCCGTGGGCGACGGGCGCCCCTGGAGCTCGGCGTTCAGCCGTTCCACCTTTCGCGGGTCGAGCGGCAGCACGTTGTACCGGGCCGCCTGTGCCCACCACAGCTCCCTCATCTGGGTCAGCCGCGCAGGCTCTGTTGCCGCCAGGTCGTGCGCCTGGCTGAAGTCCTCATCGAGGTGGTACAGCTCCCAGCGCAGCGTGTCGGGATTGAACGGTGCGGGGGAGGACTCCCACGGCGTGCCGGCGCGCGAGGCCGCCCACCAGCCGTCACTGTAAATGCCGCGGTTGATGAACATTTCGAAATACTGGGTGCGATGGCGGCCTACGGCCTGCGCCGAGTCGAAGGTGTACGCCATGGACACGCCCTCGATGGGCTGCTGCGCCGCGCCGTTCAGCTGGGTCGGAGGCTGGATCCCCACCGCCTCGTAGATCGTCGGCGCGATGTCGATCACGTGTCCGAACTGTGCACGAACGCCGCCCCGGTCCTTGATATGCGATGGCCACGACACGACCAGCGGGTTCCGCACCCCGCCCAGATGCGAGGCGATCTGCTTGGTCCACTGGAACGGGGTGTTCATCGCGTGGGCCCAGCCGGCGGGAAAGTGATTGAAATGCTTCGGGCCGCCGATCTCGTCGATCGCCTTCAGGTTGGCCGCCAGCTCCTCTGGCACGCCATTGAAGAAGGAGTTCTCGTTGAGCAGGCCCACCAGCCCGCCCTCGGCCGAGGCGCCGTTGTCACCCGCGATGTAGAAGATCAGCGTGTTGTCGGCATCGGGCTGGGAACGGACCGCGTCCAGCAGGCGTCCCATCTCGTAGTCGGTCTGGGCCGTGAAGGCCGCGAACACCTCCATCATCCGCGCGAAGAGCCTCCGCTGGTCCGGCGAGAGCGACTCCCAGGCCGGCAGCGAGGCCGGCCGCTCGGTCAGCTCGGTATTCGCGGGAACGACGCCGAGGCGCTTCTGCCGGTCAAGCGTCTGCTGGCGGTACACGTCCCACCCCTGGTCGAACTGCCCCTTGAACTTCGCGATCCAGTCGGCCGACACGTGGTGCGGGGCGTGGGTGGCGCCGGGGGCCATGTAGAGGAAGTACGGCTTGGACTGATCGATGGACCGCACCCGCCTGAGCCACTGGATGGCGTGATTCGTGAGATCCGTCGTGAGGATGTACTTGGGGTCGGTCGAGGCCGGCACGAGATTGTGATTCTCGTACAGCGTCGGCTGCCACTGATCGATGTCGCCGCCCATGAACCCGTAGAAGTAATCGAAGCCGAGGCCGCTCGGCCAATGGTCGAAGGGACCGTTGAGGCTGGTCTCCCAGTCGGGGGTGTTGTGGTTCTTGCCGAACCAGGAGGTGGCGTAGCCGTACTGACGCAGCACCTCGGCCACGGTCCCGGCGCTGCGCGGGATCATGCCGGTGTAGCCGTCATAGCCCGTAGCCGCCTCGGTGATGACGCCCGTGCTCGCTGAGTGGTGATTACGGCCGGTGAGCATCGCGGCGCGTGTGGGGGAACAGAGCGCCGTGGTGTGGAAGCGGGTGTAACGCAGGCCCTCCGCTGCCAGTTTGTCGAGCCCTGGCGTCGGTGTCTGGCCGCCGAAGGTGCCGAACTGCCCGTAGCCGACGTCGTCGATGAGGATGATGACGATGTTCGGGGCGCCGGCGGGGGGCCGGACCATCTGGGGGAACTGCGGCGGGTCGCTCTCGGCGATGGTGCGGCCCACGTTGCCCTTGAAGTGGAAGTCGGGTGGCGGCAGAACGACGTTGGCGGGTGGGGGAGCGATGGGCGCCGGTGCCGGCTTGGCCTGTTGCGCAACGAGCAGGGCTGGCGCCGAGGCCAGCAGGGCGAAGGCGACCTGCATGCTTCTCATGTGTGTTCTCCTAGTTGGGGTGCGCCGATGGCCCATTTGGGCCCACACCCCTCTGTGGTCAGGCAACTCACGATCTCGACCTGATGGCCACTGCGCCGGGGAGGTCTCCGGATGGAGCCCTGAGATCGGCAGCTGGCTGGCGGCAGCCTCGGGCTGCGAGGATAATAGTGGAAGGGGAATTCGGCGTGAAGGGCGGCGGAGGATGCGCCACTCTTCGCCGACCTTCAGGGCCCCACCCCTGCCAAGCGACGCCCTTCCCCCACCTCCAGCGTATTCGTTTGCTCTGCCATGCCTGAAGCGCCGCTCATTCTTCTTTTGGGAATTCATCACCTAACTGATGAGATCTTATGGCCGGCCATCCACACCCAGCGGGCTGACGCCGGTGGGAATCGCCCGGCCGAGGCAGTCAACGCCCGAGAGGCACCATGGCCGGCGGACGCCTCACCAGCGCCTGACGCTGAGCCACCGTCCGACGGTCAGACAGGAGATCGGCATGAGAGCGGTCCAGTGGTTACTCGGCGCGGCGCTCGGGCTCGGCCTCGCGGCCACCGCAGAGGCGCAGGCGACCGGCACGCGGCGCCCGAACATCGTCATCATCCTCGGCGACGACCTCGGCTTCTCGGATATCGGCATGTTCGGCAGCGAGATCAGGACGCCGACCCTCGATGCCCTGGCCAGGGACGGGGTCCGGTTCACCAACTTCTACACCCACGCCAGCTGCTCCCCGACCCGGTCGATGCTGCTCACCGGCACCGACTCGCACCGGAACGGGCTGGGCAACATGGACGAGTTCACCGCCCCGAACCAGCTGGGCGTGCCGGGGTACGAGGGATACCTCAACGACCGGGTCGTGACGCTCCCCCAGCTGCTCAAGGACGCCGGCTACCACACCTACATGGTCGGCAAGTGGCACATGGGGAAGGCGCCCGACAAGATCCCCGCGGCGCGAGGGTTCGAGCGCGACTTCACCCTGCTCGACGGTGCCGGCAGCTACTGGGACATGTCGAACTTAACCGCCGCCAACCCGATGTCGGTGTTCACCGAGGACGGGAAGTACCTGCGGAAGCTCCCCAAGGGCTACTACGCCACCAAGACCTACACCGACAAGCTGATCGGGTACATCGACGCGAACCGGGGTGACGGCAAGCCGTTCTTCGCCTACGTCTCCCACCAGGCGCCGCACGACCCGTTGCACATGCCGAAGGAGTGGCGCGAGCGGCACGTGGGCGAGTACGACATCGGGTGGGACGCGGTGCGGGAGGCCCGGCTCAAGCGCCAGGTGGAACTGGGCATCATGCCGGCCGGCACCAAGCTGGCCGAGCGGATGTGGTTCCTGCCGGATCCGATCGTCCTGGCTCCCGCCCCCCGGGCGCTGCTCGGCCGCAAGATGGAGCTGTACGCCGGCATGGTGGAGAACATGGACTACCACACCGGCCGGCTCATCCAGCACCTGAAGGACATCGGGGAGTACGACAACACCATCTTCATTGTGTTCGGCGACAACGGCGCGGAGGGGACCGACCTCTTCGCCCTGATCGCCGGCACGCCGGGCACCCGCGACTACCTGTTCGCGGCGATGCGCTGGTCGCAGACCGACCCCAAGTCCTGGGGCGACCCGGGGTCGTACGTCGGCTATGGCGCCCCCTGGGCCCAGGTGTCCATGACGCCCTTCAGCCAGTACAAGGGGTACCTCGCCGAGGGCGGGATCCGGAACGGGCTCATCCTCAGCGGCCCGGTGGTGAAGCGTCCCAAGGGAAGCATCGGAACCGGGCTGACGCACGTAGCCGACATCGTGCCCACCCTGCTCGAAGTCGCGGGAGCGGCCTATCCGAAGACCGGGCCGGCCGGTGACGTGCCGCCCCTCATCGGGAAGTCCTGGGTCAGGTACCTGGCGGGGGAGGTCGAGTCCCCGCGCACCGACAAGGACTACCTCGGGTGGGAGGTTTTCGGCGGCCGTGCGGTCCGCCAGGGAGACTGGAAGCTCCGCTGGCAGTACAAGCCCTACGGCACCGAGGCGTGGG
>Ga0315273_10007191_pt1 | contig 13930 bp, 6 predicted proteins | sample YL17G02_0_MG_FD_205753 | JGI IMG/M metagenome (GOLD analysis project Ga0315273, IMG submission 205753) | Sediment microbial communities from Yellowstone Lake, YNP, Wyoming, USA - YL17G02_0 | ecosystem: Environmental > Aquatic > Freshwater > Lake > Sediment | place: USA: Wyoming | collected... | reverse complement strand
TGGGGCACGGCTACAAGGCGCGCGAGCGGGCTGCACCGGAGGCGTGTCATAAGACACGCCGAGGAGCACCCCGGTCGCGCAACGCAGTAGCCGTGCTCCAGATCGTGCTCGCAGGCGGCGCTTCATGAATCGTCCGGGCTAGCGCAGGGGCAGGTCCTTCACCTCCGGCTGGGGCGGCTCGAACGTCTGGTCGCTCACCCCGGTGTTGATGGTCACGTTCAGCAGACTGAGGGTCATGGTCTTCGCGCCCCCGAGCAGGCGCTCCTCGTAGAACGGCCAGGGCACGCCCGCCACCGTGCGGTAGTCGCGGAAGACGCGGCGCACTGCTGCGGGGCCCGCCCGCATCCCGGCGTCTCCCAGATCCTCGGCGATCAGCCGATGGTCGGTGGCGTCGAGGTAGAGGAGGCGCTGCTCCGCCGGACCGCCGCCGGAGGACGCAGCGGCGGTCACCTCGAGCACGTCGGCGGCCCGGCCGTCGGCCCGGCCCGGCCCGAGCCAGGCAACCTCGACGGCCGGCTCGGCCGCCGCCAGCAGCGAATGCAGCAGATCCGAGCGGAAGACCGCGCGCAGGGTCTCGACGCCCACGCTGTCCACCCCCGTCACCAGCAGCGTGTCGCCGCTCGAGTAGAGCCAGCCCCGCGCGCCGTTGAGGATCTGGCCGTTCTCCGAGTCCGAATATCTCGTGCTGTACCTCAGGCGGAACGGCTCCTTGCGGATCTGCCGCACCAGGACCGAGAAACTCCGGCCGTCCAACTGCACGACCATGTCGCCTTCCAGGGTCGTGTCCGTCACGCGGCGCAGCCGCTCGAGGCCGCCGTGCGCGGCGAAGGTCCGGGCCAGCAGTTCGCGTCCGCGCTTCTTCTGCCCGGCGCTGGCCGGTGGCGGCGCGACCGGAGCCGCGACGACGGCTCCGTCCCCGGCCACGACGACCTCGACCGGACCCACGGCCTCGAGCTGGCCCTTCAGGTCGGCGGCGGGACCGACCACGACCACCACGCAGCGCGACGGGTCCAGCCAGCGTGATGCGGCGGCGGCCACCTGCGCGGCCGTCACCGCGCTGACGTTCTCGACGTAGTGGTCGAGCCAGGCGGAGGTGAGGCCGTAGAAGTCCGCGCCCATCCACTGCGCGATGAGCTCCCCCGGCGTCTGAAACTGGAGCGGGTAGCTGTTCTCGAAGGTGCGCCGCACGGCCGCCACCTCCGCCTCGCCCGGGGGCTGCGTGCGCAGTCGCGTGAGTTCGTCACGCATGCGGACCACGAGGATGGCGACGGAGTCGTTGCGGGCCACGGCCCCGAGACTGACCAGGCCGGCGTCGCGCAGGATGGTGTAGCTGCTGCGCACGTCGGAGGGCGGGCCTCCGTCCAACTGCAGCGACCGGGCGAACCTCGATGAGGACCCGCCGCCGAGGATGTGGTTCGCCGCCTGCAACGGCAGGGCGTCCGGGTCGGTGCGCGACGGGCAGACCAGGCCGATGCGCACTTCGCTGCGGGCCAGGCCCGGGCGGTCCACGAGCTGGATCCGCAGCGCGGCCGGTGGAGCGGGAACGGACGGGCGGGGTGGCGTGGCGGCCCGGCCCGCCCAGCTGCCGAAGCGGTCGTTCGCGGCGGCGAAGGCGAGTTCGGGGTCCACGTCTCCCGCGATCGCGAGGACCGCCCGGTCGGGGCGGTAGAAATCGCGGTGGAACGCCCGCACCGCTTCACGGTCCAGCCGTCCCAGCGACTCGAACGTGCCCAGCGGACTCAGCCCGTACGGATGCCCCTGGAACGCGATGGCCCAGAGCTGGTCCTCCGCCTGCGCGGCGGGATCCTGATGCGCGGGGAACAACTGCTCCGCGGCCTGGGCACGGAAGCGCTCCACTTGTTCGGGCGGGAAGGTGGGATTCACGACGGCGTCCGCAAACAGTTCGAGTCCCGCCTCGAAGTCGGCCGAGAGGAACACCCCGCTCACGGCGGAGTAGTCGCGGGCGGCGGCGGCGCTGATGCTGCCGCCGAGGAAGTCCACGTCGGCCGCGAAGGACCCTGCGGTGCGTGAGCTGGTGCCGGCGCGCAGGAGCAGGGCCGTGGCGTTGGCCACCCCGGGCGTCACCACCGCATCCTGCGCCCCACCGGCGGGCAGCAGCAGTTGCAGGTGGACCAGGGGAAGACGGCGGTCCTGGAAAACCGCGATCCGAAGTCCGTTCGGCAGTGTGCGGACCACAGGGGCCGGCGGGACGAAAGCGGGCGGTTCGGCGGCGAAGACCCCGCTGGAACCGGCGGACAGCACGGCCACGAGGGCGCCAGCGAAGCTGTGGGCGAGCGTTCTGGTGAGCGTGGTCATGGTCAGCGTCCTCCCTCGGCTGGCGGGCCACCCGGCCCGCGCCCTCCGCCACCGGACCCCGCCGGAACACCAGCAGGTGGATTCACCGGCGCGACCCAGAGCAGGTTGCGCCCCCCGGCGATGAACACGCGCGCCGCGGCGCGCTGCAGGTCGGCCGGCGTGAGCCGGCGCACCCGCTCGAAACGGAGCGCGGCGGCGCGCCAGTCACCCTCGACCAACTGCGACGAACCCAGCGCCTCGGCGCGACCGCGAACCGTCTCCCACGCGAGCAGCGTGCCGATCTCCGCCTGCCGCCGGACGCGTTCCAACTCCTCCTCACCCACCGGCTCCCGGGCGAGTTTCTCGACCTCCTCGACCAGCACGCGCTCGACGCTCGTGCTGTCCGTGCCGGGCCTCAGCACGGCGACGGCACAGAGCAGGGCCTCGTCACGCCGGTCATCCAGGGCGCCCTGGATCAGGACGCACCGCAGCGGCTCCGCCGTGAGGGCGCGCTGCAGGCGCGAGGCCGGCCCCCCGGTGAGGATGCGGGAGAGCAGGCTGAGCGCGGGGCTGTCCGGGTCCGCGTGGCCGGGGGCCCTCCAGCCCGCGAGCACCACGCCGAGCGGCACTTCCATGCGCTCGAAGGCTCGCCGCGCGGTCTTCTGCTCGGGCTCGACTCGCGCGGCGTCGTTCGCGACCCGACGCCGCTTGATCGGCTCGAGCCAGCGCTTCGCCGCCTGCAGCGCCTGGTCCGGATCGAAGCGGCCGACGATGGTCACGGTGGCGTTGTTGGGCGCGTAGTGATCCAGGTAGTAGGCCTGGCAGTCGGCCAGGCTGATGCGGGCGAGGTCCTCGTCAAGCCCGAGAACGGGCCGGCCGTAGGGATGAGCAGGCCACGCAAGGCGCCCGAGTCGCTCGAACGCGTTCCCGATCAATGACGCCTCGGCACGCCGGCGCTCTTCCTCGCGCGCCACGCGCTTCGCGGTCTCGAGTGCAGCGGCCGTCAGCTTGAGCGAGCCGATGCGGTCCGCCTCGAGCTTCAGGACCAACTCGAGTGCGCCGGACGGGATGGTCTGGTAGGTGCAGGCGTAGTCGGACGTGGTGTAGGCGCTCGCCGAACCGCCCTCGGCCTGCACCAGGCGGCTGTGCTCCTGCGGGCCGTAACGCTCGGAGCCGGCGAACATGAGGTGCGCGAAGAGCTGGGAGATGCCGCTGATGCCCGCGCGCTCGTGCACCGTGCCGGCCCGGTACCAGACGGCCACGTCCACGGCGACGGCGGTCGGGTCGGGCGCGAGCAGGAGCTGCATGCCGTTCTTGAGCGTCACGAGCCGCACGTCGGCGGCGGGGGCAACGGCGGGAGCCACAGGCGCGGGCGCCGCGGCCAGCGCCCAGGATGCGGGCACGAGTGCCGCGGCGGTCACGAGGAGCACGAACAGTCCTGATGGTTTCATGCGCAGAGATCCTTTCGGCTGGAGTCGGAGCCTGGTGAACGGAAGCCGGACCGGATCACCGCAGGGAGATCACGCGGACCGCGGTGCGCCGGCCACCGGCTTCGAGTGTGATGAAATAGAGCCCGGCCCGCAACAGCCTGCCGTCGCTGTCGCGGCCCTCCCAGGTCGCCGTCCGGGACAACCCGTTCCCCGCGACCGCGGGATTGCGGCTGCTCGCGAGGTCGCGCACGACGAGACGGCCCTGGGCGTCGAAGACACGCAGCCGCGGTTCGCCTGCGCCGGCGCCCACGCCGAAGTCCACGCGGGTCGAGGGCGCAAGGGCGGTGAGGGGATTCGACCCGGTGAGGCGCAATCCCAGGGCGAACGGCGGGAGCCCGGGAACCGAGGCGGTGTCCGGGATCCAGCGCAGCACGGCAACCCCGTCCGGGATGCCGTAGCCCACGCGGCTGTCGGGCGCGGTGGCCTGCGAGGCCGTGAGCCGCAGCCCGCGAATGATGAGCGTCGGGGGCCAGGTGGGCCGCGCCTGCATCAGGCAGGCGGCGAGCCCGGCAAGGAGCGGACACGAGAACGAGGTGCCGCTCACCTGCGTGTAGCCCGTGTCGGCGGCCGACGCGACCCAGGCGTCCACGCCGCGCGCGGCCAGGTCGGGCTTCACCCGCCCATCGGCGCTGGGACCGTAGGAGCTGAAGCTCGCGGGCGTACCGGACGAGTTCACCGCACCCGCGGCGATCAGGCTGTCGCCGTCCACGTCGGACGGCGCGATGAGGTAGTGCCAGACCTGGTTGCCCGCGTTGCCCACCGAGTTCACCACCAGGATGCCCTTGCTGGCCGCGATCTGGGCCGCCCGGCTGACGAGGGTGGTGTGGCCGTCCATCGAGGCATAGGTGTAGGAATCTGCCGGGTTGTCGAAGGTGGAGTAGCCCACCGACGAGCTGATGATGTCGGCGCCCGCGCTGTCGGCCCACTCCGCGCCCATGCCCCAGTAGACCATCTCGACCGGCGTCTCGGTGGGGTTGTATTCGGTGCGCCCGAGCAGGAACGTCGCACCCGGGGCCGCGCCGATGTAGCGGCCGGGCTGATCGCCGGCGATGCAGCTGAGGGTGTTGGTCCCGTGGGTGAACCAGCCGTTGTTCGCGAGGTCGGTCGGGTCATCCACGCCCCGCACGAAGTCACGCGTGGCCAGGATGTCGGCGTCCTTCAGGGCGGGGTGCGTGCCGTGGTAGTTGAACCCATTGTCGAGCACGCAGATGCGCACGCCCACGCCGGTGTAGCCCGAATCGTGCAGCGCGGGCACGCCGAGCTGCGTGAGCTGCGCGGTGGTGAGTCCGTAGGCAAGCGCCGTGGCCGCCCGGATCGAGGCCGGCTCCGCCTCGCGCGCTCCTGCGACGGAGCCGACGGGCTCGTCCCGCATCGGCACCGCGCGCTCCACCGGCGCCAGACGCGCGACGCAGGACAGTCCGGCCAGCGCCACCAGTTGCTCGCCGGTGGCACGCACCGCCACGCGGTTGAACCAGCGCGAAGTCCCGTAGGGCGCCAGCCCCAGCGCCTGGATGGACTCGAGGTAGGGCGGGTGCACGGGCAGGTCCAGGTAATCCACCAGCGGCATGACTCCGGCCCGCTCGCGCCGCGCGCGCGCATGAGGGTCGAGCGCGGCCTCGGCCTCGGCAAGCCGCCGGACGAGGTCGCCGGGGGCGGTCTCGCCCTTGTCGCCGAAGGTCACCCACGCGCTCACCGGTTCCGCTCCCCCCGCGGACAGCACGGGCAGGAGGAGTGGATCGAGTTTCGCGGCCACCACGCCCCGGAACGCAGCGCCTGAAGCCGGCGCGGCCAGGCAGGAAGCCGACAGCAGCACGGCGAGGCCCAGCGCTCCACACCACGCCGTCACTCTGCTGGGAACCATCGCGCTTTCACCCTCCACCGGCTCCCGGGCCACCCGCGGCAGCAGGCATTGTACCGCGTCCGGCCCTCATCCGTGGAGCCCCCGCCCGCCCCCCGCGCGCCCGCGCCAGGGACCGCGAGGCGGGCACCGGGCGTAAAGAGGATCGCGGCCGCGGGAGCTTCCATCGCCCCGCGGCCGCGCCTGTTGGGTCCAGGGCCTCACGGGCCCACTGGAGGTCAGCGAATGACGATGAAACGACCCTGGGCGAAGTAGGTGCCCGACTCGACCCGGTACATGTAGAGGCCGGAGGCGACATCCATTCCGCTCGCGTTCTTGAGGTCCCAGCGCTCGAAGTCCCGCACCGATTCGCTGTGGCTCAGGTCGCGGACGAGGTCCCCGGCGACCGTGTAGATCCGGATCCTCGCCGTGGGCGGCAGGTTCTTGAACTGCACCTCGTTGCCGTTTGGAAGGTCCCACGTCTCCCGGCCCCGGAACGGGTTGGGCACGACCGTCACGGTCTGCAGGTTCAAGGTCGGCCCCGTGGTCGGCTCGACGGGCGCCGCGATCATGTTCGCGAGTTTGTTGTTCAGGTTCGGGCAAGTGCCTGGAACCCCCGGCTTGCCACAGCGAGCGTAGTCGTCACCCGTGTCGGGGACGAAGAGTTCTTCGTAGTTGTTGTCGATGGTGTTGCGGGCCTCGTAGGTGACCGTGTACCACGTGCGGAAGCCGTCGTGCGGACCAGGAACCGGCATCAAGGCCCAGATCGAGTCGCGCGGCGAGAGGCACTGGCCCTGGGGGTTCAGCTTGCGGCACACTTTGACGAAGGCCCCGCTGGAATCCGGGTCCACGAAGGTCAGGACGCTGTCGTGCACCACGTCCCCGCGGCACTTGAACGGGAGGCCGGCGGCGTCCGTCGCCACGCCGCTCGGGCTGTTGAACTTCCCGGCTCCACTGCCAATCGAACCCCACTTCGTCACGTAGGCGCCGCTGCTGTTGAACTTCTGGATGCGATGGTTGCCAGACTCCGCCACGTGGATGCTGCCGCCACCGTCCACCACGATTCCGCCCGGGCCGTTGAACTGCCCGATACCGGTGCCGGAGGTGCCCCACTGGGTCAGATAGGTCCCGCTGCTGCTGAACTTCTGGATACGGTGGTTGCCGGTGTCGGCCACGTAGACGTTGCCACTGTCGTCCAACGCCGCGCCGGACGGGGATATGAACTGCCCGTCCCCGGTGCCGTACGTGCCCCACTGAGTGTCGTAACCTTCGCTGTCGAACTTCTGGATGCGGTGGTTGCCGGTGTCCACCACGTAGACGGTGCCGCTGCCGTCCACCGCCACGCCTTGCGGGCTGCTGAACTGCCCGTCCCCGGTGCCGTACGTGCCCCACTGAGTGTCGTAACCTTCGCTGTCGAACTTCTGGATGCGGTGGTTGCCGGTGTCCACCACGTAGACGGTGCCGCTGCTGTCCACCGCCACGCCTTGCGGGCTGCTGAACTGCCCGTCCCCGGTGCCGTACGTGCCCCATTGGGTGAGGTAAGTGCTGTCACTCTTGAACTTCTGGATGCGGTGGTTGCCGGTGTCCGCCACGTAGACGTTTCCGCTCGCATCCACAGCCACGCCGGACGGGGACTGGAACTGCCCGTCACCGCTGCCGCTGTCGCCCCACGCCGCGATGAAGCCGCCGCCGCTCGTGAAGACCTGGATACGTTCGTTCCCGCTGTCCGCCACGTAGACGTAATCGTCCACCCGCGAGAAGTGCCAAAGCGACTCGTCGCCCTCGTTCACCGAATAGCGTCGCAGGAGCATCGCGGTGGTGGTGTCCGGGGTGTTGGTGCACCGGTAGATGCGGTACCCACCGAAGTCGGGCCGCGCCTCGACTCGCCGGTTGCGCAGGAAGCGCACCGTCACCGTGCGTGACTTCAGAACGAGGCTGTCGGACCTGGGCGCCAGGCTCCCGACGCAGCGTGCGGGATAGAGCGCCGTGTTGTCCTGCCACGCCCCCGGCTGGGCCCAGACCGGGATGTGCCAGAACTGCTGCGGCGTCTCGGTGGACTGGGCGTGGGCGGTGGACAGGCTCCCGGCGCCGGCCACGAGGGCCAGCGCCAGGAGGACCATGACCGGGATGAAGTGATCGCGACCAGCCTTTCGAGTCATTCGACGGCTCCCGTTAGCGCCAGCGCTGGAACGTTGAGGCGCCGACCGGCTGCCGAACCGACCCGGGCGGTCGCTGGGGGGTCTGCGGCGTGGGCACAACCCCTCGCCGGACGAAGCTGGGCGCCGTGGCGCGCGGTGCCGTGTAGAGGGGGCGCTTCGTCAGTTTCCACAGGCCGTTCAGGACGAAGTCCACCAACGCCTGGTTGTCCTGTCGCCGGAAGTCCCAAATGCTCATGCCCGAGAAGACCAGCGGGGCGCACTCCAGCCCGTGGTAGTAGGTCATCACCGCGTTCACGCCCTCCCCGGCACTCGACTGGTTCATCTGCTTGGGGTAGCCGGAACCGTAGACCAGATACAGGCTGTCGAGCGTGGAGCGCTCGACGGTCAAGTCCGGGTTTTCCTTGGTGGGCGCCGGGATCTGCTCGAGCATGCTCTGCGCGACGCAGAGGAACTCGATGTCGGTGCCGATGCTGCTGTAGGTCCTGTTGCCGACGTAGTATTCGGTGTTGCTGCGGCGGTCCGGCCAGAGCGAGAGCGGGTCCGTCGCCGGAGAGCGGAACTGGAGCGTCGTCGGCAGCGTCAGGTAGGCCGGGTGATCCGGCGGGTTCCAGTTAGGAAAACCCTTCCAGTAGGTTGGCGGTTTCGGGGATCCGATGACTGTCGGGTCCGGCTGGTCGTAGCGCGAGAAACGCACGAAGACCGGTCCATAGACCCGGAACTCCGTGCGCCAGTGCGCGAGGTCGAACATGAACCGCCCCGGCGTCAGGTCGGGCCGCAAGCCGTCGTAGCGGTAAGTCCGGATCTGGTTGACGTCGTTGGAGAGGTTGTTCCAGAGCTTGTTCGTCGCGTTGCCAAACCCGCCGCCCAGCGCCCACAGCTGACCACCCTGGCTCACCCAGGTCGACAGCGTGTTCTGCCGGTCGCGCGCGGACATGTAGAGCAGCGTCGGCGTGGGATACGTCGGGGAATTGGAAGCGAGCTCATACCCTGCGGCCTTATCGGTCATCCAGACGATGTGCTTGTAATGGCCGAGCAGCCCGAGCGGGGCCGTGGGGATCACCTGCCCGTAACGCGTCCCCAGCGTGTCGAAGCTGTAGCCCCTGAAGAGCCCCTGCGGGCTCGGCGGGTTGCCTGTCTTCATCTTCCAGGGCACCCCACCCACCGCGAACAGGAACGTGTCCAGTTCGGCGCGCGAGGGCCAGACGCCGTACGGAGCCCGCAGGCTGTCGCTCCGCCCCGGCGGCTGGATGATGGCTATCTCGTCCGACTGGAACCGGGTGTCGTTCACGACCAGCAGGTCCCTGTCGAAGGTCGGCCGGTAGACCCGGAACTGGACCCACCCCAGGCTCACGAGACCGTTGATGTCCTCGGCCTCGAGATAGAAATTGTGGATCTCGCCGGTGTCACCCTCCGCCCCGACAAAGGGGCCGACCGTCGCCGCGGTCGCCTGGCTCCACGGACTCCAGTGGTACCAGTCATCCTGACTGGTGCGCGGCCTCTCGTCGTCCAGGGCCACGAGGTCGAGCACCCAGCGATAGCGCCTCATGATCGAGCCCAGCGGCGGCTCGGCAGTCCAGTTGAAGGTAATGGGCACCTCTGCAGGCACCTGGAGTTGGATCGCCCGCTCGAAGTCCAGTGAGAAACCGCCGGTCTGGTAGGTGTACTGGAAGAACGAGTTGAAGAGCGTGATCTTCGGCCCGAGTTCGCCGGCGAGCCCGACGAGCACCCGCAGCATGTTCGTTCGAAGGCTGAAGATCGGCGAGTACGCCCCCGAGCGCCCGAAGGCCACGACCACGAACAAGTACTCACTGTTCGTCGTCAGGTTCGTGAACTGCACCTCCGGGACCTCGGGTGCGATCGAGTCCCAGCCCGCGAACTCCGGCGCGACCTGCCTGCGCAGCGAGTCGGGTTCCTCGAGCCAGTCGGTCCAGTTGACGCCGGGGTTCCCCTTCTTGAAGATCGTATACTTGTAATAGAGTGGCTTCTCGAACGCGTATCCGTTCGGGTCGATGAAGTCCTTGCCCGTCCAGGTAATGCGCACCGCGGGCGAGACCCGGGGCGTGAGCAACTCCTGGGGCGCGGGCTCCAGGATCTGCACGGTGGGCGCGACGCCGAAGGAGTAGAACGCGCGCTCGACCGGCTCGGAGAACGCGCTCGGATTCCCGTTGTCCACGGCGCGGATGGCAAATACGTGGAAGCCCTCGCTGCGAGGCACCGCCGACTGCTGGAACGCGGACTCGGGCGTGGCGGACTCGAACCTGAAGGTTTCTTCGTTCTTCAGCGTGCTCGTCGGCGGACGCTTCTTGTCCCTCCAGTTGATCACCCCGCCCGACCCACGCGGCGGGTCCACTGCGTACTCGAAGCCGGTCACGCGCCCGTCCGGGTCATAGCCCACCCAGTTCAGCTTGTAGATGTAGAAGACCTCGCTCTGAGTGTCGATCGGGGCCCAGGTGAGGCGCACGGTCGGCGGCTGGTTCGGGAGGACCGTGTGCGACAATTGCTTGCTGCAGCCGACGCTCCCGAGCCCGGCCAGGACCGCCAGCGCCAGCGCCGGGACAATCGAGTGAATCCTCATCTCAGTCTCTCCCGCCCGACGGGTCAGGCCCCGGTCGGCCCCCGGTCGATGAAGTGGTCCCGAGACCCGGCTCGCTTGGGGGTCTCGTGTAGTTGACGGTGATGACGTTATGAACAGAGAAATCGGACCGGTCAGGAGGAACCTCCCCGGTCACGGGGTCGATGCCGTCGACGCAGCGCCCCCGCCCCGGCACGGTCTCGCAGTCGCTGCAGTCACAAATCTGGATGCTCACCCTGATCGGACCCGAGGCGAACGGGTTCTTCGCCATGGTCCCGCCGGGGATGAAGCTCAGAGGGGTGTTCCCGCCCAGAGTCGTGATGTAGGGCAGGCCGCTCGGCTCGAGGTAGGTCCAGGAGGTGTCGCTACCCTCGAGATTCTGGCCGTAGAGCTTGACCTTGTACCGGAGAATCGTCTTCGGAGTGGGGCCACCGCCCCCGGTGTTGAAATCCTCCGAATCGAACGGGTCGAGGTCCATGCCGCGCAGGAGGAAGTTCCACTGAACGGTGGTGATGGACTCACCGTCTCTGGGCCGGAACTCGGGGGCGCCGTTCCTGACCAGCGCGGGCGCCTTGTCCACGTAGAAGACCAGCACCTTGCGGCGCAACTCGCGTTCCGCGGGGGTGCCGCCGTTGACGGGGGGGTCCACGAGCTCGGCCAGCGTCACCGGATCCGCCACCTGGTTGTCCAGACCGCCGTCGGCGTCCTCGGCGCGGGCCAGGGCAAAGGCCTTTCCCGCTGAGCGCACGCGCCAGTAGCCGCCCAGGCGCGGCAAACGGAAGACCGACGCAGGCTCGTAGACCGGGTAGAGCGAGGTCTGCGGCGTGACGCTCTTGAAGCCCGATGGCGTCAGGCGAGCAGCAATCAGCGAACGGAAACCGATCGGGGAACCGACCCGGCCCGCGGCCTCGATCACCTCCCCGGTCATGAGGCTTCCGTCCGGATTCCGCAGGGCCTGGTCCGTGCTGTCGACCCGGGGGACGTAACGCGAGTCCTTGTCGTAGCCACCGTTCCAGAGAACGATGAACGAGTTCATGTGGACCGTGTCACCCTCGGTGCGCGCGTAGAGACGGTCCTTGTAGATCTCGTAGAAGGTCCCTGGCCGCTCGATCTCCTGGTTCGGCGGGGGCCGCCGGGACGGCCGGTAGTCGAACGAGTCCGGGCCGAACGTGGATCCCGCCGGAAGCGCCGGGCTCGTGTTGAATCCCGCGTTGTCCGGGCTCGGCCACTCGATGACGTCCACGCTGCGCGACCCGTACTCCCCGTCCGAGGAGACCGGGAAGTCTTCGGGGGCGGGCCCGGCCCACCAGGTGTCGGGGACGAAGTTCATGACGAAGCGCCGCGTCGTTTCGCCCCCGCCCTCGGCCTGATCGAGCGCGCGCAGAGTGAAGACCTTATCCCCCGGGGCGACAGGAGGAGAGCCCGGCAGGCCGGTGCCATACGAGACCGCCCTCACGGACGAGTCGCCCCGCTGGAATTCGAGTTCATCGAGCTTGTAGCGGTAGTTCGCCACGAACGTCCCGGGCTGGGTGATCTCGCCGTGCCACCTGAAATCCAGACGGGAGTAGGCGGGCACCGTGTCGGTCGGGAACGTCCCGTGCTTCAGCGTGTCGGTGATGTCGAAGCTCCGCAACCCGGAGACCGGCTCACCGGTGGACGTGAGGCTGACGATCTCCCCGGTGGCCCTGGCCAGATCGAAGACCGGTCGCGGCGGAAACTTGTCGAAGGCGCTGAAGATGAAGCGGGCAGGCGTGGCGTCCGGCTTGCCCTGGTTGTCCACCGCGTAGAGGAAGAAAACGTGCTTCCGGTCGGCGAACATCTCCGAAACCCTGAACACGAAGGTCGTGTCGGTCTTCGTCGTGAAGCTGTACTGCCCGGGCCTGGGGCCCGGCAGCGGCGGTAAGAACCCGTCGACCGGGACCGCCGTGGTCTCCACCACCGCATAGTAGAAACCCGCGACGGCGCCATCCTTGTCGGAACCCGCCCAGTAGAGGTGGAAGCGGACCGGGATTTCGGTGGGGAGAATCGGAAAGATGATCGGATTGCCGTCCTTGTCGACCGGCCGGCCATCCTTGTCCCGGAGCGTCAGCGTGTCCATCGGCGCCGCCGTGATCCACGTCTCCGGGGCTTCGTTCGTGTCGTCGTTGGGGGTCATGGGTTTACGGCACCCCAGACCAGCGGCCAACGACAGCGCCAGCAAACATAGTACGACCCGAGCACTCAAGCGCATCCGCGCCCCCTGGAACGCCCAGTCATGTGAGAGGGAAGTGAGAATAGGTTAACAACAGGACCAGCAACCGTCAAGCCAGAAGAACACGCAGGTTACGCCGAAGAGGCGCCGGGCGCAACCGTCGCCTCGACGGGGCGGACGCCGCCGGGGTCCGGGGGGGGCCGCCGGGCCCGCACCCGTGGTCCGCGAACCCCGGGCACCAACGCCGACGGGCGGGGATTGGAGCCCCCGCCCGCCGGCTTGTTTCCCGGGCGGTCCCCCCACCCGAAGGCGGGACGACCACCGGACTGCTGCTGCCTACTTCAGGACCGTCACCTTCTTGGCGTCCACGAAGCCGCTGTTGGCGTACTTCACCTGGGTGAAGTACACGCCGCGAGAGACCACATGGCCCTGGTCGTTCGAGCCATCCCAGACCAGCGACTGCGGGCCAGCCTGGAAGTTCCGATTCGCCAGGGTGCGAACGAGACGCCCCGTCACGTCATACACCTTCACTTCGACACGGTCCGCCTTCGCCAGGCCGAACCGGACGATCGCGCTGCCACCGGCCACCATCGGGTTGTTTCCGATGTTGCCGAGGAAGTCGATGTTGGCGTTCACGGCCGTGTTGGTCGGCACGTCCACGGACGGCGTTCCCTTGAACCCGCAGAACGCACCGAACACATTCGTGCTGACGTCCATGAAGTACGGCATCCGACCACTGGCCTTCGTGCCACCAAACTGACCCCAGACGGTTCGAGCCGCGAACGCGTCCACGAGCGTCACGCCCTTGTGCACCAGAGTGTTGGGAGTGTAGACGCCCCCGATACAAGGCTGAGCAATCGTGCACCCACCGGCGTTCGCGTGGGTCGTGGCCGCCACCGCACCGACCAGCCCGGTCGGAGTCAGGACGTCGTTGGTGAACCCGCAGGAGTTCGTGACGCTGTAGCGGACCCCCGACGTGTTGATCACCGACGAGGGGATCAGATCCGGATACAGAGTCGTATTGCCCGACAGGGCGTAGTACGAAGGATCCCGCAGAGAGACACCCAGAGTCGTGTTCAGGAAGACAGCGTGCGCACCACCGAGGCCATCGTGACCCTGGACGAAATCGCGGCCCATGAACCAGACACCTCTCGCCGTCGCGGCGGCAGGGGGTGTTCCGCTGGCGTTGAGGAAGTCCGTCGTGATCAGGACGTCATCCGAGCCCTTGTTCGCGATCTGCCCGAAGAACCCGGACTGCATATCGCCGCAGAGGAAGAACACCAGCTTGTAGTAAGCCTTCAGCATGTCGGGCGTCGGAGCCTGCTTGGTGTCCTTGCCCGTCTGCAGGCCGCTGGCCAGAGGCGCGAGACGGCCGCCGATCGCCGT
>Ga0315273_10007190_pt1 | contig 13932 bp, 13 predicted proteins | sample YL17G02_0_MG_FD_205753 | JGI IMG/M metagenome (GOLD analysis project Ga0315273, IMG submission 205753) | Sediment microbial communities from Yellowstone Lake, YNP, Wyoming, USA - YL17G02_0 | ecosystem: Environmental > Aquatic > Freshwater > Lake > Sediment | place: USA: Wyoming | collected... | reverse complement strand
TGGCTCGGCGCCGCGCACTGAGGTTGACGCGCTGATTGGACTGCTGAATTCGGCCGGCCTGGAAACTCACCTTACGGATGATGTCGAGACTCAACTTTGGGCGAAGGCGATCGCGAATGCGGCGATCAATCCGTTGACGGCCCTCTGGCGCGTGTCCAATGGCGAACCGCTGGCAACGCCCGATCGCCGGGAGATCCTTGCCGCGATCACGCTGGAGGCGGCCGCTGTGGCCCGGGCCAGCGGGGTTCGCTTGCCGTTCGCAGACCCCGTGGCGCACGTCGAATCCATCTGCCGGGCGACGGCGGCCAACCGGTCATCGATGCTGCAAGACGTCGAGCGCGGCCGCCGGACCGAGATCGATAGCATCAATGGGGTGATTGTGACTGAGGGCAGGCGGTTGGGAGTGCCTGTACCTGTGAACGAAGTCGTCTGGAAGTTGGTGCGGGGATGCCTTGACGGGGAACAGCGCGCTCAATAGGCGGGGGGAGCGTATCATGAAAGTGGTTCAGACCGTTCGCGAAGTCCGCGAGGTGAGGCGGGCGCAGGTCGGCACCTGGGGACTGGTGCCAACGATGGGCTATCTCCACGCCGGGCACATCTCGCTTGTCGAGCGGGCGAGGGCCGAGAATGACTGGGTCGGCGTGTCGGTCTTCGTCAACCCGGCGCAGTTCGGCCCGTCGGAGGACCTTGCTGCCTACCCGCGCGACCTGGCACGCGATCTGAGCATCCTGGAAGCAGCAGGCGCTGACCTCGTCTGGACGCCGCCGGCGGAGGAAGTCTACCCGCCAGGGTACCAAACCTACGTACTCGTCGAAGAGGTGACCCGGCCGCTGGAAGGCGCCGCGCGGCCAACCCACTTCCGCGGAGTCACCACGGTCGTGGCAAAGTTGTTCAACGTGTTCCAACCGGACCGCGCCTACTTCGGCCAAAAAGACGCCCAACAGGCGGTGGTCATCCGCAGGATGGCCCGCGATCTGGACTTTCCGCTCGAGGTCGTCGTGTGCCCCATCGTGCGCGGGCCGGACGGGTTGGCGCTCTCGTCCCGCAACGTATATCTCACGCCGGAACAGCGGGCGGCGGCGCCGGTCCTGCACCGCGCGCTCGAGGCTGCCCAGGAGTCCTGGCTATCGGGCGAGCGCGACGGCGAGCGGTTGCGGCAAGCGATGCGCAGGGTTCTGGACGCCGAGCCTCTGGCCCGGCCGGACTATGCGAGCGCGGCGGACCCGTCCACCTTGGCCGAGCTGGGCGAGGCGGGCCGAGGCGTACTGCTCTCGATGGCCGTTCGCTTCGGCAGGGCGCGGTTGATCGACAACATCCTATTGGAAAAGAAGAGCTGACATGTATCGGACCCTCTTGTTCGCAAAAATACACCGAGCGACTGTTACCGGAGCCAATGTCGGCTATGTGGGCTCGATCAGCATCGATGCCGGATTGCTGGTGGCCTCGGGCATCCGCCCCTACGAGCGCGTCCAGGTCGTTGACGTGGACAACGGCGAGCGGCTCGAAACTTACGTCATCGCCGCGCCGCCCGGCACTGGCGCCATCGAGCTAAACGGCGCGGCCGCACGGCTGGTGCAAGTGGGCGACAGGGTGATTATAATGGCCTACGTTTTGGTCGCCGAACCGATCCCCGATGATTGGCAGCCGATCGTCCTGATCATGGACGAACGCAACCGGGTCGTCGAGACCCGGCACGCCGAGCTCGCCGGCGAGCTGTGTTGCTGAGGAGGCGCGCCCATGCTGCTGGCAATTGATGTCGGTAACACCAACGTAACCGTGGGTGTGTACCGGGACGAGACGCTTCACGCCACTTGGCGCCTGGCCACCGTGCACGACCGGATGCCCGACGAGTACGGCATCCTTCTTCTCCAGCTCTTTGCGCACCGGGCCCTGAAGCCAGAGGACATCTCGGGCGTCGCGATCGCCAGCGTGGTGCCTCGGCTCACCCAAGTATTCCGCGAGTTTAGCCGGGCATACGTCGGGATAGACCCTCTGATCGTCGATGCGGGGGTGAAGACCGGTGTGCGGATTCGCTACGAAAGCCCACGCGATGTGGGCGCGGACCGAGTCGTTGACTGCGCGGCCGTCCAACACAAGTATGGGGGCCCGGCGTGCGTGGTGGACTTTGGCACGGCAACGACGTTCGACGCCATCTCACGGGAAGGGGATTACCTGGGGGGCGCCATCGCCCCAGGGATCGGCATCGCCGCCGAGGCGTTGTTCGCCCGTGCGGCGAGGCTCTATCGCGTGGAAATCGCTCCGCCCTCGCGGGTGATCGGCACCAACACCGTCATGGCGTTGCAGTCAGGCATCTTCTGGGGCTACGTCTCCCTGGTCGAAGGGCTTGTCGCGCGCTTCCGCGGGGAGCTGGGCGCAGACATGAAGGTGATCGCCACCGGCGGACTGGCCGAAGCAGTGGCGCGGGAGACGACGGTAATCCAGCACGTCGATCCGTGGCTGACGCTGGACGGGCTTAAGATCGTGTACGCGTTGAATCGATGAGGGCCTGCCGCTTGAAGTAGAGCTGGTAGAGATCAGAATTGCCGTACATGCGCTCGCCGGAGCTGGCCGTTGCCAGCTCCCAGCCCTCGCCTCCGCGCGCCTCCAGGTACTCGTGGATCACCTGGCCGTTACTCCACGCCGGCAACTCATCGCCGTTGACATAACGAGCACGCCAGCCGTTGTGCTGCTGGAAGGACACCACCAGATACTCCCAGTTTGCCGGTCTCATGTGCAGGGATCCTGGCCGGGTCGCGCGCACTTGGGCGCTATGAGGCTCAGCCAGGCGAGGCTGAGGACGAGCCGGGTCGACCGTAACCGTGACTGCCGGTGGGATCGCCCCTTCAAGAATTTCCCCGAGGATATCGGGTGTTTGCTTACGCTCGGCCATCTTGCAGGATCCTTTCAGCCAGCTGCTGGTAGTCCTCGGCGCCCGGGGAACGGGGTGCGTACTCATAAATGGTTTGCCCGCTGCCAGGGGCTTCCGAAAGCCGCACGTTGTAGCGGATGGGCGCGCACAACTGCTGGCCGTAGTAGCTCTGCAGTTGCGACAGGATCTCGTCGGACTTGCGAACCCGCCGGTCGAGGAAGGTCGGAAGGACGTACCGCAGCAAAAGTGTGGGGTGGTAGCGCTGAATCGATACGACGCTCTGCTCGAAATCGAGCAGGCTTTGCAGGGTCATGACCTCGAGCGAGACCGGCGACAGGACTTCGTCGACATAAAAGAGGGTGTTGACGGTCAGGGCATCCCAACCAGGCGCGGTATCGAGAATGGCGAAGTCGTACTGCCCGTCAAGGGGGGCGAGCGCTTCGGCGAGGGTCCGCTCGCCACCGAAGTCCTTCCGGGCAATGGTGCGCTTCAAGCTGGCCAGTGAGCGGCCGCCTGCGAGCAGCCAGAGCCCCTCACGGGCAGGCAGGATAGCCTCGCCGGCCGGTATCTCGCCGGCTGCCACCTCGGCGAGCCCCGCATTGGGGGTTACTCCGAGCGAACGCGCGGCTTGTCCCTGGGTGTCGGCGTCGATCAGCAGCACCCGGGCGCCTTTGAGCGCCAGCCCTGAGGCGAGGCTTACCGCAGTCGTCGTCTTTCCGACGCCCCCCTTAGAGAGTGCAACGGCAATCTTTCTCATGGAAGCCTACTGGACCCCCCGGTGCTGCCTACCGAAAGTGCCTGCTAGCAGCGCTCCAGCGCCGGCAGAAGGTAGTCCCGCACCACCACATCCCATGACATTTCGGCGGCTAGCCTTTGACCCTCGTCCAAGAGGCGGCCGCGGCCGGCATCATCCCTCGGCAGCCGCGCAGCGATCTGCTGCGCCACGAAGTAGCTATTGCGCGCTTCGATGCCGTCGCGCACCGGCCGGTCAATACGCAATGCATCCCAGGGACTCCAAACCGGCCAGTAGTCGGGCGGCGTAATGTAGTCACCCACAATAAGGCTGCCGGTCTCGCGCCCGCTCGCCGCCCGGTCGACAAAACCGACGCAGCCGCAGGCGTTAGAGACGCAGCATAGGGCGCCGGAGCCAAGAGGCTCAACTTGGGCGATGCCAAAGGGCTCGTACATGGACTGGCCGAATTCCAGGTCGGAGCCCGCACGCAGGTCCGAGAAGCGCATCGCCTCCGGCATGCGCTCCCCGCACTGCTCGCGGCTCCAGCCGAACTGGTTCACGAGGACGATCTTGATCGCTCGGCGCCCCCAGTGGAACGGCTCGATAGACCGGTAGAAGAAATCGACCTCGGCGTCCTGAAGGTCGCCGTTGCCGGCGCGGTGGGAAAGGGGCCAACCATATTCCAGTTCCCAGCGAAAAACGTCTTCGTTGCGCCGCCCGGTGGGGACGGCGGTGGAGACGACGAAGAGCACCGCACTGCGACCCTGCCCAGCCAGTGTCCATTCCAGGTGTTCGAGCACCCGCAGGTCGCGCCAAAGCGCCTTGCTCGTGACCATCCTCGCGACGTGTGTGAAGACATGGTCCGGCCGGTAGCCGAACAGATTCTGGGCATACTGCAACATCAGTTCCCGGCTGGCGATTCGCTGCTCGAGCGCCAGAGGAGTAGGCTGAAGGCCGTTGTAGACGAGGTCGATCGGCACGACTCCGAACACGCCACCGAGGAACCGAAGCTCATCCACCACCAGATCGCCGACTGCCAGGATACGGTCGCAGACACCGGCCCGTTGGAGCATGACATGCTTGTAGAACCACGACTGGTCGCCAAAGACCTCGTCAAGCCGGTTCCCACGGGCGAGGCTCTGGCGCAAGGCGTTGTAGAAGCGCGTGTCGTGGCCGCCATGGCTCTCCACGAGCTGGCGGGCAGTGGCCACTTCGTGAGCGTAGAAGATGGTCTTGTAGCGGCGCTCTTCGTGAAGAAGGGCGCTGAAGACCACCGGCAGCCCAAGCCATTCGTGGGCGATGATGAAGCGATCCACGACGGGCGACATGTCGGCGGTGACGGCCTGCAGCGCGGCGAAGAGCGGCTCCCCGGCGTTGAGGTAGAAGCTGAACTCCCAGGTGCCCTCATGCCGGGAACAAGGCAGCCCCCAATGCTGCCAGAGGAAGTACTTGTAGCTGTTGATGACTTCGCCGGTGATGCCGCCCGCGTCCACGAGGATGACTTCGTGCTCGAACGCACCGAAGCCGCGTGTGCCGTAGAGAAGTCGGACCCTCATCCGCTCTTCGATTTCCCTCAGGGCAGTGGCCAGCGAGTCGGGGGCCTCGTTCACGCCATGGATGGAGCTGTAGATGATGCGCAGCTTGTTGCCGGGCGATGTCAGCCGCTCCATCTCGGCGGGGTTCCACGTGTTGACAGGTCCCACCAGGATAGTACGGCCGACACTGGAGGCATACACCGGAGACGCGAGCAGCCCATCCAGTACGGCGCCGATCCCGCCCAGCTTGATGCCGGCTTCATGGGTCGAATGGACTACGAGGGGAAATCTTGCTGGAAACATCCGCACACTCCGCATGTGAGCCAGATCACGAACGGCATCATACCACCGACTGGCCGGCGCGGCAACTGCGGGTATTTCCAGACCGAGAACACCGATGAATCTACGGTCTTGCGCGGGAGCCTACGGGCTCCAATGGCGATGAGTCTAGCAAATGCGTGGCAGTTGCTCTCCGCTGAGCATGTCGACCACGCGCTGGCCGCCGATACGGCTGCGCAGCACGAGCCTTCCCGGGTGCTCCGCCACGACCTTTCCGATGACGGCCGATTCGCGGCCGAGGGGATGCGCCCGCATGGAGGCTAACACCGAGTCAGCGACTGCGGGAGAGACGATGACCAGGCACTTCCCCTCGTTAGCCACGTACAGCGGGTCCAGGCCGAGGATCTCACACGCGCCGCGGACCTCTTCCTGGATCGGGATGCGGGTCTCCTCGAGCCGGATTCCGGTGTGGGCCTGGCAGGCGATCTCGTTCAGCGCGCTCGCAACTCCCCCGCGCGTTGGGTCGCGTAGGACGTGCACGTGTGTCCCGCCCGCGGCGAGGATATCGGAGACGAGCCCGTTCAGCGGCGCCGAGTCGCTCACTACGGCCGTCTCGAAGTCGAGGCCCTCGCGGACGGACATGATGGCGACCCCATGCGACGCAATCGCGCCGTTTATGAGCACCACATCGCCTGGCTGCGCACGAGTGGGGGAAATATGAACCCCCGCCGGGATGATCCCCACCCCCGCCGTGTTGATGAAGATCCCGTCGCCCTTGCCGTGGTCGACGACCTTGGTGTCGCCGGTGACGACGGAGACGCCGCACCCCTGCGACGCGTCCCGCATCGCCTGGACGATCTGCCACAAGGTCTCCATCGGCAATCCTTCTTCGAGGATGAACCCTGCGGAGAGCGCTAATGGTTGGGCGCCGCACATCGACAGATCGTTGACCGTTCCGTGAACTGCCAGCGAGCCGATATCGCCGCCTGGGAAGAACAGCGGGCTGACGACATACGAATCGGTGGAGAAGGCAATCCTTCCCGCGCTTACCTCCAGCACTGCCCCGTCATGCAGCGCCTCCAGGGCCGGATTCGCGAAGGCCGGGACGAACATCCGCTCGATCAGCATCTGCGTGAGGCGCCCGCCGCCACCGTGCGCCAGCGTCACGACGGGATAGTCGCTGATGGGGATCGGGCACTGCAGATTTTGGATGGACACTAGAGTCACATGGCCCTCGCGTAGTTGTAGTAGGCGGCGCACGCCCCCTCGCTCGAGACCATCGGGGCGCCCAGCGGATGCTCCGGCGTGCAAACGGATCCGAAGGCGCTGCATTGATGGGGCTTCTTCAGCCCCTGCAGGATCTGCCCGGCGATACAGAGCGGAGATTCGATCGCCGTCACCGCCTCGACGCCAAAGCGGTGCTCGGCGTCGAATGATGCGTATTCCTGCCGCAGCCGGTAGCCGCTCTTGGGTATCATGCCGACGCCCCGCCACTGGCGGTCCGAGACCTCGAAGATCTGGGCGACCTGTCGCTGTGCCGGGACATTGCCATCGCGCGAGACCGAGCGAACGTATTGATTCTCGACGCCCCAGCGCCCCTCCTCAAGAGCCGCCGCCGCCATGAAGATGCCCTGGAGGAGGTCCAGGGGTTCGAAGCCAGTTACGATGATGGGGGCGCGATACTTTTCGGTAATGGGCTCATACTCACGGTAACCCATGACGGTGCAGACGTGACCGGCGGCCAGGAACGACTGGACCTGGTTGTCCGGCGAGCCCAGTATGGCCTCCATGGCGGGCGGGACGAGCACGTGGGAACATAGGATCGAGAAGTTACTTAGCCCCATCTTCGCTGCTTGCCAGACGGCCATAGCGTTACCCGGCGCGGTCGTCTCGAAGCCGACCGCAAAGAACACCACCTGGCGTTCCGGGTGCTTCAGGGCGAGCGCAACGGCATCCAGAGGTGAATAGACCATGCGCACATCGCCGCCGGCCGCCTTGACGCTGAGCAGGTCCGAACGCGAGCCCGGGACGCGCAACATGTCGCCGAATGAGGTGAAGATGACGTCGGGGCGCCTCGCGATTGCTACGGCCTTGTCGATCAGTTCCAGGGGAGTAACGCACACCGGGCAGCCCGGCCCATGGACGAGCGTGATCGACTCGGGTAACATCCGGTCGATCCCGGACTTGACCAGCGTATGGGTCTGACCGCCGCAGATTTCCATGACCGTCCAGGGTCGCGTCACAAGCTTCTCTATCGCCTGGATGAACTTGCGGGCGTCCTCCTCGCTGCGGTACTCATCAACGAAACGCATCGCTATTCGGTCCTGAGCTCGTCGAGAGCATCCATTTGTACCAGGAGATCGAATACTTCCTGGGCCTCCTGTTCGTTTAACGTGCTGATGGCAAAGCCGGCGTGGACGATCACATATTCGCCGATCTGGGCCTCAGGCACATAGGCCAGGCAGATCTCCTTGGCCACGCCTCCGAAACTCACCTTGCCCATTGCCATCCCCAAGGAATTGGCGCTGATTTCAAGTACTTTGCCTGGTACACCTAGGCACATGCTGTTTCCTCCCTCACGCGGGACCTCAGCCCCGCCGGCCGTCACGCTAAGCGCCGGCCATTTTGCTCAGCCGCGCAGATGCCACCGCGATCTGCCCCAGGCTGATGCCGCCGTCGTTCGGCGGAACCACCCGGTGCAGGAGCACTTCGAAACCGGCTTGCCCCAGGCCGTCGGCGCTTCGCTCGACCAACATTCGATTCTGGAAGCAGCCGCCGGTGAGCGCAACCCGACGCTCGCCCACCAACTTTGCGACGTCGACGATCGCCGCCGCCAGCGCGTTGTGAAACCGTGCAGCCATGATACCCGCCGGCACGGCGCGCTGCAAGTCGCTTAGGAGCGCTTCCAGCATCGGTCCCCAATCCAGGACCAACAGGGGCGCTCGGTCCGGGGCGCTCGGTGCGCCTGGATCCTTCGCGACAGTCACATTCTCGCCGCCTTTAGACACGAGCGACATCGGGTACGCCCCGCGCTCGGCGGCATCGGCGGCGAATTCAAGTGACATGGCCGCCTGTCCCTCGAAACTCACCCGCTGCTCGAAGCCAAGCAGCGACGCCACACCATCGAAGAGCCTCCCCGCGCTCGTGGTGATCGGGGAGTTAGTCCCAGATCGCAGCATCCGGCCGAGCACGTCTCGTTCCACCGGCCGAAACGCCCGAACTGGCGCCAGATCCTCGCGCTCGAATGCGTTATCGCCGTAGAGCTCCCACAACAGAGCGAGCGCGGCCCGACGCGGCTCGTGCGAGGCCGCGTCGCCGCCTGGAAGGCGGAAGGGGCGGAGGTGCGCCACACGCTCGAATCCGGTCGCGTCCCCACTCAGGAACTCACCGCCCCAGATGGTCCCATCGATGCCGTACCCTGTGCCATCCCATGTGACGCCGAGGGCAGGCCCCTCTGCCTGGTTCTCAGCCAGGCACGCCGCCAGGTGTGCGTGGTGGTGCTGCACAGGCACCAGGAAGTTGTCCTGCTCGCCGGCCCAGCGGGTCGACACGTAATCCGGGTGGAGGTCGTGGGCAATTGCTGCTGGCCGCGCATCGTACATGCGCTGAAAGTCGGCGATGACGCGTTCGAAGGCGGCCAGGGCTTCCGCCGTTTCCAGGTCGCCGATATGCTGGCTGATGAATGTGTGGCGGCCTACGCTCAGGGCGATAGTATTCTTGAGGTGCGCGCCTACTGCCAGGATGACGGGGACGGGCTCGCGGAGCCGGACCGGCAGAGGAGCGTAGCCGCGCGCGCGCCGCAGTATTTGAGGTTGGTCCCGGACGATCCATACAACGCTGTCGTCGACGTGTCGCTCGATGGGCCGGTCGTGAACCAGAAAGGCGTCGGCGATGTGACCGAGCCGCTCGAAGGCTTCCCACTCGTCGGTGCAAATCGGCTCATCGGTGAGGTTGCCGCTTGTGGCGACTACCGGGAAGTCAATCTCCCGAAGCAAAAGGTGGTGAAGCGGCGTGTAGGGGAGCATGACCCCGAGGTTGGGGTTGCCCGGCGCGACCTCCGGGGCGATGGCACGGCCGCTGTCCGGTGGGGTGTGCCCGGGTGCGCGAATTGCAGGCAGCAGCACAATGGGGGCTTCAGCCGACGACAGGAGCTCCGCGGCCTCGGGCGCCACTTTGCAGAAGGTGCCAACTTGTTCCAGGTCGCAAGCCATGACGGCAAATGCCTTGTCTCGGCGCGGCTTGCGCATCCGGAGCCTTAAGACCGCCGGGCCGTTGCCGGCATCAACCATCAACAGGAAGCCGCCCAAGCCCTTGACTGCGACGATGTCGCCATGGCGCAGCGCCTTGGCGGCCTCAGTCAGTGCGGCGTCGCCTTCGAAGGCAGGAGAGGGTCGTACGGTGACCCGAGTGGTGACTGGACGCCGTTCGACGTCGTCCTCGTCGTCTTCGTTGAAGACGCTGCGCGGATTCCTGTAGAGCGTCAGGCGCGGCCCGCACACCGGGCACGCGTTGGGTTGGGCATGGAAACGCCTGTCGAGCGGGCTTCCGTATTCACACTGGCATTCCGGGCACATGGTGAACCGGCGCATAGTCGTGTTGGGCCGGTCGTAGGGCAGTTCCTGGATGATACTGAAGCGCGGCCCGCAGTTCGTGCAGTTCGTGAACGGATACCGATAGCGGCGGTTGGCGGGATCGAGCACCTCCGCGAGGCAATCGGGGCAGGTTGCGATGTCGGGCAGCATCAGGACCGTCTTGGCACCGTTCGAGTCGCTGTGCCGGATCTCGAAGCTATCGTAACCCGCAGGGGCAAGCCACTTCGAGGCGATCTCCTGGATCAAGGCGCGCGGCGGCCGCTCGGACGGAAGTCGCTGGAGGAAACTCTCTAGAACCGGCCTTGGGCCCTCCACCTCGATGAACACGCCCTGCGAGTCGTTGATGACCCATCCAGCCAGCGAGAGCTCAGAGGCCAGGCGGTAGACGAAGGGGCGAAAGCCGACGCCCTGGACGGCACCCTGGATCTCGACGCTCAGGCGCTCGACACGTGTCATGCCCCATCCATGGCTGTGCCCCGGCGGGCGATCAGCCAGCCGGTCCAGGCAGCCAGTCCGGCGCCGCTCCGGCAGGAGACTTCGAAAAAGGGCACACCGGGATTCACCATTTCGACCCCACGCCGGAAGTACGAAACGTCGAACTCGAAGACCTCCATCAGGTCGGCCTTGTTCAGCACAATGGCGTCGGCCGCGGCGAACATGCCAGGGTACTTGTAGGGCTTATCGTGACCTTCGGGCACGCTGGCTACCACGAGGGCCAGCCCGGCCCCGAGGTCGAATTCTGCGGGACACACCAGGTTGCCGACATTTTCGATGAATAGAATGCCGATCTGGCCGAGCGGCAGTTCAGGCAGTGCCGCACGGATCATCGGGGCATCCAGGTGGCACGAACCGCCGGTGTTGATCTGCACGACGGGGATCTGGTGCGCGGCAATCGTGTCGGCGTCGATGCGGGATGCCAGGTCTCCTTCGATCACGCCGGGCCGAAGCTCAGTGGGCAAACGTGCTGCTGTGGCCAGGATCAGGCTGGTCTTGCCTGCGCCGGGCGAAGCCATGAGGTTGATGGCGAAGACGTCGGCGGCGGCCAGGGTGCGGCGGTTGTCAGCGGCGACCTTGTCGTTCGCGCTCAAGATCTGTTTCACGACCGGAATTTGCATCATGTAACCTGTACTATTGGATTTGCAGACGTCTTGTACACCGGGTGCAGTCCCTTGTCAATTCGAAGCCGGCATCGCTGCCGGCTTCTACAGCGGCCGTGCAGCGCGGAAGGGGTACTCTTACCGCGCCGTCGTGCGACCGTCGATGTTATCATGATGAAAGTTGAGTACTGTAATGATCGAGGGACAGCCAGAACCCCATCGGTGACCCTATCAGAGAGGCAAACGCATGGGCCAATTAATGGATACGGGGGCGCAAAAAAGCACAATAACCGGTCCACCACGACCGGTCTACCAGGTGCGCACGACGGCCCATGCCCGCTTCAGGATATCGGGGACTACGTTCGCAACCTCTGGGCTCAGTTCGGTGCCAAGCTCGAGCGACACGGGCTGGACGCCGATCAGGTACAGGCGTTCGGGCAGGCCGCCGCGCAGTTGGGCGAGACTGAGGACGTCCTGGAAGGTGGTCTGGTGCAGCGACAGCTTGATACCGCTGAACTTCGGGATTTCCTCGCCGTCCAGTTCGATCACCGAGCCAGGGCGCAGACCGGCATCGATGGCGTCCAACAGCAAAAGATGGCTGGCGTCTTCGACGATGGGCAGCAGGTCCAGCCCAAGGGTCCCGCCGTCTAAGAATTCTACGGCGAGGTCCTCGCCGGCATCCTGCTGCATCCGGAGGACTGCATGGACGCCAACACCTTCGTCGGAGTTCAGAATATTGCCGATGCCGAGCACGATCTTGCGTTTCAATTCACGTCCTCTCGCTCACTCAACCAGGTCAAGACGCCGCAGCCGCGACAATCGAACCGGCGATCGACGCCAGCAGCACGACGGCAAGAAAGGCGTTTGACGTATGGAATAGGTGCCAGGCCCGGCGCTTGCTGGGCATGACCACCAGCCCAATGCCCTGTGCAAGGAGAAAGGCAGACGAAACCAGCACGGGTACCATGTAAAAGTACCCCAGGGTGGATGTGAGCGCGAGCGCCAGGCCGGTCAGCGCGGCGGCGACGCCGTGGACAAGTCCCCACGCGGCGGCCACGCGCGGCGCAGCCACCACAGGAAGCATGGGCACTCCGGCGCGGGCGTAATCCTCGCGGTAAACGATGGCCAAAGCCCAAAAGTGGATCGGCGTCCAAAAGAAGAGCAACAACGCCAGCCCGAGAACGACCGGATCGGACCAGGCGTGGACTGCAGCGCCCCCGCCGAGCACCGCACAACTGCCCGCCAACCCACCGACCACGATATTGAGCGAGGTCCTGGGCTTCAACCAAAGGGTGTAGATCACAACGTAAATGATGGCGCCGAGTGCCAACGAGAGCGCCATCGCCGGATTGCTCGGTAGGACGGCCAGGACTGGGGCCACGATCATGGCGACAGCAACCCACGGCACCCAGGTTGCGCCGGCGAGCGTGCCCGACACCAGGGGACGGCGGCGGGTGCGCGCCATCAGCCTGTCCTTGTCCCGCTCGATGTATTCGTTGAGGGCGGAAGCTCCCATGGCCGACAGGGCCCCCGTCACCAGGATCAACCACAGGTCCGCGCCGCTGGGCCGGCCCCTCGCACCGATGAAAGCACCGGCCAGGGCGGCTGCCAGGAGCAGCACCACAATCCTGGCTTTGAAAAGGACCATCAACTCGGAGAGCAGGTTCGCTACTGGCGATCGGGTCGTCTCTTGTCGGTCGATCATCGCTGGCTCCATCTGCTTTGACCGGTAGGAGAGCGTTGCCCACTTCGCGAGCTCCCCGTCCACATCGGTATAAGTATGGCGCATGCCATTGTCGCTGTAAGGAAGCTAGATCGCAAATCAGTTGACAGCGTAGGTTCGAGCCGTTATACTCGCGACGTATGAATCAATTGATAGGGGAAGCCTACACCCGGGCGGTCGACGTGCTTCGGCGCTGTACAACACCGTTCGGATTCAGAGCGTCCGGCCAGCTGCCGGGGTACCGTCAGATTTGGGCGCGGGACAGTATTGTGGCCGGGCTTGGCGCCTGTATGGTCGATGGGGGAGAGCTTGTGGCGACCTTCCGGTCGTCGCTGGACACCCTCGGGGGACACCAGTCTGAACTTGGCCGCGTGCCGCTCAACGTCGACCCGGAGTCTGGCGAGGTATCGTCGGAAAACGCGGGGGCTGTCGACGCCAACCTCTGGTACATTCTTGGGCACTATTATCACTATCTGCGAACGCGCGATTTAACGTACCTGCTGGGCAAGTGGCCGAGCATCGAGCAGGCATTGTTCTGGCTCCGCTACCAGGATATGAACGACTGCGGCCTGTTGGAAGTGCCGGAAGCCGGGGATTGGATGGATCTCCTGGCCGTTCGCTACAACGTGTTGTATGACAACGTGCTCTACGGAGCCGCCCTGCGCGCGGCGGCGTCGATGGCGAGCGTGTGTGGGCACGACTCCGACCAGTACAGGTGCGTGGGCACAAACGTGTTCGAGCGCCTCAACCTGCTGCTCTGGGTAGATCGATGCTGGGTACCTGCACATTTCGCCGAGCACCTCGAACGGCTGAAGGCCATGCGCCTCGAGTGGTTCATGTTGTATCACAATGTCGGCACCATTTCCAGCCGGCCGTTCTATCTGCCCTACGTGGCGTTTCGGGAATTCGGGGACTATTGCGATTCCCTTGGTAACTTGCTGGCCGTATTGTGCGGGCTGGCAGACCAGCACCGAGCGGACCACATTCTGCGATACCTGTACCAGGTGGGGGCTGCGCAGCCCTTTCCAACGAAGTCCATTTATCCGCCGATCCAGCCGGGCAGCCCGGACTGGCGAGAGTACTATCGAAGCAGAAACCAAAACC
>Ga0315273_10007188_pt1 | contig 13934 bp, 12 predicted proteins | sample YL17G02_0_MG_FD_205753 | JGI IMG/M metagenome (GOLD analysis project Ga0315273, IMG submission 205753) | Sediment microbial communities from Yellowstone Lake, YNP, Wyoming, USA - YL17G02_0 | ecosystem: Environmental > Aquatic > Freshwater > Lake > Sediment | place: USA: Wyoming | collected... | reverse complement strand
GCCGTGACTTTGAGCGTAATGCCGACATCGAGATTTTGGAACGAGACAATGTCCTGGATGACTGCGCCTTCGGTGAATCGGTTAAGTGTCTGAACCGGAATCGTGGTGGTGATCGCGATTTCCGCCGGTTTGTTGGATATGGTCGTCAAATTGGGATCAGATAACAGCTTAGAATTGCCGGATTTCAACAGGACATCAAGCGCCGTCTGAACGGTTGTTGCCGAGAAAGTTCCCCAGACCCACTTGCCGCCGTCGAGTGCATGTGTAGCAAGTGTGGCGCCTTTGCCGCTTCCATCCGCAACGTTACCGAAGAGCATACTGTACGATTCCGGCCAATTGACGCCGAGTTTGTCGTCGACAGTCAGATTGGTCTCGACCAATTTGACTTCGATATTGATTTGCGGCTCCGGTTTGTCGAGGTCCTGAATTACTCGCATGGCCTGATCGACCACTGACTTGCGATCGGAAATCACCAGCATCGTCGGCGCAGACTTCTTATCCGCGGGCGTGTCGGCATCAGCCAGTACTTCGATCTTGCCGCCGGTTGATAGGAGATGCGTAGTGGCCTGGGACGCTTGCTGCCCGGAGACATACCGCAGTCGGACGACAACGGTGATGCGTTCGTCCTCGGCCAGATAGTCTGACGGTTTCACTACCATGACGTCTTGCCTGATATACCATGAACATTTGTTCGGCAGCAAAATGGCATTTAGCGCTTCCGCCAGAGGGACATCATTTAGAATCATCGACACCTCACCCTGAACTTCCCCGGCAACGGTCACATTGAATCCGTTCTGTTTGGCCAACAGCCGGACAACATCGGCTACGGGACTCTTGTCGAGTGTCAGCGAGACCTTGTTGTTGAGGAATCCCAGATCGCTGCCGACGCCACCAAAGAGTGACGACGCGGTCAGGAGGCCGATGGCAACGACCAGCGCGGCCGTGCGCTTTGTTCTTAGCGTTAGCTTGTCCATGATTCTATTCACCACCAATTTTCAAAGTAATCTTCCTGCCATTGGATTCGAGCACTACGCCGGCATTGGAGATGGCCGTCACGCGCCAACCTTGTATCGCATCTCCCTGACCGATCATCTTGCCGTTTATCACCGCCATCGCTTTTCCTTCACCTATCGATACTGCGGTCACGCGGAACGAAGGAATCACTTCGCTTGGCATGCTTTTCGCGCTCTCGCCGCCACGGGCAAACGGATCTCTTCCCCATTCATCAGAAAGCGCCAGTCTCGATCTTGTTGACAGCTCCGGTGTAACCGCGGCAACATCAAGCGCGCTTTCAGAGGTCTGCGGCGACTCGGACTCAATCGGTTTCCTCTTATGCGGGAAGTTGAAGATGACCCAGATCACGGCGACAGCGAAAACCGAATATATGATTTGCTTGCGGCGTTTCTCAGTCATGTGTCGCCTCCCGATCGCGCAGGTACACGGAAAAATTCATGGTGCAAAGCACTTCCGGATTAGTCGCTTCGTTGTAAGCGATGTTCACAGAATACAGATCCACGAAATAGGGTTGCTGCTCAAGGTAGTCGAGCGCCTTACCCAAACTGAGGAAACGCCCCTGACAACGTGCTTCGAATTTCCCTCCGGTGAGCATAATGCCGCCAAAGGGAATTCGGTTCTCTTTCAGCAACTCTTTGAGATCGGGCGCAAACTCGGCGTGGCTGACACCAAACCGGCTGAAATCCGCTGCCAGTCGGTCGACGAAGATCTCCAGCGAATCGACTCGACACAGGTTTGTGAGCAGGTCATGCCGCTGCCGTGGCCAGCCCTGTTTCTCCATAACTTGTGCGGAATTCATCAGGAACTGCCTGGCGGTATTGAGCTCCTGATCGAGCGAGGTTACCTGAGCACGAGTCGTCTCAAGGTGCTGACGAGTTGGCTGATACAGAAAAATCACCCATGCTATCAGAGCCACTACTGCCAGCCCAATCGTGAAGAATGTCTTATGTCTAATGAATGCTTTCAACTACCCAACTCCATGGCCACGCTAAATACCAGTCGCTTCCCCTCGTTGCTGATAGTTGTATTCTGATTGCTTAGCTCTACTCTGTGACAGCCGGGGAAATTCATCAGTGTTTTCAGGTACTCGGCTAAACGCAACTCGAGGTAACGACCACTGTCCTTGACAAATCCGGCTACTGACACTGAGTTAATCTGACGACCGGTTGCGTCCTGAGCCACTTGAATGTTGATGCCAGTCAGGTAGATGTCAGGCGGCGTAAAAATGCTGAGGGCTTTCAGGATTCGCGAGTGTTCGGATGACGTCCTGCGAAATTGTGCCAGTTGTGTCTGCCACTGGGTTTGCTCACTAACCTGAGTCGCTATTTCCCGATAAGGCGCCGAGTTCTTGATGCCATCTAACGTTGAACGCAGTCGCCCCGCTTCGTTGTCCAGACCACCCAGAATGATAAACTGAAAAATGCTTACTAACAACGCAGCCGTCAGGGCCAGCGTTGCGGCATACAACGAGTATTTGAAACGCGCCCGCTGCTGACCGGCTACGCGTAGCTGCGTCGGCAGAAGATCGAGCTGTTTGCTACGCCGCAACATCTTGTGATTTACTGGCGCCAAGAGATTTTGCGACAGTGCGTCGCTTGTTGTTTTCGCCTCGGCATGACCGAAAGCCGCAAGCACCGGCACGCCAAGCGATTCCTTAAGGGCATCGGTAATCGACTGATGTTCTTTCGGCGGTACCGCCAGAATGATTGTATCAACGGTTCGCTGTGTAAAGCGTCCGTAGTAGTAGTCGAGATTGTCCAGTACCACTCGCGAGACTGTATGCGAATCTATGGCCTGATAGGCGATAGGGTCGAACAGGGGCGCTGGAGCCGAGCCGTCGAGATAGCGCAGGCTCGCCTCGAATTCTCCATCGTTCTCCGACACCTCGATGGTATTCTCTCGCACAAATTCGAGGGCGCCGCGATGGAAGCAGAACACGCTCAGTCGATTGCCGAGAAGGCGAACGATCGCCACGCAGGTTGCCGCGGTCTTGTCTGCGAGACGCGCAACCAACGGCTCCCACGCTAACGAGGTCAGAGTGATCCGTTTTACCTTCAGGCCTTTGTCCAACAATTTCTCGCAGATGGCGTAAACCTTGAACGCGATCACGCCTGCCGCCTGAATCTGATACTTCCTGGCTCCCCGCCATTCGACGGTATTGACGATTCTCCAGTCGAACAGTTCCCCCTGTAGCGCGAACGGGAAAACCTTGTTGGCCTCCCAGACAACGACTTGCGTCAATTCATTCTTAGGCACGACCGGCACGTAAAACGATCGCAACATTGCTTCCGGGAGTGACAGGTAGAGATTGACGCTGCCGTGCCGCATACCGAGGCCTTCAACAATCTCGCTGATGTGTTCGAGGATAAGTAACGGATCGCGAAGAAGCAAATTGGCGATGGCGCCGCCACGGGTTTGCCTGCGACCGAACAGACTTCTGCCTGCGATACTCCATATCAGGTAGTCACTACCGATTTCGAGATCGAGGACTCCGGATCCGACTGGTGTCAGACGCGCCGGTGACGCTGCCTCAGCGGCATTGTCTGTGGCCGGAGTCGTCTGCACAGTCTGGTCGATTTCGGCTGATGACGTCATGCGATTCCTCAGGGTGTCGTGAAAGTTATCGTCGATCCATCAGAGAATACTGCCGTGATCTGAGTGTTGGACATATCGACATTTGATCCAGCCCCGGATGGGACGGATTTGAAGTTGTTTACCTGTATCGTAATCATCTGGCCGTAACTGCCAATAGTTTGCCCGCTGCTGAAAGTTACCGTTTCTCCGCTGCCGGCACGAGGACTGCTGCTGTTGAAGACGGTAGTGCTCCCCCATTTCACGATCTGATAATATGCCGTCTTGGAATAAGTCAACCCTATTGTGCTGACGTACTTCGAGCTTGTGGTTGGGTTTTCGATTGCAAATTCCAGATCACTATTGCCGGTTCCTGAGACAACGGCACTCCCTCCAACGTACTGCAAATTTGTTGGTGAACCTCCGCCGCCACCGCCTGCAGCCCAAAGTGCGCCGGGAAAACGGAGGCTGGACTGAATTGTCGACTTGGGCAAGACACATACCATCGTCTGTACCGTATCATTGGTGGCGATATAGATAGCCTTGATTGTGCGATTCCCGACTGGCACGCAATTGGCATAGGTGACCATTCCGGATGAGTTGGGAATCAGAGTGGAATCTTTGGTTCCCCCAGCGCCATTTGGATAACTTAATACCACTCTCACTTTGGACGCCGAGTCTCCCGGAGGATTACCGGCGCCATCAGTGATCAAGGCCGTCACGCCGTTAGCTGTCAGATTAGTTGTCGCCGAAGTCAGAATGCGCGTCAACGTGTCAGGCGCACCGCCAGTTGATTTGATCGTCGTGGAGCCGGAATACACATAGGTTTGTCCCCAGGCATCACGTTTGTAATCATCTGCGAAACTACTGTAATCCGACTTGATATATGGCCCTTTCCAGGTGCCATAACCGGGATTGGTTACAAGTGCATCGAGATTAGCCGGCATTGAACCGACATCACCGACGTAGCCGAAGTCGGAGCGGAAGCCATTGGAGAAGAGTTCGGGATTGCCGCCAATCGCTAATGCCAGTTGGTCCAATTCGCGTCGGGTTTCTTCAATACGTGACGTTTCGAGACCACTGTCGAGAGTCTTCATAGCCACCGCCGCCAGAATTCCCAGGATGACGATCACCATGATCACTTCCACGAGCGTGAATCCGCCCTGATTGGACTGCAAATGCATCTTAGAAACCCACCACAATACTGGTTCCGGATCCGGTCGAAGTAATCGTCCGCGCCACCTGATTATAGGCATAGTTCATACCCCAGGCATCTTTCAGGTAGTCGTTGGCGGCCGAGTCGAGATAGGGACCATTCCAACCGAGGCGCGAAATCGCGTTGTATGCCGAGATCGTATCCGGTTTTCGCACCAGCTCGAGCAATTGTGCCGGCGGATGTCCGACATTGCCCGCAAAACCGACATCAATGTAATGCCCGCCGGCGATTATCTGGGGATTGCCGATAATGGCACGTTTGATCGTCGCCATCTCAGAGCGCGTCGCGGCAATCTTCGACTCCTGCAGGAAATCGGAGTACTTGGCGATTGAAAAGGTCGCCAGTATTCCGAGCACGACAATTATGATGATCAGTTCAATCAGCGTGAAGCCGGAACAAGCCTGCCTCCGCGGATGTCTGATCGTCATGTTACCAGCTATTCTCGCTGCTGCCGCTTGTGTTCGCCCAGATTTCGCCGGTGGTCGCATTGTACGCCCATCCGCCTCTGGTTCCAACGATAGTACCCTTCGTGACTCCGGTAACAATGGAATCCGGAGCGCTACCGGGGAGCTGATAGGGGTTGGCAGGCAAGCTCTGAATGATCACCGTCCCGACGTTGCGCAGACTATCTATCGGCGGCCAGGTCGGTGTGCCGGTCTTGACAATCTGATTCGCATAGTAAATGGAAACGCCGCTGCGCATATTGCCGAGTGCGCCTTTGCAGGCCGCAGTCTTGGCCTCATTCGTAACGTCCTGATACTTTGGAATTGCGACGGCCGCAAGAATTCCCAGCACCACAATGATGATAATCAATTCGATCAGGGTGAAACCTGAATGTGAACGGATGCGTGAAAGCATAGCTTTTCTCCTGGTTAGAGTACAACCTTGCCCCTTATATCCTCTCTCTCAATTTTTCGACAAATTCAGCGGCGACTGAACTAATGAGGGTGAAAAATTTGGATCAAGTTCCACATTGGCAAGAAGATGGCCAACGCTAGACAAAGGACGACAGCGCCAAGAAAGAGAATCAGGAATGGTTCAATTAGAGACAGCAGACGCTTGGTCGTGTAGTCGATCTCGCGGTCGAAAAACGAACTAACTTGCTGCAACATGTATTCCAGCGATCCCGACTCCAACCCAACCTGAATCATCGACAGCGCCAGGTTCGGAAAATGCGGCAGCAAATGCCTGATGTTGGCGATGGTGTTCCCCTGTTGTATCTGCTGACGCATCGTGTCGATTTCACTCTCTATCACCGTATTTCCTACAGCGGACTTGACAGTATCCAGACCCGCCAAAAGCGGCGCGCCGGACCCGAAGGTCACGCCCAGCAAGTGCGAAAAGCGCGAGATACATATCTTGTTCAGTAATTTGCCAAAGACCGGCAGTTTTAACAGGAGGCCATCAAACCAGCGACGGAATTGTTTCACTCTGAAAAGCCTGATCACTCCGGGAATAGCTACAACGACCAAGACCAACAACACCGGCCAGTACTGTGAGACCAGATGGTTGATCTGGATTAACACGCGAGTGGGTAGCGGTAACTGGGCGTTATACTTGGCGTAAAAATCGGCGAATTTGGGTACGACGAAAGTCACAAGGGCAAAGAAGGCTAGCGTGACCATTAAGACCACCATAATCGGATAGCGAATGGCGGTCTTGATCTGCTCGCGAGTCTCCAGGTCTCGCTCCAAGGTCGTGGCCAACTTGTCGAGAACGACGTCCAACCGCCCGGATTGCTCCGCCACCTTGATCGCGCTTACATATGTATCTCCGAAAATCTCCGGATGCTGCGCAACAGCGTCGGAAAATGAGTAGCCTTGCTCAAGGTCAGAACGCAGCTTCGAGGCGACATCGGCAAAATACTCATCTTGCTGGTCGGCAATGATTCCCAGACTCCCGGTGATGGGAATGCCGGCCTTGTAGAGAGCGTTCATCTTTCGGGTAAAGAGAATCAGTTCTTCATGTGAAGTCTTCTTGCTCAGAATGAGCCGAAGTCGTACCCACAAACTGTTGGTCTTGATATTTATCGCGACCGGGATCAGTTTCTTTTCGGCGAGGAAATCTTTGACTGCATCAGCATTTTCCATGCGCAGAACGCCGGAATATGCGGCGCCGTTCAGATCACGGGCTTTGTATGTGAATTCAGCCGGCATCCGAAACCGACTCCAAGACCTCATCTTGCTGCGTCACCCGCAAGATTTCGCGGTAGGTGGTGATGCCTTTGAGACCCTTGGCAATCACCTGCTCCCGTAGCGTCGACATTCCCAATCGTTGCGCGGCGCTCTTGATCGTGGCGCTATTTGGATTTGACAGAATAATCTCGCGGATGCGGTTATTGACCGGCAGGTATTCATAGATGCCGATCCGACCGGCATAACCGGTACCGCCGCATTCTTCACAGCCTTGACCGGCGTAGAATTGGCAGTCTCTGGCGGCCAGATCGAGTCCGAGCACGTCAAGCACTGCCGGCGGCAATGTCTCTTGAGTTTTGCAGCGCGGACAAATCGTGCGCACGAGCCGCTGTGCCAACACACCGAGCAGACAGCTCGCAAGCAAATAATCTTCCACCCCCATATCGATCAAGCGCGCCACCGCGCCGGCAGCGTCGTTAGTGTGTATGGTTGTCAATACCAGATGCCCCGTCAATGCAGACCGCACGGCCATCTGCGCCGTCTCGGCGTCACGGATTTCGCCGACCATGATGATATCGGGATTCTGCCGGAGAATCGAACGCAGCGCGGAGGCAAAGGTCAGCCCCGCTCTCTCGTTGATCTGCACCTGATTAATCAAGGGCAGCGTATACTCGACAGGATCCTCGAGAGTAACGATATTCTTTTCGATGCTCTTCACTTCATTGAGAGCCGCATACAGCGTGGTCGTTTTACCTGAGCCGGTCGGGCCGGTAATCAGAATCAGTCCTTCCGGCTTGCGGATTAGTTCCTGAAAATCTGTTTGCGTCTGTGGTGCGAAACCGAGATTGGCCAACCCCAAAAGCAGATTGCGACGATCGAGCACGCGTAACACGACCTTTTCGCCGTTGACTGTCGGAAGAGTCGAGGCGCGCACGTCGATGTCGCGGTTGCCGACGGTGACCACAAAACGGCCGTCCTGAGGCAAGCGTTTTTCAGAGACGTCCATCTGCGACATTACTTTTATGCGAGAAACTATGCTTGCATGCAGACTCCGCGGTGGCGCATCCTGCTCCTTCAGTACGCCATTGATGCGATAGCGCACGCGCAGCTTCTGGTCATCCGGTTCGATATGAATGTCCGAGGCATGGTCTCTGACCGCCTGTGTTATCAGCAAGTTTACGAGTTTGATAAGCGGCGCCTCAGAGGTAGACCTCTCAGCTTCACTTACGGTAGCCGCAAAGTCGGGCTGCCCACTTGCTTCCTCGTCGCCAATACCCTTGATCATTTCTGCCATCGACTCGCGCAGCGAGTAGTATTGGCTGATCGCTTGCGCAATTTCGGCGCTGGTCGAGACGACTCGATTGATCTTCAGGTTGGTCAGGTACTTCAACTCATCAAGTGCGATTACGTCTAACGGATCAGCCATCGCTACGGTCAGAGTACTGCCGATCTTGAAGACCGGAATCAGGTGATGCTTCTTGGCGAGACTGAGCGGAACGATCTCGACGATGATCGGGTCAATTACGAGATTGTCGAGCGCCAGTTTCGGTACACCGAGTCGAGTGTGGATGACATCGACGAGGTCATCCTCCGAAATCAGACCCTTATCCCGCAGGATTTGCCCAAGTTTGAGGCCGGTTCTACCCTGTTCCTCCAAAGCCTCAGCGAGTTGCTGGGGTGTCAGAAGGCCTTTTTCAAGAAGGAGATCGCCGAAACGCTTATGCGTGCTCATAGCAGTCCATGTAATCCATCCCTATCTGTTTTCGGGATAACTTATGGATTACTTGAGCGTCAGGCGCAAAGGCTCACCTCCTGTCACAAAGGGTGCAAGATGGAGGTAGTCTTCGCCTCAGTAGGTGTGTCCACAACGACAGCATGAGCGCAAAACACACGGTCACAGCGACTTACGAGTGCGGACTAGGCAGATGTCTACTTCACTACTTGTTTCCAAAGCGACACTGTTTCAGCCACGAATGCGTCAAAGCTACGGGGTGGATGGTGAAGAACCAACTCCGACTTGGCTATCTCTGACTGCTCAGCACGCAAACCATGCTCCTGAAAGAATTGATACATGATGCGGAAGTCGTGCACCATCCATGCCGGTAACATTGTGTTAGCCTGTTCTGACCAGGAGTCGAGATCATCCCCGCCATAATTGACTTCAGTGCCCAGGTGACGACTGTAAACGGCGGCCACGCCTTTGCCGGTCACAGCGTCAGGGCCATGCAGATTGTACGTCTTTCCTTCATGACCTGATTTGCGAAGTGAGTTGACCGCCGCGTCAGCAATGTCGCGAACGTCAACGCGGTTCAAGCCCGCAGAACCAATCGGCTGAGGATAAACGCCGTACTTGGCGATTGCTTCTCTAAACATCAGATCGTTCTGGAAGAAGTTGTTGGGACGCAAGATCGTGTACGCCACACCTGAGTCCTTGATCGCTTGTTCAATGGGGATTTTGCTGGCGAAGTGTGGAATCCGTTCTGAGCCGGGGGGCATTACTACTGACATAAACACGATCTTCTTGATACCCGCCTTCTTGGCAGCCTTGACGGCGAATAGTCCGCGTGCCGTTTCGTCCGGGTGCACCGCTGTTATCAAGACCAAGCTTTCGACACCGCTAAAGGCGCGGTGGAGCGATGGTGGGTCGGCCAAATCCCCCACGACGCCTTCGACACCGGCCGGCAAAGTTGCCAGTTTGCCTACACTGTGTGTCATTACCTGTACCTCCGTGCCTTGATCTAACAGCCGCGACACAATCTGGCTGCCGACCGTTCCGGTTCCGCCTATGACCAAAATGCTCATCTTTTTACTCCCTCAATACTAAGTTTCGAAGTCCTCAGAATATGTACGCACGGAGATGCGTCGTTCACTCATCATGGGAGCCGGTATCGGTGGCAGGAGATAAGAAAAAGAAGGACGGTGTAACACTTCATCAAACTCTCGCGGTCAACCATCTTCCGCGCCGGTAGTAAGCATAGAACAGGCAGGCGCTGACCGCACCGGCAGAAGTCATTATCCACCAGACCGCCAGTTCGCCGCCGCCGAAAAATTCCCTGACGACAAAAATCGGGGCAACTTGCAGAATCCAGGCGTTGATAATGTTGATGACCATAGCCGGAGTGTTGAGTCCCACTCCCGTATGCACATACTCGATCATCATCAGTGCCCCCATAAACGGCATGCAAAGAGCAATAATTCGTAGCAGGTTGACGCCATGACCGACCGTCTCCGGGTTCGAAAAGAAAATACCGAGAACCTGTCTCGCAAACACGAACACGACCAAACCAAATACAGCCATGACCCCGACTGCAAGAGCAACCGACTTGTCACCGGTTTTCTTGGCTCGCTCGATTTTTCCGGCGCCGACGGTGTGTCCGATGAGAGCCGACAAGCCAAGGCCAACGCCCACCAGGAGTGTAAAACCGAGTCCCATAATCTGGTTGGCGACGCCGTAAGCTGCGACCACGGCTGTTCCGAAACCGGCGATCATTGGGGTTATTATCAATCGCGACGAGGAGAATGACATCTCCGCAAGCCACGAGGGGATCCCGATCTTAATAAGAATCCACATGCCTCCGAGCGTCATCTTCTCCTTGCCTTTCCAATGCAGGCGCACGTTGGCATGACCGGCAAAGAACAACCAGACGCCGATGCCAAAGATTGTGACAAAAGTGATGACTGATGCATAGGCAGCGCCTGCCATTCCGAAAGCGGGAATGCCCAGCCAGCCAAAAATCAGAATGGGATCGAGCGCCATGTTGAGTACGCTGAATCCAAGCATTAGCGCCATCGCTTTGTGCGGATTGGCGGTACCACGCAAGGCCGTGAAAATGGTCCAGATGGCATAATTCACCGGCAGGCCGATAAAGATGATCCTACCATATTGCAGTCCGAGAGCCAGTGCATCATCACGGGCGCCGATCAGGTACATGAGCTGTGGGAGAAACAGGAAGCCGACGGCGCCGAAGACGGCCCCGAAAACCAGCTTGAGTACCAGCGTCTCCTTGATGGCTTTCTCTGTCTTGTCGTATTCCTTCTCACCATAGCGCTGGGAAATAACGGCAACCGATCCCGGACCTATCAGATGGTTGAACGTGCTCAAGAACCACGCGAGGTTGTTGAAGAAAGTGATTCCGGCTACCGCCGATTCGGACTGGGGCAAATGCGACACCCAGAACATGTTGACCAGTCCGTAAATGTTCTGCGACATAAACCCAAACATCGACGGCAGCCCCATTTTGAGAATTGAACCGGTAATCGAGCCTTCGGTGTAGTCAGTTCGCTTGATGTCAGCCGTTTGCGCCATATCGGTACCGTCAGTCCTTAGGATAACACTTACGTTGAGGAATCGGAATAGTTACCTGCCTACGAATGCATCTGGGCAATATCCTAAATCGTGTGTAGAAGCGACAAAGAGTGTACCCTCTATGTCGCTTCTACCGCGACTTAGGATATTACCATTCGGGACCACCGTTTCCCGACGGTTCATTTTGGACACCTATAGCGACGCAACAGCATTTGCGTAGTCTTACCATTTGAGCTTATATTCCCGATCGTATGGTGCGAAAGAGAACATCAGGGCTTGACGGAGCCGTCTTCGCGAGCATTCTATCCTCGTTGATTGGCGTGTCCAATCCTCGCCCAAAAATGGCGGAGAGAAGGCAAGCAGATATGCTGGTCGCGCTGTCCGGCGGTCCTGACTCCGTAGCGCTGCTGCATCTTATCAATGCGGCAAGCGTGGAGATAGGGTTCAGGGTCGCTGCCGCACATGTCAACTATAGACTCCGCGGAGAGGAATCGCACGAAGATGAGCGCTTCTGTCGCGATTTTTGTAAGCAATTGGGGGTCAAACTCCACATCAAGAGAGTGAATTTGCCGGCCCGGAAATCAGGAACGAACCTGCAGGCGGAGGCGCGCAAGATTCGATACAAGTTTTTTGACGAGATCTGCGCGAAGCACCGAATCACCTGGATTACTACGGGTCACAACAAGACCGATAACATCGAGACGATCCTAATGAACCTCTGCCGTGGCGCGGGGACGTTTGGCTTGTCCGGTATCGAACCTGTCTTTGGCAAGGTCATTCGTCCGCTGCTCGATTTCACGCGCGAGGAGATCATCGAGTATCTGCGGCAAAATCATCTCCCCTATCGCATTGACCGCTCGAATTTGGAAAGCAAGTACACGCGCAACAAAGTCAGACAGCAACTGTTGCCGGTTGTCGTGAAGATATTTGGAGATAGGGCGATTGGCAGTATCGCCCGCGCGGGGCAAATATTGGCTCAGCAAGAGCATTACTTACGCGGGCAAATTGCTCATTTGTTGGATCGCGACGCCGTGGTGACACCGTTCGGAAAGATAGCTCTTGATTTGAGGCGCTTTCGGCGATATGATGATTTCTTGAAGCAGTTGCTGATCGCAGACTGCTTCGAGCGGTTGACTGAATCACTGCAGAACTTCGATCTGGCGGCGGCGCAAAGAGTGATCAAGCAGGTGCGCTCGGCAACAGTCAAAGTAGATCTGACGTCCGGGCTGATTGCCGAGATTGCCGGTGAACGGCTCTACATCTATCGCACGGCGAAAGACAAACCGTCCTACACGGTTCGACGCAAGGGATCTACTTGTCTGCAACGGTACGGAATGGAGATATCAGTAGAAGAGACATCGACGTCAGAGTTGACCGGCAGAAAATTGCGTTTCGGCAAGAACCTGAAGGTCTATGTCGATGCAACCAAGATGCAGGGTAAGCTGACGGTCAGATCGCCGAAAGTGGGCGATCGCTTTTCGCCGTTGGGTATGAGCGGGTCAAAAAAGCTGTCGGATTTCTTTATCGATCGCAAGATCGACCGTCCGCTACGCGAGGAAAATCCGTTGTTACTTTGTGGCGACAAGATCGTATGGATAATTGGTCATGAGATTGCCGATAGTGTCAAGATCACCAGCCGAACGAAGACGGCACTAAAACTGGAGGTAAAGCAATATCGCGAGTTCTGATATCGACACCAGACTGGAAGTATTGATTAGTAAGGAGCGGCTCCAACAGCGCATCGTCGAACTGGCGCAGGAAATTAAGCGCGACTACCAGGATCAAAACCCGGTTCTGATCGGCACGCTCAAAGGGTGTTTCGCTTTCCTGCCATTCTTGGCGCTTGAGCTTGATTTCGACGTTGAAATTGATTTCATCTCGGCGCGTTCCTATGGGAGTTCCGACCGCAGTTCCGGGAGGGTGGATTTGTTCAAGAATCTTTCGATAGATATAAGAGACCGGCATGTGCTGCTGGTGGAAGACATCGTGGACTCGGGCTTCACACTGCGCATTCTGCTGGAAGATTTCCAGCTTGCCAAACCGAAATCGGTTGCAGTAGTAACGCTGCTGAATAAACGCGCGAGCCATCACGTGGAAGTGCCGTTGAAATATGTTGGCTTTGATATAGAAGATGATTTTGTTGTAGGATTCGGACTTGACTTTTCGGAGAAGTATCGGAACTTACCCTATATAGCCGTGTTAAAAAGTATGAACATGAGCAGAAACCAATAGAAATTTGGAGCAAAGGCGTTTGGACAGCAATTTGAATAGAGGGCCTAATCTGCCACCGCAGATACCGAGGCGGGGCGAAGATCCCAAGGGCAAAAACGAGTCGAATTGGAAGCGCAATTCCCGGACCATGGCCTTCTGGGTGATCTTTTTGTTAATTATCGTCTTCGTGCTCAGATATGTCGCCTCACCGCGTTCGGAACGAACGCCGATCAGGTATACAGAATTGCTCGATCAGCTCGAGAAGGGCAATATCGAGGAAGTAACGTTCGTCGAGCGCGAAGTCCGCGGCAAACTCAAGAGCAAATTCGTTCCGGAGGATTTCAAGGGCAAAACTGAAGGCATCGACAACTTCGTGGCGATGATTCCGTTCGCCGACCCGGAACTGGTCAGCAAACTGGATTCCGCCGGCGTGAAAATCAGCGCCGAAAAATCGGAAGAGAATTGGCTCAGCTACCTCTTC
>Ga0315273_10007187_pt1 | contig 13936 bp, 14 predicted proteins | sample YL17G02_0_MG_FD_205753 | JGI IMG/M metagenome (GOLD analysis project Ga0315273, IMG submission 205753) | Sediment microbial communities from Yellowstone Lake, YNP, Wyoming, USA - YL17G02_0 | ecosystem: Environmental > Aquatic > Freshwater > Lake > Sediment | place: USA: Wyoming | collected... | reverse complement strand
TCCGCTTTGGAATAACAAGTCGGAAGAGAAATCGACCCGAAAGGCTTCCCTAATTCAAGCCTGGGGGTTGATATATCGTCGCCGATTAAAATCGTCCTTGGATCTTCTTCACGACTAACAACCAAAGTTGTTCCGACTCTTCTTATTATCCCCTCTTTGACGTGGTGAAGTATGCGGTGAAGGGTACCCATCGAAGTTTGGAAACTGGGGGGCAACCTTTTATACAGCCTTTCAAGCGGAATTTGCTTGTCGGAAAGAAGAATAAAAAAGGTTATGGCTTCGGAGAGTTTTGAATTTGGTCCGGCGGCTTTGACAATACCCCACCTTTCAATAAGCCTTTGAAATCCCGGGTATGAAATCGGAAGATCATAATTATGAACCCGATATACTTCATCAACTGAACCGTATTTCAAATAATCGGCAATTAGCCCAGAGTAGAAATGCTTTTCTCTCTCGGAAAATCTTGCTTCCGAAGACATGGAAACAATTATACCTTTTTCGAAGACAGAAAGGGAAGTTTCCAGGTTTTCCAAATAACCAGGTTATACATTAAGTAGTTATAGGGAAGAACCATGAATACAACAACTATCGCCAAAACCAACCAATCAAACCTCTTACCAATTAAACCTACTCCTATTGGGCCAAAGATTGATTGAATCGCCAAAGCCCCGGCGCTGGTTACATTAAACTGAATAAATTTAAAGATGGTATTTTTAATGCCGGCAATTTTTGCTTCCTTAAAGGTCCAAATATTATTTAGAACATAGTTATTAATGATGGCCAGCTCCGTCGCAAACAACCAGACCAGCGTTTCTGTTAAGTGCATTCCCCTGAAAACCCGGATAAACAGGAAGTTCACCATGAAACCCAGAAAACCGACTGTTCCGAACTTAATAAATCTCATTTTGTCTTTAATTCCTAAAATGATCGCTACTCTAAATGTGGCAATCATCTCCTTCGGATTAAATTTAGATACCTCTTTCGTTCTCGGGGCAAATTCCAAAGGTACTTCGGTAACTTTTTTGGCATTTTTGACGCTTTGATAAAGAAGGTCCACTTTATAGGCAAACCGGGTAGGCTCCATAAGGTTATTTAGGTCGATTTTATCCAAAACACCCTTTACGCGGGTTAAACGGAAACCCGTTGTTAAATCGTGAAGTTTGGGTTTAAGAAGAACAAGCCGGATAAACAGATTTCCGAAAAAGGAAACCGCCTTACGACTCATCGCCCACTCTTTAGGAACAGAGCCACCTTTAATATATCTTGAACCTATCGCGTAATCGGCTCCCGCTAAATAGGCTTCGACCATCGGACTAACAAATCTCGGCGGGTGCTGAAAATCGGCATCCATTTCCATGACCGCATCGGCTCCCAGCTTATCAATTGCATATTGAAAACCTCTGATGTAAGCCCAGCCCAAACCCTCTTTTTCTTTTTGCAAAAGATGGAGGTTGGGATATTTATTCATTTTCTCCTTCACAATGTCCCCGGTTTTGTCCGGTGAATAATCGTCAACCACCAGAAGATGCATTTCGGCTTCCTTGATTTTGGGAAACTCAGTTTCAAAAAGCTCATCAACCATTTTGGTGATGTTTTCCGCCTCGTTATAAGCGGGCATAACAATAACAACTTTATCCATTAAAATAACTCTAACAGAAATGTTCGAATAAAAGCAAGGAAGTCTATTCGTATCGAATAGCTTCGATTGGCGGAAGTTTTGCTGCCCGCCTGGCCGGAAAAACGCCAAAAAAGATACCGATTCCCGACGAGATAGCCAAAGTAATTATCACGGCAAATAGACTAATCGAGGCGGGGAAGAAAATTCGTATTACCAAAACCATCAAACTTGCCAAGATAAGGCCGATAAGCCCCCCAAGAAGCGATAAAACGACAGCTTCAACCATAAACTGCTTTAGAATATCTTTCTCTGTAGCTCCTACCGCCCGCCTAATTCCAACCTCCTTTGTCCGCTCATTTACCGTTGCATACATAATGTTCATAATGCCGATACCGCCGACAAGAAGGGAAATTGAGCCAATTGCCACCAAGACCCCATTCACGATATTAAAAATCTGATTAACGGTTGATAAAAGTTCCGACTGCTCCGTAACCGAAAAGTCTTCTTTGTCGTACTTTTTTAATAAAATCTCCTCTGCTTTCTTTTTTACATCCGGGACATCATTTTCAGACTCAACACCCATATAAATAGCCCAGAAGGTTTTATCGGGATTAATTGCACCGAAGGTTGTTTTGTAAGGTATTATTACCGACGTATCTTGTTCACGATCCCCGGTTTTTTCAAGAACACCGATAACTTTAAACCGGCTATTTTCAAATCTGATTATTTTGCCTACTCCGTCCTCTGCCTGGTCAAATAAATCATCGGCAAGGGTATAACCAAGAACGGCTACTTTTGCCCTCGCCTGCACTTCCGACTTTGAAAAGACCTCGCCTTTTATCAATTTTGCATTCATTAATTCAAAATGCTCCTCGTTAACACCCATCAGATAGCCGCCCTTTTTCTCCTTCTCGGTTTCAATTAAAGTGCTGGAAAAATAAAGAGGAACCGTATATTTAAGATTGGGAATTCTTCTTAAACTTGCAATATCCGCCTCATCAAACTTCGTACCGGTAACAAGTCCTGCCCCAAATGAACCGGACCCTCCCCCGCCGCCAAAGCCGCTTCCGGGAAGAATCATTACCAAGTTTGCCCCTAAATTTTCAAATTGTTCTTTAAGATAATTTTTTAGGCCCAAGCCCAGGGCAATAAGCATAACGACCGAAAGGACCCCGATAGTAATTCCTAGGGCTGTTAAAAAAGTTCGTACCTTGCTTCTTTTAAAGTCGCTGATGGCCGTTTTTATCAAATGGAGATATCCGTTTTGTATCTTCATATAATTCTAATTAATATTTATCTACCATCTGTCCATCGCGCATATAAATCTGCCTTTTCGTGCGTCTGGCAACATCCTTTTCATGAGTAACCAAAATAATCGTCACCCCGAATTCCTTATTTAAATTCTCGAGAAGGTCCAGAATTTCATTCCCCGTTTTAGTATCCAAATTACCCGTCGGCTCATCCGCTAAAATTACTTTCGGGTTCATAATAAGGGCTCGGGCAATAGCTACCCGCTGTTGTTGTCCGCCGGAGATTTTATTCGGAAAGAAATTTCTTCGCTCATAAATACCGAACTTTTTAAGAAATTCCTCAGCCCGCTCAACCGGATTGAAATCAAGATTTTCCTTGGCGTATTTAGTCGGAAGGAGAATATTTTCAATAACGCTATAGCGGGCAAGCAGGTTGAATGACTGAAAAACAAAACCAACGTGATGGTTACGGAATTTGGACAGTTCCTCATCGCTTAAACTCGAAACGTCCTGCCCCTCAAGGCTAATTTTTCCTGCCGTCGGGCGCTCCAGAAGACCGATTAGATACATGAGGGTACTTTTCCCGCAGCCGGAAGAACCTAAAATACTGACATACTCCTTATTTTTTATCTCTAAAGAAATGTGGCAAACCGCCTTAACTTCCTCATCGCCCAAAAAGTAGGATTTACAGACATCCTGAAGTTTAATCATACAAAACGTCGCCTTCTTTTAAGCTGTCCTTTATTTCCACCCTTTCTTCCCCCTCAAGCCCCGTTTCGATATACACCTTATTATTTTTTCTGCCAAGGCGCACATATTTGCCTTTTATATCCGAATTAATAAATTCGGGCTCAACATACAGCACATCGTCTTTTTGCTTAATTACGAATTTGGCGTCGCCGCTCATCCCAATTCTGAATTTCTTGATATCCAGTTTTTCTTTTATAAATTTAACCTTGATTTCATAAACGGCTCCCGCTTCTCCCGCCTTGGGGGTATAACTGACAAAATCCACAATGCCTTCAAAAGTTTCATCGGGTATGGCATCAAGGACGATATTTACCTTTTGTCCTATAAATAAAGACGGTACTTCATTTTGGTCTCCCGTGACATCAAAATAAATTGTCTCGGGATTTATTACCTCCACTTGAGTCTCTGTCGCCATGACATATACTCCCGAAAAAGGATGCGCCAGATAACTCACAATTCCAGAAAATGGCGAGGTTAAAATTGAATGTCTTAAATTATATTCGGCAGCAACATATGATTCATATGCTTTATCTTTAGTGACTTCGGCCGTCGTTCTTGTATCTCTTTGGGCGTAAGTTTCATCTTTCGAATGATCCTGAACTTGGTCGTACACATTCGCAACCGTAGCCTCAGCCGCCCTTAAAGTCGCCCTTGCCTGCTCAAAGGTTGAATTAAGAACAGTCGTATCGAGTTTTGCGAGGTACTGACCTTTTTTTACAAAATCGCCTTCTTTGACACCAATCCAAGCAATATCTCCCGATGTCGGAAATGTCAGCTGGACATATTCATCGGCATTTATCTCTCCCGAAAGTATAAGCTCTTCCGCAACTGTCCCCTTTTTAACTTCGGTTGTTTCAACGCCGCTTTTCTTTGGTGCTATGACAAATTTCCAGACGCCGAACCCGACAACTATTACGGCTATCAATATAATAACGCTGAGCTTTTTCCTCCGCATTACGGCTCTGAATAAATTGAGTATTTTAGTCTTATTCATGGTAATTATGAACACCAATAATTGTACCAAAAATTGCGCTTATTTAAAGCCTTTCGATTATTTGTTGATATTTTTCTTTCGTGCTTCGAATTTGGTTAATCAAAGGCTATAATACTAGGAGCATGAAAATCGATATTCTTACCCTTTTTCCGAAAATGTTTGCCGGACCCTTTGACGAATCAATAGTCAAAAGGGCGCAGGAAAAAGGCAAGGTTGAAATAAATATTCACGATTTAAGAAACTGGGGCGAGGGAGAAAGAAAAACGGTCGACGACCGGCCTTACGGCGGCGGCGTCGGTATGTTATTAAAAGTCGATATTGTCGATAAAGCGATATCTTCACTAATCACCGATCACAAGTCATCGAACACTAAAATTGTTCTGTTGGATGCCGCGGGTAACAAATTTACCCAAAGTAAAGCTCAACAATTTTCTAAGCTCAAACATCTCATTCTGATCGCCGGCCATTACGAAGGCGTGGACCACCGCGTCCACGAACATCTCGTGGATGAAGTCATTTCCATCGGCGATTATGTTCTTACCGGCGGAGAGCTTCCGGCAATGGTTGTCTGCGATTCAGTTGTCCGCCTCATTCCCGGTGTTTTGGAAAAACCCGCTGCAACTTCTCTTGAATCCTTTTCCCAATATACGATATCCCAATCCCAACATACATTATTAGAGTTTCCCCAATTCACGCGCCCCGAAGATTACAAGGGCTGGAAGGTTCCTGACGTTCTCCTATCCGGAAATCATAAAGAAATCGAAAAGTGGAGGAAGAGCGAGGCTACTAAAAAGACCGCTAAAGTCCGGCCTGATCTATTTTAATTTTGAAGTGTCCGACTTCTCTTAGATTACTTCTCTTTCTCCCACCTCGATATTGGAGATATCACCTTTCCGTATTTTTGCATTAACCATAGCGTAGCTGTCAGAAGAAAATAGTAGACCTTGCCATGGTATATCTTAGCGCTTTCTATAAGTTGCTTATTGATAGCAACTTTCCCGATCTTTTTTGCGGTTGCTCCATGGTGGTGAAAAAATTCTGCATCTGGATAAAAATATACGGGAATCCCGGCCTTTTTCAGCCGCCTACAATAATCAACGTCCTCAAAATACATGAATAGTTTTCGGTTTAAATAACCGATTTTATTAATTACCTTTCGGGGTATCAGAAAACAAGCCATGACCGCACATTCTACCGTTACTGGCTTTTTTGCCTGTGGTCGATACATAAAATAACTTCCCTTTTCCCTAAAGAAATATTCCTTAATTGCGCCGGTAATTGTGGGTAAGTTGAAAACCGAATCCTGAGGGCTACCGTCGGGGAACAGTAACTTTCCCGATAATACAACCTCATTATTATACTTATAACTCGCATCTATCATCTTGGCAATCGCATCGCTCCTAACTTCAATATCCGAGTTAAACATAAGAACCATTTCTCCCCGCGAATATTCCATCAGCCTGTTATACCCGCCAACAAAACCCTTATTTACCACATTTTTGATGAATATAACCTGAGGATATTTTGCTTCAAGGATCGAAAAATTATCATCAGTAGCATTGTCAAGGACTATAAGTTCGTCTTTCTTTATATCGAAACCGGATCTTTTGTCCAGAATACTTTTAATTAACTGATCAGTGAGAAGAGTCGTCTTATAATCGGATACTATTACGGACAACCGGATAGGGTACGTATATTCAGCCAAGCTAGTTTTGCTATAAGGAGAGGCACCTTTTTTCCCCCGAAAAAAGTCAAAAATAGCCCTTTTTTGCGCAGATCGTCCTTTGAATAGTTGTTTTATCAATTCCCTCGAGACCGCGAACTTTGTCCTGCACCTTGCATATTTAGAAGTAAAGTAAAGTCTGTTTCTGGTAATTAAATAGTCCGTTTGCTCAGACCCTATCCCCATTGTCTGAGAGACTTTATGATAAATATGTGCTCCGCCATGATAATAAAGCTTTCCACCGCCAAGAAGTATTCTTTGTTGCCATTCGTTATCTTCAAAATAGGCGAAATAGTCTTCATTAAAATATCCAAACTTTTCCAAAGTGTGCCGTTTAACCATAAAGCAGCAACCACTGATAAATCCCGTTTCTGTGACACTATCGAACCCACCTTTATCTACCTCGTCTATTTGATGATGAACACTTCTTACGTTAGCCCAATCGAAATGTCCCCCCGCATACCAAAACACCTTACCTTTATCTTCCGGTTTATATCGAACCTTATGGAATTCATAACCCGGAGCAAAATATATCTTTGGTGAGACAATTGCATCTTTATTCTCATCCAATACTTCAATTAATTTCTTAACCAAACCGATATCGCCGATAAGGGTATCATTATTAATTATGATGATATAATCGGCTCCCCAGGCAACTGCATACCTCATTCCAAAGTTATAAGCCCCTGCAAATCCCTTATCGATTCCTGCCTGCAAAAGAACCATATTGGGAATGTCTTTGGGAATAACGTCTCCGATCCAGCTGCCTGGGGTTTTATCGACAACCACCGTACAAAATTCCAACCCATTAATATCCAGCTCTTTAACCGTATCCAGAAGTTCCAGGGTATCTTTGGGATTTCCAAAATTTACGGTTACTAAGGCTACTTTATTCATAACTCTTGTAATGTTCTTAAGTACGCTTCCTGTCTCATTTTATTACCTAAAAGAGCGAAGACTAAAAAGCGCAACAGGGTACCTATTTTGATAATAGGCAATAACCACCAAATTTGTTGGCGATAATGCTTACGTAAGTAATAAACCAGACCTAATATTTCCTTACGGAAAATTTTTGCCAGTTCTTTAGGGTCCCCAAAGGCACTGGCTTTATCCACATGTGTAATGGTAAATTTGGGGCTATACCAAATATGATAACCGGCCTCGTGTACCCTACGGCACCACTCAACTTCTTCCATATACATAAAAAAATTTTCGTCAAACCCGTGAGTCTTTTCGAATACTTCCCTTTTTATAAACAAGAACGCCCCCATAACCCACCCCGCCTCACGGTCCGACTTAAAAAAACTGGGGTCCTTGGGATGTACGGCTTTAAGCCAATTTTTGACCAGAGGGATAAGGTCCAACCCCCATATCCAGGTCCAAACCGAGAAAGGTGTAGGCAGATATCCGGCACTGGGTTGGAACCTGCCATCCACATACTGCAATCGACAACCAAGAACGTCACATTCCGGCTGTTTTTCAAAGAAGTTAAGAGCATCGGAAATGGTATTCTCTCTGACATAAGCATCATTGTTTATAAGGAGTAGGTATTGATTTTTTTTATTTGTTCTTTTTACCCCAAAGTTATTACCCTTGGCATAACCAAGATCCGAGCCTGAATTGATGAGTTTTACCCAGGAGTGCTTTTTAACTATCATTTCGGGAGTTCCATCACTTGAAGCGTTTTCGACAACGATAACCTCGACATTGACCCGGTCTTTGACAAAATCTACGGCTTTCTTCATACAAGCCAGGCATTTGTCAGTAATATCCCGCGTATTCCAACTAACTATAACTACCGATACTCCAGGTTTAGGCATATTTCAAACCCATTTTAAGTTTTGTCAAACGATACTTCTCTAATATCCAGATCCCTACCCAAACAATAGCGACGAGAGGGGCGGGCCCGAGCTCTCTCCAGTGTTTTCGCATAAATATACGCATAGCCCCGGCAGCTGCCCTGGCCAATTTAAGGCTTTCCGCCTTGGGAACTTTCAATTTAGCTGTCGAGTGTAAACCCGAGGATGACCCTTTATAATGAATAATTGTTTCTCCTGCCTCATACCAAATCTTATAACCCAAACGTTTAATCTGATAACACATTTCAATATCTTCCCCATTCCAGAAATAATCCTCATCCCACCAATTAATCTTATCGAGTATTTTTTTCCTAATCATAAGATAAGCCCCGGTAATACAATCAATTTCATGGCTTTGGTAATAATCCAGGTGTGTGGCTTCGTAACCGGCAAAATATTTTGACTTGGGAAAAAGTTTCGAAAGGCCTGAAAAGTAACAGATTGCATTCAGGACAGTAGGTAACCCGCGATGACAAGAGTAATCTAACTTTCCGTTAGACAACATTACCCGACATCCTACCGCCCCAAGCGCCTTGTGCTCATCCAATATAGATAAAGTCTTCTGTATTACCTTCCCGACTATTATCGTATCCGGATTTAGAAAAAGCACATTTTCCGCTTTAACCTCACGTCTGGCAAAATTGTTACCCTTGGCAAAACCCAAATCATCCTTGCTGGCAAGAACTATCGCTTGGGGAAAACTTTTTCTGACTGCCTCAACCGTTCCGTCTTGGGAAGCCATGTCAGCCACAATAACCCGCCAGGAATCATTTAAGCCTTTTTGTTTGTATATTGAAGCCAGACAATCGAGCAATAACGGCTTTACATTGAAAGCATTAATGACGATATCAAGATTATAATTCATGTTTTTAATTTATTTTGATAGTAATTTAAGGCAATATTAATGGGGATAAGTTCCGTCTGTACCAAATTATTTACTTTTTCCAAGTTATTTATGCTACACCACATGCGACCTTTTGGTAACTCTAAATTATTATCAACCTCAGATAAATATACTAATACAACTAATGGACCACGGTCATCTTTATGGAGAGAAACGCCGACAAATTCCGGCTCTTTAGAAAATTTGATTTTAAGTTCATCTTTTTGTATCCGCTCCAAAGGTCCATTAACCGGAAGGTCATCTTTTCGGTTGTAATCCGCTGCTCTAAACATTTTTCCGGGTAAATTTAACATTTCCGGCCAAAGTGGGTCATTATCGGGCCTGGGAACAAGTAAAACTTCAATTTCACCTTTCTGGTTTTGACGAAAGATAATTACGACTATTCCCGCCTGTGGAGTAATTCCGGCTAATTTTATAAACAGCCGATCAGACAAATATCCACCTGTCCACTTAGATAAAATAGAAATAACCTTTTCGTCATCACCGGGCGCAAAGCCGTCAGTAATTTTTACACTCATAGCCAATAAGGGGTTTGACAGCTCGATTTACGAGTAAAAAGCATTATTTTATTGAAAAATATTCTTGTATCTGTCTATCGGTGAATATCTCTGAAGATTCTTTCTTTTCATAATAGTTTTTGTACCATTTAAAGGCATACTCCAGAGTATCGCTAACATTAAGGCGGGGTCTCCAGCCCAGCAGAGACCGTGCCTTTGATATATCTAATTTCAATATACCGGATTCATGAAAATTGCTGTCTGTTTTAATTTCATATGAACCTTTACCCAAAATTTTTATTCCTCTTTCGACTAATTCAGAAACGGGAACGAAGTTTTCATCCTTTGGACCGAAATTCCATGGCGTAACCAGAGAAGAATCCCCCTCATAAAGCCTTTGGGCAAGTAAAAGGTATCCTGAAAGCGGCTCGAGAACCAACTGCCATGGACGAATTGAATAGGGGCTTCTTAGAATCACGGGGACTTTTTGTTCATACACAGCTTTTATCACGTCGGGAATAATTCGGTATAAGGACCAGTCGCCCCCACCGATAACGTTTCCGGCCCGCGCAATACCGACCAAAGGGGAGTTTTTGTCATTGAGGAACGATTTAATAAATGACTGGGCAATAATATCTGCCGCGGCCTTACTGGCACTATAAGGGTCCTGCCCGCCCAATCGATCATTCTCTCGATACGGATATACCCACTCAACATTTTCGTAGGCTTTGTCGGAAGTAATCATAACAGCGCTCTGTACGGATGATGTATTGCGAATAGCTTGGAGAATATTTGCAGTGCCTAAAACATTCGTTGAATAGGTTCTTAACGGGTCTTCATAGCTTATTTTCACGATTGCCTGGGCTGCTAAATGAATTACGATTTCAGGTTTTGCTTTCAAAAAAACCTTACTAACCGAATCGAAATCTCTAATATCAACAAGGTTGCTTTGAATTTTTTTATCTAATTTCAATATTGTGTATAAGTTGGGATTCGTATGCGGTGGAAGGGCAATTCCCGTAACCTTTGCTCCCCACAGAGCCAGTATCTCGGTTAACCATGCACCCTTAAAACCGGTGTACCCGGTTATCAAAACTTTTTTATTTTTGAAAAACTTACTAAGATTTTCGTTTTTGATCATTTTTCTCCCAAACAGCCCAGGGACGATCCTTTTCCCAGATATGATTAAGCTGTTCCAATTCATTATAAGTATCAACTGCTCTCCAAAATCCATCATGAAGATACATTGATAATTGTCCATCATTGGCCAGTTTGGCCAAACCTTCTTCCATGGCTCCGTTGGTAAAGTAGTCAAGAGATTCACGTTTAAAAACCATAAAGCCTCCGCTAATAGACTCTCGCATTACCGGTTTCTGGCGCAATTCCCTTACCATACCGCTTTTCCTATCAACGTCTATTAGGCCGAATCTGGAACTGGTGTGAACGCCGGAAACGGTGCCTATTGTTTCCTGTTTGTGGTGAAAAGAAACAAGCTTATTAATATTTATGTCTGCAACACCGTCGCCATAGGTTAGCATATATTCTTCTCCTTTAATGTAAGGGGCGCATTTTAAAATCCGGCCACCGGTTAAAGTTTCCGAACCTGTATCAACAAAGGTCATCTTAAAATCTCCGTGATTCTTTCCGTAAATTTGCGTATTGCCCGTTGCCATATCGATCGAAAAATCATTTATGTTAGTCCGCCAGTTTAAAAAATATTCCTTGATCGAATTGCCTTTATAGCCTAAAGCAATTATGAAGTCATTAAATCCGTAATATATGTAGATTTGCATTATATGCCACAGAATGGGAAGTCCTCCAACCTCTACCATTGGTTTGGGCCGAAACTCCGTCTCTTCCTTCATTCTCGTTCCCTTACCGCCGGAAAGAATTATCGTCTGCATAGGTCAAATGTTACTAAAAATGAGCTTCGGATGCAAGAATGTGGTATATTATGAAACAATTAGTCTATGTCAAAAATCGACAAATTAGTCTTATTTGATATAGGCAAAGACTTGGGCTCTAAATTGAAAAAGTATAGTTTTCACTTATACTTAAACTATGGTTTTTAATAAGACTCCACTTCACGGACTATATGAAATTGAATTGGAAAAACGTGAAGACGACCGCGGTTTTTTTGCCAGATTTTTTGACGTTAATGAATATAAAAAGCTTGGTCTTGAAAGCGAAATTGTCCAAATAAATAATTCTTTTACAAAAGATAAATACACCTTACGTGGCTTACATTACCAACTTCCTCCTAAAACCGAAGTTCGAATTGTCAGGTGTCTGGGGGGAACGGTCCTTGATATGTCACTTGATCTTAGGCCTAAATCTCCCACTTTTGGCAAATGGTATTCGGCAACTCTCACCGCCGATAACCGCAAGATGATTTACATTCCCAAAGGATTTGCCCATGGATTTATGACATTGGAAGATAACACCGAATTTCTTTATCTGGTCACCGAGTTTTACTCTCCGGAATACGAAAGGGTTATCAGGTGGAATGATCCGAAGTTTGGCATTAAATGGCCCTTTGAACCAAAATTTATCTCCAAGAAAGACGCGGAACAAACCGATTTCGATCCCGATTTTCATCTCAAAGGAATGGAAACTATCAAACTATGAAAATTCTTTTTACTGGCACAAGCTCGTTTATTGCATACTGGACAATTAAGGAGTTAACCGAAGCCGGCCATAAAGTGACAGGCATTTTAAGAAAAAATCCGGAGGACTACGAGGGAATAAAAAAAGAGCGGGTTGAATTGGTGTCCAAATTATGTGAAATCGTACCCGGCGTATCCTTTGGGGATGATAAATTTTTAGACCTTATAAAAAGCTCTTCTTGGGACGTGCTCTGTCACCATGCAGCCGAGGCAACCAACCCCCGTTCCCCTGATTTTGACTGGGCCGGTGCACTGAAGGGAAACACCTTAAATGCCGACAAGGTTTTAGAGGAGTTTAAAAAGCATGGAGGGAATTCAATTATTATCACCGGAAGCACCTATGAAGCCAACGAATCGGTCGGGAGCGAACCTGCTGATGCATGCAATCGATATGGCTTATCAAAAACTTGCACTTGGGAGGTATTTAGGTATTTTGGGAAAGAAGTCGGTCTTAAAGTTGGGAAAATTATATATCCTAATGTATTTGGTAAGTACGAAGATCCAAAATTAGTGGGTTATTTAGCTAAATCTTGGCTAAATCACGAAACACCGACCGTGAGAACCCCAAAGTATATACGCGACAACATGAATGTAACTCTACTCGCCAAAGCATACAAATCATATCTCGAAACTTTTACATCGACTGGCGGTCCGGCAAAATTTAGGCCTTCGGACTATGCCAGCTCTGTGGGAAATTTTGCCTTTCTCGTCGCCAGAGAACTGGGCCCACGTCTTAAAGTGGAATGCCCCCTTGAATTTTTTGACCAGGTAGAGTTTCCGGAGCCCAAAATCAGAATAAATACAGACATGCTTGATACAAAAGCTTTAGGATGGAACGAATCGGAAGCCTGGGACGAACTGGCAAAATATTATCTCAAGATCTACAAATAAAAGAAAGATATTCATGTATGCTTGTCCGCCACGCTTGAAGCTCCCCAACTATCCGGTTTGGTTTTGGCTGTAAAACCGTTTCCGTTCACCAAACCGACGACTTCTTTTATCATATCCCTGGTCGGGCCAAGCGGTCCGACATCGATGTGAATTTCCAAATCATACTTGGCCGGTGAAATAGCGCCTCTTAAAGAAGGCACCAAGTTCTCGGCAACTTCCAAAGACAATAACGTTTCTGTATAAATTTTATCCCTTAGCGCCGGTGCCTTTAATTTTTTTACTTTTCGCCAAAAATATTTGGCACCCCGGCCACGTCTATGAATAATTATGGCGGTCACGTAATCCACTTCTCCCTTTCCCCCGTTGGTATGGGCTTGGGAATCGGTGCCAATGACCAGCCGGTACAACCCCGAAGGCTCCTCCTTAACAAACAGGGAAATCGAGGAAATCATCTCGTCAATCGTTACCGGCCCCCCGGTGGGACTGATAAATCGGTCTCCGTTTACGTATTGCATACCGACAATTATACTCTTTGAGGCCTTTTTTGAGCAAACTTTGCGAAGGTTTCCTAAATAAGCGAAAGGGCTATTGTCAACCCCAAAGAAGCAATCAGCATGTATTCGATAACGACGCTAAGGTGGAGATCTCTGTGAAGATAATGGTGAATTATCCCCCAGGAAACATATGAAATCGCCGTTCCGACGACAATCGAGGTCTGCAAGTTCTTATCATAGTTAAAAAGGATAAAACCGACTGTCGCAACCGTCAAAATTCCGAATAAGCT
>Ga0315273_10007186_pt1 | contig 13937 bp, 9 predicted proteins | sample YL17G02_0_MG_FD_205753 | JGI IMG/M metagenome (GOLD analysis project Ga0315273, IMG submission 205753) | Sediment microbial communities from Yellowstone Lake, YNP, Wyoming, USA - YL17G02_0 | ecosystem: Environmental > Aquatic > Freshwater > Lake > Sediment | place: USA: Wyoming | collected... | reverse complement strand
GGGGCGGCGAAAGTCAAGGATGCGGCAGTAGCCAATAGCCCCTGCGGCGCTCTCGCCTGCTCGCTCCGCCCTCTACTGCACCATGATCTCGATGAACGGTGGCTCCGGAATCTGGTTGATGGCGTAAACCGGGGTCCGGGCCGAGTTCACCGTCTTCACCACTTGCAGATACGAGTAGCTTCCCTCGGTCCAGATCCGCACGATGCCATCGGCCGCCGTCCGCAGCTTCTCCATCTGGTCGACCGGAGCGATCTTCGGGCTTACCACGCCCAACAGGACTACCTGCCCCTGCTGGCAGCTAGAGGCGATCTTCAGGAGTTCTGATTGCCCCTCTCCCTCCGGCAGCAGCGTCAGCAGGCGGGAGATATCCGCCTGAACTCTGATCGGGCGGTCGGCCTTCTTGCAGATGCGGTCGATCTCGGACCCGAGGTACCCCTTCTTCAGCAGTGGCTCGTCGCAGCAGATGCCCTCGGGGCACATCAGCACTACCTGGCCGCTCGCAATCCCCTGGGCCAGTGCTTTCTCCTTGCCAGCGGTCCGCATCAACGCGCGCCACCGCGACTTCTCGCCACTCTGGCCGGCTATCCGCACATAGGTATCGCCCGCCTCCAACGCCTCGCTCGCGAATCCCATATCGAGCACGTCCTGGTGCAATGAAGCGTCGATCTCCATCAGATAGAAGCTACCATAGGGCACCCCGCCCCCGAGCAGGTCATCCAACTGCTGGATGCCCGTCGAAACCGCCTCCTCGAACCGGTAGTACGGCTTCTGGAATGGAGGCAGCACGCGGATGCCCTTCTCCGTGAAGAAAAATAGGCTGGGGACCGGGATGTGCGGCGAGCCGCGGCTTTTCATCACCTCGAGGAACCGCATGTGGGAATTCCCCACATAGGAGCGGCTGAGTATGATCAGCCCGTCGGCGACGAATTCCTCTGGACTGGTGCCGACCTCCTCCTGCTCCCGCAGTTCGCGCAGCAGCATCGCCGTCAGCGATTCACGCTTGAGCGCGTTGACTAGCCCGTAGACGGCCTCTCGGAACTGGCGATGGTCGTGGTTGCTGTCCTGGAGGTGACTGACGCTATCCACTACCACCCTTCGCGCCCCGATCTCGGTGATCATCTCGTTCACCAGGCCCTGGTCGCGGACGATGTCCTGCTGGAGCACCTCGGGCGACGTGAACAGCACCTTGAGCTTCCCCTGCTCCTCCAGCGCACGGAAATCCCAGCCGAAATTCGCCGCGTCGCGGTAGATGCGCTGCGGGAACTCTTCGAAGGTGATGAAGAGGCCGTTCTCCTGGAATCGAGTGATCCCGTTGTAGAGGAACTGCATCCCCAGGCTCGTCTTGCCCGACCCAGGTGCGCCCGCTACCAGAACCGCATCCCCCAGCAGAAACCCCCCATAGAGCAGGTCATCGAGGCCCTCAATTCCAGTTCTCACGCGATCCATACGTCGTTCTCCTGAGGCGCTAAAGAGATCATGCTACCGCGGGTCGCCTGCTCCCGCTCACTACGACAGTTGGACGCCAATACCCACCCGACTCGAAGCCCATCCTTGGGCGCTGGCCATCACATCCAGCGCGATTCCCCGGCAGCCACCCGGTGCGGTACAGTTGGGCCGCCTCAACGCCGGCGCGGAATATAGCGGTAGACGTCAGCGCCGGGATACTTGATCTTCTGGATAAAGTGCCTCTGCTCCAGCAAGTCCAACTCCTGCTGCACCGCATCCACCTCGCGCCCCACACGAAGCGCGATCTGGCGCGCCGTATTCACCGTGTAGGGGTTTGACTCGAGGAACGAGATCAGCTTCTCAAGGCCGCCCAGCGAGGCCGCCATGCGCCCCAATTCCCCACTGACGCGGTATGTGCGCAGTCCCCTGCGGATCCTATCGGCGAGCTGGGTGAGCTTATCGGAGCGCGAGGAGGTCAGCCGCTGCAGTTCATCGTCTGGCATCTTGGCCAGTTCCTGCCGTTCCCGGTCCCGCCGCGCCAGGAACGACTCCGCCTCCGCCACCGCCCCTTCCAGGCTGTATCCCTGGTCGAGCGCCTGCTTGATCAGGCTCACCTTCTCAATCGCCGCGTAGTCGTACGTCCGGCTGCCGCTCCGATCGGTCGGCTGAATGATGCCCTTGTCCGTCCAATAAGATAACTGTCGGATCGAAACCCCACACAGGTGCGCGGCCTGGCCAATGCCAAGCTCTAGCCGCTCCAGCAATCTGCTGAGGTCTACCGGCTTGACAGATAATGCGCCCCGTTCGCGCATAGCATCCGGCATTCTTGTCTCCTTGGCTTGCCAGGGATGTCCAGATTCCCCCGCCCCATGCCGCAGAACCGTTGAAACGGCGTGAGATTAGCACAATGGTGTCAGCGCGTCAATACATGCTTAACTGAATTTCTTCACACACGCCACCTTCCCCGCGTCCGGCTGTGCTCCGGTGGTGGCACGTGGCTCCAGAGCGGCTCCTGGCGCCCCGATTCCGAGTACCGCTCGGGCGAGGGCAGGTCGAGTTGATCACAAAGCAGAACACCTGTTGCCATGAGCGACCAGCTTCTGCCTACCGAGGAGCACCGCGATCTATCCGGCGTGATCGAGGCGGTGCGCCACCACAACGCCGATGATGGGTGGACGGTCGCGCGCCTGCGCGTCGCCGAGGGCGAAAGCGGGGCCGGAAGCGTCGTCTCGGTAGTGGGAAACATCTCCAGCGCCCGCGAGGGGATGGAGGTCAAGCTCTGGGGCCAGTGGGTCACTCACCCGGTCTATGGGGACCAGTTTCGCTTCCAGCGCTACGAGGTCGCTCAGCCACTTACCGCCGATGCCATCAAGCGATTCCTCTCCGGCGGTTCGATCAAGGGGATCGGCCCGGCGACCGCAGAGCTGCTCGTGGCGCGATTCGGCGATGACACGCTCGCAGCGCTCGCCGATCCCGAGCAGCTTCGCCAGGTCCCGGGAATCGGACGCAAGAAGGCGCAGTCGATCGCCGATGAGTGGAAGCGCCAGCAGGAATCCGATAGCCAGGGAATCCTCATGCGCCTGCAGGGCATGGGGATCAGCGCCGCCCACGCCATCCGCATCCACAAGCACTACGGCGGCGATGCTGCTACGGTCGTCGAGCACAACCCCTATCAGCTCGCGCTGGAGGTCGAGGGGATCGGCTTCCGGACCGCGGACCGGATCGCCCAGACTATCGGTGTGCCGCTCAGCTCTCCGTTCCGGCTTCAGGCGGGGTTGGCCCACGCCTTGCAGGAGATGGCCTCCCAGGGGCACTGCTTCATGCCGAAGGACCGTCTTTTCGAGTACTCCGCCAAGCTGCTCGAGTGCGATGACGCTGATGGTCTCGAGGACGCCTACCAGACCCTCGTCGAGCGCGAGTGGGTGGTGGTCGAGGAGGCGCCCGAGTTGCGGCTGCTAGGCGGACCGGCCGAAGGAGAGCCGCGCCACGCGGTCTACCTGCCCCGGCTCCATCGCGCCGAGCACGAAGTGGCACGGCACCTGCGCCGCCTTCGAGAGTCCTCCGCGCAGGCGAAGGCGACCGAGCAGTCGCTCTCGACCTGGCTGGAGGGTGACCGGAGAGTGGGCGAGACGGAACTCTCCGAGCAGCAGGCTCAGGCCGTCCGGCTGGCGCTCACCGAGAAGGTGCTCGTGCTCACCGGCGGCCCCGGCGTGGGGAAGACCACTGTGACCCGCGCCATCGTCGATGTGTTCGAGAATTCCGGCTGTTCCGTCACCCTCGCCAGCCCCACCGGCCGCGCCGCGAAGAAGCTCTCCGAGGTCACCGGCCGCCCCGCGCAGACCATTCACCGCCTCCTCGAGATCGACCCTGGCTCCTGGCAGTTCCGGCGCAATGAGGAGCGCCAACTCAGCGCCGACGTGGTCATCATCGACGAGTCCTCCATGCTCGATATCGAGCTGACACAGGCGCTGGTGCGAGCCATCCCCGACAAGGCGAGGCTGATCCTCGTGGGGGATGTCGATCAACTCCCCTCGGTCGGCCCCGGCCTGGTGCTGCGCGATCTCATCGAGTCCAAGGCCGCTCCGGTGGCAAGGCTGACGGAGATCTTTCGGCAGGACCGGGAGAGCCAGATCGTCATGAACGCCTATCGCATCAACGAGGGCCGCGTGCCTGAGTTTCACATCCCGCCAAAGCCAGGAGATGACTGCACCTTCGTCTCCGAGGGTGACCCGGATACGCTGGTGCGGCGCGTGGTCGAGGTGGTGGGAGAGGAGCTGATCCGAGAGGGCTTCAACGGATCCGACATCCAGGTGCTGACCCCCATGAACAAGCGCAACCTGGGCACCGTACAGCTCAATCAGGTGCTGCAGGAAGCGCTCAACCCACCTCGCCCCACCAAGCCCGAGGTCAAGCGCGGCGAGAAGGTCATCCGTGAGGGCGACCGGGTGCTCCAGACCGTCAACAACTACGAGAAGGAAGTCTTCAACGGCGACGTCGGCACCGTGCTGGGCGTCTATCCCGCCGATCACAAGGTCGCCGTGCAGTTCCTGGAGCAGTCCGCCTGGTACAGCTTCGATGAACTCGACGAGATCGAACTCGCCTATGCCCTGACTGTCCACAAGGCCCAGGGCAGTGAATACCCAGCGGTCGTGCTGATCTGCCACACCAGCCAGTACATCATGCTCCAGCGCAACCTGCTCTATACCGGCCTCACCCGCGCCCGCCGCAAGTGCGTCTTCGTCGGCAACCGCCAGGCGATCTGGACCTCCGTGCACAACAACAACCCGCAGCGGAGATACACGCGGCTTAAGCAGTTGCTGGCAGCGACTCCCTGAATCGCGTGCGCGCAGAGCGACCATGACCCGCCCCACCAACACCCTCAACGACCTCACCGGCAAGGAGTGGATCAAGTTCACGCGAACCTGGTTCGTGTGCGATTCGCCGCGCTACTGGAAGAACAAGGACACTGAGCTGCACCCCGCGCGCTTCCCCGAGGAGATGGTGGCCGAGTTCCTGCGCTTCTTCACCAAGCGCGGCGGCGCGGTGCTCGATCCCTTCGCGGGCTCGGGAGCAACGCTCGTCGCCTGCGCGGAGAACGAGCGCGTCGGCGTCGGCATAGAGCTGAGCCCACGTTACGCCCGCACCGCCGAGCGTCGAGTGAGCGACGCAGCGTCGCCCCAGTCCGTGCTCCGCGGCGACGCCCGCGAGGCCGGAACCGCGGCCTTCTGGGAGAGCCGGCGTGAGCAGTTTGAGGCGGCCGGCATCGAGTTCCGGCGCGGCCTCCCGCAGTTCGACTTCGTCATCACCTCCCCGCCCTACTGGCGCATGCTCGGCACCAGCCGCGGCGGAGTGTTCTCGAAACACAAGCAGCGCGCCGCCGGCGGCCTGGATACAGTGTACTCTGAGAGCGGTAACGACCTCGGCAACATCACCGACTACGCCGAGTTCGTCCGCGCGCTGGCGAAGGTGTTCGCCGGGCTGCGCAAGTGCGTCAAGCCCGGCAAGTACCTGGTGGTGGTGGCGCAGAATCTCCGCGACCCCGACGGAGAGATCAGGCCTCTCGCCTGGGACCTGGCGCGGGCCATCGGGCGCGCCTGGCAGCTCCAGGGAGAGCGCATCTGGTGCCAGAACACAAAACCCCTGGGTATCTGGGGGTATCCGCGGGTGTTCGTGCCGAATTACCACCACCACTACTGCCTGATCTTCCGAAAGCGTGTGCGATGACAAGGATCGCGTTGATCGCGGCGGCGCTGGCCGCGCTGGTGCCGGCAGCCTGCTCAGCAGCTCAGACAACGGGCGAGGTGACCATGACTGGCAAAGAGATAGAGGCGAAGGTCGTGAAAGCGGGTCGGCCGCGACTGTTCTTCCAGGCCGATGGATTGGCGCGGCTGCGCCAGGAGATCAAGACCACGAAGGCCGACGAATGGGCGCGGCTGAAGGAATCGGTCGACCACGCGCTCGATCAGGACCCGCCCGAGAACCGCCCCATCGAGGGCGATCCCACCCGCCCCGGCACGCCCAATGACGAGATGCTGTGGCAGCGCGTCTTCGGCTACCACATTCCGGGCCTGGCGCTGGTGGCCCTCCTCGACCCCGACCCGAAGTACCTCGCGGCCACTCGCAAGTGGGCGATGAAGCCCGGCGAGTATCCCCTCTGGGGCGCAGGTGTCTTCGAGGGAACCGACCTCGCCGCCGCGCATGAACTCTACGGCATCTCCATCGCCTACGATTGGCTCTACGACCGCTGGTCGCCGGAGGATCGGGAGCGGTTGAAGCAGATTCTCGCCGAGCACGGCAAGGTGATGTACGAGGCCGCCGCCCAGATCAACGACCGCGGCTGGTGGCATGACACCTGGCGCCAGAACCACGCCTGGTGCAACTACGGCGCGCTCGGCGTCACCGCGGTGGCGCTCGCCGGCGACGTCGCCGGCGCCGGTGAGTGGTTGGCGAAGTCCGAGTGGGCCTACCAGCACATCTTCGCCGAGCTGCCCGAGGAGGGCGCCTACGAAGAGGGCGTCCCCTACTGGGGCTACGGCATGGAGTCGCTGGTGCGTTACATCGCCGCCGTGCGGCCCTATGTCGCCACCGACTTCTACGCCTCCCCGTACCTGCACCTGACCCACCTCTTCCGCCTCTACCTGGCCGGCCCCAGCATCGGCAGTATCGCCAACTTCGGCGACGGCCCGACGCGGGACTGGCATTCGATCTCGCCCCTCATGTACCGCCTGGCAGCCGAGTACCACAGCCCGGCCGCCGAATGGTTGGCGGAAGCGCTTCCTCCCCGCAAGGACCAGGACACGCGGATGTACGATCTGCTCTGGCACGATCCGACGCTGAAGCCCGAGTCGCCGGAGAGAATGCCCCTCTGGCATGCCTTCAAGCAGACCGGCTTCGCCGGGGCGCGCACGAGCTGGGGCGAGGACGCCGTGACGCTGCACATCCGCAGCGGCAAGGCCGACGTCTCCCATTCCCACCTCGACGTGAACGACTTCCTGCTCAACGCTGGCGGGGAGTGGCTGCTGCGCGACTACGGTTACGGGGAGGTCGGGCCGGGTTACTTCAGTAAGGAAGTCGACTACTTCAGCAACGATACCATTGGCCACAACTGCCTGGTGATCGGCGGGAGGAACCAGCGCAAGGACGACGCCAGCATCGGCGTCATCACCGACGCGCAGGAAGAGAACGGCGTCGTCTGGTTCCGCTCCGATGCCACCAAGTGCTATCAGGATGCCCAGTCGGTGGTGCGGGAATGGGCCCTGGTCAACCCCCACGCGGGCACCGGGAAATGGGGCTATCTGGTGGTGCGCGATCGAGCGAAGGTTGCGGCTGATTCGGCCTTCGAGTTCGTGCTCCAGCCGGGCGGCCCGGTGACGGTCACTGAGGTGCAAGTGGTAAGCGCGCCCGCGGGCGGGGCGAGTTCCGGTCGCTGCACCGGCGACCGATTTGTCATCCGCGGTGAGAAGGCCTGGCTCGCCGGGCGCGTGCTCGCGCCGAGCGGCGTCATCGTGAGCGTCGAGGCCGGCGTCGGCGATCACGTCAATGTGAAGGAGCCGCTCACGCTGCGTATCGCCGCTGCTTCCTCGTCGAAGGAAGTGGAGTTCGTCGTGGTGTTCGTTCCGCTCGCCGACGGCGAATCCGCACCCGAGATCGCCGGGCTCGGCGGTGGCAAGTCCGGCGCTCGCATCGGAGATGAGCGGATCGTGTTCGACCCCGAGGGCCGCCGCGCCCCGCATCGGGAGTGAGCGCTCCACTGTCACCCCGAGGGAGGCGCTGCCTCTCGGGCAGCGGCGACCGTGGGGGTCTCGGGCGGGCTCAAAGAAGAGATGGCCGCGGGGCAGCACCGCCCCGCGGCCATCTCTGTTCCCCGCGTCTGCGCCGAATGCTATGGGTATAGCCGCGTCCGGCTACCCGTCTTTGCGTCCGTCGCCTGAAGGTACTGGTGCCCCGGCGGTCCGGCGAGCGTGATGACCCTACCGGTGTCATCGACAGTCACGTAGTCATTCGCGCCTGCGAACTCGACCGACTCGGCCGCCGACGGGAAGGGCCGCACCCTACCGTCGTTGCTCACTATCGCTGGACCCACGGTGGCCGGCAGGCGCACCTTCGCCACGAAACCGATGCCGGACCAGCCTCCCGCATCCGGAACCTGAACTGCTCGGCCTCCCCACCTCCGATCCGGGTAGATCAGCACGCCCTCCGAGCCGGGCAGCACCTCTATCGCGGCCACCGCCGCTGGCACTCCCTGGGCGATCGGGCTCAGCCCCTCCTCCCCCGGCCGCCAGCGCATCAGCCGGGCGCGCGTCTCCGACTCGGGCAGGATGGCATACAACGCCTTGCCGTCGCGCGACCAGGTGAAGTGCGGCGCGGTCGGGAGCGACTTCGCCCAAAGGCCGACCGTCGCTTTCCCGTCCGTGCGTAGGGCGCGAATCGCGACGCAGACATCCACGGAAACATCCTCCAGCCAACCGTGCCCGTGCTCCATGTGCTTGACCTGGCGCTTCTCTGGATGCCAGCTCGTGACTACTAGCCAGCGGCCGTCAGGCGACAGGCTGTTCGCGGGGAACGATCCCCTGGCATCCGCCGGATAGACCACGTCGAGGCCGGTGGGCGGCCTTCCGTCTAGCGTGACGCGGTAGACGCGACCACGCTCGATGGCGAAGATCACGTTCTCGGCCGGCGACCAGGCCCAGTCATCCCCGCTCGGCGGCTTCACCGCCAGCTCGCGCACCTCAGAGCCATCCGGCTTCATGGCGTAGCAGCCGGTCACTGAGGCGCCTGGTCCGGCCGCGTACTTCGTCGTGAAGGCCAGGTAGTCGCCGCGGCGCGACCACTTGAGGTCGCTGATGTGGATGTCGTCCCGCTTGATGAGGGGCGCGGGGATGTCTCGAAACAGCCACTGCTTGCGCTCCAGGTCGAATATCCTCAACTCCTCCGGGAAGTACTTCCAGGACTGCACGCCCCAGGTCAGCCCGAGCGGCCCACTGGCGATGGCCGCCAAGCGGCCGTCCGGCGAGAGCGCCATCTGGAAATACGGATCGGCGAACCCCGTGCGCAGGCGCAACGCCTCCCGGCCGGTCTTCAGGTCGAGCAGCACGCCGTAGCCGCTGCGATACATCGGTTCGCCGCCCCAGAGCGGCTCCGGGTGCGCCACGATCTCGGATTCCGCGCCGCGGCGATGCCAGCCCGCGCCCAGTGGCGCTCGCTGGTACGGAGCCGGATCCCCCCGCGCGATCACGCCAAGCAACGGCGATCCGGGCGACGCCGCGGCTACCTCTATCCCCCGCACCCCCGCCCGCGAGTAGCGGGTGGCAGCGCGGCTCATGCCTCCGACCAGCGCCAGTGTGATCAACAGCCCCAACACCAGCGCCGGTACGCCGAAGGCGTGCTTGCGCAGCGATTGCAGCAGCTCCCCCCGGCTGATGGCGACCGCGGAGGCGAACAGCACCGCCGGCGCCACCACCAGCCCCCACAGCGTCTGCTCCAGGATCGGGTTGTAGCCCAGCAGCAGACCGCCGAGATTGCTCCACAGCAGGCCCAGGCCGATGGTCAGCGCGCTCCCGAAGATCAGCGTCGCCACCAGCGCCGCTATGGTGTAGGACGCCACCGACGACATGAACGCCGACACCGCGAACAGGTACACCAGAGCCATGCACATGTCAGGCAGGTAGGGAGACACCGGCAGCACTCGGTACACCTGCGGCAAGAGCAGCCGGCTCAGGCCCAGAATGATGACGGTCCCGATCGCGGTGAGCCCCAGCCCCCCTAGCATCTTGCCCAGCCAGATGCGACGGCGCGACAGGGGCAGCGCCAGCAGCACCGGAGTGGTACTATGCTCGGTCTCTCCCGCGAACAGGCCGATCCCGGCCAGCACCGCGACTACCAGGGGCGCCACCAGCATCGCCACCGCGAAGCCGAGCATGATCGGGCTTGGGCCCCCCGTATACTGCCAGTCGGCAAATGCGATCTCATCCGCGAAGTACCGGTTCACCACCGCGTATCCGGCGGCCATCAGCACCGCGATCGCGGCGCTGAATACCAGCAGCGGGCGTCCCTGTCGGAACTCTTTCAGGATCAGTGATCTCATCGCTATCCCGCCTCAGGGGTAGATCTTCGTGGTGCTGCCATCCGTGACGTCGATGGCGGTGATCTCCGGCCTACCGTCCGTCACCTCCCGCGCGATCACCCGGCCCTCTGTGTCCAAGGTCAGGAACTCGAACTCAAGCGGCAGGGTCCGCAGGCGGCCCGGCAGCGGCGCGAGGTGTCCCTGGGGGTCGATCCGATAGGCCACATGCTCTCCCCACACCAGCAGGCCGCCATCTTTGAGAGGCGCGACCTGCTGCGCGGCGACTCCCTTGGGGACGGCGATCGGAACCGCCTTCTCCTGTCCGGGCTGCCATCTGGCGATCGCGGTTGACTCGGCATCGGAGCGGAAGAGGTAGAGGCAGTGTCCGTCGGCGGCCCATGCCAGGTCATGCCAGTAGGCACTGCTGTCGATGACGGTCGGCTTTGAGCCGTCCACGGCCGCGACCAGCGTGACGGAGACGTGCTGCACAGGGGCGGCGGACCCGCTGTCCTCCGCCGGCGCGCCCGGCTCCCGCGGGCCGGAGGCGGCGCCAGTGGCCAGCCATCGCCCGTCCGGGGAGACCACCAGGGAACCGAATCTCCAGGCCTGTCCTCTGGGAAGCATTGTCTCCGGCGGCGAGATCTGCCACGTCTTCTCCCCTCCGCCGTTCGCAAGCGGGGAGCGGGTGATGCGTCCGCCCCGGGTCATGTGGTAGATCGCGCTGCCATCGGCCGCCCAGGTCCAGCTTCCAGGCAGGTTGATGGGGCTGGTGTCGTCCAGCACCGATTCCCAGATCACGGTATTGCCGGCAACGCTGCCATCGGGTCGCAGCACGAGCAGGGCGTTCCCCTCGATCGGCTCCCACTGCGGTCCTCGACGCACGTAGTTGGCTTGGAGAGCCAGCAGGTTCCCCTTGGGAGACCACCTGAGGTCGTAGATGGATCGCCCATGCTGGGCCGTGACCGCGAAGGTACGGCGGCGGCGCGACAGGTCCCAGATATCGAGGTGTTGGCTTCCGAAAGTGCCGCCGGGCGCGTCGGCACGGAAGCGGCCGTCGGGCGAGATCACAGTCTCTGTCTCGTAGTTCTGCGAGGTCTTCATCACCAGCAACTCCTGCCCGGTCTTCAGATCCAGTACGACGGAGTGGTTCGCGCGGTAGCGGCCCCCCACCCGCCTCCACTCCTGACTGGTCCGCTCGAAGGGCGCCTGCGAGCCTCGCACGACCAACTGGATGGCGGCGCTCGGCGAGCGGGGCCTGCGGCCGTAGTCCTGGCCCTGCACCTCGACCGCCACCACATCGGAACGCTGGTAGCGATGAGCCCAGCGGACAATACCGGCGTAGGGCAACAGCGTCAGCGCGAGGCCAACGGCGAGGCTGCCGAGCGCGAGGCCCCATCTGCGGCGCGCCAGCAGTAGCTCTCCTCGCGTGAAGGTGACCGCGGAGGCCAGCAGCAGCACGGGAGTGACGATCAGCTCGATCAGGGCCAGGTCGAGCATATCGTCATAGCCCAACGCGGGGCCGGCGTACCCGAGGAACACCGTGCCGCCGAGGAGCAGCGCCGCCGTGACCACCACCGACGCCATCAGCACGCTGATCACGCGCTGGAACACGGTGGAGCAGAAGAGCGTGACCGCGAACACGAAGAGCACGGCGACCAGGAGGTCGGGCACATAGGGAGCGAGGTGCAGCTCTTGCGGGATCTCCGGCAGCACCAGTGACAGCGGCACGATCAGCAGCAGCGCAGAGGAGAGGGCGATCGCCAGCCCCGCCAGCCCCTTGCCCAGCCAGATGCGGGCGCGGCTCACCGGCAAGCCGAGCAGGAATGACAGCGTTCCCCTACCCGTCTCCAGCGAGAACACCCCCGCGGTGGAGACCAACACCATGACGCCGCTCGCCAGCAGCATGAGGAAGCCACAGAAGGCGTTTAGCTCCTTCTCATCGTGGATGGTCTTCACGTAGCTGCGGGTCCACAGCAGATACAGCACCGCAATCGCCGCCGATAGCAGGAAGCCCACCCACACCAGCAGGTGGTTCTGGCGGAACTCCTTGGCGAGTATCGATCTCATGCCAGCGCCTCTGCAGACGCGTTGATGGCCGGCTTGCCCCCGCCCACCTGCGGCTGGGCCAGGTCGATGAAGATATCCTCCAGGCTCAAGTCCACTACCTCGACCCGCCGACCCGCCGCCGAGAGCGAGTCGAGCAGCGCCGGCGCGTAGTCGGCGACCGTGAACTGCGTCTCCCGCGCGGCGCGTGTGACGCTCAGCGCGGTCGACGGCAGCTCTGGCGGAGGCCCGTCCAGGTGCTCGATGCGGATGCGCTTCACTCTCGCTTTCAGGTCCTCGAGCGTGGACTCCCAGAACAGCTTCCCCTTGATGAGGAAGCCGACGTAGTCGCAGATGCGCTCCATGTCGGCGATATCTTGCCCGGTGATCAGCACCGTCCGGTTCTCGGCGTGCATCACGTCGATCACGTTGCGCAGCACTTCCCGCCGGGAGATCGGGTCCAGGCCTGTCAGCGCCTCATCCAGGATCAGCAGATCGGGCTCGTGGCCGATAGCAACCGCCAGCGCCGCCAGGGTGCGCTGCCCCCGGGACAGGTTCTGGATCTTGTCGCTCAACTCGATGCCCACCGGCGCCAGCACTGCCTTGACTGCCTCGGGGTCCCACTTTGGGTAGCAGCCGCCCACGAATCTGGCCAGCTCGTTCACCGTCATCCAGTCCCACAGCGGCTGCAGCGCCGCCACGTGTCCGACCCGACGGCGCACCGCCACTGAATCGCGCACGATGTCATGCCCCAGCACCGTGCCCGAGCCTGAGGTGGGGTTCATGAGGTTGAGCAGGCAGCGCACGAAGGTGGTCTTCCCCGCGCCGTTCGGCCCCATCAGGCCGTAGATCGATCCGGTCGGAACGTGAGCGGAGACGCCGTCGAGCGCGAGCTTGCGCCCGAATCGCCTGGTGAGCGCCTCAGTGGCGACCGCGTACTTGCCGGCAGGGGATGGCGTCCTGGTGTCGTCGCTCATGGCTGATCCTTTCTCTCTAGCTGCGGGCCGCCAGCGTCTTCTGACACAGCGCGAGGATGGCGCCGTCGGCGAAGCCCAGATCGCGCGCCTCCACAATCACTTCCCGCATGCGCCCGCGCACGATCCGCTCGCGCTCCGATTGGGTCATCGCGGCCGCGCCGGCGGCGACAAACGCGCCGTGGCCGCGCCGCGTCTCTATCAGGCCGTCGCGCTCCAGATCGCGGTAGGCCCGGGCGGCCGTATTCGGGTTGATGAGGAGTTGCGAGGCGACCTCCCGCAGCGATGGAAGCTGATCGCCCGGCGCCAATACGCCCGTGGCGACCTGGCGCTTGATCTGCAGTATCACCTGCAGGTAGATCGGCACCGCGGATTTCGGATCGATCGAGTTCAGCATAGGCCTGCCTGCACACTGTACTAGTGTATTAGTGTATTAGTACACTAGTATAATACCACGTATCCGAGAATTCGCAAGTGGGTGGCCTAACATTTCTCGGCCGGCTCAATAGGCCGCCGAATCCGGGGGTGCGAGGCCCGCCGACAGGCGCCTGCACGCCCCCAGGCGAAGGAAGGGGTGGGATACCTACCCTATGGGCCTGATGCCATGACCGAACACCTCCACCACGATGGCGTTGATGCGCCGAAAGCCGACCAGCGGCGCTGGCGGCGCATGCTGTATAGCATGTGGCTGGCGATGTTCTTCGTGTTCCTGGAGTGGACGTTCGCCATGACCTTCCTGCCCGTGTTCCTGCAGCAGGATATCGGGCTGAAGTTCCATCAGGCGGAGTACTGGACCGGCCTCATGATGGCGCTGCCGTCGCTGGCGATGTTCCTGGCGCAGCCGCTCTGGGGGCTGTACGCCGACCGGCACGGGCGCAAGCCCATCGTCATCATCAGCGTGGTCTGCACCT
>Ga0315273_10007185_pt1 | contig 13937 bp, 12 predicted proteins | sample YL17G02_0_MG_FD_205753 | JGI IMG/M metagenome (GOLD analysis project Ga0315273, IMG submission 205753) | Sediment microbial communities from Yellowstone Lake, YNP, Wyoming, USA - YL17G02_0 | ecosystem: Environmental > Aquatic > Freshwater > Lake > Sediment | place: USA: Wyoming | collected... | reverse complement strand
CGGGGAGCAGGGCTGGTTGGCCTGTGCGGCACGAGAGACCGCGGATTCGCGCGAGCGCGGGTCGCGGGGCCGTGCGGCCGCGTGGGGAGCGGAGCGGGGCGCGGCCGGGGCGCCGGCCGGCCGAAGCGATGCGCGCCGCCGCGCCCCGGAGCTAGGACAGCGCGCGGGCCCGCCGCAGCACCGCGTCCAGCATCTCCGGGGTCAGCCGGCCGGTGAACGTGTTCTGCTGGCTCGGGTGGTACGTGCCGACGAGCGCGTACGGGCCGACCGCCGCCTCGGCGCCGTGGCCGAAGCGGGGCAGGGGGCGCGGGAGGGCGCCGCGGGTGGCCTCGACGGCGCGCAGGGCCGCCTCCCAGGCGAACGCGCCGAGGGCCACGACGACGCGCAGCTCCACCAGGAGGGCCAGCTCGCGGTGCAGGAACGGAGCGCAGCGGTGTCGCTCGTCGGGGAGCGGCTTGTTGTCGGGCGGCGCGCAGCGGACGGCGGCGGCGACGAAGGCGCCGTGGAGCTGGAGCCCGTCGTCGGCGCGTTTGGAGGTGGGCTGGTTGGCCAGCCCGACACGATGAAGGGCCGCGAAGAGGAAGTCGCCGCTCCGGTCGCCGGTGAAGACCCGTCCGGTCCGGTTGCCGCCGTCCTTCGCCGGAGCGAGGCCGAGCAGGAGAATGCGCGCGTCCGGATCGCCGAAGCCGGGAACGGGGCGAGCGTGATACGTCTCCCCGCGGAAGCGGGCCGGCGGGTTCGCCGCCGACGCCTCGCGCCAGGCGACCAGGCGCGGGCACGAGCGGCACGCGACGATCTCGTCGGTGAGCGCGGCGAGGCTGTCGGTGGCCGCCGCCGCCGTGGTCCGGGAGCCGAGGGTTGCGGTGGCGTCGGCTCGTGAAGGTCGGAGCATGGCGCCAGCCTAACGGTCGCGGTATCACTCCTGCCATTACCCGACAGGGCTTCGGCACGCCGATGAGCGCAGGCGGGTTCTCGGGTGGGCCATCCGAGCCCTGCATCGACTCCCGTGGCTCGCGCCGACTCACGGCGGCCCCGGATTCGGTCCCGGACGGGCCGGAAACGCCGACGGATGAGGCGCCTGGGAACAGCCCGAGCCTCCGAACCCCGTCCGCTACTGCTGGGGGTGATACGGGAGCCTGCTGGGACGCCAGCCCTCGCAGCCCACCGCCGCCCTCGCAGCCCGCCGCCGCCCCCGCCGCGGTTCCCGGACCGCCTGCCCCGGCGCACTCACCGCCGGCCCCCGGAGACCCCTCCGCTATACTCGGCTCACGTGCACGGGCGACGGCGCGACCCGTGCGGGCATGACCCCGCGGCCGGCCACGCCATGCAACCCCGCCGGACGAAACCAGGGACCGCAGAAGACATGACCGTCGAGACCTCCACATGGGCGACCAAGAAGGGGCTCGCCCAGATGCTCAAGGGCGGCGTCATCATGGACGTCGTCAGCCCCGAGCATGCGAAGATCGCCGAGGACGCCGGCGCCGTGGCCGTCATGGCGCTCGAGCGCGTCCCGGCCGACATCCGCGCGACCGGCGGCGTGGCCCGGATGAGCGACCCCTCGATGATCGAGGGGATCATGGCGGCCGTCAGCATCCCGGTGATGGCCAAGGCCCGGATCGGCCATTTTGTCGAGGCCCAGATCCTCGAGGCGCTCGGCGTCGACTACATCGACGAGTCCGAGGTCCTCACGCCGGCCGACGAAGAGAATCACATCGACAAGCACGCCTTCAAGGTGCCGTTCGTGTGCGGCTGTCGCGACCTGGGCGAGGCGCTGCGGCGGATCGCCGAGGGCGCCGCGATGATCCGCACGAAGGGTGAGGCCGGCACCGGCGACATCGTCGAGGCCGTCCGCCACATCCGGACCGTCAACGGCGAGCTGCGCCGCCTTTCCTCGATGCGCGAGGACGAGCTGTTCGTCGCGGCGAAGGAGCTGGGGGCCCCGCTCGAGCTGGTCCGCGAGGTCGCCGCCACCGGCAAGCTGCCGGTCGTGAACTTCGTGGCGGGCGGGATCGCCACCCCCGCCGACGCGGCCCTCGCGATGCAGCTGGGTGCCGACGGCGTCTTCGTCGGCTCCGGCATCTTCAAGAGCGAGGACCCGGCGCGGACGGCGAACGCGATCGTCCAGGCGACGACCCACTACGACAACCCGAAGATCCTCGCCGAGGTGTCCAAGGGCCTGGGCGCCCCGATGCGCGGCATCGCGCTCGGGGCGATCCCCGAGGGCGAACGCCTCGCGGTGCGGGGCTGGTAGCGACGACCCGGCGCGCGGGGCGCGCGGGAGCTGCCCGATGAGGATCGGCGTGCTGGCGCTGCAGGGCGCCTTCCGCGAGCACATGGCCACGCTCGGCGCCATCGGTGTCGAGGGCGTGGAGGTGCGCCTGCCGGAAGACCTCGCCAACGTCCACGGCCTGATCCTGCCCGGCGGCGAGAGCACGACGCTGCGCCGTCTCATCCGGCGCTGGGGGCTGGCCGAGCCGATCCTGGACCTGGCTCGCTCGGGCGCGCCGATCTTCGGGACGTGCGCCGGGATGATCGTCCTCTCGAAGGAGATCGCCGGCGGCGAGGAACCGGTCCTGCCGCTCCTCGACGTGGTCGTGGGGCGGAACGCCTTCGGCCGCCAGCTCGACTCGTTCGAGACCGACCTCGAGGTCCCCATCCTGGGCGAGCGCCCGGTGCATGCCATCTTCATCCGGGCCCCGATCGTCGAGGAGGTGGGCCCCGGGGTGGACGTCCTGGCCCGCCTCGAGGACGGCCGGATCGTCGCCGTGCGCGAGGAGAACGTGATCGCCACCGCGTTCCACCCGGAGCTGGCCGGGGAGACCCGCTTCCACCGCCTCGTGGCCACGATGGCCTCCGAGCACGCCGACCCCGGCGAGGGCGCCGGCCGGCGCCCCCACCCGCTCCGCCGCGCGAGAGTAGTCCAGTGACCGGCCGGTCGGGCCAGCCAGGCCGCGCGGGCAAGGTTCGGCCCGCGCGGCTGACCGACCTCTCCGCGCTCGGCGAGCTGTCGCGCATCGCCCAGGCCGACGACTCGGGCGCCCGTTCGCTCGGGCTTCCCCTCGCCGGCCCCCCCATCGGGGTCTTCACCCTCTTCCGCCTGCCGCTCGGCGCGTTCCGGCCCCACGACCTCCTGTACGTCCACGAGGAGGACGGCCACCTGGGCGGGCTCGTCCGCGTGGAACGCGACGGCCACCGCGACGAGTGGACGATCGTGGAGCTCGACGCCATCGGGCTCGGTGACGCCGGCGACATCCGCTACCGCCTGGTCCAGGCCTGCCTTCGCGACGTGGCGAAACGCGGCGCAACCCGGTTCCACGTCGCCTGCGCCGACGACTACGGCAACGTGGAGCTGTTCATGCAGGCCGGCTTCGCCCGCTACGTTGAGGAGATCATCTGCTTCCGCGACGCCGAGGGCCCGCTCCCGGCGCCGCTCACGGAGGGGGAGGCGCGCCGATTCGGGATCCGCCCCGTCGGCCCGACGGACGCGGTGGCCCTCTTCCGCCTCTACGGCGCGGTCACGCCCGCCCCGGTGCAGCGCCTGGAGCTGAACCGGATCGCCGACTGGGAGCTCCATGGCAGCGGCTCGCTCATGCCGCGCTCCAGCCTGACCCCGATCCTCCGCTTCGCCGACGTCGAATCATTCCTCCAGGATGCCCCCGAGGGCGCCGCCGACCCGACGGCCGCGATCGGGTTCGTCCAGGTCGGCGTGGCGAAGGAGGACCAGCCCCACTACCTGCGGGTCCTCGTCCGGCCCGGCGCGGACGCGGCGCCGCTCGTGCGGTTCGGGCTCGGCGTGATCGCCGCCCGCACCGAGCGTCGCGACCATCGCCACGACCACGGCGTCATCGCGCCGGTGCGCACCTACGAATCGCCGCTGGAGCACCGGCTCGAGGAGGAGGGGTTCAGCACGATCGCCACCGTCACGCTCCTCATGAAGGAGACGCTCGTTCGCGTAGCCGAGCCGGCCCTGCTGCCGGCCGTGCGCTGAGGGGACCGCCCGTGGCCGACCGCCGCTTCCGCGAATCGATCGACGACCTCGACGCCCTCCTGGCCGCGCTGCCACCGGAGATCGTCGCGGCGATCCACGCCCTGCCCGAGCGGACCGCCCTCATCGAGGTCGTCATGGACCTGGGCCGCCGGCCCGAGGCCCGCTTCCCGGACAGCGAGGAGACCCTCCTCGACCGCGAGATCACCGAGGCGGACATCGCCCAGGTGGTCGACAAGATCGGCTTGTTCGGGGACGACAACCGGGCCGGGATCGAGCGGACGCTCCACCGGATCAGCGCGATCCGGAACCGGACCGGGAAGATCGTGGGCCTCACCTGCCGGATCGGACGGGCGGTCTACGGCACGATCGACATCATCGAGGACTACGTCTCGACCGGGAAGTCGATCCTCATCATGGGCCGCCCCGGCATCGGCAAGACGACGATGCTCCGCGAGGCAGCCCGCGTCCTCGCCGACGACCTCGGCAAGCGCGTCGTCGTGGTCGACACCTCCAACGAGATCGCGGGCGACGGCGACATCCCCCACCCGGCCATCGGCAAGGCGCGCCGCATGCAGGTCCGGACGCCCGCCCTCCAGCACGAGGTGATGATCGAGGCGGTCGAGAACCACATGCCCCAGGTCATCGTCATCGACGAGATCGGGACGGAGCTGGAGGCCCAGGCCGCTCGCACGATCGCCGAGCGCGGCGTGCAGCTCATCGGGACGGCCCACGGCAACAACCTCGACAACCTGATGATCAACCCGACCCTGTCCGACCTCATCGGCGGGATCCAGAGCGTGACCCTTGGCGACGAGGAGGCGCGCCGTCGGCGGACCCAGAAGAGCGTCCTGGAGCGCAAGGCGCCGCCGACCTTCGACGTCATCGTGGAGATCCAGGATCGCGAGCGGGTCGTGGTCCACGCCGACGTCTCCGAGACGGTGGACGCGATGCTCCGCGGCGACCCGGTCGCGCCCGAGCAGCGCTGGAAGGACGAGGCCGGGGTCCACAAGTCGCAGTCGCGGCCCCGCCCCTCGCCGCGCGAGCAGCTGGGACGCGACCAGCTCGGCCGCGAGCGCTTCGCGGGGCTCGTCGGCGCCAGCGGCTGGCGGCCGGAGCCCGGCTGGCGCGACACCGGCGACTCCCGCACCGCGCCCTGGGACCCGGCGGGTGCCGCCCGGCCGGGCTACCGGCCCGGCGCGTCGGGCGGCTGGCGCGAGTCCCGCGGGCGGGCCGGCGAGGGGAGCGGCCGGACGCTCCCCGGCGAGCGGATCGCCCACCACGATGAACGCGGGGGCCCGGGAGGGCCTGGAGCGGGCGGCTCTCGCCCCGGCTCTCGCCCCGCTGGCGGGCCGGGTGGCTCGCGCCCCGCCGGCGGGCCGGGCGCTGCGGCCGGGTCACGCGCGGGCGCCGTCGAGGCGCCCTTCGTGGCCGGGGAGATTGCCGACCGCGGACCGGTGGAGCGCGCGGCGGCCGAGGCCGCGCTCGAGGTGCGCGCCCGCGACGCCCGCGAGTGGGAGCGCCAGGCCCAGTGGCGCGACCAGGCCTCGCGCGCCCTGGAGGCCTTCAGGGCCGAAGAGGGGACCGGTCCGGCGAACGTCGCCGACCTGCTCGCCGACGACGAGCGTCTCGCCGATCGGGCGGTCGCCGCCGCGGTGGACGAGGACGGGCCGGCGCTCCGCGTGGAGAGCGGGATCCTGCCGACCCTGCGGGTCTTCCCCCACGGGATCAGCCGGAAGCGCCTGGAGCAGGCAGTGAAGGAGCTCCAGCTGCCGGTCATCGTCGCTCGCCTCGTCGACGAGGCGGACGTGGTGATGACGCTGCGCAGCGAGTACCGCGAGAAGGGCCCCGCGATCCGCGAGGCCGAAGGGCGGGCGCTCCCGGTCTACGTGCTCAAGGCCAATACGATCATCCAGATGCAGGCGAGCCTCACCTCGATCTTCGCCCTGGAGGTGGATCCGCGCGAGGCCGCGCTGCGGGAGACCGAGGAGGCGATCGGCCTGGTGTCGCGCGAGGCGCAACCGGTGGAGCTCGCACCCCAGAACGCCTACATCCGGCGGCTGCAGCACCAGATCGCCGAGCGCGCCAACGTGGTCTCGCGCTCCCGGGGCCGGGAGCCGTACCGCCGCGTCCGCCTCTACCCGGACGAAGCGCGCGCCTGGCGATAGGCGAGCCGTGAGCGTCGCCGCGCCTCTCGCCGCGGACCTGGCGCCCACGCCCGCGACCGGCCTGACAGTCGCCGAGGCCACCCGTCGGCGTGCAGCTGGGCTGGGCAACTCGGCGCCGCCTGCCACCAGCCGCACCTACCTCCAGATCCTGCGCGAGAACGTCTTCACGTTCATCAACAACGTGATCTTCGTGCTGGGCGTCCTGCTGATTGCCGTCGGACGCCCGATGGACGCCCTCGTCTCGATCGGCGTCATCGGGACGAACATCGTCGTGAGCGTCGCCCAGGAGGTGAGGGCCAAGCGGATGCTGGACCGGATCGCGCTCCTCACGAGACCCACCGCGGCACTCGTGCGCGACGGCACGGAGCGGGCGGCCCCACCCGAGGACCTGGTGGTCGGCGACCTGCTCCGTGTCGGCGCCGGCGACCAGGTGGTCCTCGACGGGCGCCTGGTCGACGGGTCGCTGGAGGCCGACGAGTCGCAGCTCACCGGCGAGTCGGACCTCGTCCCCAAGCGACCCGGCGACCCGGTCTACTCCGGCAGCTTCGTGGTGAACGGCGGCGGCAGCTTCGTCGTCGACGCCGTGGGCAGCGCCAGCCTGGCGAACCGGATCACGGCCGGTGCCCGCACGTTCCGGCGCGTCCTCACGCCTCTCCAGCGTGAGATCAACCTGGTCATCCGGGTCGCCCTCGCGGTCGTCGTCTACCTCGAGATCGTGCTGCTCCTCAACAACGTCCTCAAGCTCGTTGGAGCCGGGCAGGCCGTCGGCGAGGCGGCGCTCCTGGTGGGGCTGGTCCCGAACGGGCTCTTCGTCTCGATTGCCATCGCCTACGCCCTGGGCGCCGTGCGGATCGTCCGGTACGGCGCGCTCGTCCAGCAGGCCAACGCGATCGAGTCCCTCAGCAACGTCGACGTCCTGTGCCTGGACAAGACGGGGACGCTCACGGCGAACCGCCTGGTGGTCGAGGAGATCGTGCCCGCTGCCGGCAGCGAGGAGGAGCTCCGCGCGACCCTCGGCGCCGTGGTGGCCAGCGCCGCCGTGCGCAACAAGACCGCCGAGGCGATCGCCGCCGCGTGCCGCGGCGAGGCGCTGCCGCTGGCCGCCGACGTCCCGTTCTCCTCCGCCCGCAAGTGGAGCGCCGTCGCGTTCGCGGCCGGCGGGAGCGGTCCGCGGGGCGTGGTCGCGATGGGGGCCGCGGAGTATCTCCGGCCGTCGCTGGCGGGGATGGACGGCGCAGGCTGGGGAGAGCTGCGGGAGCGGATCGACACGTACGCCTCCCGCGGCCTCCGGGTGCTGGTGGCGGCCGGGCACCCGGATGCCGCCGCGCTCACCGGCGAGGGCGATGCCGCCCGGCTGCCGGACGGGATGCAGGTGCTGGGCCTCGTCGTCCTGCACGACGAGCTGCGCCAGGACGCCGCGCCCACGCTGGCCCGCTTCATCGCGGCCGGGGTGACGCCCAAGATCATCTCGGGCGACGACCCTGAGACCGTCGCCGCGCTCGCCCGGCAGGCGGGCCTGGGCCCCGAGATCCGGATCGTCTCCGGCCCCGAGCTCGAGGCGCTCGACGACGCAACGTTGGCCGCGGTGGCCGAGGAGACCACGGTGTTCGGGCGGATCACGCCCGCCCAGAAGGAGCGTCTCGTCGATGCGCTCCGCGGCCGTGGCCACTATGTCGCGATGATCGGCGACGGCGTGAACGACGTGCTGTCGCTCAAGAAGGCGAACCTGGGGATCGCCATGCAGAGCGGAAGCCAGGCGGCGCGGGGCGTGGCCGACATCGTGCTCACCGAGGATTCCTTCTCGGCGCTCGCTCCGGCCGTCGAGGAGGGCCAGCGCATCCTCAACGGGATGCAGGACATCCTGCGGCTCTTCCTGAGCCGGATCATGACCCTGGGGCTCCTGGTCGTGACCTCGCTCGTCATCGGGCTCTTCCCGATCGACCTCCGGAACGGGTCGGTCCTGACCCTCTTCACGGTCGGCATCCCGACGGCGATGCTCGCGATCTGGGCGCAGCCGGGCCCGCGGACCCACGAATCCCTGGGCCGCACGCTCGCCCGCTTCGTGGTTCCGGCCGCAGTGCTGTCGAGCCTGGTCGGCCTTGCCGTCCTCTACGGGACGCTCTTCCTGGAGGCCGGGCTCGACGAGCTGGCCGGCGGCAATGTCGGCGCGGCTGCGCTGGACGCTGCCGTCAAGGTCGGCCAGTCGAACCTGACCTCGTTCCTGGTGTTCGCCGGCCTCGTGCTCGTGGTGTTCGTGGAGCCGCCGTTCCGGCTGTTCGCCGTCATCGAGCCCCGGACGACGGACCGCCGCCCGGCGATCATGGCGCTCCTCCTGGCCATCGCCTATGTCGTGCTGCTCGTGATTCCCGCCGGCCGGGCGATCTTCGCGCTCCGCGAGCTGGGCCTGCCGGAGCTCGCGATCGTGGCCGTCGCGGTCGTCGCCTGGACCGTGCTCCTGGGCTTCACCTGGCGCCACCGCCTGGTCGAGCGGTTCCTGGGCATCTGAGCGGGAGGACGGGATTGGGCGAAGAATCGACCGGCGGATCGACCGGCGGATCGGGCGGTGGGCTCCGCATGACGGAGGTCGTCATCGACTGCGCCGACCACGGGCGGGTGGTCGACTTCTGGGCCGCGGCCCTCGGCTATGAGCGGCGCGAGGTGAACGAGCAGTACGTGGCGCTGCTGCCGCCGGAGCGCGAGCCGGGCCGACCACCGTTGCTCTTCCAGAAGGTGCCCGAGCCGAAGACGGCCAAGAACCGGGTCCACCTCGACTTCCGCGCGGCTGTGATGGCCGACGAGGTGGCCCGCCTGGTCGGTCTGGGCGCCCGCGTGATCGCCGAGCGCAGCCTTGGCGACCTGTGCTGGACGGTGCTGGCCGATCCGGAGGGCAACGAGTTCTGCGTCAGCGGCGGCTAACGGACTTCAGCGGCGCACGAACGAGCCACCCCCGGGTCCTCGTCGGATGATCGCGTCAGGCCGGCTCGACCGGCGCGGTCGGCAGGCCGCTCGAAGGCAAGGGACGCGCCGGCGGACGTCACGGGGCCTCCCGCCTCACCAGAGCCGCACGCGTTCGGGATGGATCCGGATCGGGAGCGAGAGGTTGTCCGCCGTCTCTCGCTCGTCCATGCCCCAGTGGGCATGCGGCTCCCGGTACTTGGCCGCGTACCCCGGATGAACGTCCGAGCGCTTCTCGATCGGGACGACCTGGGCACGGCCCTCGATGACGACGACGTGATCGCCGTAGGGGTCGCAGTTGAGGTGGAAGGACACGGCCCCGCTGGCGGCGATGTTGCGGACCGTGGGCGTGTCGGGGCGGCCGTAGAAGAGGATCCCGTCGCCGTCCCAGAGGAACGAGATGACCGAGGTCTGGGGGCGCCCGTCGGCGGCGATCGTCGTCAGCCAGCCGACCACGTCGCTCGCGAGCTGCCCGCGAGCCCCCGCCGCGTCCGCGCCGACGAGGGCGTCGCGCACGGCCTCGGGGAGCCCGGGACCCAGCGGGAAGGTGCCGGTCGCGCCGGCGTCGTGACCGTTCATGGCTCGTCCTCCGCGATCGATGGCAGCCGACGGAGCGGATCCCCTCGACGGACCGTCCCGGGCAGGACCACCCGGGCATTGAGGCCGCGCAGGCGGAGGGCCCGCCCGTCCGGGGAGTTCACGAGGCGCAGGGCCTCGCCGCCGAAGCGTGCGCCGAACTTGGCGCAGCCCGTGTGGGCCGGCTCGGTCACCTCGATCACGGCCGAGCCGATCGCGAGGCGGGTGCCCGCCGGGAGGTTCGCGACCCCCAGGTCCAGGTCGACGTAGAGCTGGTCGCCGGCGAGTGGCCAGGCGCCACGGTCGCCCCCCGCGAGGAGGTCGATGACCCTCGATCCCATCACCGTCAGCTGGCGCTCCGGGTCCGCCGCGCCGTTGGGCGTCGAGCGGCTGCCCCGCGCCCGCCAGTCGTCCCCGGCGAGGCCGTCATCGACCGTGAGCCGGCCCTCCTCGAGGACCTCGCGCTCGTCCTGCGCCGGGCGGCGCACGATCATCTCGACCGTGCCGCTCGCCGCCGGGGCTCGCCGGATCTCCTCGAGCCCTGCCGCCAGCTCCTGGGCCCCCCGTTGTGCCATGGCTCCTCCTAGATCTCGAATTGTCCCACGGCCCTGGTGGCCAGCTCGCGCCCGATGGCCAGGCTCGCGGTCGCGGCCGGTGACGGCGCGTTCTGCACGTGCAGGACGTGGGGGCTGCGGGCGATCGCGAAGTCCTCGACGAGACTCCCGTTGCGGCGCAGGGCCTGGGCCCGGATCCCGGACGGCCCCCAGGCCAGGTCGGCGAGAGCGATGCTCGGCGTGAACCGCTGGAGCGCCCGCAGGAAGAGTCGCAGGGAGAGGTCGCGGACCATCTCGGCGGCGCCGGCGCGCCAGTACCGGCCGGCAAGACGGAGGAAGCCGCGGTCGCCCAGGATGCCGGCCAGCTCGCGGGCGTCGACGTCGCGGCGGCGGTAGCCCTCCCGGGCGCAGGCGAGCACGGCGTTCGGGCCGGCCCAGACCGCGCCGTCGATCCGCCGCGTGAGATGGACGCCCAGGAACGGGAAGCGGGGGTCGGGCACGGGGTAGATGAGCGAACGGCAGAAGCGCCGCGCCGACGGCCGCAGCACGGCGTAGTCGCCACGGAAGGGGACGATCCGGATTCCGCCCCCATCTCCGGTCATCGCCGCGAGCTGATCCGCGTGGAGCCCGGCGCACGTCACGAGGTCGCGGGTGGCGATCCCGCCCGCCGTCGTTTCCAGGACGAGGCCGTCGTTCATCCGGCGGATCGCCCTCACTTCCACGCGCGTCCGGATCTCGCCGCCCCGGGCCCGGACGGCGTCCGCGAGGGCGAGGGCGAACTGACCCCAGTCGATGATCCCGGTGCCCGCCACGTGGAGGGCGCGGAGGCCGCGGACCTCGGGCTCGACCTCGCGCATCTCCTCGGGTCCCAGCTCGCGGAGCGCAACCCCGTTTGCCCGGGCGCGCTCGGCGATGACGGCGAGCCGGGGGAGCTCGGCCTCCTCCGTCGCCACGATCAGCTCGCCGCTGATCTCGTACGGGATCCCGTGCTCGTCGGCGAAGGCGAGCGCGTCGCGCATCCCCGCCGCGCAGAGGCGCGCCTTCAGTGAGCCCGGCGCGTACGTGTTCGGCGAGTGGATGACGCCGCTGTTGCGCCCGGTCTGGTGGGCGGCAAGCCGGTCCTCCTTCTCCAGGACGACGAGGCGCAGCGCCGGCCGCGCCTCGAGGAGCCGGCAGGCGGTGGCGAGGCCGAGGATCCCCCCGCCGACGACGACGAGGTCCGCGCAGTCGGTCATCGGCGGTCGGCTCGATCGCCCCGCGGGACGGTCATGCGCCCAGGCGCAGCGCAGGGAGGACGTCCTTGCCGAAGGCCTCGATGAACTGGGCCTGGTTGCGGCCGACGTTGTGGAGATGGACCTCGTCGAAGCCCATGTCGAGGTAGTGCTGGATGTTGGCCGCGTGGACGGCGAGGTCGGACGAGATCAGGACGCGGTTCCGGAAGTCCTCAGGCCGCACCATCCTGGCCATGGCGGCGAAATCCTCGGGGTTCTTGATGTCCTGCTTAGGGAAGGGCATCCCGCCGTTGGGCCACTCGCGGACCGCGTTCTCGGCCGCCTCCTCGTCGCTGCCGGCCCAGCTGACGTGGATCTGGAGGAGCTTCGGCATCTCGGCGGGGTCCTTGCCGGCCTCGCGCGCTCCCTCGGCGAACTTCTCCCAGAGCATCCCGATCTTCTCGTCGGCCGCGCCGACCGTGATCATCCCGTCGGCGAACTTCCCGGTCTTCTTCGCGTTGAGCGGGCCTGCCGTCGCCACGTAGATCGGGACGGGCTGTTCGGGGCGGGTGTAGAGCTTCGCCGACTCCAGGGTGAAGTGGTTGCCGCGGTGGCGGACGATGTTCCCCGAGAAGAGCTTCGAGATGACCTCGATCGCCTCGAACAGCATCGCCGAACGTGTGCCGATCTCCGGCCACGGGCGGCCCACGACGTGCTCGTTGAGGGCCTCGCCGGCGCCCAGGCCCAGCCAGAAACGGCCCGGGAACATGGCACCGAGCGTCGCGGCCGCGTGGGCGATGACCGCGGGGTGGTAGCGAAAGCCGGGGCATGTGACGGCCGTCCCGAACGGCAGCGAGGTGCGCGTGCCCAGGGCCCCCATGAAGCTCCAGGCGAACGCGGCCTGGCCCTGCTGGGGCGTCCACGGGTGGAAGTGCTCCGAGACCATGAAGCCGGCCGAGAAGCCGGCCGCCTCTGCCTGCGCGCACCAGTCGAGCAGCTCGGTCGGGTGGAACTGCTCCAGCATCGCCGCGTAGCCGATCTTCGCCATGGTTCCCCTTCCCGCTGCGCCCCGTGGGCGCGACTCCGCCCGACCGCGCGCGACGCCCCGACCGTGCGACGCCCGACCGTGCAACGCCCCGACCGTGCAGGGGGGAGCGTAGGGCAAGTGCGGCCTGCGCGGAGGCACTCGCCGGGCCGGGCTTGGCGCCACCTCCAGCAGGGCGCCTGCTCGAACCCGCCCGGCGCCACATCGCGAATACCGGCGTCCATGGGCGGGCCGGGCCGCCCGATGCGCCCGTGATGCGGCCAGGGGCATCGAATCCGGGCTGGGTGCCGTCGCGCGCCCTGCGCTCCTGGCCTCCACGCCCCTGCCGCTCGGCTCCGTCTACACTCCCCGCCGTGGAGGACGAACGTCACGAGCAGGGGATGCCGGTGCTGGATCGCCAGGCGGTCCGGCTTCCGGTCGCCTCGCCCGGCCATGCCGCCGTCTCGCCCCGCAGCGTCCTGCCGCCCAGCCTTGCGGGACTGCCGCCACGAAGCGTCCCCGAGACGAAGCCGACGCCCCTCCAGCGGCATTACGTCCTCCTCTCGGCGCCTGCCCTCGTCCTCGGCGCGGTCGCGATCACGGCCCTGGAGCTGGGCGTCCCCCTCGGGAACCCGCTGGTCAAGGGCTGCGTGCTGATCGCGGCACCTCTGCTCGCGCTCGCCAACGCCGACGCGATCCTCCGCATCTGGCGCTCGGCGTGGGCCTGGATGCCGGTCGACCGCGCGAAGGGGCTCTTCCGGCTCGCCTGGGTTGTGGCCGGCGTCATCCTCTACGCGCTCCTCCTCGGCGCGGCGTGGCTGGTCCTGACCGCGTGAGCGCCCGATGATGCCCCGATGAGCCACGGTCAGCGGAAGCGCGTGCCCCACGGGCTCTCCGACCTGCGCGCCAGCGGGGACGCCGACGCACATCCGGGCGCCTTCGACCCGGGTGCCGGTCGCGGCGTTCCGACGTGGCTGGCGGCGTCGCTCAACTACTGCACCCGGTGCGGCGCGGCGCTCCGCCTTGCGCCCCTGCCCACCGAGGACCGGGAGCGGCTCGCCTGCGACGCCTGCGGCTACATCGCCTACGTCAACCCGCGGCTCGTCGTCACCACCCTGCCCGTGAACGAGGCCGGCGAGGTCTTCCTCCTCCGCCGCGGGATCGAGCCGGGCCGCGGGCTGTGGGCCCAGCCGGGCGGCTTCATGGAGATCGACGAGACGGTGCACGAGGGGGCGATCCGGGAGACGCTCGAGGAGACCGGGCTCGTCGTCGAGCCGGGCGAGATCGTCGGCCTCTACACGCGCCCGGAGGCGGCCATCGTGGTCATCGCCTTCGTCGCCCGGATCGTCGGCGGCGCGCCCATCGCCACGCCTGAGGCCCTCGAGGTCCGCCCCTTCGCGCCCGACGCGATCCCGTGGCCGGAGATCGCGTTCCGGACCAGCGAGTGGGCCCTCCGCGACTGGG
>Ga0315273_10007183_pt1 | contig 13938 bp, 9 predicted proteins | sample YL17G02_0_MG_FD_205753 | JGI IMG/M metagenome (GOLD analysis project Ga0315273, IMG submission 205753) | Sediment microbial communities from Yellowstone Lake, YNP, Wyoming, USA - YL17G02_0 | ecosystem: Environmental > Aquatic > Freshwater > Lake > Sediment | place: USA: Wyoming | collected... | reverse complement strand
ACCGGATTCTGCTGCTACAATAGCTGCTAATAATCTGGGGTCTAGTTGAAATTTTTCTGCTGCGGAGTTTAGTTCTGTTCCAAAATCTTTCTTAAAGGCATCAAGTTTGCCTAATACATCTGAATTAACTAAGCCTAAGTCAGCGCCCTCTATTGCTGCCTGAATGTTATCAGCGCCCTTAGCAATAAAATCTTCTGCATTTAAAGAAAGAGGTTCTCCATGAATAGCTTCCCCTATCTTTTGTGCTCCATGTTCAAGAACACCTTCTAGGTTCATTATGAACTTGTTAAAAATAACCTCTTCTTGACCATACAGAGCAGTAAAGTTTCCCTCACTTGTAGTAAAAGAATCACTAAGGTTACTAACAAACGACTCGAAATTTTTCATTTCGGCGTTTTCTCGACCAGCTAACATCCCTTCGAGATCACGCAAATATTGTTTGTTAAGTCCGCCTAAAGCAGTTGCAAGAGACCTAGCAACCTGATCTCCTAATGTAGAGCCCTTAAATTCAAGCTCTACAACCTGTTGGGCAAACTTCTCGCTAACGAATTTATTAATAGATGACCCGAGACCTTCAATAAGAGTTTTTCCAACCTCTTTAATCTCGAAAACCAACGCCCTTGTATCATGGAGTTCTTTATTAAGATCCTTAAGCCTCTTCTTGGCCTCTGTTACAGCTTGTGCGTTACCCTCTGAAACAGCCTCCTGAAGAGAAACTTCTGCTTCTTTGATTTGTTGAGTTAGTTCAAATCTCTTATCCATCCCTGCTACAATAACAGATGGAATGGAAGCCACCGCACTAGATATAGAATTTTGGATATCTCCTATAAGGGAAACTATTCTTTCAGATTCTTTCGCAAGCTGCTCTAAACTGATCTCTCTAGCATTCTTGCGAAGGTCGATCATAAGCCCACCAAGCTCTTCAACCAGCTTAGCTTGTGTCTCTGTATCTTTCGCTTGAAGGATCTGATCGACACGCATACGCGCTATGGTTTTTAGCCGATCGCGCTCAATCCTAAGAACAAGTTCTTGGCGTGTGCCAACAAGTTGTGCAAACTTAGCCTGCTTTTCATAGAAATCTTCGACATCCCTTATCCTTAATTCCCTGGCCGCTTCCTCTTTACTAAGCTGAGCCATCGTCCTAAGCTCTTCAGTAACCAAAGCAACCAAAGTTTTTCTGACTTGGACGGAATCGGTTTGAATCTTGAGTTGTTCAAATTCTAGCCTATTTATCTTTCCTTGAATTTGTCTAATCTCTTCATTCAATTTTTCTTCTGTACCAGTAGCTTCAGCCGCAATTCGTTTTTCTTTAGATTGTGCCCTAGCTAAAGATTCTTGGTTAGCTACTAGTTCACCCTGTAGAGATGAATTAAGATTTTGTAGTTCTTTTAATTGCTGTAAATAAAATCCCTGTAGGGCCTGAGCAGTGCGCTTAGCGTCTTTCTCTATCCCCTCAAAAGCCAATTGTTCCTGAATATCTTTTCTGGCGCTTATAACTCCTCTAACAATATGGTCGAATTCTTTTAGAAACTTAACCGAAAAATCAAAATCTTCAAAAGTGTGAATAACCCCTTCTACCTCATCGGCCAAGTATCCTAGAGCTTTAGCCCCTGCTCTAGCATCTGATAACGTAAGGATGTTGGACTCTGACTCTAATGACCCTAAACTTTCTGTTATACCGTTGATAACTCTATCAAGGTTAATACTTGGTATTCTTTGTACGTCTAAAAACAACTTATTTATTCTGCCTGATAGGTTATTTAAATCTGTAGTTAGTTTAGCAGGGTCAATTCCACTCTGAAGATTTTTTCTAAACTCACTATAGGCTTTTTCAATAGATTCTAATTTGGCTATTGCGTTTAACCTACTGTTTTGAAGAGTAGCAATAAATTCTTTTCTAATGGGCTCTGGAAGCTCCTTATCTAAATTATAGCCTAAGGTATCATAAGAAGATTCAAGGTCTTCGAATAAGGATTTTGCTTCTGAAATAATACTACCCAATTGAGATAGGTTAAGCTTTTTGGCTAAATCAATTGGTTCTAGGTTTTCTAAACCAGACGGTGGCGTTAGCTGTTTAATTGGGACTAAATTAAACTTTTCACTTGCCAAGCCTGCTTCATTTAGCCTACCAACTAGTGCTTCTAATTTTTTATTTGGCTCTGAAAACAGTTGATCGCTATTTTTTTCTACCTCAGTAACAGAATCTCTAACTCTAGACAAGGTGCCGATTTGTTCTTCAAGGGCATCTGTGTTTTTCTTTAACCTTTGGAATAAAGAATCTTCTTTATTAATCCTAGAATTAAGAAGATTAACTTGTTCTACAGTTCCTAGCGCTAACTGTTTCTGGGCCTTAAGTTGTTCATCAAAAGATAAAGATTGAAGTCGTGCTAATTCCTGTGAGGTTGTAATCTTTTCTTTCTCTAATACTTGGTTAGCCTGTAAAAGTTTATTTCTCTGAGAGGCTTTTTGTTCTTCTACCGCGTCACTAGTATCCTGTTTTTCTAGTGCAATAAGAGATTTTAATGCCTCTCTCCTATTTTTGAGTGCCTTATTAAGTTCATTCTGTCTGGTCATTAACGCTGCTACGCCAGAGAATATTGCTCTTGCCTGTTCTTCTGCGGTAACAGCAGTATCATCCGCTACTCCCTCGTATTCTTTTTGCCTGAACATAAGAAGGGTTAGCGCTACAAAAGCAGCATCTAGAGCAATCACCCAAAGATTGAAGCTTTTAAGAAGAGCCCCCATTCCTAGAATGCGGGCTTTTGTAACAGACATTTGAACTTTCTGTGCCGCGGCATTTTTCAATTCTGCCGCAGTAAGTCTATTCATCATAGCTACAGTAAGCTTCATCAGCCCAAATCGTTTAATCAATTTTTCATCAAGACCAAGAAGGCTCTTACCTATAGTGACATTAATAAAGCTATAGGCTTTGCTGGCAGTAATAGCTATAGCTAAGATACCGACAAAAGCAGTGAAACCAGCAATCGCCTTAGTAAGAACTCCTCCTATTGACGTTAGGGCTTGTCCTAGAATATTGAACGCCCCTAAAAGTGCTTGAACAGGCTTTATAAGTTCCCCGCCAATTGAATTTCTAACTGCGGATAGAGTTGCTCTTGTTCTATCTAAAACGGCTTGGAAAGTATTTAGCTGAGTACCAGCAGCAAAAATAGCCCTACCACTAGAATCTAAACTCGTAGCCACCGCGTTTTGCACAGTAGCAAAGTTATCAATTAAGGCGGTGAAGTCTACATATCGTCTAATGCCGCTAGCAGTTAGGGCAATATTCTTTTTCTGGGCTTCTGATAAATCTGCCCACTTACCAGAAAGGTCTTCAACTATATCTAAGAATGGTCTAAATCTTCCTTTAGCGTCTAATACTGCTACACCAATATCTTGGAAGGCTTGTATTGTCTCTTCTCTTGGGAGTCTAGCTAAAATAGTTTTAAGAGATTGGGCAATTTCTTTACCAGTTTTTCTAGTAACTGCCCCAACGCCAGCAACAATACCGTTTAGTTCATCTATGGTAACTCTGAAGTCTTTAGCAACAATGCCAATTGCCTCAAGGCTTTCCATTAAGTCTTTTGCAGTAACGGGGAAATCTGCTTGGACAGCTATCCACTTATTTACAATGTCGGTTGTTTCGGACGCAGTCATCCCATATGAAAAGATCGCACTAGTAAGAGCTTCCACTACATCTGTGGCCGCTACATTGGTAGCATTAGAAGCTAAGAGCGCTGCTTGGGTGGCTTTTATAATTTCATTGGAACGCAACCCAACTTGTGCCCATTGGGTAAAAACATCAATGACTTCTTTTACGCCTTTAGCATACGTTTGGGCAAAATTAAACGCCTGCGCTTTCATATCGCCCATAGTATCTACTACAGGTCTTAACACTTTTTGAAGTTGGGCAAATGAGTTTTGGATATCTGCAAACTCTTTAACAGAATCTCTAACTTCATCCATTGTGCCACGGATCAAGAAGAAAGCTACGCGATATCTTAACAGCTTGCCAATAGCAATACCTATGCGCTCATTAAGCTTGTCTTGTTCCAACCGCATATTTTTAGTAGCATCTGCTGCCCTAAGAGTAGCGGCTTGCTGTGCTTTAAGATGGGTAACCTGTTTTTGAGATGCGTCTCCTACTTTCTTCAAAGAGGTTACAGTCCCCTCAATGATTTTACCAAAAGCATCCCAATCTGTGCCACCCTTTTGTGGGAAAGCCTCTTTCATTAACCTAAGTTTTTTAATGACGGCAGTGACTATTTTGCCTAAATCATTTAGCCCACCAACTTGATCTTTAAAATCAAGTCCTTTTTGTTTGGCTATATCAGCCCAATTTTTTTCTAGTAAATCAAGGGCTCTAGCTGCGGCTATGATTTCATCTGTCATGCCTTTTAGCTTGCCAGTTTTCATTCCCGCATCCATTTTGGATTTAAATCCAGTTAGGAATGAAGTGGTGCCCTGCATGATACCCTGCATGGTATCATTTACTTTTTCTGTCTCTTTGGTTGAACCAGCTACAGTAATTTTTTGGGCACGAACAACCGAATTGACTTTGCCTATTGCATCAGCTAATGCGTTTTGTGTTGCCCCAGCAGTTTTAGCAACATCTACATTCTCCTTCATGACGGTATTGACGCCTCTTATACCGCCTGTCAGAGATTCACTAGCGCTATTTAATCCCCCTGTAGCTGTTTCTAACTGTTTGATTACATCAGCTAAAGCTTTAGAACTAGCAGGATCTAGTTTACCCAGAATTTCATTGAGGATGCCTTTTTTGTCAACAGCACGACCAAGAATAGATTGGACATTTCTGATCTCACGCCCAACATTAAAGAAGAGTTTTTTGTATTGCTCTAGGACCGAATTAGCATTAAGAATCCTAAGCTGTATATTATGTTCTGTGGTATCTACAGCGATAGGTCATCACTCCATTCTAAAATGATCTCGGTCACCGCGTTTGTTCTTTTTGCGATCACGTTCTTTTCTTCTTTCAAGATCGTCGAGCCAGTCTTCTAGCAATATATCATACGGAACTATATCGTCTGGGGGACGTTCATCTTCCAAAGTGCTGTAGACTCTATATTGATAGAATCGAAGCCAGTTTGTAAAAAGCACTTTGTTCACATCCCAGTCAACAATTTCGCCCGGGAATAGATTTGTGTGTAGATCAGAAGCCAGACTGAATTTTAACTTCCAGATTGGCTCTCTTGCGACTGCTCTAAGGGTGGCTCCCCAATGAAATCATCATCAGGGAGCACAGAAAGAACCCCCTGAGGAAGTCCGGCCCAAAATACCATCGCTTCCTGCAGGAGCTTAAAGATCGCCAAACGATTAGATTCTTTCTTGAACTCAGCATAGTCAGTCCACAAAGATTTCCCGTCTAAGTCAAAAATACAATGAAATAATTTGCATTTCAGAGACTCAATCTCGGCTACTCCTTCAACGGTATTCTGCATGAAGTTATTCTTCCGAGTGAGCAAATCAGTTTTATCTTTCTTAACGCCACTATATTCTTTCTTGAGTTCTTCAAGGCGCACTTTATTAACACGTTTCTTGGAATGCATTGTCTGGCCTTCGCGCATTAGATCGCTAAGCCTTAGATCAAGCTCTTCCATCTTTCCTTCTTCCGCCTTAGTCCAAATACCCCTCTCGGCAAGAAGCTTTTCCATCTCACTCTCAGTTAGAACTTTCTTTTCTGAGGTGAGTAGTTCGTTCAGCTTAGTCATATAGGCATGGCTAGCTTGAGAATCAGCTTCTACACTTGGGAAGGTAATCTTGATTTGCTTGTTTTGTTCGCCGTGAAATTCTTCTAGGGTTGTAAGTCTAAACCCCTGGCGAATTTCTTTCTCTGCGGTCTTAAGAGACTCGACAGAAAAAGCCTCTCCTAAATCTGTAAACGACATATAGCCCTTTCCTTTCCTGCAATGAAGGGGGGATTAGCTCCCCCCATATTTTACGGAGCGACGCCAGAACCAGTGAGGGTCAAGTTATCTGCGAGGAATGTAACTTCCTGCGCTGCGTTTCCGCCAACTGACACACTATAAGAATCTCCGCTTACAGTCATATTAGAAACAGTAATCGTCTCTAATAGAATGTTCTTGGCACGATCCTTATAGACTTCAATTCTAAGCTGATTCGATCCATTGAATAGCCCAGTATAGAGTTCACCAGCAACGGCCGATTCAAAGTCTTTTCCTGCGAGACGTCCCCACATATCAATATCGCTATCGTTAGCGGTTACCGTTACAGTAACATCTGCCGGAGGAATACGAACAACCCCGTAGTACTGGAAGGTTCCCAGTTCCTCAAGGTTCTCCGAAGTCAACGACACATCAACTGCAACTGTCTGCAAACGAAGTGCCTTACCAGCAAGAGTATAAGTGGTTTCACCTACAGTGACCGAATTCCAAAGCCATGCAGTAATATATCCCTTACCAACACCACCATAACTTCCAGCGGTGCTAACAAGTGCATACCCTGGGTCTGCGCTATCTAAAGCATTACCAGACCACGTTTGGCTAGCTTGCGGTCTATAGACTAAGTAAACATCGTCTCCTTCTCTACAGAGAGGAGTTGAAGCCCACTTAGGCCAAGTGCTAGTAGCAATCGTGACCACACCTCTCATGTTTCGAGAAGTACTGAAATAGAAATCTCCATAGCCCTTAACATAGGGAGATGTAGGAGAATACGCCGAACGGTATACTTCATTACCGGCAATTAAGGCAACTGGCAAAATATCAAAGTCAAAAGTTTGGTTAGGATAAGTGCTAGCGCCAATTGCAGAGCCCAAACGCCCAAATGCCTGGCAAGTACCTTTAACAACGCCGTCTCTGTTATTCATCATATAGGTTCTAGTAGCAGTTACAGTATGCCCTATATGCCAGTCGGTCAGCTTAAACAAGCGTACATCACCAAGGACACCAAAATACCAGTTCTTCTCAAATGAAGAAAGCGTGAAGTTTTCACTGGCAAGTCCACCGACATCAAAATTTAAACTGTATCCTGTAAGAGCAGCGCGCGGTAGAATCATTGCTCTAGCTACGCTAGTGCTCCCCTCAAGAATGGGAACCGCAATACTACAATACGCATCAAGCATATTGAGTGCAGTAACCGTCCTATAGGAAGGATTGGATGTTGCAAGCTTCTGTGAATAAAATCCGCGCCTGCGATCTGCATAATTGCTGATAGCTGCACGTTCAATTACCATATTCGAAATAAGAGCCGCATTGTCCACACACCCATAAAGGTTAGTGTCAATTGTCACCGACACAGTAGGACTCTGATCTACATAATCCACGATGCCGCTATTAGCTAATTCCAGAATTCGCTCCTGGGGGATATCAGAATCCGCGCTAAAATTCTGCACCCTCTTGAGTTGAACTCCGTCCACTAATATCGCTGCTCCAGAATATCTAACTTTTTCTGGCTTAGCCATTTCTGCCTCCTAATCTACGCTCAAATAACCGGTTATTACTATCAAAGCGTGATGCTTTTCAGCTTCAATATTTGTAAAATTTTCTGGTGTAAGAACTACCATTGTACCTGGACTAAAAGTAATTGTTCCATAAGTTGCTATTCCGCTATAATCTCCCAAAACTGTAGGGAACCCACCTGAGTCAAAGTTGTAGTAAACAATGCTGTTCTCACTTAGGGCATCCCATATTGCATAGGCTATATCGTCCCTCTGCCCATCTCTGTGTGCTAAAACGTCTAATTCCCACGTTATATTCAGGGCCGACCTGGACCCTAATTGCACAGGTAGAGCACCACCTACACTACTTTGTACGGTGACTACTGGAAAAACTGTAATTTCATCTAAGTTATCGGGATAGCCGTCCATTACAGTATATGAGCCACTGGTAAACTTAAGGATATTTTCCATAATTTCTCGGACTTTATAAATTAGGGAAATGTCAGCGGCTCTAAATTTTAACATAATTTCACCTAAGTATCTTTAAAGTTTTATAGTTAGCGTCGAAGTTGGCCCGCGCCATAACTTCTTTAAATTCTTGCGCAAAGTACTGTGAGCCATTAGCTTCAAGCCAACCTAATCCAGCAGCAAAGAACTTCCTAGGCTGTATTCCTGGATGTTCAAACTCAATGGTTACTTTATTTTTAATCCTGGACAAATATGATGCCTTCTTAGAAACAAGCTTGATTTTCTTTTTACCAAAGAAGCTCTGAATCTCTGCTTTTCTTTGACCCGAATCTTTGCTTGCGGGCATTGTCATATAACTATTGGCTATATTAGCCGTATCTTGGGTGGTGGTGAAAGTCACATTATGCTGTGCTTTCCCCCCTCCAACATTCACTCCAACTACCATGTATTCTTGTTTTCTAGTAGTAGGCTTAATCCCATATTCTTGGAAAGCCCAGTACTTAGGCAGTTGCCCCCCTATAAGAACCGTTACATCTCCTGAATTATCCATGAAGGGTCCTAGGCGTCTTATAGAAGCTCTTAACCTACCCGTTTGTCTAGCTGAGTTCTTGTTACTCCTGGTTGCGTCAAACCTAGAAATGACTGATTCTAAAACCTTATCACCCATGCGCTTAGCTATACCATATGTGCTATAATAGCCCCGATCTTTAATTCTAGCCGCAAGGGCTTCGGCAAAAGCAGTTAGCTTCCCATCTTCCACAAGATCCCACTGCATTTGGGCTGCTATCTGTAAAGCCGGAGTCCAGTCAATGTTAAACGTGCTACTCATCTTTTTCTATTGTAGTGTTTTTAAAATATTCCACGAAATCTCTTCTCATCTCGTTAAGCTCATCGACAATTACTTTCCTAATCTTGGCTTTGTCTTCGCTATGAAGATTTGCCATATCTAAAACTGCTAAAACTTTTTTAAGTCCCTGATTCGTGCGCCTAATTGTCAATTCTTCTAATGGAGAGTAAAACTCTACTACAAATTTCACGGGTCTGATTTCTCCCTAATCCGAACAAGTGTCACCTCAATTATGGATAGGTCATCTATTCCAAATCTTTTTTCATCTTTTGGTTTATAGTAAGTACCGTCTACTACAACACGTTGAGCCCCTTTAAACATACTAGCTGAAGTAGAAACCCATGGATTCACAAGAACATCTGGTAGCTTCATTGTAATTCTAGCATCACCGTCTGGGGCTACTTGGTACAACGTATTTCCATCTTTGTAATAACTAAGAGACCCAATTCTTTTATCTACAAAAGCCTTAATGAATGTTTCAGTATGGCTATAAACTCTCCCTGTACCATCGCAAGTAGAACATGAGGGGTTTGTAGCTTCTTTATTTATAGGGTCCCAATCGCATGAGGGGCAAGCTGTATCCGTTCTATAGAATATAGAGATATTACGGCCATAAGCATCAATCATATGGTATAGATTGCGCTTGTATAGCCGATCGTATAGTTTTCTAGTTCTGTCCCATCTAGCCATTAGTATTCACTTACCTCTAAGTCAGCAATAGAATAATTATTTATCAGGACACCACTCGCCCCATTTATCTTAAGGTCGAATTCTAACTTATTAAGGTCTTCATTTAGAAGTTTAAGGTATTCTGTTTGTGCTCTTAAGCCAGTAGCTAAATTAAAATTGATATCGCCAGCGTTAATGTTCCCAGTACCAAAAACATTCAGTCGGACTTGAGCTTCCATAATCATCTTTACCGTATTTGCCAAATACCAATTGCGAGCCGCAACAAGCAAGTCGGCATTCTGTCCACCATATTGAAAGTCTATTCTACCGCTTCTATCGTTACCGGCTGTGCTGATTACGACATTGTACCCAAAATCATAAACAGAATTAGCTCTGCCAACTCCGTCCTGTACATAGTAATTAATATCTTCTGTTGCAATTAGATAGGCGTCTTCATAGGTATCACCTATTGCGTTTCTAACTGAGCGGACAAAAGACCTTCCTACAGAAGTTGAAGAATATATGATGGGTATGTCTATGACATCAAAATAGACAGGATCGTCCATAGTGATAAGAGCACCGTTGATGTACCCCTCGAACCAAGCTTGATACACACCGCGTTCTGTTGCATAAGCAGTAGATGCGGTAAAATTGTAGAAGTAGACCCCTACGGCCTCAAAAGTACATGCAGCACTAGAGACCACTTGTTCACCCAGGGGGTTGTAGACTACTACTCTCGGGTTTGTAGGGTCTACGAGCTTATTGTCAACATCTCGAAATTCCACATAGATTCGTTCTTGTTGACCACTAAGAATTTTCTTACCCATTTAGTTTCCCCCTTCGACACCATTTGAAATCAAAACTCCATCTAAAACAGGAGATGGTCCTACTAAAGACCTTGGTCCACTGCTGCTAGAAGTATATCTAGCATATAGACTATATTTGCGAGATTCACTGGCACTTGCAACAAATGGATCAGGACAAGTTGAACCAACACTTGTATGTACTTTTGTATCATTTGTCCCGGCCGCATCATAACGGAAGTTAACGAATTCTGATATTGTGGTAGCTCCTTGTGCAACGCAATAAGTAGTTCCACCTGTAAGATTTTGCGTAACAGCCGCTGAGCTATCCCAACCAGTTTGACCTATATCAATATCTGTAATATTCACACATGCCGATAATTGAGCATCTGGGTCACTACCTCCTACAACATACACGGCTGCTTTTATATTCATATTTTCCGCATCGTCAGAAGCGGCTGCCGCAAAAAATTTAGTTACTTGATCGCCACCTGAAGCGACTATACGCATAGAAGTTAAGGTACCACCATAGTTTGCGTACATATTAGCGCCTGCGTCTGAAATAAGAGACCCGCCTTCTGTAGTATATCCAAAATCAGGGTCAACATAAATTGGGTAAGCAGAAGCATCTAAAAATTCAGATGGTATAGATATAGTAAAAACTCCATTTGTGGTGTCAATGAACATCTCACACCAAGCTTCTATACCCCTAGCATCCCAAGCTTTTGGGCGATACACATGTGCGAATTTGCCAGCACGATACTGTTCATAAGTATTATCGTATTGCATATCGTTAGCGCAAGAGTTATGGTAAAGAGCATATGATCCAACAACTGAATCTGGTCTTCCGTTTATTTCTCCTGGCTGATACAACCAATCTATCCCCCAGCTATATATGGGGTAGCTAAATACATTGGTTTTAGGCCTAGCGTCAAGCCAAAAGCCCCATTCAGTATAGCTATCATGGAGAACAACATTATGCTGCTCATTATCTACTGGTTTTAAATCTAATATAAACCCACATTCTTGTCCCCAACCATTCATTTCAAAAACTCTGCCATCCCAATTTATCTGTAGGTTTCTGTTAAACAGCCCGATTTTTGGGGGGTCTGCTAAATCAGACCAAGATTGCTTACCAACAAATTGTGTCCTCTGCGTATCTAAATTTTGGATAGCAAGAGCCGATCCCAAAAAAATCAAAGAAATTAAGCCAGCATAAAGAAATTTATTCATAGAGTTCCTATGGATTAATGTAATGATAAATGACCTTAGAGCTATCCAAAACAGCCTGATTATTGTGATGGTAAAAATACTGTGTAGCTACAAACAATGTATCCCCAGTGTTTAAAGAAGCGCTTCCATTAAAATCTGCAATCCTGTAATATTGAACTGAGTCTTTTGGCGTAACCCCTGACGGTGGGTATAAAACCCTATAGGTGTACTTATCTGCTCCTAAAAAGTACTGTAAGTCATACAGAGCATCCCACCCGTTACCCCTAACAACTCGATAAGTAAACTCTTTGCTACTGGTATTTGCGTTATATGCCACCCTAATATAGACCGCGATTTGTCCAAGACTATCTTCCCCCGTCTTAACAAGACCATCTATGCTGGCTCTAAACTTAATATAATATCGTCCAGACCCAGATTCTCCAAGAGCATCTACTTGAGCATGATCCGCTCCTCTAGTTCCAGCACTCTTAAGAGAGTCAAATTTTACTCCTCTGAAATATCGGACAACTACAATAGTGTCCATATCTTTTACTCTAAGTCCAGTGCTATCATGGCAAGAAAGATAGAGCCCAACAGTATCTAATGGGGAGTAAAGCTGACCGAATATGCCTTCAAACTCCGCCTTAGCGACTTGCGGAATAGCTAGTATCATAAGCACCAAAAACAACCATTTCTTCATAGGTATCTCCTTGTTTCCTCTATATTTATACGGTTAGCTAAGCCCTGGCTCTGTTAAAGCCTTGATAGTCCCAGCCTTTGCTCTTTCTTTAATAGTGGGCCTTGCTCCACCCTCTCTGCTTGTAATAGTCGGCTTCTTACTTCTGTCAATAATCCTCCCACGTCCAATTAGTCCTGAAGGTTGAGCAAAGACATAAATTTGCCTAACCATATCTGCCCTATAGGCACCGCTAATATGGAGTTCTTTCTTAAGATATCCAAACTCAACGCCTCTTATGAAAATTTCTTTATAGAAAGACTGTGGGCTTGAACCAAAAATGTATAGTTGCTTGTAAGCTTGGCCTATTTCTAGCCCTTGGATATAGACCTGTTTCGACTGACTATCAACCGCCTGCCCAGTAATATATATCTGTTTATAGACTTGGCCAAAAGAACTACCGGGGATAAATATCTGCTTATAAGCTTGCCCATAAGAAAGACCTTGTATGTAAACTTCTCTTATGTAGCTATTTAGGTCAGCACCACTTATATAGATTTGTTTGTAGATATCTCTTAGGTCCTGCCCGCCTACAAAGATTTCTTTGTATGTAGCCCCAGAAGCAACGCCCCAAACATAAATCTGCCTTAGACAGATGTTCTCAGAAGGGATATTCCTCAAGATATACAGTTGCTTGTAAGTTTGAGATATGTCAGCGCCAGAGACATAAATTTGTTTACTGGTGTAATCTAACGATAGACCACCTACAAAAAGCTGTTTATATTGTGCAGATGTGTCTATGCCCTTAATGTATATCTGTTTGGATAACTCTCTAAAATCATTGCCCTGAACAAATATTTGTTTGTAGATAGAGGAATAATCTAGCCCTTGTATGAATATTGGTCTAGTAACTGGATTTGCGGATTCATACTGACCAGTGATAACAATTGGCCTATAGGTTGACCCAATCTCATTAATTAAGATAAAAAGTTGTTTGTAAGCACTGGCAATTTCTAGCCCTGGCACAAATACTGGTCGGTACTGATAGTCTAGCGATAACCCCTGAACAAAGATTTGTTTGCTATGGGAACCTACAGATAAGCCCTGTACGAAAATTTGTTTATACGCATCAGTAAGCGATACGCCTTGGATAAACAGTTCGCGCTTGTGCGAAGAAAGATCAGCACCGCCAATATATATTTGCTTACTAATTTCGCTAAAAGACTGACCAGTAATAACTATTTCTTTGTATGTAGCCCCTAGCGAAACACCCCAAACATAAAGAGGTCTTACTACTGGGTTTGCAGATTCATACTGACCGGTAATAGAAAGCTGCTTATATGTAGAGGATATATCTTGAGCAGAAAGATAAATTTGTTTGTAGGTATCAGAGAGAGAATATCCCCAAACATAAATCTGACGGTAACTATCAGAATAGGCTAAGCCATCTATATAAATTTGACGATATGTGCTAGCCTCTGATACACCACCTATGAAAATCTGCTTGGATAGGCCAGAATATGACTGCCCGCCTATGTAGATTTGCTTATAATTTTGGTCTAAAGAAAGACCTTGTACAAATATTTGCTTGTAGGCTTGGTCAACTGCTAATCCCCAAACGTATAGGGGTCTATAAACAGCATTGATGTCTAAACCTTGTATGAAGATTTGCTTATACTGGGAATCAAAAGACACACCCTGTATAAAAATCTGCTTGTAAGAAGAACCAACTGATTCTCCTCGAATATACAATGGCCTATAAATAGCGTTAGTATCTAGCCCCTGGATAAAGATTTGTTTATAGATACTCCCAGTATCAAGCCCTTGTATAAAAACTTGTTTTGAATGG
>Ga0315273_10007182_pt1 | contig 13942 bp, 14 predicted proteins | sample YL17G02_0_MG_FD_205753 | JGI IMG/M metagenome (GOLD analysis project Ga0315273, IMG submission 205753) | Sediment microbial communities from Yellowstone Lake, YNP, Wyoming, USA - YL17G02_0 | ecosystem: Environmental > Aquatic > Freshwater > Lake > Sediment | place: USA: Wyoming | collected... | reverse complement strand
CGGCCTGGCGTAAAAAAAGGGGACAGGAAAAGGGGACAGATTTATTTAACCTTTTCTTCACGAAAGCCTCTTTCGTTAGATGGATTGAAGGATGAAGAGGATTTCCGGAGAGGAGGCGGGAAACATGAAGAACAAACAAGACATTGCAGCAGTAGATGCGTACGTGCGTGCGATAATCGCGGTGTCTTGTTTCATGGTTTTTCTAGCGATGTTACTCATCCATGGAGATACACCTCCTTGGTTGACGTTCATTCTTGGGGCCATTATTGGCTTCTATTTTAGGAAATGAACGGGGAAAATATGTCTGGAAGAAAAAGGTGACAGATATATTTTCCCCCGCTTTTTTTCCCGAGAAAAATAAATCTGTCCCCTTTTTTATGCTCACGGCTAATCCCCCTTTACCGTTTGTTAGTGGATCTTGGCGCCGGTCTTCGGCTGCCGGTCGAATCCGAGCAGCGTGAGCCCCTCTTCGGTGTCCGTCGCCAAGAGCATCCCGCGGGACTCGACCCCCATCAGCTTCGCCGGTTTCAGGTTGGCGACGACGACGATGATCTTGCCGACGAGCTCTTCCGGTTTGTAATCCTTCCCCATGCCCGCCACGATCTGCCGCTCCCCGTCGATTTCGACCGTCAGTTTCAGGAGCTTGATAGATTTAGGAACCCGCTCTGCGGCGATGACCTTTGCCGCCCGAAGATCCACCTTCTCGAACTCCTCGTAGGATATCTCCGGTTTGATCGGCGGTACCTCGGCCTTTACGGGCCCCGGCTTGGGTGCCTCCGTCTTGATCTCCACGCGAGGGAAGAGGGATTCCCCACGCTTCAGTCCGCTCCCCACCCGAAGACCGCCCCAGTTCTGGATCCCCTCGAAATTCTGACCGGCGGGATCGACGATGCCCAGTTGCCACATGATCTTCGCAGCCGAACCCGGCATGAAGGGGGTGATCAGGACAGCGGCGATCCGCAGGGCCTCCAGGAGGTTGTAGAGGATCGTCTCCAGACGGGCGCGGTTGGCCGGGTCCTTTGCCAGGACCCAGGGCTCGCGCTCGACGATGTACTTGTTCGTGACGTTGATGAACTCCCAGATGGCGATCAGCGCCTTGTGAAAGCCGAGGTTCTCGAAGCAGGCCTCCACCTCGGTTACCGTCCTTGCGGCCGTCTCCCGGAGAATGCGGTCTTCGTCGACGACAACCGTGGGCACCGGGACCTGCCCGTTTCCGTATTTCACGGCCATCTGCATCGTCCGGCTGACGAGGTTCCCCAGGTCGTTGGCCAGGTCCGAGTTGATCCGCTGGACGAAGGCCTCCTCGCTGAAGCTGGAATCGAGGCCGAAAACCATATCCCGGAGGAGAAAATAACGGAAGGGGTCGAGGCCGTACTTGTCCCTCAGGTCGAGGGGCTTGACAACATTGCCCAAGCTCTTGGACATCTTGCTCTGATCGACGTTCCAGTAGCCATGCACGTTCAGGTGCCGGTAGGGTTCGATCCCGGCCGCCTTGAGCATCGTGGGCCAGTAGATCCCGTGGGGCTTCAGGATGTCCTTGGCGATCAGGTGCTGCGCGACCGGCCAGAAGGTTTTGAAGTTTTCGCCGTCCGGATAGCCGACCGCCGTGACGTAGTTGATCAGCGCATCGAACCAGACGTAAGTCACGTAATTCTCGTCGAACGGCAGCGTGATCCCCCAGGTGAGGCGGCTCTTCGGCCGGGAGATGCAGAGGTCCTCTAAGGGGTCGCGCAGAAACGCGAGCGCCTCGTTGCGATACCGCTCCGGCCGGATGAAGTCCGGATTCTCCTCGATGTGCCGGATGAGCCACTCCTGGTATTTCCCCATCCGGAAGAAGTAGTTGCTCTCCTTGCGGTGTTCGGGAAGCGTCTCGTGCTGGGGGCACTTCCCGTCGACGAGCTCCTTCTCCAGGAAGAACCGCTCGCAGCCGACGCAGTAGAACCCTTCGTACTGGCCGAAGTAGATATCCCCCGCGTCATGGACCTTCCGGAGGATCCGCCGGACCGTCTCGACATGGTTTGCGTCGGTCGTCCGGATGAAGTAATCGTTCGTGACTGAAAGCTCCGGCCAGAGGACGCGGAACTGGGTGCTTATTCTGTCGGCGTATTCCTTCGGGGTGACGTCCGCCTTCTTCGCCGCCTCGGCGATCTTGTCGCCGTGCTCGTCCGTTCCGGTGACAAAGAAGGTCCGGCAGCCGCGGAGGCGGTGGTAGCGCGCCAGTACATCGGCGACGATGGTCGTGTAGGCGTGCCCGATGTGGGGCGAGGCGTTCACATAGTAGATCGGTGTCGTGATGTAAAAAGCGTCTTCCATAATCGACCCTTCCATAAATAGGACTGTAAATGGGGACAGATCTATTTTTCCAAGAAAAAATAGATCTGTCCCCATTTACCTACTATCTATCCCGCTGGACGTCCTTCGTCTTGAAGGTCGCCTCCTTCCCGTTTTCGAGGATGACGACGACCTCACCCTTGAGGGCGCTCTGGCGGATCACCTTTCCCCTCCCCTCGGGGGTCTGGACCATCTTCCCGCACTTCGGCATGTCCCTCTTCAGATCCGCGTACACCTCATATTCGAAGCCAAGGCAGCACATCAGCCTCCCGCAGAGGCCGGAGATCTTCTCGGGGTTCAGGGACATGTTCTGTTCCTTCGCCATCTTGACCGAAACCCGGTCCAGGGTGTGCAGGAGGGTCGCGCAGCACACCTCCCGCCCGCAGATCCCGAGCCCCTTGATGATGCGGGCCTCCTGCCGCGCGCCGATCTGCCGGAGCTCGATACGGGTCCGGAACCGCTGCACGAGATCCTTCACCAGATCCCGGAAGTCAACCCGGCTTTCCGCTGCGAAGGAGAAGAGCATCTTGCTCTTGTCGAAGAGACATTCCACGTCAATCATCTTCATGGGCAGTTGCCGCTCCGCGATTTTCCGGACGCAGAACTGGATCGCCTCCTGCTCTAACTTTTGATTGTTTTCCCGGGTCCGGAAATCCTCTTCCGTTGCCAGACGCAGGACATTCTTCAGATTGGCGGCCAACTGCTCATCCGGGACGGCCTTGACCTCCGTCGCCACGGCGCCGATGGCCGGGCCGTTGTCCGTGATGACCACGACGAGGTCGTCCCTTTTCAAGGGGAGATCGGCCGCATGGAAGGTGTAGATCTTCCCTTCCTTTTTGAATTTGACGCCGACGATATTTTTCAAGCCGAGTCACCCCCGGATGGTTATTTTTCTTCAGGCGAGCTTAATCAGCATGGCCTCCAAAGTCAACGATTTATTGGCGTTCTGCGCGATGGCGCTTATCGCCGCCTCTACCGCAGCGATGTTATGCAGAAGGTCTCGCCCCGACAGGCGCCCCGCGATCGCTTCGATCACCCCGGCCCGGTCCCGGAACATCAGACTTTCTTTCTCTCCCGTCTCCCGGAGGACCAGGCCGTCCCGGTAGCCGCTTCGGAGGATCCGGAGGCGTTCCAGGATCTCCTCCCGCTCCGTTCCGAAGCGGCCGGCAAACGCGAGCCTTTTGAGCAGATCGGCCGGATCGTCCTGCGCGAGGTGCTCCAGGATGCCGTTCCGCAGGGTGAGGTAGTCCTCCCGGTTCATCTCGAGCGCCCTGCCGATGCTGCCGCCGGACGCGGCGGCGAGGACCTCCGCCGCGGCGGCTTCCAGCCCTTCCTTTTCCCTGAGGAAACGGGCCACCTCCCCCCGCGGCAGCGGCGCAAAGCGGAGATGCTGGCAGCGGGAGAGGATCGTCATGGGGAGGGCATGGGACCGGGCGGTCGTCAGGAGAAGGACATTCCCCGCGGACGGCTCTTCCAGGGTCTTGAGGAGGGCGTTGGCCGCAACCGCATTCATCCGGTCCGCCTCCTCGAGGATGAAGACCCGTTTCCCCTCCCCGGGCCGGAACGCCATCCGCGCCTGGAGTTCCTTGATGGCCCCGATCTTGATGAACTGCCCCTCCGCCCGGATCGTGATGATGTTGGGGTGGTTGTTGTGCGCCGCCTTCCGGCAGGAGGCGCAGGCGTCGCAGGGCGGGTCTTCTTCCCCGCAGTTCAGCGCCCTGGCGAAGACGGACGCCGTGGTCCTCTTCCCGACCCCCTCCATCCCATAGAAGAGATAGGCATGGGCGATGCGGTCCCCGGCCATCGTGCTCCTCAGGATGGAGATCGGCTTTTCGTGGCCGTAGAGCTCTTTGAACCTCATGCCGTCATTTCCTTCCGGAAAAAGATTTCACAGCAGGGCCGTCAGGTGACGGCAGACCTCGCGCCGGACCGTCTCGACATCCGCCGTGCCGTTGATGATCCGGAAGCGTTCCGGTTCCTCCGCTGCGAGGCTCAGATACCCTTCCCGGATCCTTCCGTGAAAGGTCCTCTCCTCCCGCTCGAAACGGTCCTCCGCCGCCTCGGGCCGGCCGCCGGCCGCCCGTTTTTCCGCCCGCGCCAGACCGACATCCACGGGCAGGTCGAACAGAAACGTCAGATCCGGTTTCAGCGCCTGGGCGGAAAACGCATTCAGTGTCCGGATGAAACCGGTGTCAAGCCCCCGGCCGAAACCCTGGTAGGCCGAGGTCGCGTCCGAAAAGCGGTCGCAGAGGACCCACCGCCCCGCTTTGAGGGCGGAGAGAATAGCCTCCCGAACGTGCTGGGCGCGAGCGGCGGCAAACAGAAGAAGTTCCGCCTCGGCGCCGATGGCGCAGGAACCCCGGTTGAGCAGAATCTCCCGGATCTTCCGGCCAAGCGGCGTTCCCCCGGGTTCGGCGGTCGCAAGAACGGGGATGCCGCGCTCCTGGAGCCAGGCCTCTGCAAGCCGGATCTGGGTGGTCTTGCCGCACCCCTCAATGCCCTCGAATGTGATGAATCGTCTCATTCTTCCACCTTGCCCCGCGGCCTTGATCAAACAGGGTTTCGCGGGGAACGAGAATGGGATTCCCCGTGAAAAGCAGGCGCCCGTCCGTGAAAAACATCATTTGCGGGCCCGGGCGATCCTGAAAAAAGAGAGGGGAAAGCCTCAGCCTTTCGACGGCGTGGCGTTTCCCCCTCTTCGAAGTAAAAACCCGATGCGGAGCTACTTCTCTTCCCCGGGCGTGATCGCCTCGACCGGGCACTGTTCCGCGCAGGCGCCGCAATCCGTACACAGTTTGGAATCGATGACATACTTGTCATCCCCCTCGCTGATCGCCTCCACCGGACATTCGTCTTGACAGGAACCGCAAGCAATGCATTCATCGGTAATTAAATACGCCATATTCTTCTCCTTTGTTAATTTTTTCTGCTTCAGGCCGACCCTTCCGGTCCGGTCTTCTAAACGGAAACCACGGATTTGACGGCGGGAATCTCCTGTTTCAGAGATTTTTCGATCCCGTTCTTCAGGGTCATCTGGGCCATCGGGCAGCCGTGACAGGCCCCCACCAGCCTCACCTTGACTACACCGTCGTCTCCCACGTCGATCAATTCCACATCCCCGCCGTCCGCCTGGAGACTGGGTCTGATCCGGTCGATCACCTTCTTCACTTCTTCCTTCATTTTTTCTTCTCCCCGTTTGCAATGGTTTCGGACGGTCCGTCAGCAGGCTGTTGAAAAACGCCCGTCTGGATTATCTGGGGACAGATTTCAAATCTGTCCCCCCCCCGTTTCCTAAAGTACGTCTCACGGTTCAGGATTTCGGGGGCCTTGCATCCGGACATTTTTGAACAGCCTGGATCAGCGACTTTTTCAACGGTCCGTCAGTGCGGCATGTAGCCGATCATCTCGCGGATGAGAGCCCTCGCCACATCGGGAAGGTCCGGTTTGATGATCACGTAGTCGCTGATTTTATGATGGACCGCCGTCCAGATGGTCTTTCCCGTCTTCGCCTCGATCATCGTGATGGTGAGGCTGACCTTGGCGATCTTCTTGTCGTTCTCCGTCGTGTAGTTCCAGTAATCGACGCGGACGAGCAGAAAAGCCTCGGCGCCGGTCAGTTCACCAAGCCTTCCACTCATCGCCGGATCGGAGAAACGGACGTTCGCGAGCTTGGCCAGATAGTCCGTGATGACCTGCCTGAACGTCTCATCCGATTCCAGACGACGGCCGATGGCCTCTCCCCCGACCACGTCGGCGAACCACTTCCGCTCGCTCAGGACCTCGGCGAAAAGACGATCGACGTCGCCCTTGGCCTCCGCAAAGGCCCTGGTATCGGCGGGCAGGACCGCGACCCGTCGGGGATGAAAATCCCGCGCCTCCGGTGAAACCTCCGAATAGCGGAGCCCGCCGCAGCCCAGGATGCCCAGGAACAGGAGCGCAATGACGGCCGTTATCCATGTTTTTGTTATCACGACCCCTCCGGTTCAGGCAGCCAGACCCCGGACCGCCACGAGCCATAAAAAAGCGCTGACGCCGGCGATGATGTAACCGCTCTCCAGGAGTCCTTCCAGAACGACTCCGGAAATCCCGGACCTTCTATCATAAAGTTTGAAACAAATCCATATATAAAATACACAGGTTAAAAGAAAGAAACTGAGTGATGGCGCCCACCCGGCCGGATAGGCCGCAAAGAGCAAAACAAACAGGAGGCCGGAGATCCCCTGAAGTAGGATGAGGGTTTTCCCCTCGCCGATGAGGACGGGGAGGGTTTCCCGTCCGATCAGCCGGTCGCTCTGGATATCGAGGATATCCGACAGCGCAGAACGGATGAAGACGATACCGGCAATGAAAAAGAAGGCCGTCACGACCCCGGGCGTGGGCGTCGGTCCGGCCTCGATCCACGGCAGCAGCGCCGCGACAGCCGCCCAGGCGATGGCGGTGGCGATGTTCTTCGACCCCGGGATGTCCTTCAGGCTCTGAAACCGCCATCCCGGCGGCAGAACCCTCGTATTGTAGAGAACGCCGGAGAGGGAGATGACGAACAGGAGAATGAAAGGCGCCGTCCCCGCGGCAAAGGAGGCGCTGAGCGCAAGGATCATGGAGAGGACGGCCAGCGTCACATATATCTTTTCATGGAGGAGATAGGACTCCTCGCGGAAGGAACTGATGCTGCTGGCTTTCCGGTTGATGAAACGGTTGAGGATGTGCATGGCGTAGACGTAAAGGGAGGCGGTCAGGATGGGGAGGGGGTTCACCGGCAGCCCCTGGAGGAGCATGGCGGCAAATGAAAGACAACCCGCGCCCGCGGCGGAGTAGATATCCGTGCGGACGGCAAAGACCCAGATCTTGAAGAGATGCCGGAGGAGTTCCTCCCTCTTTCCCAGGCGGCCGGTCAGATGGTCCACCACCCGGTCGATGATCCAGTTGGGGGTCGAGGCCCCGGCGGAGACGCCGATCCTCCGGTAAGGTTCGATGTCGATCCCCTGGAGCTCATCGGAGGTCTCGATGTGGAAAGCTGGTTTCCCCTGAAGTTTCGCGAGTTCAGTAAGGCGCCGTGTGTTCGCGCTGTTCCGGCCTCCGACGATGAAGACGGCGTCCGTTCCGGCGGCAAGCGCCTTGATCTCGGTCTGCCTCGTTTCTGTGGAGTCGCAGATCGTGTCGAAGATGACCGCCTCCGGGAACCGCTCCTTCACCCGTCGGACGATGGCGGCGTAATCCTCCAGGCTCTGCGTCGTCTGGGCGACGACGCACACCTTTGGCAAAGCAGGGAGGCGATCCACATCCCCGGGGACGCCGAGAACGATCCCCGCCTCGCCTGCAAATCCCAGCAGGCCGTTCACCTCCGGGTGTTCCCGATCCCCCGCGATCAGGACCGTAAAGCCTGCCGCCACATGTTTCCGGATGATCGCCTGGACGTGGGCCACCTTGGGACAGGTGGCGTCGATGATCCGGAAGCCCTTTTCCTTGATTTTCCTTCTTTCGGCGAGGGAGATCCCGTGGGCGCGGATGACCATCGCTGCCCCGGCGGGGGCGCAGTCGATCTCATCCAGGCTCCGGATCGGGATGATGCCCCGTTTCCGGAGGAGCTCAACCATCTGGGGGTTGTGGATCAGGGGACCGTAGGTGTAGATGTCTTCCCCGCTCTGGTGGCCGGCCATCTCGAGAACGACATCCACAGCCCGTTTGACCCCCATGCAGAAGCCAGCCGTCTTTGCAAGCTTTATGGCCATCTTTTTTCTCCCGGGTCGCCGGCGGTTCCGCCTTTCGGCGGTTTTTTCAGACAGAGGAAGAATTCCCGGTTCCCCGCCGGTCCCGTGAGCGGGGATGCGCAGCTTTCCAGGACATCGAGGCCAAGGTTCCGGCAGAAGGATGCCATCTCCGCGAGGACCCGTTCATGGAGCGCCGGATCCCTGACGACGCCGCGCTTGCCGACCTCGTCCCTTCCCACCTCAAACTGCGGCTTGACCAGGGCGAGGACGATAGCGCCATTTTTGATCAGCCTCAGGACAGGGGGAATCACGAGCCGGAGCGAGATGAAGGATGCGTCAATCACGGCGATGTCGATCCCATCCGAAATGCCGCCGCCGTCGTAATGGCGGATGTTTGTCCGTTCGATGCAGACGACCCGGGGATCCTCCCGAAGCTTCCAGGCGAGCTGGCCGTAGCCAACATCGACCGCATAGACCTTCGTTGCCCCCGCTTGGAGGAGGCAGTCGGTGAAGCCGCCGGTGGAGGCCCCGACGTCGAGGGCAACCAGGTCCCGGACGGAAAGCCCGAACGTATCGAGGGCGCCCCGGAGTTTGAGGCCGCCCCGGCTGACGTAGGGGTTCTCTTCACCCCGGATCCGGATCTCCGCATCGGCGGGGACCGCGCTTCCCGCCTTGTCCGCCGGCCGATCGCCGACAAAAACCGCCCCGGCGAGGATCAGCGCCTGCGCCCGTTGGCGGCTCTCCGCCAGGCCACGCGCGACGAGCAGGCAATCCAGCCGGATTTTTGGCGTTTTCGGATTTGTCATCACCTACCTCTGATGGGGTCAGGTCTTGGGACTTGAATTTCAAACCGCTAAAATTCAAGTCCCAAGACCTGACCCCATCTCCCCCATCTCCCGGACCGCGGCGGCGATCCCCTCCGCATCAATCCCGTACATCCGCCGGAGCTCCTTCTGGGTGGCTTGCGGGGCGAACTCATCCGGGATGCCGAGGCGTCGGACGGAAACGCCGATGATCCCCTTTTCCGCGAAGAGTTCGAGGACGGCGCTGCCGAAGCCTCCCATCAGGGCATTCTCCTCGACGGTGACGATCCTCTTGAGCTCCCGCGCGGCGCCGCAAAGGAGCTCCGCGTCGAGGGGTTTGACGAACCGGGCGTTGATTACCCGGACGGAGATTCCTTCGGCTTGAAGCATCCCGGCAGCGGCCATGGCCGGGTGGCAGCAGTTTCCGATGGCGACCACGGCGGCCGTCGCGCCCGGCGGATTGAAAAGGATTTCGCCTTTTCCGACGGGGATGGCCCGGGGATTCTCGTCCAGCGGTGTGCCGACCCCGGTTCCCCGGGGGTAGCGCAGGGAAACGGGGCTGCCGCAGCCCGCGGCGGTTTTCAGCATGTGCTGGAGTTCGTTTTCGTCCTTCGGCGCCATGACGATCAGGTTTGGGACGGTACGGAGGAAGGCGAAGTCGAACAGGCCGTGGTGGGTGGGGCCGTCGGCCCCGACGAAGCCTCCCCGGTCCAACGCCAGGACTACGGGCAGCTTCTGCAGGCAGACGTCGTGGATCACCTGGTCGTAGGCGCGCTGCATGAAAGTGGAATAGATCGCGACGATCGGGATGAACCCCTGCGTGGCGAGACCGGCGGCAAAGGTTACCCCATGCTGTTCGGCCATTCCCACGTCGTAGAACCGGGAGGGGAATTCGCCGGCGAAACGGTCGAGCCCCGTTCCCTCGGACATGGCCGCCGTGATCGCAACGATCCGCGGATCCTCCTCGGCCAGCGTCACGACCGTCCGGCCAAACACCTTCGTATAGGAGGGGGGCGCCGGCGAACCGCCGGCGGCGACTGTTTCCCCCGTGTCGATGTCAAACGGCGGGATGCCGTGAAACCGGGAGGGATCGTCTTCGGCGAATTTGTAGCCCTTTCCCTTCTGCGTCACCACGTGGACGAGGATGGGTCCTTCCAGCGTTCTGACGTTTTTAAGGTTCTGGATAAGATGGTCGAGGCGATGTCCCTCCAAGGGCCCCACATAGGTGAAGCCCAACTCTTCGAAGATCGCCCCGGGGACGAAGAAGGTTTTGAGCGACTCCTCCACCTGACGGGAGAACTTCAGCATCTGCCCGCCGATGCCGGGAACCGATTTGAGGAGGGTCTTGACCTCCGCCCGGATCCGGCTCACCGTCTGGCCGGTCATGATCCGGTTCAGATAGGAGGAGAGGGCGCCCACATTGGGAGAGATGCACATCTCGTTGTCGTTTAAGATGATGATCAGGTTCTTGCGGCGGTCTCCGGTCCAGTTCAGCCCCTCGAAGGCCATCCCGGCGGATATCGCTCCGTCGCCGATGACGGCGATGATCCGGAAATCCTTCCCTTGGAGACAGCGCGCCTCGGCCATCCCCGCCGCCGCGGAGATGGAGGTCCCGCTGTGTCCCACGTCGAAGGTGTCGTAAGGACTCTCCTCCCGTTTCGGGAAACCGCTGATTCCCCCCGGCTGGCGAAGCGTGTCGAAGCGCCCCTTCCTGCCGGTGATGATCTTGTGGGCGTAGGCTTGATGCCCCACGTCCCATACGAGGCGGTCCCGCGGCGTGTCGAAGACGTAGTGGAGGGCGAGTGTGAGTTCTACCGTCCCCAGGGAGGAGGCGAGATGGCCGCCCCGCTTCGAGACGGTCTCGATCATCATCTCCCGGATCTCCTCCGCGAGACGGTTCAGCTCCGCCAGGCTGAGAAGCCGGATGTCCTTGGGATCGTTTACTTTTGCCAGGATGTCCTGTTTCATTTCCTCCGCCATGGTTTTTTTAGGACCTCCGTTCCAGGATATACCGGGCGATCGCCCGGAGCGGCGCCGCCCCGTCGTCGAAGGGGGCCAGCGATGAAACCGCCTCCATGACGAGTTCCTCCGCCCGGGCGCGCGAGGCCTCGATCCCCAGGAGGGCGGGGAAGGTGATTTTTCCGAGGGCCGCGTCGCTCCCCGTTCCTTTTCCGAGAAGGGCCGGATCCCCCTCGACATTGAGAATGTCGTCGGCGATCTGGAAGGCGAGGCCAATCTTCCCGCCGTAGTCGGAAAGATCGGCGAGCGCCTCATCCCCGGCCCCGGCGAGTATTGCCCCCGCCCGAAGGGAGACGCGGAGGAGCGCGCCCGTTTTGCGCCGGTGGATGGCGTACAGGGTTTCCAGCCCCACCTTTTCCCCTTCCGCGCGGATGTCCTGGACCTGCCCCCCGACCATGCCGCGATAGCCCGCCGCCTCCGCGATCTCGCGGGCGACGTCGAGGAGTCTATCCGCCGGTATGCCCGGCATCCGTCTCCGGTCGGCCAGGAGGTGGAAGGCCTCCGTCAGGAGGGCGTCGCCGGCGAGGATCGCAATGTCCTCGCCGAAAACCTTATGCAAGGTGGGCCTTCCCCGGCGGTAGTCGTCGTTGTCCATCGCGGGCAGGTCGTCGTGGATCAGGGAATAGGTATGGATCATTTCCAGAGCGCAGGCCGCCGGCATGACCGCTTCGGCGTCCCCGCCGACCGCCTCCGCGGCGGCCAGACAGAGGATCGGCCGGATCCTCTTCCCCCCGGCCAGGAGGCTGTAGCGGACGGCCTGGAAGATCACCGGCGGTTCGTTTTTATCGCTGGGGAGGTAATCATCGAGGGCGCGATCGACGAGCGCCTTCCGTTCGTTGAGATAGGTTATCAGAGAGAAGTCAGGATTCACGTTCTTCCCCCGCAAAAGGTTTCGTCACCAGTTCCCCCTCCTCCCGGAGGAGGAGTTCCACGCGCCGGTCGGCCTCGTCGAGTTTCTTCGCGCACAGACGGGAGAGTTTGATCCCCTCTTCGAAGGCCTTGAGGGATTCCTCCAGGGTCATCTCCCCCGCCTCCATCCGGCGGACGATCTCCTCCAACTTCTCCAGCGCCTCTTCAAATTTCTCTTTGGACATCGGACAGCTCCTTGAATATGTTAATGATTTTTGCGTGCAGATTCCCCGCGGCGAGGCGGATGTCGACCTCCTGCCCGAGGGCGGCGTCCCCGGCCCGACGGAGGATGAGACCGTCCGGCCTCCGCCGCGTGATGCTGTATCCCCGCCCGAGGACGGCCAGCGGGTTTAGGGATGACAGCACCGCCATCGCGGCGTGCGTGCGGTTTTTTCTCAACCCGGCCTGTTTCTCCCAGGCCGCGCGCAGGGCCTTCCCGAGGCCCATCACCCCCTCGCGATTCTCGCCGATCCGCGACCGGGGGGTTAGGTGTTCCAGGCGGACGCGCAAGTGATTCCATGCCTGACGGCGGACCTCCCGCAGGTGGGCGAGGGAGAGCCTCATTCGCTCGACTTGGTCGTCGAGGGCGATCCTCGCGTCGGCGAGACGCCGTTTCGGATCCCGGAGCCTTCTCTGGAGATCGGCGATGCGGTTCAGGCGCCGCTCCGTTTCCTGACGCAGGCGGCGGATCAGGCGGAGGCGGAGCGACTCCACGGCCTCCAGAAGCTCCGCGCGGAGCGGCACGGCCAGCTCGGCCGCCGCCGACGGGGTCGCGGCGCGGAGGTCCGCCGTGAAGTCGGCGATGGTGAAGTCCGTCTCATGGCCGACCGCTGAGATGACGGGGATCCGCGACCGGGCGATCGCCCGGGCCACCCCCTCGTCGTTGAACGGGGCTAGGTCCTCCAGCGAGCCGCCGCCCCGGGCGAGGATGATCACGTCGACGCCTCGGGCGATCTGCATCTCGCCGATCGCCCGGATGATCTCCGCCGGCGCCTCCGCTCCCTGGACGCGGACCGGGGCGATCAGGATATCCACCGCAGGGAAGCGGCGGCGGGTGACGGTCAGGATGTCCCGGATGACGGCGCCCGTCGGCGAGGTTACGACGCCGATCCGCGCGGGCAGGAAGGGGAGGGGCTTCTTGCGGGCCGGATCGAAGAGTCCTTCCGCATCGAGCCGGGCCTTGAGCTGTTCGAAGGCCTTCTGGAGGGCTCCCAGCCCCCGCGGCTCGACGGCATCGATGACGAGCTGGTACTCGCCGCGGGGCGGATAGACCGTCACCCGCGCCCGGCAAACGAGGCTCATCCCCTCCTCGATCGCGAAGCCCGCGGAGCGGTTCCTGCCCCCGCCGAAAAGGTTCCGGAAGATTACCGCCCGAATCTGGCTCTTCGCATCCTTGAGGGTGAAATAGACGTGGCCCGATGCGGGGCGGCGCAGGTTCGACACCTCCCCCTCCACCCAGACGAGGGCGAACCCCTCCTCCAGCATGGCCTTGATCCGGTCGTTGAGCGCGGAAACGGTCAGAATCTCTTTCAGGTTTCCCCTGTCCATGAGCGGGGAAGTATCAGATATCGGCCGCCGTGACAAGACCGAATTTATGGGGGGGACCGTCGCCCCGAATCGTCCGGGAGGCGAGACCTTTGGAAATCGTGATCCATCCGCGCGCTGGATATTTTTCAACCCTGCGCCTCCTCGCTTCGCTGCGGGGGCAGGGTGCCCCGAAAAATCTCCAATGCGTGCTTTAAGGGATCCGATTTCCAAGTTGCGCAAGGTTTCGAGGCGCCCGAAACGACAGATTCGTTGACTTTTGTCCGGCTCTCTTCCATAATAAGCCTTAATGAAGGGCTTTGCGCCCCTTCCGTTCCTTTAACGCCCGGGTTCCGTTTCCGGCGGGACGGGGTTCCCGATCACGATTCACCAGGGGAGGTTATGAAAAAGAAAGACTTTTTGAAGACGCCGGTCCGGCACATCGACATTACCTCGTTCGACGCCACGCCCATCATTGAGGCGATGAAGGGGATGTCCTTCACGGCCCGGGACCTGGCGGCGGCCGCCGACATCTACGACCGGATGCTCGCCGAAAAAAAGTGCGGCATTATCCTGACCATCGCGGGGAGCACCAGCGCCGCGGGCTGCATGCAGATCTATGTGGAGATGGTGAAGAACAACATGGTG
>Ga0315273_10007181_pt1 | contig 13942 bp, 11 predicted proteins | sample YL17G02_0_MG_FD_205753 | JGI IMG/M metagenome (GOLD analysis project Ga0315273, IMG submission 205753) | Sediment microbial communities from Yellowstone Lake, YNP, Wyoming, USA - YL17G02_0 | ecosystem: Environmental > Aquatic > Freshwater > Lake > Sediment | place: USA: Wyoming | collected... | reverse complement strand
CCCGAGATCGCCGTCTCGTGCGGCGCCATCGCCGACCCCGAGGTGTGGGCGCGCCTGGAGTCGTACCGCCGGCGCGACGGCACGACGCCCAGCGAGCGGGTGGTCGACGAGCTGGCCCGCGAGGGGAAGCTCGCAGATCCGGCGCCGTTCTCGCTCGCGGCGATCTGCCCGCAGGCCGCGACCCTGCCACCGCCGGCCGCTCGGCCCGAGCCCGCAATGCTGTCGGGGCCGCCGTTCCCGCCCGAGATGTCGGCGGCGCTGCTCGCCATCGATCGCGACCGTGAGCGGCGCGCCTTCGGGCTCTGGCGCGCGGCCGTGAGCTACCCGCTGTCGGCGGCCGGTTCACTCGGAGCCCTGGTGACCTCACTTCCCCGCACTCATGACTGCCGGTCCTTGTGCGAGCTGCGCGGCATGACCGTCCATCTCTCGGCGGGACTCACTGGCGGCGAGCTGGCCCTCGGCTGGGCACGCGTCTTTGCCGAGACCGGCGCCCGACGCCGCCTCCTCGCCACGGTGCCGCTCGCCTACGGTGTGCGCGGCGCTCTCATCCGCACCTGGCGTCACTCGCCCCTCGACCCCGCGGCTCAGACCCTCGCCGGCATCGAGGCCGCCCTCACGATCACCCGCGTCAGCTTCACGCTGGGCGCCTTCGTGCCCGTCGGCGGCGGCCCACATCACGAGCGCCGCGCTTTAGCCGGCAGCATCGGCTTCGGGTTCTAGCGAAAAGCGCGACGCCGCACTGAGCGAAAACACCAAGTCGGTGGCGGCTTGCCGGCGCGGAGCGCTGGCCCCACACGGCCTTCCGAATCCTCATGAGTCGTTGGCTCACTCTGGACTATGAAAGCCACGAAGAAATGTCGTCCCCCTGCCTGCGGCAGGACAGGCGAGCGAAAGCGAAGGATCTGGGCGGCCGGGTGGCTGTTCCCCCCACCCAGATCCCTCGACTTCGCCCGCTGCGCGCGCTCCGCTCGGGATGACAACCTGCTTCGGAGGTCAGGGGACTTTCCGGGCAATGGCCCGCGGAAGAACCGGGGGCTGGTCGGGCGGGCGGCCGGGGGGATGGTGGTGAGAGTCGCGAGGCGCGATTTACTCGCGCCTCGCGCGGGGGCTCGGGGCGCAAGGCGGCGGAGGCGCGGGTGGGGGGCCGCCGGCCCCCCGTTCAAAATTGGTCCATGACCCACTCGGCGAAGCGGTCGCCGCTGCCGAGTGCGACCGGCTCGCGAAGCTCCGTCGCGGCAGCGAAGTCCACCTCGAATAGCTCGCTCCTCAGTTGGCCGACGAAGCGCGGATCGGAGACCGCGATGTTCGTCTCCATGTTCCGCCGCAGGCTCAGCTTGTTGAAGTTGGCCGAGCCGAGGCATGCCCAGCCGTCGAAGATCGCCGCCTTGACGTGCGTCATCCCGGGGTAGACGTAGACGCGCACGCCGTTGGCGATGAGGGCGTTGGCCGTGACCATGTTGGAGGCGTTGCCGAAACCGGCGTCGGAGTCGCTCGGCAGCACGACCCGCACGTCGACCCCGCGCCGGCGCGCGTCGACGAGCGCCTTCACGAAGGAGTTCTCGTACAGGTACGGGTTCTCGACCCAGATGTAGCTTCTCGCGCGCTTGGCGGCGCTCATCAGGGCGTCGTACACCTGTGGGCTGCCGGTGCGCGTGTACAGCGGCCGGATGCCGATGTAGTCCGCCCGGTCCTCCTCGCCCGCGAAGCGCTTCGTGGTGGTTGCGGCCGCAGCCACGAACGCGAGATCCCCGAGCACGCTGGCGTGCGCCCACGCCCTCTCGAAGTCCTTGGCGAAGCGCCCGACCACCGGACCCTCGAGCTCGACCATCATGTCGTGCCACTCGTAGCGGTACTCGCGGCCGATGTTCATGCCGCCGATGTGGGCGTAGCGACGGTCGAAGATGAAGACCTTGCTGTGATCCGACGACATCCACGGGTTGAGAAACGCACGCGCGGCGACGTGCGAGCCCATCTCGAGGTAGCGCCACATCGACGCCGGCATCACGAACCCGGCGGGCATCGCCCCGCTCGGCAGAGCGTTGCTACCGCCGAGCGTCGACACCTCATCCATGATCACTCTCACCCGCGCTGCCTTCGATTGCTCGCGCAGGAGGTCGGCACAGTGCACGGCCACGTCGTCGGTGTCGAAGATGTTGACGCGAATCGCGATCGACTCGCGCGCCTCGCGGATCCGCTGCTCGAGCACCGGGAAGTACACCTCGCCGTTGAGCAGCAGGCGAGCCGAGCCGCGGCTCGCGTGCCTGGCGGTCAAGAAGTCGAGATCGCGCTCCCAGGTCTGCAGGTTCATCGGCGCCGCGTGCGCCAGCGGCGGAACGGGCACCCCGGCGGAGGGCCCCCTGCGGGAGGCCCAGGTGGCGAGCCACTGGCCGAAGATGTTGACCAACCGGCCGAGCGACGACACTGGGTTCTTGATCAGCGCCAAGCCGTGCGCCTCGAGCGTGACCGCGCAGAGCAGTCGCGCGCTGCGACCGAAGGGGCTGCCCTGGCGGCGCGGGCTCGGCGGCGGCAGCGTGACCGACACGCACAGGTTCTGCGTGGTGTCGAAGAGCACCAGGCCATCGCCGCGATCGCGCTTCGGCAGCTCGAACAGGAAGGCCGTGTCGACGACACCCATCCTGGCGGCCTCGGCCTCGATGAACCGCGCGGCCTCGGCAGCCACTTCGACCACGTTGCGGCGCGCGGCGGTTTCGAGCCCTGCAGGCGCCTCGCGGGAGGGCACGACGCGGACCCCGCCGTCAGTGCCGCGGAACAGCACGAGATCGTTGCCGCCGACCTGGAGCAGGACCGCCTTCCCGGGCTCGGCGGGCGCCAGACGGTCGCCGAACGCATGGCTGAAACGCTCCCATGTGTCGGAGTCGAAAACGGTGACCGGCCGCGCCCGGCCGGGCATCTCGTCCTCCTCGGGCTTCAGGTCCGCGGGGACGAGCACGGCGACGCGAAAGCGATAGCCGTGCTCGTCGAGGCCGCGGGCCTTCCAATTGGCGCGGAACCGCTGCACTCCGTTGTCTCCCGGGAGCATCACCGAAAGCCGGTGCCCCGAGACCCACGCCTGCACCGGAAGCACCGGCCAGCGCGAGACGAGCTGGCGCATCGCCACCGTCCGCGCCGCCGTGTGGGCGCACGCGGAGAGCACGAGGGAGAGCGACAGCGCCGCGCTCAGTCGCACGGCCCGGACCTTGCCGTTGGGCGTCGGGACGGTCACGTCAGTAGCGATCACCGATCGTCACGTAGACCCTGCTTCGCCCCCCGGTGTCGCCATAGGCGATGTACGCCGGCCCGATCGGCGTGTCGGCGCCGAGAAATGCCGACCACCCGGTCCGAAGCGAGGACCCGGTGATCGGGTCGTGATGGCCATACACGTTCCCTGCCTCAACCGAGACGCCGGCGAAGACCCGGACGTGCAGACCGCCCAGGTCGAGCTTCTTCAGCCTCCGGTAGCCGGCGAGCTGCGCGAACGCCACCTTCTCGCCGAGCAGCTCGCTCGCGCCGAGACCCGCGAGGTGCGACAGGCCGCCGAGCTGAAACAGCGAGAACACGCTGCCCGCGTCGCCGCGGCTGTCGCCGTACTCGAGCTCGGGACGCAGCGTGTTCTCGCCGGCGGTGAGCGCGAACGAGCCGCGGCCGTGGACCTGCTCGAAGTCGCTGTCGGAGCCGAGCGCCCGCGTCGATCGCGTGTAGCGCAGCTTGAGGTCCGCGCCATCTCTCGGGAACGCCCGCGACGACAGGCTGTCGATGCGGAACGACGCCTCCGCCGCCGCCCGGTGCTCCGAGAGGTCCGGAAACACCGACGCGCCGAGGCGGTTCTCGCCCCGATAGCCAGAGAAGTACGCGCCCACCCTGAGCTCGCCCCACGATCCCAGCACCCGGCCGGCATCGAGGCGGACGACGGCCCGCGACATCCGGTACTCGGCGACCGCGCGGCCGTCGGCCCACAACCGCTGCGTCTCGCGATAGAGCCCGGCCTGCGGGTGGACGAACCAGCGCATGCCGTAGTCGAGCGGCTGGTAGAAGCCGCTTTCGAGCACGCCGGCCTCGCCGAACTGAAGGCCGTTCTGCCACTCCCCGCCGCGCTGGTTGGCGGCGAGCAGTTGATGGCGCAGGACGATTGCGTACTGACTGTCACCCTGGAAATCTCCGGCAAGAGAGATGCCGAGCTGCAGCCGATTGCGACCGTATCGCGGCGGCGGCGTGGTGATGACCAGCTCGCGTGAGCCGTCGGGCAGCGTCTCGAGGCGGTCCTTGATCAGGCCGAGGTAATCGAGGCTGAACAACCTCAACAGCGCCGGCCGCAGCGTTGCGTCGTCGGCGCTCTGGCCCGGCGCCAGCGCGAGCACCCGCCGGATCAGCTCGTCAGCCACCGGGCTCGAGTTCTCCAACCGGATCCGGTCGATCAGGGCCCCTGCGAGCGGGCGGGGATGGCGTCCGGCCGCGAAGGCGACCCATGCTGCCTCATCGCCGGCATAGGTGCGCAGGATGTCGCCCTTCTCACGTGCCGCCTTCTCGCCGACGCCGACCGCCTCCGCGGTGCGCTGAAAATCGACGAACGAGATGTCGCCCAGCTCGGGGCGAATGAGCACGTCGCCGCCACGCAGCCGCCCGCTGTCGATCACACGGTTGGACACCGTCATGATGTTGTAGAGCCGGTCGAGCACAGAGATGAAGTCGTTGAGCTCCTCGCCTGCAGGTTTCAACGGGCTCGAGATGTCGATGGCGATGATGTGGGTCGCGCCGAGCTCCTGGGCGATCCCGACGGGCAGGTTCGCGGAGGCGCCGCCGTCGACCAGCCTGCGCCCGTCCAGCTCGACCGGCGGGAGAGCGCCCGGAATCGACATGCTGGCCCGCATCGCGGTGGCGAGCGATCCCCGGCCGATCACCACGACCTCGCCGGTGGCGATGTCCGTGGCCACGGCGCGGTACCGGATCGGGAGGCGGTCGAAATCACGCTCTCCGCTCGACTGGATCTCGAGCGAGCGCAGGAACAGCTCGAGGTTCTGCCCCCCGAGCACGCCCGGCGGCAGGTACGGCTTGAATTTCCTGAAGCGCAGCTTTGCCGGGATCATCTGCGGCCGATCGTCCTGCTTGCGCCGGAACGAGCGGTCCGCGCGCGTGATGGTGTCGGAGAAGACGGCGTTCCAGTCGACCGACTCGAGCAGCTTCTCGATGTCGTCCGGCGACCAACCGGCGGCATACAGGCCACCGACGATCGAGCCCATGCTGGTCCCGACCACCATGTCGGGCACCACATGAAGCTCCTCGAGCACCTTGAGGACGCCGACGTGCGCCGCGCCGCGGGCGCCGCCGCCCGAGAGCACCAGCACCAGTCGTGGCGCGGGCGCCGGCTGAGTCGCGGCGCCGACCGCCCGCGCCGTGACGTAAAGCAGCACGAGCGCGAGGTTCTTGAGACACACTGCAGTTTCTCCGTCCTCGGGAGGATTATAGCGACGCCATGGCGCCTGGCGGGCAGGCTTTCATTGCTTCCGCTTCCTGGCCTGGCGCGGCCGCTGCCGCTACCATTGACCGAGGAGGAGGATCGCAATGAAGCAACCGGAGCTTCCCGCCCACTACCAGGCGCTCAAGGAGCGTTACCCCGAGATCCTCGCGGCGGTCGAAGCGCTCGGCGCCGCAACGCACGCGGGCGGCCCGCTCGACGAGAGCACCTCACACCTCGTTCAGATCGCGGCGGCCGCGGCGATCGGCTCCGAGGGCGCAGTGCACAGCCACGTCAGGCGCGCGCTCGACGCGGGTGCCACGGAAGAGGAGGTCCGCCACGCCGTGCTCCTCCTCGTCAGTACCATCGGCTTTCCGCGCGCCGCCGCGGCGATGGCCTGGACCGACGAGGTCATCGACCGCTGAGGGGTACGTTCGAGCCGTCGGCTATCCGCTCGGCATGCGCGTAGACGTCGAAGCGATCGGGGCGCGCGTAGCCGATCAAGGTGATCCCCCAGCGCTCCGCCAGCTCGATCGACAGCGACGTCGGCGAGGTCCGCGAGATCACCATCGCGGCGCCGAACCGCGCCGCCTTCTGCAGCATCTCCGAGCTGATCCGCCCGGTGGTAATGAGCACACGGCGGGGCAGGACGATGCCCTCGAGCAGGCAGCGCCCGGCGATCTTGTCGAACGTGTTGTGCCGGCCGATGTCCTCGACGCAGACCACGATCCGGTCGCCGTCGGCGAGCGCCGAGGTGTGCACGCCGCCGGCGGAACGGTGGAGCTCCTGCGCATCGAACAGGCGGACCAGCAAGCCCATGACCTCTTCCGGGCGCAGGACGAGACCGCCGTCGTCGATCGTGTACGTCCTTGCCGACCCCGCGTCCTCGGTGCTCGCGGTCACGCCGCCCGTGCACCCCGAGGTGCGTCGCCACTGCGGCGGCTTCTCGACGCCGTGGGTCAGCCAGACATCCACCATCTCGCCCCGGCCGCACACCTCCACCGAGCCCACCTCGGCGCGCGACGCGATCAGGCCCTCGTTGTAGAGGAACCCGACCGCGAAAGCCTCCAGGTCCTGCGGCGTGCACAGGAACGACAGCCACGGCTCGCCGTTGACGGTCAGCGCCACCGCGGCCTCGGCGATCACCTCCGCGTCGATCGGCCGCTGGGACCCGGCCTCGTAGCGCCGATACGACAGCTTCTTCACGACATCCATCCCGCGCCTCCAGCTCCTGCGTTCTAGCAGATATGCCGGGCGAATGGCAGCCCGGGCAGCGCGCCGCCGCCGGCTTGACCGCGACGCCGAGATCGTCAATCCTCGTCGCGGGGGGGACGACGCCGATGAAAGCGGCCGTGCTGATCGCCAGCGACTCGTGCGCGCGCGGTGAACGCGCCGACGAGAGCGGGGCGCACATCGCCGCCCGCCTTGCCGAGACCGGCTGGGAGGTGGTCGAGACGCGGGTCGTCCCCGACGACGCGACGCTCATCGCCGAGACGCTGTGCGAGTGGGCGGACCGGCGCGGCGTCGATCTCGTCGTCACCACCGGCGGCACCGGGCTCTCGCCCCGCGACATCACTCCCGAGGCAACCGCCGCCGTTATCGACCGGCGGGCGCCCGGCCTCGCCGAGGCGCTGCGCAGCAACGGCGCGCGACGGATCCCGACCGCCTGGCTGTCGCGCGGCGAGGCGGGGCTGCGCGGGACGACGCTGATCGTCAACCTGCCAGGCAGCGCTCGGGCCGCGCGCGAGGGGATGGACCTCCTGCTGCCGCTGCTCGCCCACGCATTCGCCATGATGCGCGGCGCCGGACACTGATGCGCGGTTGTGTCGTGTCCAGCACGAGCGCTCGCTCGAACGGGAGGGACGTGTGCCCGAGTTCCTGCGTGTGATCACCCCCGACGAGCTCGTCGCCGTGCTGGCCGGCTTCCCGCGCCCGGCGCCGGCGGCCGTGCCGATCGACGACGCCGCCGGCAGGGTGCTCGCGGCCGACCTGGTCGCCCCGGAGGCGCTGCCCGACGGCGCGCGCGCCACCATGGACGGCTACGCGGTACGGGCGGCGGACACCTTCGGCGCCTCCGACGCGCTGCCGGCGCTGCTCGCGGTCGCGGGCACGGTCGAGATGGGCGCCCTGCCCGGGTTCGCGATCGACGCGGGCCAGGCGGCGGCGATACCGACCGGCGGCTACCTGCCGGCTGGCGCCGATGCGGTCGTGATGATCGAAGAGGTCACCGCCGCCGGCGGCCGCACGATCGAGGTGCACCGGCCGGTCACCGCCGGCGAGAGCGTGCTCGCGCGCGGCGAGGACGTCGCCGAGGGCGCCGTGGTGCTCGCCGCCGGCAACGTCGTGCGGCCGCACGACGTCTCCCTTGCCGCCGCACTCGGCGTTCGTGAGCTGATCGTCTACCGCCGCCCCCGGGTGGCGCTGCTGTCGACCGGCGACGAGATCGTGCCGATCTCCCAGGCGCCGCGGCCCGGCCAGATCCGCGACTCCAACTCGCACGGGCTGCGGGCGCTCGTCGCCGCGGCCGGCGCCGAGGCGCTGCCGCTCGGCATCGTCGCCGACGAGCGGGCCGCCCTCGACGCCGCGCTGCGCGCCGCGCTCGCGCAGGCCGACGTGGTCGTCCTCTCCGGCGGCAGCTCGGTCGGACAGCGCGACCTGGCGGTCGACGCGATCGCGGCGCTGCCCGGCGCGGAGGTGCTCGCTCACGGCGTCGCCATCAGCCCCGGCAAGCCGACGCTGCTCGCCCGCTGCGGCGGGACGGCGATCCTCGGCCTGCCCGGCCACCCGGTGTCGGCGCTGGTGGTCGCCAACGTCTTCCTCGTCCCGTTCCTGCGCTACCTCGCCGGCGCGGCGATGCGCAAGGGGCCGGTCGGCCCCCGTGTGGCGGCCACGCTGGCGACGTCGCTGGCCTCCGAGCACGGCCGCGAGGAGTACGTGCGGGTGCGGCTCGATCGCACCGTCGATCCTCCCCTGGCCGTGCCGGTGTTCGGCCGCTCCTCGATGCTGTCGACGCTCGCCCGCGCCGACGGTCTCATCGCAGTGCCGCTCCACGCGGAAGGGCTGGCTCAGGGAGTGACGGTCGAGGTGACGCTGTTACGGCCGGTGGAGTGAGAGCCCGTCCGTGGCGCGCGCTTCACGCAGGGCGATGAAGATGATGCGGAGCGCCGGCGCCCCCGCCGGCGCAGTCGGACGCCACACCGGCGCGGGCGGGGCGCCCGCGCCCCGGTTGGAGTGAAGGGAGTTCCCGGCCGATGAAGAGAGAGCAGCGCTTCTACCGCAACCTCAAGCCGCTCGCGGAGGCGCGAGAGCTGCTGCTCTCCCGCTTCGCGAGCGTCCGCACCGCCGCCGAGACCGTGCCGGTCCGCGAGGCGCTGGGACGGGTGCTCGTCGCGCCGGTGAAGGCCGCCCGCTCGGTGCCCGCGTACCACTCCGCGGCGATGGACGGGATCGCCGTCCGGGCGGCGACGACGTTCGGTGCGCGCCCCGAGAGCCCGGTGGCGCTCGTTGCCGGCCCGGCCGCGGTCCCCGTCAACACCGGCGCGCCGATGCCCGCGGGCACCGACGCCGTCGTGGTGATCGAGCAGGTCGAGCCGATCGCTGAAGGCTACCTGATCCGCGAGGCGGTGTACCCCTGGAAGAACGTCCGCAAGACCGGCGAGGACGTGGTCCGCGGCGAGATCGTCGTTCCCGCGTACCACCGCGTCAGGCCGTTCGACCAGGGTGCGCTGCTCGCCGCCGGAATCATGTCGGTGGCGGTGTTCCGCCGCCCCCGCATGCTGATCGTGCCGACCGGCGACGAGATCGTGCTTCCCGAGCACGCCCCCGACCCCCTGCCCGAGGGTGCGATCGTCGAGGTCAACGGCCAGATGCTCGCCTCGATGGCCGCCGAGTGCGGCGCCGAGGCGTCGATCGCGGCCCCGGTATCCGACCATCCCGAGCGAATCAGGGACACGGTCGCAGCCGCGCTCGCCGGCGGGTTCGACGTGGTCCTCGTCCTCGCCGGCTCGTCCGCCGGCAGCGAAGACCACACCCCCGACGCGCTCGCGGCGATGGGCGAGCTGCTTGTGCATGGCGTCACAATCATGCCCGGCAAGCCGACGCTGGTCGCGGCGATCGGTGAGCGCCCGGTGATCGGCGTTCCGGGCTACCCGGTCTCGGCAGCGGTGGCGTTCCGCGAGCTGGTGCGCCCGCTGCTGTTCCAGCTCCAGGGAACGCAGCCGCCAAGGCCGCCGAGCGTGACGGTCGCCGCCGCGCGCAAGATCCCGTCGAGGCTCGGCCTCGAGGAGCACGTGCGCGTGATCCTCGGGCGGGTCGGCGACCGCATCGTCGCCACGCCGCTGCCCGGCGGCGCCGGCGCGCTCACCTCGCTGGTGCGCGCCGACGGCATCCTGCGCATCCCCCAGGAGGCCAGCGGGCTGGCCGAGGGCGAGACCGCCGAGGCGGAGCTGCTCTCTCCCGAGGAGGAGCTCGACAACCGGCTGCTCATCATCGGCTCGCACGACCTGACGATCGACGTGCTCGCCAGCCTGCTGCGCGAGCGTTCCGGCGGCCGGTACTCCATCTCGTCGACCAACGTCGGCAGCATGGGCGGCCTGCTCGCTCTGCAGCGCGGCGTCTGCCACCTCGCCGGCTCACACCTGCTCGACCCCGCAACCGGCGAGTACAACCGCACCGACGTGGAGCGCCTGCTCGCCGGCCGCGACATCACCTTGCTGACGCTGGTGCACCGCTGGCAGGGGTTCGTGGTCGCCCCCGGCAACCCGCTCGGCATCCGCGACGTGCGCGACCTCGCTCGATCGGAGGTCACGCTGGTCAACCGCCAGGCCGGCTCCGGCACACGCGTCCTGCTCGACTACGAGCTCGCCCGCGCCGGGATCGACCCGGCCGCGATCGCCGGCTACGCCAGCGAGGAGTACACCCACATGGGCGTGGCGATGGCCGTGCTCTCCGGCCGGGCCAACGTCGGCCTCGCGGTCGCCGCCGCCGCCTACGCGCTCGACCTCGACTTCGTGCCGCTCGCGCGCGAGCGCTACGACCTCGTCCTCGAAACCGCGCTGCTCGCCGACCCGCGAGCGCAGGCGCTGCTCGAGGTCGTCCGCTCGGCCGAGTTCCGCGACCAGGTGCTCGCCCTCGGCGGCTACGAGGTTGAGGAGACCGGCAGCCTCACGAGAATCTGACACCGGCTTGCCATCGACCATGTCATGCCGAGCGCTGTTGCGCCCGCGTCCGGGTGATTACGTGGTCATCGGTCAGGCTCGCCTTGCGATCACCGCCAACGTGACGACCGCCTTGGCGACCAGGACGTTCTTGCCGCCCGCGCTCGCGGACACCTCGGACTCGGCGACGATCAGGGTGCGCCCTGCCTTCAGGACGTTGGCACGGCAGGCGAGGCTCTCACCCGAGGCGGCGCGCAGGAGGTTGATGGTGAACGAGGCCGTGAGCGGATACAGACCTGGGCCCAGTACCGACGCCGCAGCCCCGCCTGCCGTGTGGTCCGCCATCGAGGCGATGACGCCCGCATGTACGACGCCGTTCTGCTGCAGGTGCTCGGGTCGCAGGTCGAGGCGGGTGCGGCACTCTCCGCTGCCGGCCGACTCGAGCTGGATGCCCAGGCTCGCAATGAACGGCGCGGCCGCGAAGATCTCACGAAGAACGTCGGGATCGATGTCGCTCATCGCTTCCCCTCATCGCCGGAGCATACGCCACGCCGCGCGCGAGGTTGGCCGAGACCACGACCGGTCCGCCTCAACGGCGCTTCGGAGGCCGAGTCAGCCAGCGGGCGACCGTCCGGGTGTACCGCTCGTAGCCCTCGCCAAACCTGCACCTGAGGCCGGGCGCCTCGTCCTGCAGCATCCGCGGAGTTCTGGGCCATTGGATGTGTCAGTCCACTCCCTGACCCCAGAGCCGCAGGTCGCGATCTCGCCGCCGCGCCATTCCTGGCCCGACCGCCCGGACTACCCGCTGCCGAGAAACCCTACACCGCCGTGGCCGAATGTGATAATTCAAGACCTGACCCCAGAAGTACTCAGAGCGTGAAGAGCGCGACGCCCATCGCGGCCGCTGCAGTCCGTTGCCGCTGGTCGTAGGTCGCGAGCGTCACGACCTGCCCGCGCCTCAGCAGGAAGTCGATCGAGGCTAGGTGCAGCGCGTCGAGGGTGCGCAGCGGCGCCGGGAACGGTTCGAGTGCCCGGCCGAGCACCTCGGGGATCAGCTCCAGCAGGGCGAGCCGCTGCACGAGGTCGCGCGCCGCGTCGCCGTGCGACCGGGCCAGCCCGCGCGCGTGAAGTCGGGTCCACAGCTCGTACTCGAGCAGGCGGCTCGAGACGAGCGGCTGCTGCCACAGCGCGACGGGCGGCATGACGTCCTCGGCGAGCAGGTGCGCCAGCGCGACCGAGGTGTCGAGGTAGATCACCGGTCGTCCCGGTCGCGCTCGAGCTCGCCCAGCACGCTCGCGAGATCCGCGACAGGGTAGCGAGCGGGCGGCTCGGCAACGCGCAGTACGGGCGGCGTGATCCAGCCCGCGCGCACCGCCTCCGCCAGACGTGCGTCGCCCAGCAGCTCCGCGCGTCCCGGCTCCGGCGGCACCAGCTCGGCCACAACCCGATCGCGGTCCGTCACGAGGATCCGCTCCCCTCCCGCCGCCAACCGGATGTACTCGGAGAGCTTGTTCTTCAGCACCTTCACGCCCACGGCCCGCATGCAGCGAAGGTAGCGCCCGGTAGCTACTCTGTCAAGCGAGCCGACGCCTCCTCCTCACCTGCACGCTGTCCGAGTTCAGCTAGATGCGTACCCGGCACCCTTGCCACCAGCCGCACGGGAGCGATTCGCCGAGGTAGCCGAATGTGATAATTCAAGACCTGACCCCAGAGGTACGATCCACCGGACGAGCGGCCTGGGGCCGTTCCCAGCCGTTGTGCCGAGGCTCCTGGTATTCGGTGAGGTTCCCCAGGGCGCGAGACCGGCCCGAATCGGGGCTCGATCGGCCGTGCCGGCCCTGCATTGAAACCCCAAGCGCAGCGGCGGTCCCGTCCGCCGCAGGCAGATTCAGCTCAACCCGTGGTTTTGTCGCGGGTGCGCTGCTCCGGCCACCGCCCCGCCGGCCGTCACATCGCGCTCGCCCCGTCCCATCACCCTACCCCGCGACAAGAACCCTTTGTTCGTTAGCCGCCGTCGCAGCACCAGCGCGCTCAGGACTGAGCGATGAACGCAAGGAAACTCCTACCCATACCGGTTGTTCGCGACTCAAGAGCGCCCTGGGGTGACATATTGCCCGGCAGCGTTTGCGTGTTGACGAGGCCGCGGACGTGCAGATCTGCCCAGACAACCTCGTAGAAGGCTCGATGGCCTCGAAGTTCGGGATAGGCCTCCTCAAGGGTCTGGCCAAGTGAAGAGGCCGAGACATGATGGGGGACCGCCTTTCCATTGCGTTTGAACCAAGTGGGGGGATCGTTGAAAAGGTCCAAGACGCGGAGATGCCAGACTGTGAGAGCGTCGATGTGAGCGAGGAACATCTGTTGGATCGACTGGTCTGGAGCGTTCGGAAGGGCGGCGTTGAAGATCGCGGCCCGGAGCGCATTCAGCCTCTCCTGTTGGCTGATGCGCATGGCGATCTGAGTAGCTTGGAGCGTGGCGTCGATGAAGGCTTCGTTCTCACTGAGGTCCTCGGGCCTAATCCCTCGTTCCTCCTCAAGCCGGTGGAGTGTTTCCGCCACTGCTTCGCGCCATTCCTGCTGGCGCCTGGCGAGGGGGGTGCCAAAGACAACCTCGAGGAGCTGCGAGACTGCCCCTCCCACGCCAGGAATTATTGAAACTGCGGCGCGGGCCACGCGCTGAACAGCGTCGCCAACCGTTGGGGTAGGCTCGGGGGCGTCGTACGACCGCTTCTTCTTGACCATCAGCGGACCTGCTCTTTCAGGCGGCTAACGCCGGCGTTAAGCTGCACGGCGGATGGGGTGCAGAGCCAACGCGCAGCAGCGTTTTCGACGGAGCCAGGACCGCCGAGTTGGCAGGCCGAGAGCCGTGTCAGCTTGAACGCCTGGTTAGCTGGCACCCAGTCACCGGGCGGCACGTGGATCTCCTTGCCAGCCCCATTCACCAAGGCGCAGCCTGAGTTTCGAACCGTCGGGGTGAGAGATACCGATGTAGTTCTCGTCCGGGTTCCACGAGATTCCGATTTCTACGGCGTATTCGGAGTTCGGGCCGAGCTTCCAAGTGCGGAGGCACGGGACGAACAGATGGTCGCGAACCACTGCAGCCCACTTCTTACTTGGGAGTTCGCTAACCTCGGAGACCGTGCCGTCGGCGGAGGTGACAACGCGGAAAGCGTACAGGAGGTGGAAGCTGGACTTGCGCGCCAGGTCGGTGTATTGAATTTTGCAGACCGTGACAATCTGCTCGCTGTCAGGTTTTGATGCTTCAGTGGGTGCGGCGCTCCCGGCAGTCGCGAGGAATGCTGAGCAGAGCAGAGCCATGAGAGGCGCTATTCGCATTGTC
>Ga0315273_10007180_pt1 | contig 13944 bp, 19 predicted proteins | sample YL17G02_0_MG_FD_205753 | JGI IMG/M metagenome (GOLD analysis project Ga0315273, IMG submission 205753) | Sediment microbial communities from Yellowstone Lake, YNP, Wyoming, USA - YL17G02_0 | ecosystem: Environmental > Aquatic > Freshwater > Lake > Sediment | place: USA: Wyoming | collected... | reverse complement strand
CTACGATCACATTGACGCTCATGTCACAGCAGTCAACGGTACAGGTATCACCATCAAGCCAGATCTCTTTTTCCAGAGTCAGTGTACCAATTACGGTAACTTTGGTGCCCTTGGTTGTGTTCCAGTTTTTGGTGATTTCTACATTTTTTGTCATGTCTGCATTTCCTTTCTTAGCTATTGCTTACTCTTATAATAATATTATATAACGTTATATGCCAATTGTCAATAGCCAATATTGGTATTTGCCGATACTCTAATCTGGTGTTCTATTGCGCGTTCTATAAATTAAGGGGGTTGATAGCTATGGAGGAGATTGCTTCGCTACCGCTCGCAATGACATGGGGTTGGGCGCAGCATGCTGCGCCCCTACGGTTATTATATGGTATATAGGAATAATAGACTATATAACGCCTACTAATTAACTTGACTTTTGGGGAGATATATGTTAAAAATCAGGTAATTGAGCAAGCCCGATTAATTGTTCGGGCAAGTGTCGGAGATGAGCGCCCGATGTGCGGAAAAGGCAGGTATAGAAACCTGTCCCAAAGGCAGGTATAGAAACCTGCCCTACCCGCCCATCGGGCGTTTTTTGTTTAACTATTTTGAATGGAGGTTTGAAATGTCTGTTGAATTTTTGTCTGGGATCGCTGGTGTGGCATTGAGTTTGGGGTTTTCGTATATTCCAAACGCTGAATCGAAGTGGGCTAAGTTGGATGGAAATTCAAAGCGGCTGATCATGTTGGTCTTGCTGCTCTTGGTGGCAATTGTTCTTTTCGTTCTGAGCTGCGCTGGTTTATCCGAGCAGTTCAAATTGGCGGTGACTTGCACTCAGGCAGGCGCAATCGATTTGCTGAAGGTGTTTGGAATGGCAGCCATTGCCAACCAGACTGCCTATGCTTTGTCCCCGGCTAAGAATTAACCCGTCGTGACCATTTCTCAGGTTCTTGATCTAACCCGTATCCTGGGTACTTTTGCGTGTACCCTCAACATTGTTGTTTGGATTTGGTACTCAAGCAAACATCCCAGGTTTTGGGGTTTTACTATGGCAGTGCTGCTGTGGGTGGTGAATATTTTGTTGTTTAACACCATTCGCTATTTTACGAAGATTGAACCTGTTACCTATAATTTCTGGTCAACGGCGATCCGCTTGCAGGCGCTGATTTGTGTTCTGGGTATAGGGATATGGATGATACTCGATGAGCACAAATGATTGGATTGTGATCATCGTGGCGATGATCGGCGCTATAGGCGGTATAGGGGCTTTTGTCAATGGCAAGCGGGCTATTACATCAGATGCAGCATCCAAAGTCACTAACGACGCACTGAAGCTGTTGGAGCCATACAAAGCAAGAGTGGTTGAATTGGAAAAGCGGCTTGACGAGTTGGAAAACGAATTGAAAGAAATAACGAAACGCTACTCCACGATTTGTGATAGGAATGATGATTTACAAGAATGGGCTGAACGGCTGGTGCACCAGGTGCAATCGATGGGGGGTAAACCTGTCATTATCCGGTTATCGCGTAATTCAGTAGAAATAGGGAAAGCACCGTGATGGATCTGAGCAAAATCAGGCTGCTTTGGCCGGTGGATCCGGAAATATACAAGGTAACCCAGGGCTTTGGGGAGAACCCGGGGATTTACGCGCGCTTTGGGCTGGCCGGGCACAACGGGATTGATTTCGGCGTTCCGCAATGCACGGAGGTCAAGGCGGCTGCACCGGGCATGGTGATGAAGGTTGGGACTGATCCCAACGGGTATGGGAATTATGTAAAGATCGATCACGGCGGGTATCAGACGCTATATGGTCACCTGCGCAACTGGACGGTCAAGTTGAATGACCTGGTTGACGTTGGGGATGTGATCGGGCTTTCAGGAAATACGGGATTCTCGACGGGGCCGCATTTGCATTTTGAGCTGCGCGTGCCGGGATATGGCGCGCCCGGGTATGCGAGCGGAGCGCGGGATGCGTCGCCGTTTATGGTGGCGGTGGAGCCCCTCCCCTACCCCTCCCCATTTTCACAGAACGAAAATGGAGAGGGGGAGATCATTGCGGGGGCGGTGTGCCTGGTGACGGCTACGGGTGGGTTGAACCTGAGAGAAGGAAAGTCGACGAGTACGCCAAGCCTGGCGATCGTGATGTACAACACGACGGTGACTGCATCCGTGGTGGATGTGGATGGAGATTGGGCTGAAGTGACTATTACTGGTTTTTTGAATAAGAAGTATTTGCAGGTGAAATGACGTGAAGGCCTGGGACGAGCAGCAACTGCAATTCACCCTTGAGCTGGACGAGGTGGCTGAGGACGCCAAAGAGCGTCTGATCTCGCCTCAGGAAGCGCGCCAGATCAGCGAGGCGGCGCTTCGGGCGCTGCAAGATCGATTTAAGACGCCGAGGCTGGAGGATGGATCCATATGCACCTGGATGCAGGACTATTTGGATTTGCGCAGCAAGGGTTGGCCGTGGCGGGTAGCGGCATACATCGCCTGGGCGAGCAGTCCAAAGGAAGGACGCTGGCCCGAAACACTCACCGACCTGGCTACCCAGGTTCTGGATTTGGCCAGCCCACGGGTGATCTACACCTGGCGGAAGAAGTACCAGACGATTGACAACGTGGTAGGCATGATGCAGACCGCACCGTTGTGGGAGCACCGCCGGGCGGTGATCGATGCGCTGGTGAAGGTGGCGTCTATGCCGGATTACAAGGGGCACCAGGACCGGAAATTGTATTTGACCTTGACCGGCGATTTCGTGGATAAGCGCGAGCTGGACCTGGGTAATTCGGTCAAGGATGAATTACTGAAAATGACGGACGCAGAGCTGCGCGCTGGGATGGGCGAGATCATGTCCGAGGATGAAGAAGATGAATCCGAGGATATCCAAGAGGAAACCGATGGCGATGATAGCAACGTCGACAGCATCAGCGACGCCTAAACGGGAGAAGGAGCTCTACGGGCGAGAACTTGCCAGGCGGAACCTGGTCGATTTCTCGACGTATGTGGCGTATCCGCGTTGGACATCAACGGCGCATCACCGGGCAGCATCTCGACTATTAGAACAGGTCGAAACGTACATTCGCACAGGCGGGAAAGAAGGCATTGGCAGGCTGTTGATCATGATGCCGCCCCGGCATGGAAAAACGTTGCAGTGTTCACAGCATTTTCCGGCGTGGCTATTGGGGAAGCAACCGGATTCGAAGATCATCCTCACCTCCTACGGAGAAGGGCTGGCGACAGGGAACAGCCGGGCGGTGCGAGACATGATCAACTCGGACAGGTACCGGGCAGTTTTTGGCAGCATGTCTTGCGTGGATACACCCGTCGAACTGTCCACAGACAGCCGAAGTGTTGCATCCTGGGATTTAGCTGCACCTAATCGGGGAGGATTGATTGCTGCCAGCGTTGGCAGCGGTATCACTGGTTTTGGAGCTCATTTGCTGGTTGTGGATGATCCATTCAAAGACCGGGTCGATGTCGAGAGTCAATCAAGCCGTGATAGGGTTTGGGGATGGTGGACATCCACGGCGTATACCCGACTGGAAAGCGGCGGAGCAGTGGTGGGTTCACTGACACACTGGAACGGAGATGATTGGGCTGGCAGGCTGATCAAGGCAATGGTTAACAATCCAGAGGCAGACCAGTGGCATATCCTGTGCCTCCAGGCAATCTACGAGCCGTGCAACTATGACCGGGACAAAGAAACTTTTGAGGATTTCAAACTGCGGATGATGCGGGAGGGTATTTTCGTCCAATTGGAGGATCCATTAGGTAGACGACCAGGTACAGCGCTTTGGCCAAATAAGTACCCTGCAAAGAAGTTGATGCAATATAAGATAAATGTTGGGCCGTATGACTGGGAAAGTTTGTATCAGCAGCGCCCGTATTCCAGGGAAGGCAATTTATTCAAGCGGGATTGGTTCACGGTGGTGGAGACACCGCCGAAGCCTGAAGACATTATTGCAAGGGTGCGCTATTGGGATAAGGCGGGATCGAAGTCTGGTAAAGGTGACTACAGTGTTGGGGTGCTGATGTGCCTGACTAGGGACGACGTGTACTATGTCGAACACGTCGCCAGGATCATGGGGACACCTGGAGACCGGGATCACTTGATGCAAGATACCGGGAAAATTGACATGCAGCGAGCAGGGATCAAGCCGGTGATATGGCACGAACAGGACCCGGGCAGTGCAGGCTTGGACAGTGCACAGGCAACCAACCGGATGTTCGCAAAATTAGGGATCACAGCGTATTTCGAGCAGGTGTCTGGATCAAAACCGTCACGAGCTGGCCCGTGGAGTACGCAATGTCAGGCGGGGAACGTGCGGCTGGTACGTGGGGCATGGAACGATCCATACATTGAGGTGCACTTGAGATTTGGATCAACGAAGAGCCTGACAGATGATGATGTGGACGCAAGCTCGGGCGCGTATTCCAAGCTATCCAGGCCGAGATTAAAAGAGCCATCGAGCTGGCAGGGATGAGACTATGACGACTGATCTGGAACGAGCCTTCAAAGCGTTGAACGATAAGAAGTCTGTTTATGACCAGTTGTTTGCGTATTATGACGGGAATCAACCCCTGGTCTATACGGCTAAACGGCTGGAGGAGATCTTCAAGAGCCTGGATGCGTATTTTGCGGAGAATTGGTGCAGTGTGGTAATTGACGCCTGCCAGGATCGGGTCAATCTGCGGGAGATCCAGGCAAGTGATCCACGGGTGCAAAGCGAGCTATTGAACCTGTGGCAAACGTCCGAGCTGAATCTGGAGAGCGACGAAGTGCACTGTGCGGCGATGGTCGCCGGTGAGGCGTATCTGATCGCCTGGCCGAACGAGCAGGACGAGCCGGAGGCATACTACAACGATCCACGCCTGGTGCACCTATTCTATTCTGCCGAGTTCCCGCGGCGCAAACAGTACGCTGCCAAGTGGTGGACGGACGATGATGGTCTAACTCGGATGACCCTGTATTACCCGGATCGGCTGGAGTATTACCGCTCGAATACCAAGAGCGAGAGCGTGATGTCTCCGAATGCTTTTCAGCCGTTCGGAGCTGAGAGAGTCGAGAACACCTATGGCGAGATCCCAGTCTTCCATTTCCGCTCCGGGCAGAGGAAGATCAAGAGCGATCTCAGCAACGTGGTTCCGGTTCAGAATGGGATCAATAAACTGCTGACCGACATGATGGTGACGGCTGAGTACCTGGCGTTTCCACAGCGCTTTATTATCAGCAATGCGGATGTTAAGGGCAAACTAAAGAATGCCCCCAATGAGATCATGGACCTGCCTGCCGGGGATGGGATGGGGCAGCAGACCCAGGCCGGGCAGTTCCCGGCGGCGGACCTGGAGAATTATCTCAAGGCCATCGAAAATCTGGCTATCGCTATTTCTACGATTACCCGCACTCCCAAGCATTATTTCTTTTCGGTGGGCTCCAACCTATCGGGAGAGGCTCTAATAGCGATGGAGGCGCCGCTGAACAAAAAGGCACAGGACAGGATCGACCGGTTCGTGCCGGTATGGCAGCAGGCGAGCGCGTTCATGCTGAAAATTGCGGGCTTGGATGTGGATGCGAACGTGATCACGCCGGTGTTTGATCGTCCGGAGACGATCCAACCCAGGACGCGGGCCGAGACCCGGCAGATGAACGTCAATGCGGGCATCCCACTGGTGACGGTGCTGCGGGAAGAGGGATGGAGTGAGGCGAAAATCGCCCAGATGCAGCAGGATAAGGAAGCAGAGAAAGCTGGCGAGCAAAATAATTTGGCGAGGATGCTGCTAGACGCCGAGCGGAATTTTAACGCAGGAGGAACCAATGCCGTCTGAGATCGAACGGGCAATCAACGACTACCGAATGCGCATACTGGCCCAGGAAGCGGCGCAAATGCGCGAAATGGCGCAGCGCTGGCTGCAGGTCGAGAATACACTGATCAGCTACGTGACCGCACTGACCTACGAGATCGCCGAACTGCGCAATGCAGGGAAGAAGATCGGGCAGGCCAAGATCGAGAAGCTGGACAGCTACAAGAATATGTTGGTGCAGAGCAAGGAAGAGATTCGCAAGTACAACGCATGGGCGGCAGATCTGATCGCCAATCGACAGATTGCCATGACCGCCCTGGGGATTGAAGGGGCGGCGGATACCATCCGGGCAGCGTATTTCAACGCAGGCAAGGTCGGAGCATATTTCGACCTGCTCCCGGTAGAGGCAGTGGAGACGATGATCGGTTATGCCGGGGACGGCACCCCCTTGAGCAAACTTCTCCAATCAAAGTACGTCGAGACGGCGATGGACATCAGCGCCGAGTTGATCAAATCAACCGCACTGGGGATCAATCCCAGGGATACCGCCAGATCGATGCTGGACATGATGGCGGGCAACCTGCAGCACGCGCTGGTGGTTGCCAGGACCGAGCAGCTTCGGGCATATCGCGAGGCCAGCCGCCAGCAGATGATCGCCAGCGGGGTAGTGGATGGGTATATCCGGCGCTGTGCGCTGAACCCGTTGACCTGCGTGGCCTGCCTGGCGTTGGATGGAACCGAGTACCCGACAGACACGCTGATGGAGGTGCACCCCAATGACCGCTGCTTCATGCAGCCAAAGGTCAAGGACCTGAAGCCAATAGAGCAGATGAGCGGGGAAGCCTGGTTCGGGCAGCAGACGGAAGATGTGCAGCGTGGGATATTGGGAAATTCTTATTTTGACGCCTGGAAATCCGGGAAGTTTGAGTTCCGCCAATTGGCGAGAACAACCGAGCATGATGTGTGGGGAGCGACCGTGAGGGTCACCCCGCTTTCAGAGTTAATACCTACGGGCCGAGATGGCCAGTAAGAAAGGGAACGAGATGTTCAAACCATTTATAGTTTACGAAGCCGATAAGGGCACAGCCGGAGGATCCGGCGGTAACGCGGATGGCGAACAGGCCAACCGAGAAGCCAGCGAGACGCTGGAGTATGAAAGCTGGATCAAAGAGCAGCCGGAACCGGTCAAGACTCTGTTGGACGGTCATGTAAGAGGTTTGAAAAGCGCTTTGGATTCTGAGCGGGAGAGCCGCAAGGACCTGGATAAACAGGTGCGGGAGCTGGCTGGGAAGGCCGAGAAGGGCAGCGATGCCGAGAAGAAACTCACCGAACTGGCTAACCAGATATCCGAGGCAGACCAGCGGACAGACTTTTACGAGGATGCCCACCGGTCCGGGGTTACCAACCTCAAGCTGGCTTACCTGGTTGCCAAACAGGAAAACCTGTTTGACCGCAAAGGTCGAGTCGATTTTGAGGGACTGAAGAAGGAATATCCCGAGCTGTTTGGCTCGAAGGCCAAAGCGGCTGAGGGCAACGCCGGGAACGGCACGAATAATGGTCAACCGGCTTCACGGTCGATGAATGATTTCATCCGGGCCGCAGCCGGTAGAAAATAATTTTGAAAATTACGGAGGAATAAGCAATGCCTTACAACAGTTTAATTTCACGTACCGACGCTGCCGCGTTGATCCCGCAGGAAGTATCAGCCGAGATCATCAAGGCCGTCGCTGAAACCAATCCGATCATGCGCCTGGCGCGGCGATTGCCAAATATGAGCCGGGCGCAGCAACGCATCCCAGTGATGAGCGCCCTGGCCACCGCCTATTTTGTGAGCGGAGATACCGGCCTCAAGCAGACCAGCGAGGTGAACTGGGAAAGCAAGTACATCGACGCCGAGGAAGTTGCGGTGATCGTCCCAGTGCCCGAGGCAGTCCTTGAGGACTCTAATTTCGACATCTGGGGCGAAGCCAGACAATCCATCGTGGAAGCGCTTGGCAAGGCTGTTGCCCAGGCTGTGCTGTACGGGACCAATATCCCGGCAACCTGGACGACAAACCTGGGCGCGGCTGGGATCGTGACAGGCGCGACCACAGCCAGCCAGACCATCTCTGCCGCGGCATACGGCGACATGTACGAGGCGATCCTGGGCGAGAAAGAAGACGGGACCGACGGCCTTTATATGTTAGTTGAAGCGGATGGATTTGGCGTAACCGGCGCAATTGCTCATCTCTCGATGAAGGGCAAGCTGCGCAATACACGGGATGCAGATGGTATGCCGGTATTCAAGACCTCGATGCAAGATCCAACCCGCTACGAGCTGGACGGCGCGCCGATCTACTTCCCGAACGATGGCTCCATCGTGGCCGGATCAAGCCTGTTGATCGCCGGGCAGTGGTCTGAGCTGGTCTATGCCATCCGGCAAGACATCACCTACAAGGTGCTGACCGAGGCCGTGATCCAGGACGGATCCGGGGCAATCGTCTATAACCTGGCACAGCAGGACATGGTTGCACTGCGGGCTGTGATGCGCCTGGGCTTTGCGCTGCCGAACCCGATCAACCGGGTGAACACAACCGCAGCCACCCGCTTCCCATTCGCAGTTCTGACCGCCTAAAGGAGGCGCAAAATGGGTCTATATCCGAAAAATCTCAATGAGTACGTGGCCAGCATGGGTATCCCACGCGGGCCGAAGAGTAAGGCATTCCTGGTTGACCCGGTGAATGGCAGTGATACTAATCCGGGTACCACCTGGCTTGCGCCACTGAAGAGCCTGGAAGCTGCTGAAGCGCTGTGCACGGCCAACCAGCACGATACCGTGCTGTTCCTGGCTGGGGCGACGGCTGACAATCCAACTGCCGAGATCACCTGGGATAAGAGCTACACCCACCTGATCGGTATAGGATCGGAAGTATACGGCGTTGGTCAACGATGCCGAGTTGTAGCTTCAAGTGCGAGCATCCACAACACAATAACATTTTCTGGTAATGGATGCATCGTTAAGAATATGCAGTTCAACAATGAGCACGCTTCAGGTGCGGCAGTTGGGATTGCACTCGTGACCGGACAACGAAACTTTTTCGAGAAGGTATTTTTCATGTGCCCGACCAGTCAGGATGCGAACTCATACTCCCTCAAGATCACAGACGGCGGAGAAAATGTGTTCAAGGATTGCACAATCGGTCAACATACGTTGGTAAGAAATGCAGCTTCTTTCGGTCTATGGATCGCTAAGGGAGCTGGAGAGGCAAACCCAACCCGCAACAAGTTCCTTCACTGTGAGTTTCTGTCATGGTCTGGGTCGGCCAATCATGTATTAGTCAAGGTTGCTACCGACGTAGATGTTGAAGCCTTCACAATTCAGTTCGAAGACTGTCTGTTCTCGAATATCAACGGTGGGTCATTATTGACCGCCGCCATAGTCGATGGTGCCACAGAAACCCATCACAGAATTTATCTGCGGGGTAGCAATAACTGCGTAGATGGATGCACAGCAGTTGCCAACCCCTTGACCTACGTTTACACTCCCGACGTAGAAGATGCTGTGAGTGGACTGATAATGATCGCAGTGGCCGAATCCTAATTTGAGGTACTAATGGCCAATAAAAAGAAGTTCAAATTCTATAAAATCTGTCCTGTTTGTGGTGGTACGGGAAAGTCAAATACCGGGAATAATATCCCCGGATCTCCTATTAACGCACCAGTCTGTCCGCGATGTAGGGATGAAACCGAACCTTTCGGTGTAGTGGTATTTGATGGACTTCGCCATGTTTATGCAGGAAGATTTGAAGAAGTTGTAACCGAAGCATAATCACAAACAATCCCCGTCCAGCAATGGGCGGGGAGTAGGAGACAAAACAATGACTGCTGAAATCGTAAGTGATGGCCCACAATCGGGCTGGCTTAAAATCTACGTGGCTGGCAATTCCACTGCGGGAGGGGTTAACTCTCTTGGCAGTATTGCCAATCCAGAGGGTGTAGCTCTGCACATAACTGACGCATATCTAAAGACGGTTGTTGATGCAGATGCCGCCGCAACCCTGGATATCGGCATTGGCGCATCGGGAGCGGATTCGTCCGATCTGTGTTCCGCCTATGATATCAATGGCGCAGCTCACGAGGCGGTGATTTACATCATCGGAAAAGATCGGGCGTCTGAAGCCGCAGCGACGACCCCATACGGGTTGCTGTGGGCAGCGACTACATACCTAAATTTCTACAATCCAGCCGCACAACTATCAGCGCCCTGGGAAGGGTATCTTTATGTTCGTTACATTCGCATCGGCGAAGATGTTGCCGCGTAGGAGGCTACTATGACAGCTACTCTCGTAACGGATGGGCCTCAATCAAAATGGATGAAGGTTCATGTCAAGGGAAATGCCACAGCCGTGGCGAATAGTCTCGGAAGTATTGCCAATCCTGAAGGCGTTGCGCTGCATATTACAGATGGCTATATGTACACGATTGCCCCATGTGCAGGGTCTGCGGACCTTGATGTTGGGATTGGGGTAACGGGCGCAGATTCAACTAACCTCTTATCTGACATATCGATCGATGGATTGGCGGCGTCTGCTGTGCATTACGTCGTTGGAAAGGATGCTTCATCTCAGGCTGCCGCGACTTCTCCGAAAGGATTGTTATGGGCGGCCGATACGTTCTTGAATTTCTACAACCACAATGCCGCAGAATGTGCAGCCTGGGAAGCATATTTCTACCTCCGGTACATCCGAATTGGGGATGATCTGACCAGAGCCTAAGGTTGGAGGAATCGATGACAGCCTCTGCGACCGCTGAACAAATAGCAAAAGTGCGTCGGATGACAAATGAACCGAATACGACAACGTATTCGGATGTAGCCGTCGAAGGCTACATCGAGAGTTACCCACTAGAGGATGCACGCGGGGAGTATCCAACGGTGGAGAGCGAGACGACGCCCGGCACGCTGGAGGAAAATCCAGACTGGACGGCGACCTATGACCTGAACGCTGCGGCAGCCGACATCTGGTCTGAGAAGGCCGCAGTTCTGGCTGGAGATTTTGATTTCCAGGCGGATGGCGGCCAGTACAGCCGCAGCCAGGCATACAGCCAGGCGATGCAGCAGAGCCGGTATTACCGGAGCAGGCGGGCGATCAAGACGATCACCCAACGACCTGAACCCTTGCTGTAGGGCAGGGAAGAACTGGACGACGACGAATGAGAGCTTTCACCGCCGCTGAACTATCCCGGATGCAAGACGCGCAGGAAGAAGGCATGATGGATACCTGCGAGCTGCTGATCCGCACCGAGCGGGCCAGCGACGAGTACGGTATGCCGGTGGTGCAGTGGGTGACGCAGGGGCCAATCGCCTGCGGGCTGGACGATACGGCCAGCCCGGAGATGCTGAACGCCGAGGCGCACGTGTTCGATGCGCAGCTCAGGCTGCCAATTGATACGGTGATCGAGGCGGTGGACCGGGTGCGGATCACGCATCGCTTTGGGGCCATGCTGGCGGAGCCGGTCGAATACGAGCTTCTCGGGGATGCGCTGCGCGGGCCGAGTGGGCTAATGGTGAAACTCCGTTCGACGGAGTTGGAGAGCCAATGAGCGACGCTGGTGTTGAGGTCACGATGTACCTGGATCACGTGGAGGTGGTGGTTGAAGAAGCGACCGCCGAGGTGCTGAAGCAACTGGCGTACCGCATCGTGGAACGGACTCAGGGAAACATCCGCAGCAACGATCAGATCGATACCGGGTACATGGTGAACAGCATTTATCCAATCTGGAAGGATGGATCAAGTTTCCTTGAAGCAGCCTCTGCTGCCGAAAGTATGCCGGATGTCAGCAAAAAGGGATATGGTTCGCGTGCCGGACGGACAGTGATCAATGAAACTCTTGAAGCCGGAGCGAGCGCGGCGGTGGTGGTGGGTGCGAACTACGCGATCTACCAGGAAGTGCAAAAACCCTTCCTATATCCTGCAGCAGAGCTGACAACTGGATCGGGTGAGTTCGAGGCTGAGGCACAGCAAATCTACAAGGCGATGCTGCCCAATGAAGGGCCAAAGGCTTAATCATTATGGTGGATGTTGAATCGGTAATCCGAACGTACCTGGTAGGAATTTCTAAGATCACAGCAGTGTTCGGAAGTCGAATTTATGCAGGCAGGAACCTGCCTGCCGGGTACGAACCGAGGATCGGTCCTGCCGTACTGCTGGCGGTGCGCGGCGGGACGATGGATTACTCCAGTAAGGTGCTAGAACCGTCGGTGCAGATGCGGATCTACGCCGAGACGGAAGCCAAGGCACGTGAGTCCAGCGGAAAAATCTTTGACGGGATCAACGAGACCCGCAGCAGACAAATCATATATGCCAGGATGGAAGACGGGACGATCCCGGTCTTGATGAACGAGCCAGTGTCGAACTGGCCTTACATGCTGGCGTATTATAAGTTTCATATTGGAAATGAGTAAGGAGGCTTAAATGGCTTATGCAAGCTCAGTTGCGCTAGTAATTTATGACATTACGCGGGCGGGGATTTCCCTGGATAAGAACATGGTGACCCCAACGGCGACGCACGGCAACAAGTTCGCCAACGATGGCAAGACGTTTCTGTACGTAAAAAACGGGTCCGCAGCTCCAATTACGCTCACATTTGATACACCTGGCAGCGTAGATGGGCAAGCGCTGGCCGATATGGTCATCACAGTCCCGGCGACAGCAGACGAGAATGGTAAGGACGAGATGCTGATCGGGCCGTTCACCACAATTTTTAACCAATCGGATGGTAATGTGTGGGTAGTTACCTCACTGGTTACCACCATCACAATGGGCGCTTACCGCCTGGCAAACGCATAAAGGAGGCTTAAATGGCATATGCGAGCGCAGTTGCGCTAACAGTTTATGAAATTGCCCGGGCGGGGGTTTCCCTGGATAAGAATATGGTGGCCCCGACCGCAACGCATGGGAACAAGATCCCCAATGATGGTAAGACGTTCCTGTACGTGAAGAATGGCAGCGGCGGTGACATCACCGTGACCATCGATACGCCAGGCAGCGTGGACGGGCAGGCGATTGCGGACTTGACTTTCACAGTCAAGGCAACCGGCGATGCCAACGGGTTAGACGAGCTGCTGGTAGGTCCATTCACCAGCACGTTCAACCAGTCCGATGGCTATGTGTGGGCAATTTGTTCAGCCGTAAATACCATAACGATTGGCGCTTATCGGGTAGCCAATCCATAAAGGAGATGATCCATGTCTAGTGTTGCAGATATTATCGTTAGTCCGTGCCGCATCCTGTATGCGAATTACGGCACTGGTAGTGTGGCCGATACCGTGGCAGCCGCGGGAAGTTGGGGAGCTTCGTGGACTGAGCTGGGCTGGACCGAAACGCCGCTCAGTATTCAGTTAGAACGCGAGTTCCTGGAGCATGAAATTCAAGAGTCGTTAGGAAGCGTTGGGCGGGCGCTGATATCCGAGAGTTTGATTATCGAGACCACACTCAAAGAGTTGACCGGCGGGAACCTAACCCTTGCCCTGGATGGTGTTTTGACCCAGACTCCGGCGGGAGCGAGCCAGCCCGCCAAGGATGAGATTGTTGGCGGGGACGACTCCAATCCAACGGTAAAGACCTGGGGATTTGAGGGTAATTATGTATCCGCTGCGGGGAATACTCACCCAGTGCGCCTGTATATCTGGCGCGGGACAATTGAAGGTGGAGTCAAGTTGGAATTCGGAAAGAAAGTATCCACGGGAGTCCCGATCCGGATCAAGTCGATTCACGACATGACCAAGAGCGCAGGAGCAAGACTGTATAAGATCACTAAGATCACCGCTCCGGCAAGTTCGTAATATAAGAAGGGGCACGGCATTCCCACGTCGCTTCGCTTGCGGGACTAAAGTCCGTGCCCCAACCGTTTCCCGAGGAGGAAAGATGAAGGAAGTCGTTGTCACGCTGGGGAAAAAAGAATACATCCTAAAGCCGCGACCGATCCGGCAGGCACGAGAAGTGCGTAAGATGATCGAAGCCCCTTTTGGACAGGCAATTGGTGCGCTGACCGCGGTGCCGGACCAGGATTTATCGGACGTGCAGGGATTGGGGAAACTGGCGCTGTCGCTCAAGGATGCGCTGCTGGGCAGCATGGATATCCTGCTGGAGGTCCTGGCGGCATTCTGT
>Ga0315273_10007179_pt1 | contig 13945 bp, 13 predicted proteins | sample YL17G02_0_MG_FD_205753 | JGI IMG/M metagenome (GOLD analysis project Ga0315273, IMG submission 205753) | Sediment microbial communities from Yellowstone Lake, YNP, Wyoming, USA - YL17G02_0 | ecosystem: Environmental > Aquatic > Freshwater > Lake > Sediment | place: USA: Wyoming | collected... | reverse complement strand
GCAGCGCGCGCGCCGTTGCCCGCCTGATCCCGTTCGTCCCGCTGGAAGGACAATCCGTCCCTGTTCGCGCGGCACGTTCCGTGCTAGTGTAGTGTTTCATCTACTTCTTGCGGTATCGAGGGCGGCTCGGGCGCGACCAACCTTCTCGATGATCTTGTCGGCCTCTGCCGTCCACACGAACGGCTTCGGATTGCGGTTGTGCTCGTTGATGTACTCCTGAATCGCTTTGACTAGCTCCTGCTCGGATCCGAATGAGCCGCGGCGGATACGCTTGGTGGTAAGGTCTCTAAAGAACCTCTCGATGATGTTGAGCCACGAACTACTCGTCGGGATGAAATGCATGTGAAAGCGCGAGTGTCGGGCGATCCAACGCCGCACTCTCGGGTGTTTGTGGGTTGCATAGTTGTCGGCGATCAAGTGAATTTCAAGCCCGCCGTCGGTCTCCCGGTCGATGCGATCGAGAAACCGAATCCACTCCTGGTGCCGGTGGCGAGGCATGCACTCGCTAATGACGTTCCCCTCCAACATCTCGATAGCCGCGAACAATGTTGTGGTGCCGTTTCGCTTGTAGTCGTGCGTCATCGTTCCGCAACGACCCTTCTTGATGGGAAGGCCTGGCTGGGTCCGGTCTAGCGCCTGAATCTGCGACTTCTCGTCGACGCTGAACACCAGGGCATGCTCGGGCGGATTCAGATACAGCCCCACCACGTCGGCGACCTTCGTCGCAAAGTCGGGATCTCTACTCAGCTTGAACGAGCGAACACGGTGCGGCTGAAGACCATGCGCCCTCCAAACCCGATGCACGAACACATGATCAACACCAATGTCGGCTGCCAACGTTCGGGTCGACCAGTGTGTCGCGTTGCTCGGCCTCGTCCGCGTCGTCTTTTCGATGATCATCTGTTCGAGCTGCCGTCGATCCTTTCGAGGCCGTCCCGGACGCGAGGCGTCTCGCTCGATTCCGGGCACCCGCAGTGCAAGGAACCGGGTTCGCCAGAGCGCCACCGTGGGAGTGGACGTCTCCAGTTCCAAGGCGATGTCCTGGTTCTGCATCCCGCTCACGCCGAGAAGCACAATCCTCGCTCGAAGCACCACCTTTGCCGGGGTGGATCGGCCTCGCGCCAGCTTCTGAAGGCGGGCCCGCTCGGACTCGGTGAGGAAAATAGCAGGGGCGATGCGCATGCGCCATTCGAGCATATAGCGGCTTATAACGCAAGCTATTTATGTAACACTACGCTAGCTCCGCCTGACGGCGAGCTGGAAGGAGAGGTTCTCGAGGAAGAACGTCAGGTCGACGTTCTTCACGAGGAGGCCCGGAAGAGCGGGAATCGTCACGGGCGCGAAGTTCAGGAGGGCGCCGACGCCGGCGGCCGCCATGCGTCTTGCGAGCGGGATCGCGCCCTCGGCCGGGACCGCGAGAATCCCGATTTCGATGTGGAGCTCCGCCACGGAATCCTCGAGGGTCGAGACGTCCCGAATGGGCACGCCCGTGCGCGAATGGCCTCCGACCTTGCGGCCGTCCGAATCGAAGAGCGCGGCGATGCGAAAGCCCTCCGCGTTGAAGTTCCGGGAATCGGCGAGCGCCTGGCCGAGGTTTCCGGCGCCCGCGATGCCGAGGGCGCGCGTCCGTTCGAGGCCCATGAGGGACTTGAGGTTCGCCTTGAGCTCGCGCACGCGGTAGCCGACGCCGCGCACCCCGAATTCTCCGAACTGTGCGAGGTCCTTGCGGATCTGCGCGGAATTGAGGCCGAAGCGCGCGGCGATCTCGTAGGACGAGGCGGTGTGAACGCCGGCGGTCTCGAGGCCGCGCAACGAGCGCAGCAGAAGGGACAGGCGGTGGCTCGTCGCCTCGGGGATGGACTCGATCCGCTCCGAATCCTTCACGGCTCAGCGTCCCCCGAGAGTGACCGCAGCCCCCCGGGCGAGATCGAGGAGGGCGCGCGGAAAGAGGCCCCAGGCCAGCATGAGGGCGGCCGTCAGGAGGAACGCGGCTCCGGAGAGGAGATCTTCCGGCACGAGGGTGACGTCGCGGACAGGTTCCTTCATCCAGACGACGTACACGACGCGGAGGTAGTACCCGACGGAGACGAGACTGCCCAGGACGCCGATGAGCGCCAGACCCACGAGGCCGGAATCGACGGCCGCCCGGAACACGAGGAACTTGCCGATGAAGCCCACGGTGGGAGGAATTCCGGCCAGTGACAGCATCGAAAGCGTCAGGACGGAGGCCGCGACCGGGTGGCGCCGGCCGAGGCCCGCGAAATCCCCGAGCGTGCGAGGATCCGTCTCGCCCCCCGAAAGCGCCGCGACGGTCAGGAAGGCGGCGGCATTCGTGACGAGGTAGCCCGCGAGGAACACGAGGACGCCTTCGAACGCATCCTGAGTGAAGGTCGCGACGGCGATCGCCGCGTACCCCATCTGCGCGATACCCGAGTAGGCGAGCATCCGTTTCAGGTCGCGCTGCGAGAGAGCGACGACGTTTCCGAAAAGGATGGAGAGGGCGGCGAGGATCGCGAAGAGCGGCCGCCACGGCTCGGGCAGGCCCGCCGGGAACAGCGCGTGCAGCAGGCGCAGGAGGACGATCAGCGCGGCCGCCTTGGGGGCGGTCGAGAGGAAGGTCACGGCGGGAGTCGTCATGCCCTGGTAGACGTCGGGCGCCCACCCGTGGAACGGGACGAGGGCGATCTTGAACGAGAGGGCCGCGACGATCGCGAGGAGGCCGGCCGAGAGAAGCACGTCGAACGGGACGAACGAGCTGCCCGAAGAGAGCCCCTGCAGGGCGGTCAGGCGCGTCGTCCCGAGCCGCCCGTAAAGCGTTGCGATGCCGTAGAGGAGGAAGGCCGAGGCGAGCGCGCCCATCAGGAAGTACTTCAGAGCGGCCTCGGTCGCCGCCGGGACGTCGCGGTACCACGCGGCGAGGACGTAGAGCGAGAGGGACATCAGCTCGAGACCGAGGAACACGACGAGGAGATCCACGCCGCGCACCATCACGATGGTTCCTGCGGCAGCGAAGAGGAGCAGGGCGTAGAACTCGCCCTGGTCGCGGCGGTCCCGCTCGAGGGAAGCCGCTCCGCCGAGGACGGCGAGGGCCACCGCCCCGCAGGCGACGAGCTCGATGAAGCGCGTGAGGCCGGAAGACTCGACCGCTCCGCCGAAGAACAGTCCCGAGGCGTCCCTTCCGGCGAGGTTCGCGACCCCCAGGCCGAAGAGCGTCACGTATGGGAAGAACGCGCGAACCGGCCGCGCGAAAGCGTCGAGAAGGAGGATCAGCGTGGCGAATCCCGCGAGGACGAGCTCCGGCGCGACGCAGGCGAGGTCCGCGCCGCCGACGTGAAGGAAGCCGGTCACCGGGCGGCCTCCGTGCGCGGCGCCGCCACTTCGTGGAGGCCGAGGCGCCTCACGTCGGGCGCCACGGCGGGACTGAGGCTCTCCGCGGCGACGGGCGCTCCCGCGCGCTGCAGGGTCTTCACGCTGCCCTCCACGAGCGTCAGGAGGGGCCGCGGGAAGACGCCGAGGAGGACGATGAGGGCCACGAGGGGGAACGCGCCCGCGAGCTCCCAACCGTTGATGTCGGTGAGCGCGCGGTTCGCTGGCGAAGTCTCCGGGCCCCAGAACACCTTCTGGACGAGCGTGAGGAGGTAGATCGCGCCGAGGACCATGCCCGTGGCCGCGATGGCGGCCCAGACGACCGAGACCTGGAAGACGCCCCCCAGGATCAGGAACTCGCCGATGAAGCCGTTCAATCCGGGTAGGCCGATCGAGCCGAGCGTGGCGAGGACGAAAAGCGTCGTCGTGACCGGGACGCGCGCCGCGATGCCGCCATAGTCGGCCATCTCGCGCGTGTGGCGGCGCGCGTAGAGAACGCCGACGAGGAGGAAGAGCAGGCTCGTCGTGAGACCGTGGCCGATCATCTGGAAGATGGCCCCCGAGAGCGCGGCGCCCGTTCCGGCGACGATGCCGAGGACGACGAGCGCGAGGTGGCTCACGGACGAGTACGCGACGAGCTTCTTCATGTCCTTCTGCGCGGCGGCGACCCAGGCGCCGTACACGATTCCGATGAGAGCGAGCCCGGCGAGCAGCGGCCCGTAGCGCGCGGCCGCGTGGGGGAAGAGCGGGTAGGCGAAGCGCAGGAGGCCGTACGTCCCGAGCTTCAGGAGGACTCCCGCGAGGATGATCGAGCCTCCCGTCGGGGCCTCGACGTGCGCGTCCGGCAGCCAGGTGTGAAAGGGCCAGAGCGGAACCTTCACGAGGAAGGCGAGGGCGAAAGCGCCGAAGAGGAGCGCCTCGGTGCCCGGCGCCAGATGCCATGCGCCGGAGGAGGCGGCTCGCGTCCAGTCGGCGAGGGAGAAGCTCTGGATCCCGGTCGCGTGCAGGTGGACGTTCGCCGCATACAGGATCGCGACGAACATGAGGAGCGAGCCCACGAGCGTGAACAGGAAGAACTTCATCGCGGCGTAGATGCGCCGCTTGCCGCCCCAGACGCCGATGATGAAGTACATCGGCACGAGCATCACTTCCCAGAACACGTAGAAAAGGATCGTGTCGAGCGCGACGAGGCTTCCCACCATCCCCGTTTCGAGGAGCAGGAACGCGATCAGGTAGCCCTTGAGCTTCTCGATCTCCTGTCCGCACGACACGAGGAGGACGGACACCGTGAGGAGCGTCGTCAGGAGCACGAGGGCGAGCGAGAGGCCGTCCATCCCGAGCTGGTAGCGGATCCCGAATTGCGGAATCCAGGGCCGGTCGATCGCGAAGGCTTCGGGGACAGAGGTCGCGGGGTCGAAGCCCCGGTACAGGAGGACGCTGACGCCGAACGTGAGGAACGACGTCGCGAGGGCGATCGCCTTTGCGGCGACCTTCGACGAAGCCGGGAGGAAGGCGAGCACGAGGGCGCCGAGCGCGGGAAGGAAGACGAGCGTCGTGAGGAGGTCGGCGCCGAGCGGTTGGAAATTCATGACATCCACACGTACGCCACGAGGGCGGCGAAGCCGAGCGTGAACGCGAGCGCGTAGTTGCGGACGTGGCCGGTCGTGAAGAAGCGCAGGAGGTCGCCGAGGAGCTCCACGAGAAACGCCGACGCATTCGCGATGCCGTCGATGAACAGGGCGTCGAATCCGCGCCAGAGGAACGTCCCGATCTTCCGGAACGGCGAGAGAACGAGCGCCTCGATGCCTTCGTCCACGTTCCACTTGTTCGCGACGAGCCTGCCGAGGGCGCCGGTCCTCTCGTGGAAGGCCTGCGCCTCTGGCGACACGGCCTCGGCCGGGCCGGCCGCCTTGCCGTACCAGCGCCACGCCCAGGCGAGGCCCGTCACGGCGACGCCGACGGAGAGCAGCATGAGGCCGATCTCGAGCCCGTGCGACATCTCGTGGATCTCGGGGTGGGCCACGGAAGCCTCGAGGAAGCGGCCGATGCGGTCCGAGCCGCCGAGGGCCACCGGCACCCCGAGGAGCCCCGCGACGACCGAGAAGGCCGCGAGGATCCAGAGGGGAACCGTCATCGTCGGGGGGCTCTCGTGGGCGTGCTCTCCGTGACCATGGCCGTGGCCGCGGGCCTTGCCGAAGAAGGTCATCGAGACGAGCCGGAACATGTAGAAGGCCGTGAGGCCCGCCGTGAAGAGGCCGACCGCGTAGAGGGCCCAGTGGCCCGAGGCCGCGGCCGAGCCGAGAATCATGTCCTTCGAGAAGAAGCCCGCGAGCGGGAAGACGCCGGCGATCGCGAGCGTCGCGACGAGCATTGTCCGGAACGTCTGGGGAATCCGCCCGGCGAGGCCGCCCATCTTCCGCATGTCCTGCTCGTGGTGCATCGACATGATGACCGAGCCGGAGCCGAGGAAGAGGCAGGCCTTGAAGAACGCGTGGGTGAAGACGTGGAACATGCCCGCCGAGAAGGCGCCCACGCCGCAGGCGAGGAACATGTAGCCGAGCTGGGAGACGGTCGAGTACGCGAGCACCTTCTTGATGTCGTTCTGCGCGAGGCCGATCGTCGCCGCGAAGATCGCCGTGCCCGCGCCGATCCACGCCACGAGCGTGAGGGCGTCTGGAGAGAGAACGAAGAGCGCGCTGCAGCGGGCGACGAGGTAGACGCCCGCCGTGACCATCGTCGCGGCGTGGATGAGCGCCGAAACGGGAGTCGGGCCCGCCATCGCGTCCGGCAGCCAGACGTGGAGCGGCACCTGCGCGCTCTTGCCGCACGCTCCGAGGAAGAGCAGCAGGCACACGGCATAGACGCCGAGCGGCGCATTTCCCGCGAGCACCTGGCGCTTCGCGAGCTCCACGAACGAGAAGTCGGCCGTGCCGAAGAGCGCGAACACGCCGAAGATGCCGAGGACCATTCCGAAGTCGCCGACGCGGTTCGCGATGAAAGCCTTCTTGCCGGCCGCGGCGCAGAAGTCCTTGTCGTAGTAATAGCCGATGAGGAGGTACGAACAGAGGCCGACGCCCTCCCATCCCACGAAGAGCAGCGGCAGGCTGTCCGCGAGGACGAGCGTGAGCATCGCGAACATGAAGAGGTTCAGGTATGAGAAGTAGCGCCCGTAGCCCTCCTCCTTCTGCATGTACCCGACGCTGTAAACGTGGATCAGCGTTCCCACGAACGTGACGAACGACAGCATCAGGGCCGACAACGCGTCGAGGCGGAAGGCGACGTCCACCGTGTAATCGCCCGCGGCCATCCACGTGTACACCGTCTGCACGATGGGGGCGAGCCCTTCGGGCGCACGCATCGAGCCGAGCGCGTACGGTACGAGCGCCGCGAACGAGAGCACGGCGGCCAGGCCGACCGAGCCCACGCCCACGATGCCGTGGAAGAGCCGCTGGGCGTAGGGGAGCGGGGCCCCGGGGTGATCGGCGCCGGACTCGTTCTCGGCGCGGGCCGAGCTCGCCACGAGGGCGACGAGGCCGTTCAGGAGGAAACCGGCGAGCGGAAGGAAGGGGATGAGCCAGAGCTGGTTCATCGGGTTGCCTACCACTTCAGGAGCGCGATCTTGTCCACGTCCACCGTCCGGTGGGCGCGGAAGAGCGCGACGAAGATCGCGAGGCCGACGGCCGCTTCGGCGGCGGCGACGGCGATCACGAAGAAGACGATCATCTGCCCCGCGAGGTCGCCGCGCATTCGCGCGTACGTCAGGAAGAGCAGGTTGACGGCGTTCATCATCAGCTCGATCGACAGGAAGATCGACAGCGCGTTGCGCTTCAGGAGGGCGCCCGCGAGACCGATCGCGAAGAGGAGGGTGGCCACGACGAGGAACGCGCCCGGCGGCACGGCCATCGGGGCGACCCCGGGAAGCACGCCGGTCATTCGAACCTCCGCTTGGAGAGAAGGAGCGCACCGACCGCCGCGACGAGAAGCAGCAGGGACAGCACCTCGAAGGCGAGGAGATAGTCGGAGAAAAGGAGCCGTCCGAGAGCCGGAATCTCGTCCGGCATCGGAATCGGCGTGCCGGTGGGCGTGCCGCGCGGCGGCAGCGGCGCACGAAGCGTGGCGCCCGCGAGGAGGCCGCCGAGGGCGAGCGCGACGAGAAGCCCGAGCGTGCGCTGGACCGGCCGGTCGTCCTTGTCCGCGGCTTCCTCCTTGAGGTTGAGCAGCATGATGACGAACAGGAAGAGGACGAGGATCGCGCCGGCGTACACGAAGATCTGCAGCGCGGCGATGAAAGGCGCCGCGAGGAGTATCGCGAGGACCGAGAGACCGAAGAACGTCACGACCAGCGAGAGGACGCTTCGCACGGGCGTCTTCTGGACGACCATGAGAAGGGCGAACGCGAGCACGAGTAACGAGGCGAACCCGAAGACGACGAGCTCTCCGCTCAGTGCCGGCATCATCAGTCCCGGCATCAGATGACCCCCCAGAGGACGAGCGCGCCCGTCACGATCAGGTTGAGGAGCGCCAGCGGCAGGAACACCTTCCAGCCGAGGTTCATGAGCTGGTCGAAGCGGAAGCGGGGAAGCGTCCAGCGCACCCACACGAAGAGGAAGATGAAGAAGCCCGTCTTGGCGGCGAAGACCGCGATCGAGACCACGCCTCCGGGAATTCCAGTCAGGTGCAGGCCCGGAAGCGACCATCCGCCGAAATAGAGCGTCGCCATCATGGCCGATGCCGCGATGAGGTTCAGGTACTCGGCCATGAAGAACATGCCGAAGCGGAAGGCCGAATATTCCGTGTGGTAGCCCGCGACGAGCTCGGCCTCGGCCTCGGGATGGTCGAACGGCAGCCGGTTCGTCTCGGCGAACGCCGAGACGACGAAAATCATGCAGCCGAGGGCCTGCGGGAAGCAGTTCCAGAGCGGCAGGAACCCGAGGAAGGTGCCGGACGCCTGATACTCGACGACCTTCGTCAGCCGTAGCGAGCCTGCGGCGAGGAACACCGAGATCGCCGCAATGCCCATCGCGAGCTCGTAGCTGATGACCTGCGCCGAAGAGCGGAGTCCGCCCATGAGCGCGAACTTGTTGTTCGAGGCCCAGCCCGCGAGGACGAGACCGTAAATGCCGATCGAGGTCAGCGCGAAGACGTAGAGGATGCCGATGTTGACGTCCGCGACGACGAGCGAAATGTCGCGGTCGAAGAGACGAATCGAAGACCCGAACGGGATCACGGCGAACGTGCTCATGGCGGGCACGAGGAGGATGAGCGGCGCGATCGTGTGGAGGAGGCGATCCGCGTACATCGGGACCACGTCTTCCTTCATGAACATCTTGAGGATGTCCGCGATGGCCTGGAAGAGGCCGAAGGGACCCACGCGGTTCGGGCCCGGACGGTCCTGGATCAGGCCCGCCATCCGCCGCTCGACCCAGATCAGGTTCGGGAGGACGGCCCCGAGAACCACGCCCCACACGAAGGCAATTTTTGCAGCGCCTTCGAGGGCGGCCGCGAGTGCCGGGCTCATGAGCGACGGTCCGGCGCCGCGACCGACGGGCGCGAGAAGACCTCGACGCCGGGATCTCTCTCGAGCCCGAGAACGTCGTAGGCGGCGGCGGGGGAGATGGACGGCGGGTTCCCGACGAGGGCGTCGGAATCCCACGCGAGGCCGGCGTAGCCGGCGACCAAGCCTCGCATCCTTTCGAACACGTCGCGGGCCGTCCACTGCGCGTCGAACGCGTTCCAGCGGCCGCCGAGGTGCAGGAGCACCTCGAGGTCCGTGCGCACGACGGGAGGCGACACGATCGCCACGTCGACGCGCTGCACGAGGCCCTTCGCGTTCACGAACGTGCCCTCCTTGCCCGAGAGCGGCGCGACCGGCAGGACGATGTCGGCGGCGTCCGTCAGGGCGTTGCGCGTGCGGGCGTGCACGATGAGAACGCTCGCCTGGCGCAGAACGGCGACGAATGCCGGGTCGTTGCATTTTTCGCTGAAGTGGGAATCGGAAATATAGAGAACTGCTGGGGAAGAAGAAGAGGAGGACGAAGACGAAGATTTCTTAGAAGGTAAGAGGGAAAGAAATCCGGACAGGGCCGAGCTGTCGCCTTCCTTCGTGCGCTTCAGGCCGGCCGCCTCGGCGCCGCGGCTGTTGGGCGCGGCTTCCGCTCCGTAAATCCAGCCGTCGACTTTGTTCCTGACGCGCCTTTTTGGCCCTTCGTCCACGACGAACTCGGGGGTGCCCACCTTCAAAGAATCTTCAAACAGCGTCTTGAGAAGCCAGCTTTCCTCCGTCGTGAGATGTGCCGACCCGATGACCAGGATTCTCTGTTCTTCTCTCTCTTCTCTTCCTTTCGAAGCAAAATTTTCTTTCTTCTCTTCTCCCCGCGCTCGGTCGATCGCGAGCTTGACCGCGTCCAGCGCCTCGCCCCAGTTCGTCTGCTTGCGCGTGTCGCCGCCCGCGACGCGGATCTCCGGCTTCAGGAAGTCCTGCCGGTTGAGCTCTTCGGCGCGGAAGCGGCCGTAGTCGCACATCCAGAAGTCGTTCACCGCCGGGGCGACGCGGGGAAGGAAGCGGTAGACGACGCGGTCCCGGTGTTCGACGGAGATGTTGCAGCCGATCTCGCAGCCGTCGCAGACGGAACGGGTCTTGTCGAGCCACCAGACCCTCTTGCGGAACCGGAAGTCCTTCGTCGTGAGCGCTCCCACGGGGCAGACGTCCGCGGCGCACGCGGAGAGGTCGTTGTCGAGCGCCTTGCCCTCGTGCGTCCAGACGATCGTGTGTCCCCCGCGCTCGATGAACGTCAGCTCGCCCGTCTCGGTGATCTCCTCGCAGAACCGGATGCAGCGCGTGCACTGGATGCATCGCGTCATGTCCGCGATCACGTGTGGGCCGATCGGCGTGCGGTCGTAGCCGGGGAACTGCCGGCGCGGCTCGGACGTGCGCGAGACCGGGAGACCGGCGCCGAAGGCGTTGTCCTGCAGCTTGCACTCGCCCGCCTGGTCGCAGATGGGACAGTCGAGCGGGTGGTTGATGAGCAGGAACTCCATCGTGGCGTTGCGGGCCGCCATGGCCTTCTCGGTCGAGGCCTTGATGACCATCCCGTCGCGCACGGGCACCGTGCACGAGGCCTGGATTTTCGGCGCACCCTCGACCTCGACCATGCACATGCGGCACTGGCCGACGATGGAGAGCCGCGGGTGATAGCAGAAGTGGGGGACCTCGACGCCGGCGGCACGGCACGCCTCGAGAGCGTTCGCGCCGTTCGGGACTTCGACGACCTTTCCGTCGACGGTTACGCGTGCCATGACAGGTCCGAAGAGAAGAAGAAGACTTGCTTAGAAAGTGAAGAGTAGGAAAAGAAATTCCCGCGTTCACATTCTAAGAAAAGCGACATGACAAACTGCTCCGCCACTACGAGTGAATCCCCGCCGACGTTCTCTCGGCGACTTTGTTCGTGACGTCTTCTGGTGCGGCCAGCGCGAAATCGGGCTGGCTGGATTTCGCGATGTACGCCTCGAACTCCTCGCGGAACTTCGTGATCCCGGAGATGACGGGCGCGATCGCGGCGTCCGCGAAGACGCAGATCGTCATCCCGTTCCCCATCTGGTTCGAGATCTGGAGAAGGAGGTCGAGGTCGGACTTCTTCCCCTCGCCGTTCACGACGCGTTTGAGCATCTTGTGGAGCCAGGGCGTTCCCTCGCGGCAGGGCGTGCACTGCCCGCAGGACTCGTGCGCGAAGAACTTCGCGATGTTCGTGACGGCCTTCGGGATGTCGGTCGATTCGTCCATCACGATGATCGCGGCGGAGCCGAGCATCGACTTCGCGGCGGCGACGCCGTCGAAGTCCATCGGGAGGTTCTCGACCTCCTCCGCCGTGAGCATCGCGGCCGAGGCGCCGCCCGGGATGACCGCCTTGATCTTCCGTCCGCCCTTGACACCGCCCGCCATCGCGAGAAGGGTCTCCCAGGGGACGCCGAGGGGCGCCTCGTAGACGCCCGGCTTTTCGACGTGGCCGGAGACGCAGTAGAGCTTCGGGCCGGTGTTCTTCTCGTTGCGGCCGATCGACTTGAACCACTCGGCGCCGCGGTCGACGATGTGCTTCACGCAGCAGAGCGTCTCGACGTTGTTCACGACGGTCGGACAGCCCCAGACGCCGGACACGGCGGGGAAGGGCGGCTTGATCCGGGGGTGGCCGCGCTTGCCTTCGAGGCTCTCGATGAGCGCCGTCTCTTCGCCGCAGATGTACGCGCCCGCGCCGCGGTGAATGGTGATGTCGAGATCCAGCCCCGAGGCGAGGACGTCCTTCCCGAGAAAACCTTTCGCGGTGGCCTCGGCGACGGCCTTCTCGAGGATCTCCGCCACGTGGACCATCTCGCCGCGAATGTAGAGGTACGCGTGCTTCACCTCGAGGGCGAAGCTCGCGAGCATCATTCCCTCGAGCACCTGGTGCGGGTCGACCTCCATCAGGAGGCGGTCCTTGAACGTGCCGGGCTCGGACTCGTCCGCGTTGCAGAGCAGGTAGACCGGCTTGTCGCCGCGCCTCTCCTTCGGCGGGACGAAAGTCCACTTCATGCCGCAGGGGAAGCCGGCGCCGCCGCGGCCGCGCAGGCCCGACGCCTTGACGAGGTCGGTGACCTTCGCGGGCGTCCACTCCCCCGATTTCATGCCCCCGAGAACTTTCTTCCACGAGGCGTAGCCGCCGTCTGCGAGATAGGTGTCGAGCGAGGCCGAATTCGGCTTGCCCCGGCGGGCGAGAAGGACCGGCTCGATGGGAGTGAGGCCACTCATTTCAGGCTCCCCAGAAAAGCGTCGAGCTTGTCTTTCGTGATCACGAAGTAGTCGTCATCGTTGACCATGACCGCGGGCGCTTTGTCGCACTGTGCCAGGCACTCCACCTCGACGACGGTGAACTTCCCGTCGGGCGACACCTCGCCGGGCGAAAGGTTCCCCAGGCGCTTCCGGCACTCCGTGTAGACCTCGCCGGCGCCGTTCAGATGACAAGAGATCGAGGTGCAGACCTGGATGAGGTGCTTTCCGACCGGCGCCCGGTTGTACATCGTGTAGAACGTCACGACGCCCCAGACGAATGCCGGCGCGAGCTCGAGCAGCGTCGCGACGTAGTCCACGGCCTCCCGCGAGATCCACCCCCATTCGCGCTGCGCGAGCCAGAGCGTCGGAAGCAGCGCGGCTTGCTTCGTGGGGTAGCGCCCGAGGAGGCGGTCGAAGTCGGCCCGCGTCTCTGTCGAGAACGAAAGAGTCCGGCCGCACGAAAGCGCGCCGTGCTCGCCCGCGCGGGGGTTTCCGGCCTGCTCGGCCACGGGGAGGTTCTGGCCGCCGCTCACGTCAATCCCAGTCGAACGCGCCCTTCTTCCACAGGTAGGCCCACCCGAGGAAGAGGACGAAGACGAAGACGAGCATTTCGGCGAAGACCGGCCATCCGCCCTGCCGGAACACGACGGCCCAGGGGTAGAGGAACGCCGCTTCGATGTCGAACAGGATGAAGATCATCGCGACGATGAAGAACTTCACGCTGATGCGCTTGTGGCTGTCGTCGAGCAGCGGCATGCCGCTCTCATAGGGCGAGAGCTTCCTTTTCGTGCGGATCTTGCGGCCGAGGAGGGCGTTCAGGCTCAACAGAACGACGCCGACGCCGAGGGCGCCCATCAGCATGAGCAGAATCGGCAGGAAGGCGAGCGGAGAACCCATGCGGCGCTCGTGATACTTTTCACAAAGTAGGCTCGTTCGTCAACCCCTCATTCGCATGTCAGGCGACCTCCTCACTTCACCGCCCGAGGGCAAAGAGTCCTTCTTCCCGGCCGCCCTCGTTCCCGCCTATCGTTGCTCCGGCACGGTCGGAGGGGTCGTGCGGGGCCTACGCGCGCATGTCGGGGAGGTGCTGGTCGTGGACGACGGCAGCTGCGACGGCACCGCGGACGAGGCCCGGGCCGCGGGGGCGCGGGTCCTTAAGCGGGAGGAAAACGGGGGAAAGGGCTGCGCGCTTCGGGACGGCCTCGCCGACCTCCTCGCGCGTCGTTTCACGCACGTCGCGTTCGTGGACGCGGACGGCCAGCACGATCCGGACGACCTTCCGGAACTTCTCGCGGCCGCGAGGGGCGGCGCGGACTTCGTCGTCGGCTCGCGCCTGAAGGACGCGGCCACGATGCCGGCGAAGAATTACTGGGCGAACACCATCGGGGACAAGGTGCTGTCGCGCATGACGGGACTGCCCGTCGAGGACGGCCAGTCGGGCTATCGCGTGATCGCCGCGAGGTTGCTCCGGGCCCTCCGCCTCCGCGCCGAGCGGTACTCCATCGAGAACGAGATCCTCATCAAGGCGGCACCCCGGGTCCGCCGCTTCGCCGCGGTGCCCGTGAAGACGATCTACGGCGCGCGGTCGCACTACCGCCCGTTCCGCGACACGTGGATCACCTCGTGGCTGTCGGTCTATTACAAGACGCTGGACTCCGACGCGAGCTAGCGGCGGCCCCATAATCGCCGCGTGGCCGAGCTCTTTCCCATCCTGACGGTCGACGTGGAGGACTGGTTCCACGTCTGCGGCCATCCTCTCTACTCGGACCCCGCCACGTG
>Ga0315273_10007178_pt1 | contig 13945 bp, 12 predicted proteins | sample YL17G02_0_MG_FD_205753 | JGI IMG/M metagenome (GOLD analysis project Ga0315273, IMG submission 205753) | Sediment microbial communities from Yellowstone Lake, YNP, Wyoming, USA - YL17G02_0 | ecosystem: Environmental > Aquatic > Freshwater > Lake > Sediment | place: USA: Wyoming | collected... | reverse complement strand
GAGTCCTTGCTCTTAATGGAGTCGAAAATTTCATAAATTTCGCTAAAGAAATGGGCATTACGACTTTTAGCGATCCCTCAAATTATGGTCTTTCCCTTACTTTGGGCGGGGGTGAAGTGCGCCCGTATGACATGGTGGTTGCTTTCGGTGTCTTTGCCAATCGGGGCCTTAAAGTCCCTCTTATTTCTATACTTAAAGTCGAAGATTGGAAAGGTAAAGTATTAGAAGAAGTTGATACCAATAAAATTGAAGGTGACCGAGTTTTATCCGAAGAAGTCACCTTCTTAATCTCCCATATTCTCTACGATAATAATGCCAGAAGTGCGGCTTTCGGAGGAAGTTCGTACTTAAATGTTCGCGGACACCCGGAGGTGTCGGTCAAAACCGGAACAACAAACGACAGGCGCGATAATTGGACGATCGGCTATACCCAGAACGCGGTGGTAGTTACCTGGGTCGGCAATAACGACAACACCGAGATGTCCGGTGCCATTTCCGGAGTGTCGGGCGCTTCCCCGATTTGGAACAGCATAATGAAAGAAGTTTTGAACAAAGCCGAAGAGGGAATTTACGGAGACAAAAAAGGACACGCTTGGCCGCCCCAACCACAAGGCGTCGTCGGAAAAAACGTCTGTGCTAATTTTGGAGGTTTGCCTCCGGGCCCGGAAGACAACCCCGGCTGCCCGGCGAGATTTGAATATTTCCTAAGCGACAACCTGCCTCCGGTTGGAAGCGAGATTCGCCAAGACATTCTCATCGATAAAGCTACCGGCCAACTGGCAACGCCCGACGCTCCCCCGGAAAGCGTTGAAACTCAAAATCGGCCTGTCTATATTGACCCCCTGGGAACAATCTACTGTTTGGATTGCCCGATCGCCAGCGCTTCGGCAACGATAAAGTACCCTTTTTAAACAACTTTTTATTTAATTAAGCAGCTTTCTTGAGTATTAGTATGGTTTTCGTTCCACACTCTTAGTGTGGACTAAACTTCGAAAAGCGAAAAACATATCAACGTTCAATTCATCGGCTCAATTTGATTGAGCGGTTTTCTTGAATGTTGCTAAGGTTTTCGTTCCACACTCTTAGTGTGGACTAAACTTCGAAAAGCGAAAAACATATCAACGTTCAATTCATCGGCTCAATTTGATTGAGCGGTTTTCTTGAATGTTGCTATAATAGTCCCCATGGCTAAAGGAGCCAAGACAAAACGAAATGTACGACCTGCCCAAAAACGAAAAACCAGCCTCTTTCCGATAGTAGGGGGTGCTCTAATTTCCGTTGGGAAACCTTTTTACTATTTCCTTTCGTTTCTGGTTATTGTTATTCTGTACACTTCTTATTTTCTTGGTTCTCAAATTTCATCACTGGGTTTTTTATTAAAAAAGGGCCTAAGACGCATAGAAAAACTAAAAGGTCCAAAAGTAAAAGTAAAAATTCCCAGACTCAAAATAGCCAAACTTCCCGACAAACTTACTTTACTTAGATTCCGTTTAAAAATTCTAAGGCTTCTTTCTAAAATTTCGCTGCCAAAACTTAAATTTAGGCTTCGCTTCCCAATACTGGCTGTCCTTGCAATTTTTATTCCGCTTTCTTTAATAATTGCTTTTTGGCTTATATTTTTGCGTGATCTTCCTTCTCCAAAGTTTCTGACTACCCGCGAGATCGCTGTCTCAACAAAAATCTACGATAGAAATGGCGTTCTTTTATACAAAATCTTCAAAGACCAAAATAGAACCATCGTCCCCCTTCCCCGTATTCCTCTTTTGGTCAGACAGGCAACTCTGGCCATTGAAGATGCGGAATTTTATTCCCACCCCGGATTTTCTCTTCGGGGAATCTTTCGCGCCTTAATTCGAAATATAAAAACCGGGGAACTAACGGGTGGTTCAACAATTACTCAGCAACTCGTCAAAAACACCCTTCTTTCTCCCGAAAAGACGATTGTCAGAAAAGTTAGAGAGCTAATTCTCTCCGTTTGGGTCGAGCAAACCTTCACGAAAGACGAAATTTTAGAAATGTACCTTAATCAGGTTTCCTATGGCGGAACGGCTTATGGAATCGAAGAAGCTTCCAGAGTTTATTTCGATAATGACGTCGGTTCCTTAACTCTGGGCGAAGCAGCCCTTCTGGCGGGCCTGCCAAAAAGCCCGACTAAAGACTCTCCCTTCGGGCCAAATCCCGAGCTGGCCCTCGACCGGCAGAAAGAGGTTTTAAGGCTAATGGTAATTAATAAATATATTACCCACGAAGAAGCCCAAAGAGCGCTATCCCAACCCTTAAAGTTTGCTCCCAATAAAACCGACATTAAAGCGCCCCACTTCGTTATGTATGTAAGACAGATCTTGGTCGATAAATTCGGCGAGGAAATGGTAGAAAAGGGCGGACTTGAAGTGGTTACTACCCTCGACTACCAAATCCAAAAACTGGCCGAGGAGGTCGCGACAAGTGAAGTTAATAAATTATCAAAATTAAACGTCACAAATGCCGGAGTGTTGGTGGTCGAACCCAAAACCGGTGATATTCTGGCCATGGTTGGATCAAAGGATTATTTCGATACGGCTCACGACGGAAATGTTAACGTTACGACCGCCCTTAGGCAACCCGGCTCTTCAATAAAAATCGTCAATTATGCCTACGCTCTCTCCAACGGATATACCCTGGCAACCATCCTTTCCGATAGCCCGGTTACTTTCAGCGTCCCCGGCCAACCGCCCTATTCTCCTAAAAACTATGATGGTACCTATCGCGGCAATCTTTCCCTAAGAAATGCTTTGGCTGAATCAAGAAATATTCCGGCCGTTAAGGTCTTGGCCAGCTATGGAGTAAGTAAAATGCTGGAACAAGGTCAAAAAATGGGGCTTACTTCGTGGAATGACCCGTCCCGCTACGGTCTTTCATTAACTCTCGGTGGCGGAGAGGTTCGACTAATTGATCTGGCCAAGGCGTATGCGACAATCGCCAATTACGGAAAACGGCCGGAATTTTCGGTTGTTAAAAGGGTTAGTAATTACAAAGGCAGGGTTCTTGATTCCGACTGCGAAACGGCCAAAACAGAAGGCTTTCCGGAAGCTTTCGCAAAAGAGAGACAATGCGAATGGCCTCAGGTCCTTGATCCGAGGGTAGCCTTCTTATTAATCGATGTTTTAAGGGACAATAAAGCTAGAACACCTGCTTTCGGAAATTCTTCTCAATTGGTTGTCTCTGGCCACGACGACGTAGCTGTTAAAACCGGAACTAGCAACGACCTTCGGGACAATCTTACTTTAGGTTTTAATCAAAATTACCTGGTCGCAGTATGGGTAGGCAATAATGATAATTCGCCTATGGCCAGAATAGCCTCCGGCGTTACGGGAGCTGCTCCTATTTGGAATAAAATAATGAGTACTCTTCTGGTAGGAAAATCCAACCGTGCGTGGGACATCCCCCAAGGTTTAAGTCAAATTTCAGTTTGTGCACTTACGGGAACACTCCCCTGCGAAGGCTGTCTATCAAAAAACGAGTGGTTTTTGGAAGAAACAAAACCGGCCAAAGCGTGCCTTATGACACCAAAACAAGTTGAACAAGGAGGACAAATTCTTGAACCTGCAGCCAGAATTGAAGTTACGCCGACCCCACAGGTAATTCCGACTCCCCGGGGGAAACGCTTCCGCCTTTAATTCTTTTCAGTTCTTCATATAAAAGATAAGGAACAAGAACAAAGTAGGGACTAATAATCATAAGAACCACGGGGCCGGCAATCGGGATAAAAGCCAAGGCAACCTCAAGAATCAGGTAAAACATAAAAAAAGCCAGACCCCGACCGATAACCGGCCAAAAATAACCTTTAACCAAGGCCTTGCTTCGCCCGAAGGCTTCCTTAACTTTTACCTCTTCAACGACAATCACAAAAACCGTAAATGAATACCAAACCGCCAAAATTACACCCGGAATAATGAGCAGCAAAAAACCCAAAGCGACCGCTAAGCTAAAAAGGAACGAAGCTAAGGCATACGGCCAAAGCCTAGCCCAAGAAAGCCGGAATATTTCCTTGACGGCCACAATCTTTTGATTAAAAACAAGATTAACGGCTTTTGTGAGGGCTACCTTAAACCAGAGCCCCCAAATCATACTGGCCACGACTGAAACCAGCATGCTGCCTATCGCAATTATCAAAAAGGCGGCTGGAGTCCCTTTTTCATAATAATTAGCCAGGCCGGAGAAAATAAAGACCGGGGCAAGAATGACAAATGAAACAAGAATACCTGCCAAATTTACTTTAGTCAGGTAGATAAAATTGTCTTTGGTTTTATAAATTTGCGTCGCCGTCTTGATAAACTCCCAAGGAGACGGCAATTTTTCTTTTTCCATTGATTAAGAATAGTCTAAGATAAATTATTTTTCTATGCTGTATATCTCGGCTGCCAGCTTTGGAATCAGTTCATCGGCTTCCCTCTCGATAATTCCTTGACTCATAAGAACCAAAATAAATGGCCTTTGGGCATAAATAAGGCCGGCATCATTAACAACGTGAATCTCTCTGCCGTATTTATGGGCGACTCGTACGTCCGTAATTCCAGTTGCTATCCAATTCTCAAAAGCGGTATCAGTCAGATACCCCAAAATCTCTTCGCGATGGGTATAAGATACAATCTCGCCAGCCATAAGTTTTTCGAAAAAAAGACCGATATCTTTCGGCGTTGTTTCGTTATTAGCTAAAGAAGTATTGGTCATACCGATATCTTTTACCGTCTGATTAATTTTTTCATCACCCAAGGCTTTTTTAACTATTCGAAAAGCATCATTATCGGAAGCCTTTCCCATCGATTCGACCAGCTCCTGAAAGGTTCTTGTTTGTCCTTGGGGCTTATCACTTAAGGCCAATTCCTTTTTCTCGGCTTGTATATAAACGGCGGCCATCAAAGGCAGCTTAATCAAAGAGGCCGCCTGCATAATTCTATTTTCATTTACTCCATAGTTAGACCCATCCTCTAATCTAGATACGTATAAAGCATATGTCCCGGAATATGGTTTTGTTAAGTTGGCAAAAGTGCTGGTTGCTTTTTCGGCTTTTTGTTTTCCCTCGGGTTTACCGCCAATGATTATCGTTTCCTCTTGGAAAAATTTAAAAACGGGTTTTGTAATCTTAATTTTGGGTAGACCCGGCAATTTCCAATCTCTAGAACTCAAGGAGAGGGCGGCTGAAGTTATAATTGTTCCCGCCAGGAAAAATAAAACGAGAAGTCTTTCTTTTTTACCCCAAGGCTTAGGCGGCTCTTTTCTTTTTTTCTTATATTCGGGATTTAAGTTTCTGATTCTTCTCGGCCGCGGGTTTTCTTCCAACTCTTGCTCGTCTTCATATTCTTCTTCTTTTTTACGAAATATCGACATGACAGTATTTTACAGTTTACACTTTACAGTTAACAGCTGACAGTAATCAGCTATCAGTCATCTGTCAACGGTAATCAGTCACCTGTTAAATTATCCCTATCTTCGTATTATATTCGGAGGGACTTTTATTAGAAGTTTCCTATATCCTTAGCTTAAGAAAATTGTTCAATATACATTATTTTCGCCGTGTTTCCCAGATATCCTGGTTAACAAGATTGGCGGGTTTTTGGTCATTAAAAACATCGATTAGAGAATTTACGGCCAATTCCCCCATTTTGTTACGGGCCTCATAAGTGCCCGACGCAATATGGGGAGTTAAAACGACATTTTCCATCCCAATTAGCTCCGGGTCTATGTTTGGCTCGTTGTCAAAAACATCCAGACCCGCTCCTCTTAAACGTCCGCTTCTTAAAGCTTCCACCAATGCATGTTCATCAACAATCGGACCGCGGGCAGTATTTATCAAATAAGATCCCTCTTTCATTTTTGCGAAAGTGTCAGAATTCATCATGTGTCTGGTTTCATCGGTCAAAGGAACATGTAAGGAAACGAAATCGCTCTTTCCCAAAAGGTCATCTAAAGAGGCAAAAACAACCCCTAATTGGCTCTCTGCTTCAGGGTCAGGGTTTCTTTTGTTATAAAGAATGGTCATATTGTATCCTTTGGCCCGCCGGGCAACCATACCACCAATTCTTCCTAAGCCCACTATTCCTAGGGTTTTACCAATCAAATTGGTACCCAAAAAAATGTCCGGCTCCCAACCACTATATGCTCCCCTTTTGGTCGCCTCGTCTGCCTCAACAACCCGCCTTGATAAAGATAACAGAAGCGCCCAGGTATGCTCGGCGACTGCTTCGTTGACTTCGTCGCAGGGTGTATTAACGACTAAAATTTGTCTATCCGTCGCGGCTTTAACGTCAATATTGTCAAAACCAACCGCATAATTGGAGATTATTTTTAACTGGGGACCGGACGCGTCCATTAGGTCCCCGTCAATCTTGTCGGTTAATAAGGCAAGGATTGCGTCAACTCCCACAACTTTCTCTAAAAGTTCATCCGGCGTTAAGGGCCTATCGACTTCGGAAATACCTACTTCGTGGCCGGCTGCTTTCAATTTCTCCAGATGATCGCCCGGAATTTGCCTTGTTACATAAATTTTTGCCATAATCAAAACTCGCCAACTTCTACTTTAGAACTTCTGAATCTTTCTTTCCACTCTTCGATTTTATCTTCGGTTAAAAGACCCTTTTGGGGACCGACAAAACCGATAACCGAGGCGGAATTGAGGGTACCCCAAACCAAAGCTTCTTCTAAAGGCAGCCCTTTGATAATAGCGGCCAGGCAGCCGGAACCAAAAGCATCACCTGCCCCAGTTCTTTCATATGCATCAACGGGTAAAACGCCGGCTTTAAAATATTTTGACCCATCATAAACAATAGAACCGTTCCCGCCATCGGTAATTATGGCTATTTTAGGACCCAAAGCCGAAAGGGCGGCCAAAAGTTCCTTCTCTTTGCCGGCCGAAGTGTCGGTCCCGGTCAATTTTCCGGCTTCTTCGCGATTGACAAAAATTAGATAACTTTTTGCCAACACGCCCCTTAACGACTCAACACCGGCCCTAAACTGCCAGCTGCCCGGATTAAAAGCCAATTTGGTGGATGGATTGGCTTCCAGCCATTCAATAACCCTGGCATAAAAGGGCGGAAAGGTTTCGCCCATTGAAGTCAGATAAATCCAAGGTGGGGCGGGTATTTCTCTCGGTAAATCATAAATTCTCGGCGCATGATAGGTAAAGATTGTCCGTTCCCCCGAATAATTGATGACCGACGAGTAGTTTGAAGAAGTGCCGGTCTGTCTTACTATATAATCCATCCCGACACCTTCTTTTTTCAGCTTCTCGATAATCATATTTCCGACACTATCGTCGCCCAAAGTAAGAACAATGGCGGTACTTACTCCCAATCGGCTGGTGCCGACCGCATTGTTGGCAGCGTTTCCGCCAACGGAAAACTCCAGATTCTTAACGGGAATTTTGTCTCCATAAGTAAAGCAAATAATGCTCTCTTTGGTGTCCATCCGACACAGCGTTTCGCTTTCCGTCGGCGTCATAAAAACGTCGATTGAAGAATCGCCGACCGAAATTAAATCGTATTTAGTTTCCACTTTCTCCTTCCTTTTCGGCATCAGGCGTGTATTTGCCTGAGCGGGCCAGTGAATTCATTTTAGCCCGATGGTAAAAAGCCCTCTGGGCGGTTCCTTTATTGTCCGCGTTTCCGGTCCAAGCCTTAAGAACCGGCTCCTGCAGGGCCCTTCCGAAGGAAAAACTTAATTGCCACGGCCCTTCGTCCTTTACATTCAGAGCGTTAAGATTGGCGGTTGTTTCTTCCGGTCCCTGCCCCCCGGAAAGAAAAACAATACCGGGCAGATCAATCGGGACAACTTCCCTAAAAATTCTCAGGGTCGAATCGGTAATTTGCTCAGGCGAGGCTTTTTCACTCTCTTTACCCGGCAGAATCATATTCGGCTTAAGAAGTGCGCCAGGAATAAATACTTTATGCTTACTTAGGGCGGTAAAAACGCTTTTTAAGGTTTGGTAAGTCACTTGCTCACATTTGGCAATATCGTGCCCACCGTCCATCAAAACTTCAGGTTCGATAATCGGCACCAAATCCGCTTCTTGAGATAGGACGGCAAAGCGGGCCAAAGCCTCTGCATTAGAATCTATCGCCGCCTGAGTCGGAATTCCTTCGCCAATTGCAATAACCGCCCGCCACTTGGAAAATTTAGCCCCCAAATCTCTATATTCATTAAGGCGATCCCGAAGGCCGTCCAGGCCCTCCGTAATTTTTTCACCGGGAAAGTTCGCTAAGTCCTTGGCTCCTTTGTCAACCTTAATGCCGGGAATTATGCCTTTTTCGGATAAAACCTGAGGGAAGGATTTATCTTCAGGGCCTTTTTGCCGAATTGTCTCGTCAAATAAAATCACGCCGCTGATAAATTCCTCAACGCCATTGGTTGTAAAGAGAATTTCCCGATATGTCCTGCGGTTTTCTTCCGTCGATTCAACCCCGATAGCATCAAAACGCTTTTTTATCGTCCCCTCGCTCTCATCAGCAGCCAAAATTCCTTTCCCTGGAGCGACCAGGGCTTGGGCAATGTTTTTTAGTTCTTCCGTATTCATAATGATTTTCGGGCGATTACCCTTTTTGCCGCCTCAATAATATTCTTCGCCTTCATTTCATATTTGACAAGAAGCTCTTCGGGCTCGCCGGATTCGCCGAAAGAGTCGGGCATGCCGATAAATTCCATGGGAATGGGAAAATTCCTGGCTAAAAGTTCCGCTACCGCACCACCCAATCCCCCTGCTATCTGATTCTCCTCAACCGTTACAGCCGCCCCAGTTAATTTGGCCGCTCTGATTATTGCCTGCTCATCCAAAGGTTTCACGGTATGACAGTTAATAACCAGAGATTCAATCCCGCCTTTATTCAATTCTTTGGCCGCCAGAAGGGCTTCATATAAAAGTGGTCCGCAAGAAACTATCGCAACCATAGGTTCTCTTGACTCCCAAAAGGTTTCTGCTCGGCCGATTTTGAAAGGCGTTTTATCTGTCGTAAAAACCGGCGTCGCTTCTCTGGCAAAGCGCAGGTAAGTCGGTTTTTCGTTCCCGGCAGCCTCAATTACGGCCTTTTTAGTCTCAATCGCATCACAAGGAGCTATAACAATCATGTTCGGCATCGCTCGCATAATGGACAAGTCCTCGAGCATCTGATGGGTCGCGCCGTCAGGGCCAACTGTCAAGCCCGCGTGTGCACCGCCTATCTTTACCGGCACATCATTTAAGGCAATTGTCGTTCTTATCTGTTCCCAATTTCTGCCCGGAGAAAAAGCCGCGTAGGAAGAAATAAAGGGAATTTTGCCGTAATTGGCCATGCCGGCGGCAATTGTAGCCAAGGCTTGTTCGGCTACCCCCACTTCGACAAATCGGTCCGGAAACCTCTCGGCAAAAAGGATTGCCCGCGTACTTTCCCTAAGATCAGCCGAAAGAACAACCACTCTCTCGTCCTTCTCCCCTGCGAGAACCAATCCTTCACCGTATCCCTGGCGAGTGGCAACTATCTCAATATCTTTAGTAAAAATCTGCGGATTTAGATGCGCGTTTTTATTTATCACGTTAGTGTAAGAATCACGTTAGTGTAAGAATCACGTTAGTGTAAGAATCACGTTAGTGTAAGAATCACGTTAGTGTAAATCTCATTCGTGTTCACTTTTTATTTTCCCTCCCAAGGTTCGTAATTCATCCAGGGCTTTCTTTGCTTCTTCAGGATTCGGTGATTTGCCGTGCCATTCGGGCAGATTCTCCATAAAAGAAACGCCTTTACCGGGAATTGTGTGGGCAATAATAACCGTTGGATTTTCATAAACTGATCTGGCCTGACTTACGGCGTCAATTATTTCTTCAATATTATGCCCGTCGATGCCAATAACGTGCCAATTAAAGGCTTTATATTTTTCCGTTAAAGGCTCAATCGGCATAATTTCTTCGGTGTGGCCGGAAATTTGGATATTGTTTCTATCAACGATTACCGTGAGATTTGAAAGGTTAACTTTTGCAGCAAAGGCTACTGCCTCCCAGTGATTCCCTTCTTGGTGTTCGGCATCACTCGTTAGGCAAAAAACCCGGAAGTGAGCGTTGTCCATTCTGGCTGCATAAGCATAACCCGCCGCCTGAGCCAAACCCGAACCCAGAGGACCGGAGGTTGTTTCAACGCCCGGCAACTTGGTTCTCTCCGGATGTCCCTGAAGCGGGCTCCCCAATTTTCTGAGCGTTTTGAGTTTCGCGACCGGGAAAAAGCCTCTGCGGGCCATCGTTGCGTATAAGACAGGGGCGATATGCCCATTGGAAAGAATCAGCCTGTCCCGTTCCGGCCAATCGGGTTTTTCGGGATCGATATTCATTATCTCGAAGTAAAGAGCGGTAAAGATATCGGCCATGTCCAAAGGGCCGGCCGAATGCCCCGAACCGGCCGCCAGAAGCATCTTAATTATATCTTTCCGGATTTCGTTGGCTATTTTTTGTAATTCCTCGGTAGTCATTGTATTAAGGTAAAAACAGACCCTTTTACCTTATAGTTGGAATGCCTTTTCCTCCTGATGAACATTTTCCTGCGCGGCTAAAGCATCTTCGAAAACCCGGATGGCTTGATAGGCTTCCTCCGGAGTATTAGCAACTTTATAAACTTTTAAATCCTCAGGCCGAATTCTCATATTCCGTTCAAATGTTTTAATTACCTCATTCCAAAATTCTCCATATAGAATTAGGGGCTTATGGTGCCCGAAATAAAGCCTGGCCAAACCCCAAGCCATACCGAACTCCGAAATCGTCCCTGTTCCGCCCCGAAAAATTACATAGGCATCGCCCAGCTCCAAAAGCTTTAGCGTTCGTTCAAGGTAGTTCTTGGTCCGGACTTCCTCATCGAGAGGGTTTCCGGGATCTCTACCTTCAAAATTGGTTATATCTTTCGGATAAAAAGTTACGCCTATGGCAGTACCCCCGGCCGCCTTAGCCCCTTCAGAAACAGCCCGCATGGTTCCCGGACCGCCTCCGTTAATACAAACATAACCTTTGGCCGTTAGGTATTTGGAAACTTCATAGGCTTCCTTATATAAAGGGTCATTTGGCGCCGCATCGGCAAATCCGAAATAGGATATTTGTTTAATCTTGCGCATAAATACTATACAGCTGCCGCCTCGGTAAATTTACTGATGTTATCGTTAAAATCTCCCTCAAAAAGCCGTCTGCCTATCGCGACTTCGTCCGCCCCCGCCGAGATAACCGCCCGAATGTTTTGGAAGGTAATGCCTCCGTCAACACAGATTCTAAACGGGGTTTCGTCCTTGGCTTTAGCTTCTTGCAAACTTTTAATTTTGGCCAGGGCTTTTTCGTTAAAAACCTGGCCGCCCTGACCCGCCTTAACGCTCATTACCAAAACAGTATCCAAGCTGGTTAAAATTTCTTTATCAATCCTCGAAACCGGCGTATCAATATCGAGAGCCAAGCCGACTAAAGTTCCACCCGCCTGGACTTTACCAATAAAAGCGGCCTGATCGGTCATCAGTTCAATTTGCCCGATTATTCTTTCGGCGCCGGCATGCAGAGCCCTTTCTGCCCAATCGATCGGCTCTTTGGTCATCAAATGAAAATCAAGGCTAAGGCCGGTTTCAAAACCGGCAATGGCCGACGGGTCAATTGTCTTATTTGAGGCAAAAACGCCGTCGACAATGTCAACTTGAGCCCGTTCACAACCCGCTTCTTCCACTCTCAGAAGCATTTCCTTTACTTCCTGAGGACTGGCCGTTAAAATCGAGGGAATTATTTCGAACATTTATTCGCGAAATCTTCCAATGCCCTAAGTTGTTTTTCGTTCGGATGAATTTCTTTCCGTTTACCCCAAATGAAGGTTATCGCCTCTCCGACTTTATACTTTTTATACCTGACAAAGTAAGCCGCGACCATAATCGGGCTTCGGCCATGCCCGTAACGGCAGTGAATGTAAATAATATTGCCGTTACTAACCGCCTCATTAATTATCGCACTTCCAATTAGGAATTGGTCGGGCGAAGGTGATTGTTTATCTTTAACCGGAAGCCAGGCATAAATATCAATCCCGCCCGGTGGCAGTTCTTTTCTTTCCGATTCCAAATTAAGCTCGGCACAAATTCCCAGTTTTTTAAAGGCCATTGAGTGGACGGGGCAGTAGCCACCCTTACACAAGTCTGAGCCGATATAGATATTGTCGGTGATCTTTGAGTAATCAAAAGTATGATCGTCGGAGGGTAGCGAAGCTAATTTTTTCATTCTGTCGGTTTACTTGTCCCCGCAAAGGAAAGGGAAATCGGATCGGTGGGAGCTTTGCCGGAAGTTACGGTATTACCAACCCTAATTACTTGCTCTATTAATCTATTGGCATAACCCCATTCATTGTCATACCAGGCAAAAATCTTAACCAGATTACCGCCCACCACCAAAGTCGAAGGCAAATCAACAATGGCCGATTCGCTTCTCCCGATAATGTCGGATGAAACTAAGGGTTCGTTTGAAACGGACAATATGCCTTTATAAATGGCGTTCTCGCTGGCTTTTGTTAAGGCGTCATTAACTTCGTCGGCGGTGACGTCTTTTTTCAAAACGAGGGTAAAATCGGTAATCGAACCGGTCGCAACGGGTACTCTAAGGGCCATGCCGTCAAATAGGCCTTTCAGTTCAGGAATCGTTTCGGTGGTTGCAATCGCCGCCCCGGTTGTCGTGGGGATAATATTTTCCGCGGCCGCCCGGGCCCTTCTTAAATCTTTATGAGAATTATCTTGAAGGTTTTGGTCGTCGGTGTAGCTGTGAACGGTCGTCATCATCGCCTTTTCGATTCCAAATTCGGCATGCATAACGGCGGCTACCGGCGCAATACAATTGGTTGTACAGGAGGCGTTTGAAAGAACGGTCGCACCCCCCTCAAACTCATTAACGCCCAACACATAAGTTCCCACGTTTTCACCTTTGGCTGGGGCAGAAATTATTACCCTTTTGGCTCCGCCTAAGGCGTGTTTTTTGGCGTCTTCCTCAGTCGTAAATTTGCCCGTCGCTTCGATAACCACATCAACGCCGTACTTACTCCAGGGAATTTTTGCCGGCTCTTTTTGGACCAATAGGGGCGTTTTTATGCCTTCGTAAACCAAGTAGCCGATTAAGGGATCTTCATCAGTTACCTCGCCGGCTTTCTTGACCTCTTCGGCTTTTATTTCTTTGGCAAATTTCCGATACGTTGTATCGTAGTTAACAAGATGCGCCCAGCCGGAAGCGTCCATGCTTCCCGAAGTATTAATGGCCGCAAATTCGATATCGCCGGCGTGTTTTAAAACACCTATCCGAAAAGCAATTCTGCCAATTCTCCCAAACCCATTTATGCCGACTTTTATCATGGACAGTTAGTATCTAGTGTATCAAGGCCTCTATTCCGGGTAAAGTTCCTTTTGCCAAAAACTCCAAAGAGGCCCCTCCCCCAACGGATATCCAATTGAAGTTTTTTTCAAGGCCGAAAGTTTTTATGGCGTTATGAGTTTCTCCACCGCCAGCCACTTTAAAAGCGCTAGCCCCCGCAACCGCTCTAAAAACTCTTTCCGTGCCCAACCGATGGCCCGGATCTTCAAACTTGCCTATCGGTCCGGCCAAGACAATCGTTTTGGCCTTGGCAATTTCCGCTTCAAAAGTTTCTATCGAGTGAACGGTAATATCCTCTTTGTCAGGATTTAAATTGGCGTAAAGAACCTTTGGATCATGGTTTCTTTCTTCTTCCGGCACGTAATCAGGCAGCCGCCCGCCGACTAATATCTTATCCGCGAAAGTCTGAAATTCCTTAATGTAGCTGATTTTGTCCTTTTTAAGACCCGAAATCAGGACGACGACCGGTCGGGCCGGACTTTCGATAATCTTGCTTAAGTTCTCTACTTCTTTGGCAAAGCGTATCCCGGCAACGTGCGGAAGATAATTCGGTATTCCGACAATTGAAGCGTGAGATCTGTGGCT
>Ga0315273_10007177_pt1 | contig 13946 bp, 19 predicted proteins | sample YL17G02_0_MG_FD_205753 | JGI IMG/M metagenome (GOLD analysis project Ga0315273, IMG submission 205753) | Sediment microbial communities from Yellowstone Lake, YNP, Wyoming, USA - YL17G02_0 | ecosystem: Environmental > Aquatic > Freshwater > Lake > Sediment | place: USA: Wyoming | collected... | reverse complement strand
ATCTCCTGTGGCAATCTGAGCTGCAGCAGCTGCGGGCGAAACCGACTGAACGATCCAGGTACTGGCGCTAGAGTCGTACAAAACCGAGATGTCGCCCCTGGACAGACGTGGAAGCTCCCGCCGAGCCTCAAGGCTGTCGCGACGCTCCCGCGCTCTGGCCGTGATGCTGTCGCGACGCTCCCGCCCCCTTGCTGCTGGGAGTTGTCGAGTGAAGCGCGCTTCGATGATTCGTTCAAATCGGTGTTGGTCGAACCACTCGGCGTCACCCCAAGTTGGCCCACCAAGGTAGATTCGGATCCACTCGCTACGTCCTTCACCCGGTTCCAGAACGAGCCGCGGGATTCCGCACAGGGAGCCCCATTCCTCGATCCTCTCGCCCGTAGTGAGAGACAGGTGCGCCGCTGACCTGCCGAGAGAGCCCCGGGCTCCCGTGCTCCACGCGAACTGAATCGCGGACAGCTGTCGTTCTGGGATTACGCGCTCGGCTCCGTTGACCAATAGGCGCAGGTCTCTGCTCTGACTTGTGCTTGCAGTGCCAAGTCCTGGATTGTCACGCAGGGGCGTCACACAGGTGGTTTGGAAGGACCAATGGCGTGCAACAACACTATCCCCATTCTGGAGCTGAATCGTGACCGGGCCAAGTTGGGCTATCGCATGCGCTGAAGGTGTCGACAGCAGAAACAGGAGGACCAAACCGGTGCGCATGACTGGAGTATGGCGCGTCCGCTGCGGCGGACGCAAGGCGGTTGATCGGGCGGTTGATCGGGTCGGTGGTGGTGCCGCTGGCGCTGGAGCGGGTGGACGAAGAGGTGCGCGCCGTGCGCGGATGCACTGTTCCCCTGGAAGGGCCGAAGCGTGTGTGGCCCTAGTGTGCGGTGGCCCGTGAGCGCCAAGGGGAACAAGACCCCGCATGATCGCGCCCGGACCATGGGAATCCTCGACGCGCCTCCCGTCACAACTGACATCAGTCAAATCGTCTGCGGCGCAGCAGAAGGCATGCGTTCGTGTCCCCGCCGTCGCAAGCCCGCCAGAGGAACTCCTGGGCGCGCGTATCACTCCGGGGCACGCCGCGGCCGTCAGCGTACGCCCCGCCGAGGTCAGTGCACCCTGACATGTCCCCTCCGTCGCAGGCCCGACGGTAGAGTCCGACAGCGAGTGTATCGCTTTCGGGCACGCCGAAGCCAGCGCCGTACATGCGACCGAGGCTGGTGCACCCCGACAGTTCTCCTCTGTCGCAAGCCCGTCGGTATAGCTCGACCGCCCGCGAATTGCTCCGGGGCACGCCGCTGCCAAGCTGGTACGCCTCGCCGAGTTTGACGCACCCCTTCATGCTCGCGCCGTCGCAGGCCCGTCGGTAGAACGCAACGGCTAGGGTATCGCTGTGATCCACACCTTCGCCAATGGCGTACATCGCACCGAGGTTGTAGCACCCATCCATATCCGCCGCGCCGCTGACGCCCAGTTGCGTACCCACAGGTATCGTCCCCCTATCGTTCCCGCCGTCGCAGGCCCGCCGATAGAACTCCGCCGCGCGCGTGGGGTTCTTAGTCACGCCGCGGCCATTGGCGTACACCACACCAAGGATGGTGCACCTCTTCATGTCCCCGCCGTCGCAGCCCCGCTGCAGGACCTCGGCGGCGCTTGTGTCGCCCTGCGGCACGCCGCGCCTCTCAGCATGCATCGCCTCTATCCTCGAGCACCCCGATGGCTCCCCGCCCTCGCACGCCCGCCGGTAGAACTCGGCGGCGCGCGCGTCGCTCTGTGGTGCACCGTGGCCAGTGGCGTACATCAAGCCGAGGTTCGAGCACGCCAGCATATCCCCGCCGTCACAGGCCCGCCGCGAGCGCGGACCGGGCAAGGCTGGCTCCACGAGCGGTGCCACCCGCTCCCAAATGGTGACGGAGGCCTCCGGCCCGTCGCCCCAATCGCCTCGTAGATAGCCGGTCGCCGCGCCGGTGACGTGTGGACACTGCGGGTGCCCCTCCACCTGGAGCGAGTCAACGACCAGGCCGGTGCGTGCCTCGAGGAGCCTGATTGACCATCGCACTTTGGCCAGGACCACGTTGCTCGCGAAATCGCCTGTTGCTGTGCGGTAGGGACCACAGGTGTCGGCGACCACCTCCTCGTACTTGAAGCACAGCACCAACTCCACCTCGGAAAGTCGGTGCGTGTACCAGCGGGCGGACGGCCCGCCCGTCCACCCAGCTGGTTCTCCGCCTCCACCGGCGTCCGCCAGCATGTGTCTTCCGTGGCGGCTCGTGTCGTACGGTGGGGCGCTACGAAAGGGAATCCCTCTGCACACGCCTGCCGTGACGGCCGACATACGGCGTTCTTCGAGGGCCGACATGTTGAGTTGTTCAGGCGGCGGCGTGTACGACAGCGTGAGGAACACGAGCACGAACGCCCCGACTACGATGCCGAGGACCCAGCGCAGTTGAATGCTCACGACGGCGGATATACTGCGCTGAGGCTGCGACGGCTAGGGACTGAAGATGTGGCGGTGACGGGCTGTTGGCGCGCCGAGGATGCAACGGGCCACCGCGGGAGATGGGTCCGGTGGACGAGCAGGTGCGCCGGGGCGCGGGAGCATTCACGGATGAGCTGTCTTCATGGAAGGGCCGATGCGTGAGAGGGTGCACGGGGTTCAGGTCCCTCCGCCGTTTCGCCAGCAAGTTCTCGTGCGTACGCAAGAGGATCGGCACGGGCGGCTTCGGCGAACCAGGTGCATTCATCTCGGGCGAGGTCAGTCGAGCCACCTGTTGGGCGATGCGGCCGCGTTGGTTCGGGAGGTTGTCAGTTCACCCCACGCAACTGGCGTGACATCGATTTGGCGGCCGCGGCGCGTCTGGCTTGCACTGCGGCGCTGTGGTACGTTAGCGCCGCGGCTGCGGTGGTCACCGCGGCCAGCAACTCAACGCCGTCGCGTCACGTGGCCCACCATTGTTCTTATGAGCAAGGAGGCCAGAATGGGTCACCAACGCCTCTACGCTGCGATCTTGGCTTTCGCGTGGGCGGGACATCAAGGCCCTGAAGTACACAGATTCGGCCAACAGGTAAGGCTTAAGCCCGGCGCATCCTTGACCGTAACGAGGCGGGGTATCGACGAGTTTCGACGGCGCTACCCGTCGGAGTTCGCCGATAGCGCTGAGAATCTCGTGGCATTCGAGTTCGCAATCCGATCGGCGGACGAAGCGCAACTGGTCATCTTCAAGACCGACCGCGAGAATCCTGCTCGTTCAGATGTTGTGGTGCTCTGCGATAGCGCCCGAGTGAACATCCTGAAGATGGGGGGAGCGGCGATCGACGATCCGACGGCCTACACCTTCGGCCCACCCGGAGCCTATCAGGCAAGAACTGATGGTCTCTGGAGGTCCATGACTGTCGGCACCAAATCGTTCGTAGCTTTCTTCGCACTGCCGCAAACGTGTACGAGCGCGCGCCAGCAGTTGTTGGTTGGGCTCACAGTCCCGATCGAGGGAAGGGACTCCATTCTCCAGTTGCAGTTCGCCGAGCCTCGTCGACGCGCACCTTAGCTGGAGCTGTCACGGTAGCGTCGTTGCCACGGTCATCGGCTGGGTCGCATAGCCAGCATTTGCAGCTGACCGGGGCCGCGCGATGATGGAGCCTCGGCGGACGCCCAAACCGGCCATAGGCGGCCGGGGGATTGAGCTTGCCGGTTGGTCGCCGCTGGCGGCGTGCATCGGGCCGGACGGAGTGAACTGCCAGCACTACCTCTTCGCTGGATCGCCTGTAGAAGGTGTGGACATCGCCTCAGCGGTCGCCTCGCGTGCGCGCCGCTTCCGCGCTCGAGAATAGGCTAGGAAGTAGGCCACAACACATACGGCAATCTGAGCAACCAGCCAGATCCGCACGCCTTCAGCGGGCCCGCCGCCCGGAGTGTTGCCCCTGAAGAAGGCCTCGGGCCAAAAAGGTCCGAAGACACCAACAACCGCCGCAATCCACGCACCGCCAGCCCCGCCGTCGCTGGCTCCGACGAGCATGCCAATAGCATACGCGATGAGCGCGCCCTCGATCCCGTAGAGGACATAGCTGGAAAGCCGCGACATTGCGTCGTACGCAGCCAAGTTCAACGGCGTGAGAACGAGCCCGGCAGCGAGCGCCAGCCAGCCGAGTAGGAAGTTCCGTCCTCGCATCGTGACCTCCAGCCGCTAGGAGCATGCACCTTCTGGCTGAATCTCGGATGGTCCTCAGCAGGGCGTATTGTTGCGCGTCCGCCGCGGGGAGCGCAAGGTGTCTGAGCCGGTCGGTGTCGATGCCGCGGGTGCTGGAGTGGGTGGACGAGCAGGTGCGCGCCGGGGCGGATGCGCGAAGGGCCGATGCGCGTGTGGGTGTGGTGCGGTGGCCCCAGGGCGCTGGACGGACGGCTGCTGGACGGGTTGGCATGCGCAGCGTGCAGCCTGCTGACCGTCGCCTACGAGGATGTGTACGACAAGCTCCGCACGGCTATGTGGCCACCGCCAAGGTGCGCGTGCGGGTTGGCGGCGCTGGCGTGGAGGGCGGTGCCGCTTCGGTAATAGCGGTAGGGCCGGAAGCGGCGCGGACAACTCTACCCGACCAAACCTATGAGGTTGCTCCCACACTTGGGACATGGGCCACAATGGATCGCGTGGCGGATCACCCCTCGCGCATCTGTCCGCGGTGTCTCCCATTTGTGCCTGCAGCCGGAGCACTTCACTGTCATCGGCGAAGCGGCAAACCGCTGAATCGCCTCCTCCTCGGCGCTTAGCGGCCGTCTAGGTTCGCCCTTCTTGAACCACCCCATGCATGGCTCCTTTCGGTCTCGCTGGCACCTCTGCGCTACTCGCGCGGACGACAAAGCACGAGAGCTACGTGGCACTGTGGGCAATGTGTGGCCATTGCGTTGAATGCCTCGAAACCACACCGCTCACAGCGGGAGACTGCGGGTTGCTCCGGCTGCAGCTCCGCGCTGAAGGCCAGACCCAGGGAACGCAGGTCGCTTGTCGCCTTGCCCAAATGCGCCACGAACACACATACGGCGATCAGTTCGACAAGAATGAATAGCGCGGCGGCTGGAGTCCATGACATCAATCCCGCCAGCATCGTCGCGAACACGAAGAAGAAGGCAATCTTCCGGGAGGCGCGCGGCGCGAGATCATGTCGTGCCAGAAACTTGTTGAGTTCATCAGCGTACCCCGCCCACACGCGGAACATCCAGAAGATCCCGTACACCGGGATAAACAAGTAGCCGACGGCCTTGCCCGGTGAGATTTCTGTCTTCCCGTCCTGAAGCTTATTCCACAAGTTGTAAGTGAACAGGCACACGAGCACGAGCCAGGCGACTATTGCGACGAGCGCCATGACGGCCATGTCCTGCCGTTCGGCGGCGGGTACCGAGACATCAGCCGACATTGTGATCCCCGTGATCTGGAGCCAACCCACCACCAGGATGGGCCAGAACCAGAGGTGTGGAAAGCGGCGCGGTTGCCCGGTGCTGACTGGCGGTTCCGACTGGGGCATCGCCACTGTGACGGGCGACCTTGACGCGAAGGGAGCGGGCGCAGCGCTGCGTGCCTCGGCCTGGAGGAATTCACCGCAGTGTTTGCACTTGATCGCTTCGTCCTGGATATCCTCTGCGCAGTAGGGGCACTTCTTCATGGGGAGTACCTCCGACTTGTGAACTCACAAGGGAAGCGCGAAGCGTGGGGAATGTTGGCTCACCACCTATCCCCCGAGCTGGTGCCGCCGTTCAAGCTGCCGTGGTGGTTCCCGGCTGTCCAGTCGAGTCCACGTCGATCACGAGGTCGTAGGCGTTGCTGGTGAAGCGGTCGGTGGACACCTCAAATCCGGCCATAGGCGGATATGAAGTAGCGCGGCCGAGGCGGTTGAGCGGGTCGGTGGGTGAGGCCGCTGGTGGGGTGCATCGGGACGAACGGCCGGAGACCGCGCTGGCCCTCCGACGTGGCGTTCAGATCGCCTTGAGACGCTGTACCTGCACATGACCCAGGCAACGCGACTGTTTGGGAGGCAGCGCCTTTTCAATGACGAGCTTGAACACTTGATTGTCGTTTGGGATGATGGCTGACAACTGCCGCGCTCGCTTTGAGCCGCCAGCACGACCCTGAAGAGCGTCCAGGACGTCCTTGGCGCGGTTGTCGACGTCGTGGCTGGCGAGAAGATTTGCATCCATGTAGAGGCGCACGCGAACTTCGAGGCGATCGTGCTCGGTGTAGGTGACGTGAGCTCGCTCGCGCGCCTTGTCGGCTGCAGCGTGAATCGCATGCCGCCACTTGAGCCTACGGCCTGACGGATACGGTGGGATTCGGAACGAGATCTTCAGCGGCCGCTTGGGCATAAGGCATCCAGATTGCCAGTTGTTCCCGCGAACTGACTACCGATCGAAATACCGTCCCGGAGAGCGCACCGCCGTGTCATGCGCCTCGCCTACCGCTTCCGCCCTCGCTCCACCAGTGCGCCGCCCGTCAGTTCAGCTCATCGTCTCCGTGAACGACTCCCGCACCCGATGCGCTCCACCCGATCCTTCGCCCTCGCTGCGCTGCGCGATTGCCATTGCATGTTGCTGGGGCTGTCTGCGCCCCCGCATGCCAGGGGCCTGATGTGGTCCACGACGTAGCCGGGGCGGCCGCGGGAGTACCCGGTGCTGCGCATGAAGTTGATTGCGGCGGGCGTCAGTGTGAGTTCAGTTTCATGTATAGCGCGAACACTAGCAGAGCACCCACCGAGACCAGGCAGGTCGTCAGAATCCGCCGCACGGAAATGGGGTCACTTCGGTGGCGGGACATCAGTTGTTTCCCCGTGACGGCGTGCATCGCGAAGTAGGTACCGCGCATCATCCCGGCTACGCCCAGAACGCCGGCGGGGAGGGTCACCGGTGACAGTACCCCCGAAATCGTAAACGCGACAGTGTCATTCAGGCCTAACCAGAAGCCAAGCATCAACGGGAGAGCTGGAAACCCGACAAGAACAAAGAACGCAACACCGGCCGGCAGCATCCCTTTGACCCACTGTCCAAAGGTGGACGCCGCGCTCAGCGATCCGCCGAAGTCAGCACACTTTGCAAGTCCCCAGCCGACCGCGACGAAGGGTGTAAGGAAGGATCGGAGGAGACGCTCCGATCGCCGCGGAGCCACTTGCCGGGTCGACGGCGAAATGGACATTCTCACCTCCTCTATTCGGGCTCCAGCATGCCAAGCCGCGAGTTCACGGCCTCGGTGACCACCTCAAATCCGGCCATACGTCGACGGCGCAAGACCGGCCATAGAGCGGGCGTTCAAGTCGAGGGTGATGATGCGCGTCCACTACCGTGAGCGCAAGGCGGTTGAGCGGGTCGGTGGGCGGGCCGCTGGTCGGGTGCATCGGGACGAGTTCAACGCCTTGATGTGAGTGACGTTACCCCCGCGAATGAGCCAGGGTAGGATCGGAGGGTCCCGGCGTTTGTCTTCTGGGGCGAAGAGCGCCGCGTACTCCGCCGGGGGGCGTGTGCCATCTTGCCGATAGCGCCGAGGAGTGGCCCGTCTACTTCACAGCCATGCTAATGGCCGAAGGCTACGAGGACGACCCCGGAAGCGCTCAGGCCTCGTGCACTGCGGCATCAGGCTCCTTATGAAGCCAAAGCCCGAGGACTCGCCCACGACGCACCTGCGTGTCATCGAGCAGGGCGAGATCTGGGTGATAGCGGAGCCAGGAAGACCCACGTACCTAGAGGCGAGCGACTACTGAGCTTCGATCACCCTGCCAACAAACTCCGTGACCTCACGCGCTGGGCGTTCGTCCGTGCTTGGCAGGAGATCCTCCCCCACAAGCCTTGAGGCAGGGAGCTGCACAGTGACTGGTGAGCTCGCCAGCTTCAGGACAAAGCGTGCTGCTCGGAGGAACTTCTCGTCCTTGTGCCTGTGGATGATCTGATCCGCCCCGAATCGCGCCTCGTCGACGATCTCGTTCCTGCCGAGAGGCGCGGGTTCTCTGCCAGGTACTTGGAATTGGGGCAAGCCACGGAGGAGCACGACCCGATCCGAGAGGAGCCTCCGAAGAGTGATATTGAGATTCGCTCTTGCTGTCGTGATCGCCGCACTGGCATCCATCGCGTCCGCTGCGAAGGTCACAAGGGCGCGGATATGCTTGGTGAGTTGTGCAGAGTCGGCGAAATCCGGGACGACAAACACGACGAGAGTGATCGGTAGCCCGTTCCGGAGCGCTTTGCCCGTCACGTAAGTTGTCACGCCTGGTCGGGTGCGCGGTTGTTCTCCGGTACCTTCGAGCTCAACGAGGGCATACGTTCCAAACGACTCGCGCGACTTCGCGACCACGCGGATTCCCGAGCCCATGAGCGTGCTGAGGAACTTTCGCGGCATCCTGTCTGTTGTAATGACTAGGAAACCGTGTTCCAGTCCCCAGTGCCATGGGATATTGTGAGTGAAGACGGGCATGCCAACCAGCGAGTCCTGGTAGATGAGGCGCAGAACGAGAGTGTCTCCACCGAGATCCAGCAGCGCGAGTTGCGTTGTCTCAGCCAACCGGACTGAAGGGCTGCTGGAGTTGATGTCTTCTATGATGGCCCGACGACGAGCAGCCTCGTCAAGGCGTGCGTAGACCCTCGCCTCGCCGGGATGAACTGGTTCCGCTATGTCCTCGCCTGCAACTAGACGCGCGACCTCATCGGGCGTGGCTATGTCGCTGGTTGCGCCGCGGCGAATCCAGACCTCGTGCTTCCTGAAGGCCAAGCGGAGCCGGTGGTCTATGAAATCACGGGCGAGACAGTGCGCGCGCCTGGGGTTGGGTCCGACAGCAATCACCTTCAGAAGGAATGATCTTGAATTGAGGTTCAGGCGCACGTTTGTGAGCGACACGCGCGGGATTGGACTGATGCTGGTTCTGACGAGCGTCTGGAGATTGTCATCAGTGAGTTTCGGGTTGCGGACGGAGAGATAGCGTCGTCCGTCGTTGGAAACTCCGATGATGATGTAGGAGTGGCGAGGCCCGTTGTTGGCCATCGCGCAGATGTCCTTGGCGAGCTCTGCCTTGTCCGCCTCGTTCCCGGCGAAAGCGTGGCACTCAAGCTTGAACTCGACCGTGGTCGTTTCGCCGGCCGGGATTAGGCGACGAAGGCGGGTCGCACGGCCCAGCTCAACCGCCGGCCCCGGAAGCGGCCCGGGTATCGCACCCCGGAGGAATGTCACAGTCGGTGAAGCTCGGTGTTGCACTTCACACTTGATATCAGGCAGCGCGCAAGTCAGTCGAGGATCTCGTGGGACTCGTAGCGAGCGCTACGACCGCACGAGACGCAGACAAACTCGCTGGCAGGCGCGGTCCCGAATGAAATCGAACCACCTGGGCCAAAACCGATGCTCCCGCCTGGCCCGAAGGAGATTGAACCGCCCTCAATGTGAACGCCTTTGGTCTGTACGTTTGAGAGGTTCGTTGATCCCCCCGGTCGGTGAGACACGGCGATGCGCGCTCCACAGTGCTTACAGTTGACGTGCATATGGACCTCCAACGCCCATTAAGGACGGAACTTCAAGTCAAGCGGGACTGCGTATCCAACGCCTACCTGAACTAGCCTCAAGCATCCCGACACAGTCACCAACGCCTGAGTCATCAAGTTAACGAACTTCGAGAAGTCGATCTTGCCGATCCCAACTTCGCTGGGGAACTGCGGGATACCCTTGAGTATGTCAAGGAGGCGGTCAATCTCCTGCAAAAGAGGAACAGTCTTGGCGGTAATCATGCCCACGACCTTCGTGTCTCCTACTCGCATAACGGGGCCACCCGAGTTTCCCGAGTTGATCATTCCGTTTATCTGGAGAATTCGGCATGCTGGGTCGGAAACCAGGCGCTCTCCGTGCGCCGACAGAACGGCGGCAAACACGGACGTGCCGGTGACACCTGCAGGATAGCCGACAAACATCAAAGGCTCGCCCAGAACGAGGTCGGCAGATGTTCCCGGTACAGAAGTCCCCTGCGAGGGGGTGGTGGTTTCCAAGACGGCGAGATCTAGCTTCCTGTCGAGGTCCTTGACGGTCGCGCCCGCGACGCCCGATATCCTCAGGTCACGCGCCGTCTTGCCGATGGGCGCTACTACGTGGGCGGCGGTGATAACTGATCGCTCCGTCGGACCGAGGAAGCCGGACCCCCAGCCCCGCGATCCGTCGTCGTAGACGACATCGACTCTCCTCGCGATTCGGGAGAGCTCGGCGGCAGTCTCTTTGTAAGTGGCCATGGTCCTTGAGCGCGGTGCCTAGATTCACGCATAGCTGCGGCGGGACCCCCGCCCGCCGCGTGGCAGCGCAATGTATGCAGCGCGCGGAGTGACGGGGCAAGAGCTACGTAGCCCGAACAGCGAACTCGCTTTGGATGCGGTCTCCGTTGCCAAGAATGCTGTATAGCACGGCTGCGTAGCGCGCGGGGGATGGCGAGTGTCGGTGGCCATGACATGCACGGGGTCGAGCGTGGCGAGCCAGCGCGCGTAGTGGGCGCAGAACTGGGTGTACTGGTAGCCGTCGGGGTGGGCGGCCTTGTACTCGAGCCACAGGAGCTGGCGGGTGACGCCGGGCCGCTTGTGTTCCGCGTGCACCGTGGCCCAGTCGGGCAGCGGGCGTGCCGCGTGGGCCGCGGGCCCCGCAGGGAAGAGGCGGGCCTCGAGCACGGCCTCGTCCACGTCGGCCGGCAACGGCCAGGGGAGGCCACTGCGGTGGAAGCGCCGGAGGTAGTCGGCGACGGTACTGCGCGGCAGGCCGAGGCTCGCGGCGGCTCCGGTGCGCTTCGGCATCGAGCCGCAGCAGCTCGAGGATCGGTTGCATGGATAACCTCACGGCGGGCACAGCGGGCTCCCGGGCAGAGAGCCCGAAGGAAGCCCGGCCCCGCGTCAGTTATCCAGCGCCCCGCCCCGGCTCAGGTGTCCGACATCGAGCGAAACGGGTGTCCGAGATGCTCCGAAACCGGTGTCCGACTTCCGCCGAAACCGGGGTCCGACTTGGGGCGAAATACGCAGCAGCCACGCTGCGTAGCGGACTAGCGGATAAGCTGCAGTGCGCAAACCTGATCCTGCAAACTCCACCCACTGGGTAACGCCTGGCCTAGCGAACCGAAGGCCCGCGCGCGCTGGCAGGTTCATGCGCTAGTCAGGCCGCTTCACTTCGCCATCTCAAGAAGGGCTGGGACCGCCCCGCCGCATTGGTACACAGGATACGTGAGGCGTAGGTCGAGGATATTGAGGTATGCCACGAGCACGAAGTCGCTGCCCTTCCGATGATGGACCGTGTAGCGGATACCGTCAGTGACTATGAGCTTGCCGACGTCTTGGCGACCGTCGCGGAGAGCATAGTCCCTGGCCTGGCCGAATGGTTGGAAGACCGAGCGGCCGAGCAGCTTGGCTTCAACAACAGCGGTGAGATTGCCGTCATTGGCTGGCATCTGCCGGAACAATGCGACGTCGATGTTACGCCACTCCACCGCGGCCGTCTGCTCGGACCAGCCGAGCGAGAAGAGGAGTGGCAGGACCAGGTAGGCGACGGTTTCGTGCTCGCTCGGTCGGCCCTCCGGGCGCTTGTCGGGATTGCTGTACCAGGATGCGACTCCGTCGAGGCTGGCCATAGTCTCGAGTAGTCTGTCTACTGTCGCTCGCGGCAGGCCTTCAGCGAAGAGCTGTCGAGCAAGGTCGGACCCGCGCAGCGGTTGCCCTGGGTCCGGGAGGGCAGCCAACTCGCGCTGGAGCTGAGCACTGGGAGTCGGCAAGCTCGCCACCCAATCGCGTACCGCTGGCACCCCCACTGCGGCGAATGTGCGTACCTGACCACCGAGCGTTCGGACCTGGAACTCGTGGCTCGTCCCGGGAAGCCAGCGGACTCGGCGCACGTGGTTGAGGTCCCAGCCGTCAATGTCCGCGAAGGCCTCGCTCCAGGTGGGCTGGTCGTCGGCGACTTCACCGACAGCCAAGACGCAACCGGTCCCGAGCCGTAGCAGGACGATGTCGCCTCTTCTTGCATCGAGGCAGAAACGCCTGATGCTGTTTCGAATGTCACCGAGGGAAGCGTAGGCTGCTTCGTCGTAGGGCCCTGGACGACCGGGCCCGACAATCATCACGTCATACTTGAGGCAGAGGTCGCCATACGAGCGCTCGGTATCTCCAGCCCCCACCTGCCAAAGCTGCCGTCCGGTCAGGTCCATGCTACTGCAGAACTCCCCACTTCTTCCACCCTTGGCAGTATCCGAAGGCGTTCATTGGCATGCGGTCGAAGGGGCCGCCAATGCACTCTCCGGTTGCCGACGGGTCCTCGACCTCGGCTTGGTCGCGAAAGACAGTGAGCTTTCGTGACCCGGCCCAAAGCTCGCAGGTAGCGCATTTCTGCCACGTTGCTGGGTAGGCCTCAGCCATAATCCCTCCTTGGTGATGTGAAGCGGCCTAACAGGTTGCTGAAAAAGTAGCTGAAACTGCGTCTGGCGCGCGCGGGAGAATGTTGTAGGTTGGCCCGACCTTCACAGCGAGCGCGCGATGCGTGGAGCGGACGAGCGGCAGGCGGTGTTGTTCAGCTACCGGTCGATCGAAGACCGCGTGCCCGCCGACCACCCGCTCCGGGCGATGCGCCGCTTGGTCGATCCGCTCCTTGTCGAGCTCTCGCCGCGTTTTCAGGAGTTGTATTCGGCCCTCGGCCGACCGTCGATTCCGCCCGAGCAACTGCTCCGGGCGCTCCTCGTGCAGGTGCTGTACACGATTCGCAGCGAGCGCCAGTTGATGGAGCAGTTGGACTACAATCTGCTCTACCGCTGGTTCGTCGGCCTCACCCCGGATGACGCGGTCTGGGACCCCACGGTGTTCACCAAGAATCGCGACCGGCTGCTGGCGGGCAACATCGCGGAGGCGTTCTTCAACCAGGTGCTCGCGCTGGCCGACCAGCATCACGTTCTCTCGCACGAGCACTTCACCGTGGACGGCACGCTGCTCGAGGGCTGGGCGAGCCACAAGAGCTTCCGACCCATCGCGGACCCGACACTCCCGCCCTCGGACGGCGACCCGAGCAATCCGAGCGTGAACTTCCGCGGCGAGAAGCGTTCCAACGCGACGCATCGGTCGGTCACCGATCCCGACACGCGGCTCGTGCGGAAGACGCACCACGGGGCCGCGTTTCTCGGCTATCAAGCGAGCGTGCTCACGGAGAATCGCCATGGCCTGATCGTGCAGACCGATGTGCGCGCCCCCGAACATCACGCCGAACGCGACGCCGCGCTGGAGATGCTCACGTTGCTCGACCCCGCGCGACACCGGCGCACGCTGGGCGCGGACAAGGGCTACGATACGCCCGACTTCATTGCCGGCGTTCGCACGCTGGGATTCACGCCGCACGTGAGTCCCAACCCCATCCGCTATCGCGGCGGACAGAGCGCCGTTGATGGCCGCATGACGCGGCATGCGGGGTACGCCGTCAGTCAACGGAAACGCAAGCTGGTCGAGGAGGGCTTCGGTTGGCAGAAATGCGTGGGCCTCCTGCGCAAACTGCATCATCGCGGCCGCGAGCTGGTGGGTTGGATCTTCGCGTTCACGAGTGCGGCGTACAATCTGGTGCGGCTGCGAACACTGCTCGCGGCAGTTCCGGCATGAGCGCGGGCCGGCCGCACACCTCCACGAGCACCGCCGATGACATGCGAGCGGTGCAAGACGAGAGCTTTCGCCTTCGTGCAGCGCAGCGACCTCGCTGATCCCGGCGCAACGGTGCCAACTTCACGCCTTCGCCACCATTTTTCAGCAACCTGCTAATACTACTGTGTCATAAACGTCGGTGACTGGATGTGCCGCACCACGGACACCACGGTAACTGGGCGACCAGGACGCGGTGGCAGCGCCAGCGCTGGGTGGCGATCGACGCCGGCTCATGCCGCTCGGGACGCCGCAGCCGCCCCCCGCGGCCGGAAGCCTTTGGGAAGGCGAGGGGCACGCAGGAAGGCAAGAGGCGCTG